>Ga0265314_10001782_pt1 | contig 23250 bp, 29 predicted proteins | sample 4126metaG_FD_203106 | JGI IMG/M metagenome (GOLD analysis project Ga0265314, IMG submission 203106) | Rhizosphere microbial communities from Carex aquatilis grown in University of Washington, Seatle, WA, United States - 4-1-26 metaG | ecosystem: Host-associated > Plants > Roots > Rhizosphere >... | reverse complement strand
GGCGCCGGAGATGTTCTCGATCACGGCCGGCTGGCCCCAGATCGCCGACAGCCTGTCGCCCAGGATGCGCCCGAGAATGTCGACCGGGCCGCCCGGCGGATAGCCTACTTCGATACGAACCGGGCGGTCGGGATAGGCGTTCTGCGCCAAGGCGCCGGCCGTGGGCCAAATTGCCAGCGCGGCCAACAATGCCGTCGATGCCGCCTTCATCGTATCCCCCCACTTGTTATTTTGGCCGATCTTAATCGCAACTGGCGGCGGAAGAGTAGCGAATTTGCGCCCCGGCGTCGGCTCTAGTGCGACATTAATACCGGCGCAGTCATGCTTTGCAGGATGCTGCGGGTGGCGCCGCCGAGGATGAATTCACGCAGGCGCGAATGGCCATACCCCCCCATGACGATCAGGTCCGGCCCGGCGTCTGAGACGTAATTCAACATTGCCGCGGCGATGTCGCTTCCACCCTGAATATGTTTGGCGCTGGCGGCGACGCCGTGGTGCGCCAGGTGTTCGACCATCTTGGCGCCATTGAGTTCATGGCGCAGCACAGACTCGCCGGCAATCGACACCAGATCGACGCTACGGGCGCGGTTGAGAAAGGGCAGCGCGTCGTTGATCGCCCGCGTCGCCGGAGCGCCGCCATCCCAGAAAATGACGACACGGTCGGTCTTGAACGCCGCTCCGTGAATATAAGGCACGATGATTACCGGCCGGCCGCTGTCAAACAAGGCAGCTTCAGCGATAAGATCGTCCACGGAACTGATGGCCGACTGGTTTTGCGCCACGACTCCGATGTCGAAGCCGCGCACGATTTCGGCAAAGTGGCGCGGGGCATCTGCGATGGACACCCTGATCTGATGACCGGTCCATGACACGTTCTCGCGCTTCACCTCGAATGCCAGCCGATCGACCGCGGCCTGGGCGCTCTTCTTCGCTTCTGCGCCCTGTTCCTCGATAAACCGTGCTTCGCCGGCGCCGAGTTCGACGCAGGCAACGACCGGCTCGTACATGAAGGCGATGCCGGTCAGTTGCGCATTGAAAAACCCGGCCATCGACGCCGCATAACGCGACGTCCGGTCGTGCTCTACGCGTAACGGTAGGTTCGTGACAATGTCTTTGATCATGGGGCGGCCCTTGCTCGAAATAGCCGCAAGGCTAGCCGCCCCGGATGCGCCCGTGTTGATCGACATCAAATGCCGGTAACGAATTGAGTTGCACGGCACCGCCGTGGAGCAGCCGCTAACGCGGCAGTGCGTTGCGCTCGGCGTCGATCATGAAATCGCGGCGGATCGGCACGGCGTCGCGCGTTTTCGACAGCAGCATCTGCATGACCATGTGCGAGCCGTGCAGAAACTCCAGTTCCACGGCGGCGAGATAATACTCCCACATCCGGCAGAACGTCTCGTCCATGATGGCCGCGGCCTTGGCGCGATTTGCCGCGAAGCGCTGCCGCCAGTGCTTGATGGTGTAGTAATAATGCAGCCGCAGGAATTCAGTGTCGGCGTTCCACAGCCCGCAGCGTTCAAGGGCGGCGGACACTTCCGACATCGCCGGCGAGTAGCCGCCGGGGAATATATACTTGCGGATGAAAGGTCCGGTGGTCCCGGGCGGCGACATGCGGCCGATGCAATGGATAAAGGCGTAGCCGTCGTCCTTCAGCAGACTGCGAATCTTGTCGAAATATTCGTCGAAATGCCCGATGCCGACATGCTCCATCATGCCGACGGAGACGACGCGATTATATTGTCCCTCGACGTTGCGGTAATCGGCTTCGCGAAATTCCACCAGATCGGACACGCCGGCCGCCTCGGCATTGTCGCGCGACACCTTCAACTGCTCGGGCGACACGTTGATGGCGACGACCCGTGCGCCGGTCTGCTGCGCGATGTGGATGGCGAAGCCACCCCAGCCGGAACCGATCTCGATGACGCTCATGCCGGGCGTGAGGTTAAGCTTCGTTGTGGCATGAATGAGCTTGTAGTTCTGCGCGTCTTCCAGCGTATCGCGGTCCGGATCGCGGAAATAGGCGCAGGAATATTGCATCTTGGCGTCGAGGAAGAGCCGGTACAGTTCCGCCGGTACGTCGTAGTGATGCCGCGCGTTCTTCGCGGCTGTGCCGACCGGGTTCGACTGATGCCAACGCCTGAGCGCGCGCCAAACGCGGCGGATAAGTTTCTGCGAACCATGCCCGGCAAGCCCGGCGCGGTTCACCGAGAACAGCATCAGGAGGTCGTGGATGGTCGCGCCATTTTCCAGCGTCAGACCGCCGTCCATATAGGCTTCGCCGGCGGCCAATTCAGGGTTCAGCGCGAGTTTGGTCTCAAGATCCAGACGATTGATCCGCACGGTGACATCGGGGCCGTTCAGGCCGCTGCCGAACCTGTGCAACGTCCCCGTCGCGTCGTAGAGACGCAGCGTTCCATTCTTGATGAACTTATTCAGCAGACCCGACAGTAATCGCACCGTTGAAAACTCCGGCAATTGAGCCAAGCCGCATGGTGACGCAGCCGCAGATAATTCGTTCCCGGCGCCCAGGTCAATGAAGCGTCGGCGGGCCGACCAGCCGCAGTTCGATCCGGCCGATCAGATCGGCCCGCATCGCCTCGGCGGCGCTGCGCTCGGCCAGCGTCTGGTCCCAGGTGGTGGCATTGGAACCGAGCAGCACGCAGCCGCCGAGCACGGCCGACGTCGCCGCGACAAAGGCGGTCGGCCCGAATGGCACGATCCAGACCAGAAACAACGCGAACCAGGCGCAACCGGCGGCGATCGCGATTTTCGCGGCGTAGGAAATCTTGCGGCAGCGCTCGATCGTGACGGTTAGCGCCTCGATACGTTCTTCGAGTTCGGCGATCTGGTGGGAAACGTCGCCGTCATCCATGAGAAGGCAAACCTCAGGGAAGGGGAATCAGTGCAACTCAAGCCGGTTTCTTGGTCTTGTAATAAGGCTCGACCGTGCCGGTGAGCTTGATGGTCAGCGGGTTGCCGTAGCGGTCCTTCGCCGCGCCTGCGGCAACGCGAACCCAGTTTTCGCTGACGCAATATTCCTCGACATTTGTCTTTTCGACGCCCTTGAAGCGGATGCCGACGTCGCGCTGCAACGCCTCGGCGTTGAAATAAGGGCTGCGCGGATCGTTGCACAGGCGGTCGGGCGGCGTATCGGGCTGGTCTGTCTTTTGTTCGGTCATGGCCGCCTTTTCTCACGGCGCCGGGGCGATGACAACAGCCGTTCCCGGCGTGCTATCTGTGAACGGAACATGAGAAACGACCCCAAAAACCTCGTTGTTGTCGGCCAGGGCGCGGCGGGCTTGGCAGCGGCATTGGCCGCGGCGCAGGCGGGGCTTGGCGCGGTGAAAGTCACGCTGGTCGATAAGGCGGCCGAGGACGAGGCCGGCGGCAACACCCGCTGGTCGCCGTCCTACATGCGCATGGCGGCGGTCGACCGCGTCGAGCCGAGCTTTGTCCACGACATGCTGGCGGCGACGCAATATCGGGGCGATGAGACCTATTTCGCGCGGCTCGCGCGGGAGGCGCCGGCGACCTGCCAATGGATCGCGGCGCAGGGCGTCGAGTTTATCCAGCCGACATATTATCTGGCGAAAGGCCCGCCGCGCATCCAGCCGCTCGGCGGCGGACCGGCGGTGGTCAAGCAACTGGTGCTGGCTGCCAAGAAGGCGAAAGTCGAATTCCGCTACGGCTGCGCGGCGCGGGCAATTGTCAGGACCGGCGATCGCATCACGGGCCTCGACGTCGAGCAGGGCGGCAAGCACGAGACGCTCGCCGCCGACGCAATCATTCTGTGCAGCGGTGGCTTCGAGGGCGATGGCGCCAAAATGCGCGAGCATTTCGGCGACGGCGCCGAGGTCATGCGGCTGATCTCGCCCGGCGGCAAATTCAACACAGGCGACGGCATCGCGATGGCCATGACGCTCGGCGCCAGCGGTTCCGGCGACTGGAACGGCATGCATGCCGAGCCGGTCGATGCGCGCTCGAATAATTCCGCGCCGGTGGTGCTGGTCTATCCCTATGGCATTGTCGTCGACAAAAACGGCAAACGCTTCTTCGATGAGGGCGGCGGGCTGGTGCACGAAACCTGGGAATGGTTCGCGCGTGACATGCAGTTCAAGACGCAGGACCGCGTCGCCTTCGCCATTCTCGACAGCCGCTTGCTCGCCATCGACGGCTACCAACGCGCCATCCGCTCCGAAGTGCCGCCCGTGGGCGCCGATACGCTGAACGAGCTCGCCGCACTCATCGGCGTCGATGTCGGCGGGCTTGCCGAAACCGTCGCCGTCTATAACGCGGCCTGCACCGGCGATCCGGCCAAGTTCGACGCCACGCGCTGCGACGGCCTGAAGGCCGCGGGCAAACTCAACCCGCCGAAGTCGAACTGGGCGCGCGCCATTTCGCAGCCGCCTTTTCTGGCTTATCCGCTGGTCGGCGCGGTGGCCTATACCTTCGGTGGCTTGGCGACCGACGAACGCGCCCGGGTGCTGCGCGAAGACAGGGCCATACCCGGCCTTTACGCGGCCGGCGAAATCACGGGCCACTTCTATGCCACGGCGCCCAACGCGGTGTCGGTACTGCGGGCTTTTGTGTTCGGCCGCATCGCCGGGCTGGAAGCGGTGTCGTTTCTGCGCGCCGGGCAAGGCTAACTTGACCTGCCTAGATGCCGCCGTTTTTCTCGGTAGAGATTGCGTAAGCCCTTCGGGTGTATGCTGCCTGGAAGGCCCAACAGGATAGCGAGCCAAGCCATGACATTGACGCGTTTAGTGTGCCAGGCCCTATCTCTTTCGGTTCTGGCGGGCGCAGCAACCAGCGCCTCGGCCAAACCGGCTTACGTTCCGGCGACCGTCAATCTGCGCGCCGCCCCCGGCACCGGCAGCGAGATCGTTTCGAAAATTCCTGGCGGCAGCCTGATCGATGCCGACAACTGCACCGAAGGCTGGTGCGCGGTCACGTGGCAGGGCAAGAGCGGTTTCGCCAAAGAAACCGCTCTCGACATGACCGGTCGCGTGCCGCAGCGCTCGGCGCAAGCGGCGGGCGCGGTGCGCCGTCCGGTCGGTCCGCAGCCCAACGCGGCCGAGATTTACGACGAGGGTCCGGATTACGTCGCGGAAGGCCCGCCGGTCGTTTATTACGGGCCGCGGCCTTATTATTACGGCTATGTGCCCTATTACCGTGGCTGGGGCTGGCGTCATCGCTGGTAGCGCAGCCGGCTTAGTCGGCGGGCTTTGCCGGCAGCAGCGCGTCCAAGCCGAGCCGGCAGGCGGTATAGGCCACGATGGCGATCGGAATGGCGAAATAGAGCGCCAGGTCTAGGCCTTGCTGCAGCCCGAACAGGACGCCAGCGCCGACTAAAATCGCGGCCAGCCGGATCATCGGGGCCTTGTACATCCGTCTAGCGTTTCGGCTTGGTGTCGGTTGCGCCGCTGCCGCGCATATTCGACCACGGATCGTCCGTGGGCGTTGCCGCCGTCGTGCCGCCGCCACGGGTGCGCCGCAGGGTCGACTTGTATTGCTGGTCGACGTCGGCGGCGTCGCGCTGCTTCTGCTTTTCCTCGAGTTGCATCGGCGTGTCCTGCGGGGGGCCGCCTTTGCCTTGGGCGGAAGCAGGCCCGGCCAGACAGGCCAAACATCCGGCCAGCGCCGCGCCGACAATAAGCGTTCTCGTACCAGCCATCACTGCACCCGGTTTTCAGCAGGTTTTGACGCTACCATGCCGTCAAAACCCGCTCAATCTTGCGATTCTTGGCCAATAGCGCCGCGATATTGATATAAATGAGGCCGCACGATAGGGCTTGAGACTAGGCCTTGCCGGGCCGCGAAGGGTTTTTTCGAAATGTCACTGGCTCAAGATAACAGTCCACTGCCCCGTTCGAACCTGCTGCGCCACGATTGGAGCCGCAGCGAGGTACGGGCGCTGTTCGCGCTGCCGTTCCCGGAGTTGATGTTTCGCGCCGCCGAGGTTCACCGGCAGAATTTCGATCCGACCGAGGTGCAGATATCGACCTTGCTGTCGATCAAGACCGGCGGCTGCCCGGAAGACTGCGCCTATTGCCCGCAGAGCGCGAAATACGACACCGGCGTCAAGGCCGAGAAATTGATGGCGGTCGAAGCCGTGCTGACCGAAGCCCGGGCGGCGAAGGAGGGTGGCGCCTCACGCTTCTGCATGGGCGCGGCCTGGCGTTCGCCCAAGGACCGCGATCTGGAAAACGTCTGCGCCATGGTGGAAGGCGTCAAGGCGCTGGGCTTAGAGACCTGCGCCACGCTCGGCATGCTGACCGGTGACCAGGCCAAACGGCTCAAGGACTCCGGCCTCGATTATTACAACCACAACCTCGACACCTCGCCGGAGTTCTACGGTTCGATCATCACCACCCGCACCTATGAGGACCGGCTCGATACGCTCGAGCACGTCCGCGCCGCCGGCATCAATGTCTGCTGCGGCGGCATCGTCGGCATGGGCGAGGGGCTTGAAGACCGCGTCGGCATGATCGCGACGCTTGCCGCCCTGCCGGTGCATCCGGAAAGCGTGCCGATCAACATGCTGGTGCAGGTCGAGGGCACGCCGCTCGGCGCCGGCGCCAAGCTCGAGCCGCTCGATTTCGTGCGTACGATCGCGGTGGCGCGCATCACCATGCCGGCTTCGGTGGTGCGGCTTTCGGCCGGGCGCGAGGATATGAGCGCTGAGACGCAGGCGCTGTGCTTCCTCGCCGGCGCCAACTCGATTTTCTACGGCCCGAAGCTTTTGACCACGCCCAATCCGGGCCGCGACAAAGACATGGCGCTGTTGGACAATCTCGGCATGCGGCCCAGCGCATGATCCCGAAAAGTGGGAACCGGTTTTCGGATCAGATCATGCGCAAGAGAGCGCATGATCCCGAAAAGTGAGAACCGGTTTTCGGATCAGATCATGCGCAAGAGAGCGCATGATCCCGAAAAGTTGAACCGGTCGATGCGCAAAAATAAAAAACTGAAGGTCTCACACCAAACTGCGCACGATCGCGAAACCTACAAACAGTCCCGCGATCGAAATCGCCACCGACCCAATCACGTAAATCGCCGCCGCACCCATTTCGCCGCGTTCATAGAGCAGCGCCGCGTCGAGCGAGAAAGCGGAAAACGTCGTGTAGCCGCCCAGAATGCCGGTGGTGAGGAACAGCCGCCAGTGCTGCGACGCGTCGCCCTTCAAGGCGAAGTAGCCGGCGATCAAGCCCATGACGAATGAGCCGCTGACGTTGATCAGCAGCGTGCCGTAGGGAAAAGCGGTGCCCAGCATGCGCGCGGCGGCGATGTTGATGCCGTGACGCAGGCTGGCCCCGAAGCCGCCGCCCAAAAACACAATGAGATAGCCCATCGCTGGTCCTCGTTTCCGTCCGGGCCGATACCACGCCGCGCGTTTGAGCGCATCCGCCAATATTTCAGCACGCCCCGAATGAAAGGACCTGCCTGCCTCTTTCCTGAGCGGCCTGAGAGACTTGATAACCCGATGGAAGTCTAACCGAATCGCCGAATTCGCCCAAGCATTAGGCAAAATCCCGCGATTGTGTGCAGTGGCACGCGACTTGCTGAGATGTGGGGTGGCAGCAAAGTCGTTGCGGTCTTTTCGTCGTCGCATCTTTGGCTGCCGCCACGTGCCGGTTGGAAAGGGACACCGTGATGACCCAAATCGCCGCCGAACCTGAGACCATCGGGGTCGATCTCGACCGCACCGCGCTGCTGATCATTGATATGCAGCGCGATTTTCTGGAGCCGGGGGGCTTCGGCGAGACGCTGGGTAACAACGTCAGCCTGCTCAAATCCGCGGTCGAGCCATGCCGGCAAGTGCTGGCCGCGGCCCGCAAGGCCGGCATTCTGGTGATCCACACCCGCGAGGGCCATAGCCCGGACATGAACGACGCGCCGCCAGCCAAGGTCGAGCGCGGCGCGCCGTCAAAACGCATTGGCGATCCCGGCCCGATGGGCCGCATTCTCATCCAAGGCGAACCCGGCCACGACATCATCAAGGAGCTTTATCCGATCGCCGGCGAGCCGGTGGTCGACAAGCCGGGCAAGGGCGCTTTCTACGCCACAAACCTCGGGCTGATATTGGCCAATCGCGGCATCGAAAATCTTCTGGTCTGCGGCGTCACAACCGAAGTCTGCGTCAACACCACCGTGCGCGAGGCCAACGACCGTGGCTTCCGCTGCATCGTGCTGTCGGACTGCTGCGGCTCCTATTTCCCGGAATTCCACAAGATGGGCCTCGCCATGATCAAGGCGCAGGGCGGCATCTTCGGCTGGGTGACCGGATCCCAACAAGTGCTGGCCGCCATGTCGTCGACGCAGCAGGCGGCTTGAAGAAACGGAGCGACAGGCTGGACCGATTTCAAATCGCCGGTAACTGGGGGAGTTAATCAGATGGCTACGACAAGTACTTTCAAACCTACACTATGGACGCCGGGCGACTGGAACGCCTTTTTCGGTTTCGGCACCAACATTCTGGTCAACATGCTGGTGCTCACCGGCCTGTTGCGCTTCGTTATCAAGATGCCGGACGCGATCGTCTTCGGACGCATCCTGCCGGCGCTCGGCTTGATGATGTGCCTGAGCACATTTTACTACGCCTGGCTCGCCTACGACCTGGCGAAGAAAACCGGACGCTCGGACGTCTGCGCCATGCCCTCCGGCGTCAGCGTGCCGCACATGTTCATCGTCACCTTCGTCATCATGCTGCCGATCGCCTTGACCACCGGCGACCCGATCAAGGGCTGGGAAGCGGGCCTGGTCTGGGTATTCTTCCAGAGTTTCATCTTGATGATCGGCGGTTTCATCGCCCCCATCATCCGTAAAATCACCCCGCGGGCGGCGCTGCTCGGCACGCTGGCCGGCGTCTCGGTGACATTCATCTCGATGCGTCCGGCGCTGGAAATGTTCATGACGCCGGTCATCGGCCTGACCTGCTTTGCCATCATCATGGCGAGTTGGTTCGGCGGCGTGCGTTATCCCAAAGGCATCCCGGCGGGCCTCGTCGCCATCGCGGTCGGCATGTTGATCGCCTGGGGCTCGACCTTGTTTGGCCTCAACGTCGGCGGCGTTTCGGTGGCCGGCGTCAAGGCGGCATTCTCGAGCTTTGGCTTCTCGATTCCGCTGCCGGCCTTCGATCACGTCTTCTCCGGCTTCCAGTATCTCGGCGTCATCCTGGTGACGGCCATCCCGTATGGCATCTACGATCTGGTCGAAGCGATGGACAACGTCGAGTCGGCTGAAGCGGCCGGCGATCACTATCCGACCACGCGCGTGCTGACGGCCGACGGCGTCGTCAGCCTGATCGGTTGCCTGATGGGCAATCCTTTCATCAACGCGGTCTATATCGGTCATCCGGGCTGGAAGGCGATGGGTGGCCGTATCGGCTACTCGGCGGCGACCGGCGTGATGGTGATCGTGCTATCGTGGTTCGGCGTCATCTCGCTGATGCTCGCCGTCATCCCGGTCGTGGCGATATCGCCGATCCTGCTTTACATCGGCATGTTGATCTGCGCCCAGGCGTTCCAGACGACGCCGCGGGAGCATGCGCCGGCGATTGCCTTGGCTCTGACGCCGCATGCCGCGGCCTGGGCTGCCACATTGATCGGTGGCGCGCTCGGCGCTGCCGGTCTGCAATTCGGCGCTATCCACGCGCCGGAGTTCACCGCCAAGATGGCGCAGAACGGCGTGCTGTTCCATGGCCTCGAAATCATGGGCGGCGGCTCGATCCTTGTCGGGCTGGTGTTGGGCGCGATCGGCGTTTTCGTCATCGATCGCAAGTTTCTCAACGCCTCGGCCTTTGCGCTGGCCGGCGCCGTGCTGACCTATTTCGGCTTCATGCACGGTGAAGCGATCGGCATCGGCGGCGGCTTCGGCGTGACGCCGTCGGTGACGCTGGCCTACCTGATCGTCTCCGGCTTCCTCTTCACACTGTCGAAGCAGCCGGCCTTTGCCGCCGCGCCCGCCCAAGCGGTCCCCGCCGAGTAACGCGTGGCGCGACTGACGCGGGCTTGATTCTGCCCCGCTGGCCATCGGCCCCTTGATCGGGGCCGGTGGCCTCTTTCTTTGCCGGCTTTAAAGCTACTGCACGTCGATCTTGCTGAAGATGGTGACGTTAAGGTCGATTTTCTCGCAAGACAGCGTGATCGACGCGTTGACGATTTCGCCCGGCTGAAGCTTGCCGCCGGTCAGCGCGTTGCGCACCACTTTTTCAAGCTCCCGCTGCGCCGTGAAGTTAACGTTCTTCAGGAACAGGGTGACTGCCTTTTTGACTGCCGCGTCGTTCATGAAGCCACCATACATCTGGCCGCGCGTACCATTTCAAGCTTAACGAAACCGCGCGCTAGGCGACTGGTTAACACGTTAACCGCGCGCGCTCCCGCCGCGCGATCTGTGACACGCAAATGACGGATTGCCGAGTTCGCGTTATCGATGTTTCCAATTTCCGATAGCGTTCGCTTTCATATTAATCGATATTGTCTCGCATTCGAATTCTTGGTGCAATGCGCGGGCAAGCTTCGCCCAGGGCACCAGGCCGTCACCGCCGCAGTTTAAGGAGAACTCCGTTGAGCATCTTTTCACAGGGAAAAAGCGAGCGAGACATGAACACAAACGCGAAGAGCGTCCGGGAAGAATTCCGCCCCACTGACAGTCTGCCCTCCGGCAAGCCGGAAATCGTGTCCACGCTCGGCCATGGTGTGTCGATTACCGGCAACATCCTCTGCACCGGCGCCTTGCATGTGTTCGGCAAGGTTTCGGGCGACATTCACGCCGCGCAACTCGTCATTTGCGAAGGCGCCAAGGTCGAGGGCAAGATCATCGCGCCCGACCTCGTCGTGCAGGGCGAATTCCGCGGCACCATCAACGGCAACACCGTCAAGCTGCAAGGCGCGGCGGTGGTCGATGGCGAGATCTTCAACAAGTCGCTGACAATCGAGCAAACCGCGCTGTTCGAAGGCGTGGCGCGCCGTATCGACAAGCCGGTCGCGGCGCCGTCCGCCGTGCAGGCTGCGGCGGAAGCCCCGGCCCCCGCTTTGGCGCCGCAAATGACGCCGCAAGTGGCCCCCGAGCTGAAAGTCGTCAGCTAATATTGCGAGCGAAGATATGACGGCAGCGCCGCTCGCGGCGCTGCCGTTTGCTTTTGGCGCTACTGCTTCAGCAGGCCACAATAACGTTGCGCGCCCAACGACCAGCAGCCGCTGCGCATGCAGTTGGCCTGGCTGACGCGGCAATTTTCGGCGCAATTCTTGGCCTGGATGGCGTTGCCGGCTTTGGTGCAATTGGTGACGCAGGTTTTCTGCTCGCCGCTGCATTTCATCGGATCGGCCAGTGCCGCCTGCGCGCTCAAAAGACAAAGGCCGAAGGCCGCGGTCGCGATTGCTTTGATCATTGCTTTTCCTGTCTCTTGTGAAGCTTCACTCGGCTTTGGCGCCGGATTTCTTGACGATCGCCGACCAGATGGTTTCTTCGCGGTCGATGTCGGCGGCATATTGTTCCGGTGTGGTCGGCATCGGCTCAGCCGCCTCGAGCGCGAGGCGATGGCTTACCTCGGGACTGGCGAGCGCCTGGCGCAGCGCCGCGTTGAGCTTGTCGACGATGGGGCGCGGCAGGCCGGACGGTCCGATGATGCCGTAATGCAGCACCGCCTCGAAGCCGGGCAGGCCGGATTCGGCGACCGTCGGCAGATCGGGAAAGACCGGCGAGCGCGTCGCGCCCGTGACCGCCAGCGCGCGCACCTGTCCGGATTTGACCAGGCCGATGGCCGGCGGCGGCGACGAGAAATAGATCGCGACATGGCCGCCGACGAGGTCGGTCAAAGCCTGGCCGGTGCCCTTGTAGGGAATATGGGTGAGCTCGATGCCGGCCGTGGTCGCAAACAACACGGTGCTGAGATGGATGCCGCTGCCAATGCCGGCGGAGGCGTAGTTCAGCTTGCCCGGCTGCGCCTTGGCCAGCGCGATCAATTCGCGCACGTTGTGCGCCGGCACCGACGGGTGCACCAGAATGACCAGCGGGCTGTTGGCAATCAGGCCGATCGGCGAGAAATCCTTGCGCGGGTCGTAGCCGGCGTCCGGATAAAGCGTCGGCGCGACGCCGAGCGTGCCGGTGCCGCCGATGCCGAGCGTATAGCCATCTGGCGTGGCGCGGGCGATTTGCCGCGTGGCGATCGAGCCGCCGGCGCCGCCGCGGTTTTCGATAACGATTTGCTGGCCAAGGACCTTGCCCATCTCGAAGGCGATGCCGCGCGCCATGGCGTCATTGCCGCCGCCGGCCGCATAAGGAACGATCAGCGTGATCGGCCGGACCGGATAATCGGTCGCTTGCGCGTATGTCGCACACGGCAAGGCCACACAGGCGGCGAGAGTGGCGATGAAGCGGCGGCATCGCATTTTCATGGTCTCAATGCACCGCCGCGCCGGTGCGTGGCATGATCGCGCCGCGATGGCGGATGACCTCGCCCGCCAGCTTGTGCGCGGCGAAGGCGGCGTCGAACGCGCTCCGCCCGGCGAGCCTTGCCGCCAGATAGCCGGCGTTGAAGCCGTCACCGGCCGCTGTTGCATCGACCGGCACAATCGTCTCCGGCACCGGGACAATGTCACGCCGGCCGCCGCTCGCGATCAGCGCGCCGCTCGGTCCGTTCTTGACCGCGATCTCCTTGACGCCGAAGGCCTGCAGCCGCTCGATGGTCGCTTCCGGCGAAGGATCGCCCCACAGCACCGCCTCGTCGTCGTAAGCGGGCAGGGCGATATCGACGCGCTTGAGTGCCTCGGCGAACACCGTGCGCGTCCGCGACAGATCGCCGTGCCAGCCATGCGGCCGGAAATTGCCGTCGAAGGCGACGATGGTGCCGTTACCGCGCGCCAGTTCGACCGCGGCGAGAAAGCGGCCGAGCCCGATATTGGAGTAGAGCGACAGCGTAATGCCGGAAAAATAGATCAGCCGCGCCGCAGTCATGGCTTCTGCGATGCGGCTCCACTGCGGCAGTTCGAACTGGCTGTTGGCCGGGGCGCCCTCGCGCCAATAATGCGTGCGGCGCTCCGCCTTGTCGGCGTCCGTCAGGGCCAATGCCGGCAGCGCGCCCGGGACGCGCAGGATCAGATCGGTGTCGATACTTTCGGCTTTCGCCAACGCAACGATGGCATCGGAATAAGGGTCATCGCCCAGCGCGCTGGCGAAGGCGGTCGGCGCCCCGGCGCGGGCCAGATAGATCGCGGTGTTGAAGGCGTCGCCGGCACTGCCCAGCGCGAAGCGGCCGTCGGCGCCGCGCGCCAGTTCCACGATCGCCTCGCCGATGCAGATCGCGCGTTTGCTGCCATCGCTCATCCCGCTTGACTATCACGGACCGGGGCCGAACGTCATCCATGCAAATGACGCGGCCGCCGCATCTGCCGTGCGGATAGGGCCAGGCACGCGAAATAAGCCGCCGCGCTCAGCACGGCGATACAGAAGCTCACCGGCCAGTCGGTGTCATAGGCGATGACGATGCCGAGCCAGGCTTCCGCCAGCGCCAAAGCCGCCGCGGCGAAAAGCCCGCTCCACAGCCCGGTGGTGACGCGCTGCGCCGCGGCCGGTGGCCCGACCATCAGCGTGAAGACCAGCAGCACGCCGACGATCTGCGCGCACTCCGACACCGCCAGCGCCACGATGGCGAGGAACGCCGTCGAGATGAAGCGCATCGGCACGCCCTTGGCTTCCGCCAGTTCCGGCTGCAGCGTCGCGAAGATCAAAGGGCGCATGATGGCGGCCAGCGCGGCAATCGTCACGGCGCCGAGCGCCGCCAGCGTGCCGATCGTGCCGCGGTCGACCGCCAGCACGTTGCCGAACAGCAGCGCCGTCGCCTGCGTCGCGAACGACGTATAGTAGTGCAGGAACAGCAAGCCGAAGCCGAGCGCCAGCGACAGCACCACGCCGATGGCGATATCGCGGTTGCTGATGCGGTCGGACAAAGCGCCCATGACGATGCCGGCGGCCATGGTGAAGCCGAGCAGGCCCCACAGCGGCGCGAGGCCAATGAGGCCCGCGCCGGTCGCGCCGGCAAAACCGATATGCGACAGCGCATGGCCTGCAAAGGTCTGCCCGCGCATCACCAGGAAATAGCCGACGACGCCCGACACTACCGCCGCGACGCCGGCGGCGGCGAAAGCATTGATCATGAATTCGTATTGCAGCATTAGTGATGGTGCTCGTGCTCGCCGTGATCGTGCATGTGCTCGGCGCGTTCGACGTCGCTGCCGTGCGACATGACGAAGATATGCCCGGCGGCGCGCACGACTTCGATCTCGGTGCGGTACAGCCGCGACAGCACCGGCGCGGTCACCACCTCATCGACGCTGCCGAGCACCGCGTGACCGTTGCCGAGATAAAGCACGCGGTCGATGGCCGGCAGCAGCTGGTTCAGTTCGTGCGCGCTGAACAGCACGGTGATGCCGCGTTCGCGGCACACACGCCGCACGACCTCGATCGCCACTTCCTGATGGCGCGCGTCGAGGCTGATCAGCGGCTCGTCGAGCAGCAGCAATTTCGGGTTGCCGATCAGCGCTTGCGCCAGCAGCAGCCGTTGCCGCTCGCCGCCGGACATCTGCGACAGCGGGCGGTTCGCCAGTTCGCGCGCGCCGACGGCCTGCAGCGTTGTCTCGATCATATACCGCGCGCTGGGCGACAGATGCGGCACGCCCCAGCGCTCGCCGTTGAGCGAGGCGCCGATGAAATCCAGCCCGCGCACGCGCAAATCCGGCAGCACCGTGCGCAGTTGCGGCAGGTAGCCGATGGTCGGATCGCCGCATTGCGGCGTTTTGCCGAACACGCGCAAGGCGCCCGCGCTCGGCGGCAGCAGGCCGAGGATCGAGCGCATCAGCGTGGTCTTGCCGGCGCCGTTGGGGCCGAGCACGCCGATGAATTCGCCGGGCTGGATGGCAAAGCTCGCGTCGGTCAAGACCGCGCGGCCGCCGATCCTGATGGTGGCGTGATCGAGTTCGACGACAGGACTCATGAATTCGGCCCGCTCAGCGCCTTGTCGACGGCGTCGAGCTCGCCCAGCATCCAGTCGGCAAACGACACGCCGGCCGGCTGCGTCTCGGTGACGCCGACCACCGGCACTTTCCCCTTCTGGGCGATGTCGAGCAGGCGCTGCGTCGTCTTTTGCGTCACCTGCTTGTTGAACAGCATCAGCTTCACCTTGCGGTTCCGCAGGTCGTCCTCGAAGGCCGCGACGTCGCGCGCGCTCGGTTCGGTATCGTTCATGACGGCAAGCGCGAAACGCTGGTTGCGCACGGTCAGGCCGAGCGCCTCGGCCATCGGGCCGAACACCGGCTCGGTCGCGGTGACCGCGAGACCCTTGGTGCGCGCCTTGATCTGCGCCACGCGGGCGTCGATTTGCGCCAGCGACGCCAGGGTCGTTTTCAGCCGCGCCGCGTAATCGGCGGCGTGCGCGGCGTCGGCCTTGCCGAAGGCGTCGGCCATGGCCTTGGCGACGGCCGGCATGGTGGCGGGCGCGTACCACAGATGCGGGTTGCCGCCGGCCTTGGCGCTGGTCAGCGCCGCGGCGCTGATGACGACGCGACCCGGCCGCGGCGCGGCCGCGATCAGCTTGTCCATCCACGGGTCGTAATCGGCGCCGTTGACGATAATGATTTGGGCATCGGCAATTTGCCGCACGATGCCCGGCGTGGTCTCGAACAAATGCGGGTCCTGGTCGGGATTGTTGAGAATGCTGACAACGTCCACCCGGTCGCCGCCGATCTGGCGGGCGATGTCGCCGTAGAAATTCTCGGCCGCCACCACGTCGAGCTTGCCTTCGGCGGCGCCGGCGCCGGACGTGGCGCCCAGCGCGATAGCCCCCGCGAGCACGATACTGGTCATCAGCTTCATTGACGGTGCCTCTGCCGCTCAGCGCCCCGCTGCTATGTAACAATATAACATTTCACATGCAAGTCCCGGACGAACCCGGGGGCGGGCGGCCGCGTCGTCAGTGCCAGTACGGCGGGAAATCGTCGTTCTTCTGCTCGGCGGCGAGCAGCCGCAGCATGGCGGGCCATTCCAGCACGCCATAAGGCCGCCGCGCGCCGGGCTGATAAAGGTGCGCGGTGTGCGCCAGCACGTTCTCGCCCGGCATGACCAGTTCGGTGCGCGCCGCCATGGCGTCGACCTGCGAGCGGCACGACAGTTCGAGTTGGTACATGGTGTTGAAGGCCTGCGGCACCGTGGCGCCGCAGGTCAGAAGACCGTGGTTGTTCATGATCAGCGCATCGTGCGGTCCGAGGTCGTTGACGATCTGCTCGCGCTCGTCGAGGTCGATCGCCGGCCCTTCGTAGCCGTGATAGCCGATGTGACCGACAAAGCGGATCGACGTCTGCGACAGCGGCAGCAGCCCGCATTTCATCGCCGACACGGCGATGCCGGCGCGCGTATGCGTGTGGATCACGCATTGCACGTCGGGCCGCGCCTTGTGGATGGCGCCGTGAATGACGTAACCGGATTTGTTGATGCCGTAATCGGTGTCGGGCTTTTCGAGGATGTCGCCTTCGACCGTGATCTTCACCAAGTTCGACGCCGTGATTTCCTTATAGAGCAGCCCGTAGAGATTGATCAGCAGGTGATCCTGCGTGCCCGGAATGCGCGAGGTGATGTGATTATAGATGAGGTCCGTCATGCCGTATTTGTCGATCAGCCGGTAGCACGCGGCCAGGTCGACGCGGGCCTGCCATTCTTCCGGCGAGACCTTGCCTTTGAGCGACGGAAAATCGGTCGAATAATTCATGAGAGCCCCGGCCTTCGTGTGCGCTCGCTGCACCGACGCCGGTACCATAGCGCCGGGGCACGGCCGGGGCCAAGTTCCACAAACCGCGCGCTGAACGGCCGCTCAGGAAAAGCGGCGGCCCATCTGGACTTCACGCCGCACCCGCCGGATGTCGTCTTCCAGGCGCTTGATCTCTTTGGTCAATTCGGCGATGGCCTTGAGCATGCTGTCGTTGATGTCGCGCTGCGAAAGCTGCTGCTTCGCCTGGCGGACGAGGGTATCGACGCTGGACGGTGGCATTCGGAATTCCTCGGTGGCGGCGGATCGTTGCCGGGACCTACCGCCACCATGGTTCCGAGAAATGAATTTTTCACAAATGGGCGGGGTAAAACTATTGCGACCTTACATTTTAGCCCGGTTAACGGGTGCCGCGGCGCGCGCGTCAATCCTGATCGCCGTAACGATCCTTGACCGCCGCGGCGATGAAGAGCTTGCGGCCGGGCCGCCCCGTCGTCGTCTCATGCGCCGCGCACCACGATGGAAAGCTGGCGGGATCGATGCGCACGCGCAGCACCGGATGGCCATAGGCTCTGAGCCCGCTCTCCATCTCCACCGCCATCTTCAGCCACTCCTGGTAGCTGCGCGGCAGCGTGTGGCCGTCGTCGAACGTCGTCCGCGCGGCGGCGTAATCGGTCTCGTCGAGCCAATAGACGCCGACGGCGCGGAGCGGTTTGTCGTCCGCTTGCATCTAGCCTGAGAGCCTTTTTTCCTTCGCGGCGGCGTGAAGCCGCAAACCCGGCGAATGGTGGCGACAAGGATACACGCAAGAGAAGGGCGGCGGAATGGCCGGTATGAATCGTTTTGCGATTGTCGACTTTACCCTGCGGCGCCGGGCGAAAGGGCCCGGCGCAGCGCTACGGCATCGACCGACCGGCCGGTGAACAGCTCAAAGGCATGAACGCCCTGGTATAGAAAAAGCTCATAACCCCCGAGAATGGCGATACCGGCCGCCACGCTTTCTTTCAGGAATGCGGTTTCGAGCGGCGTATAAACCGCATCGAACGCCCATTGCCGGCCCTCGAGGGGGATGCCGGCGAAGGCATTGCCGCCATACCCCACCATGCCCAACGGCGTGCAGTTAACGAGGCCGCCGGCGCCCTGGCAGGCTTGCTGAAGCGTCGGCTCGACCCGCACGGAAAGGGCCGGATGCACGTTTTGAAGCGTCTTTGCCAATGCCTCCGCTTTGCGCGCATCGATATCGAACAGCCGCAGGGACTGGGCACCTAATGCGGCAAGCGCAAACGCAATCGCCTTACCCGCGCCGCCGCTTCCTGCCAGTGCGACCGCGCCGGGCGATATATCACCGAAGCGATTTTTGAAAGCGGCGATATAACCGGTATAGTCGGTGTTCAGACCGATCGTTCGTTCGCCAAACAGAATGGTGTTGCAGGCGCCGATAGCTTCGACAGTCGGATCCTCGACGGTCGTGAAATCCAGGATCTGTTCTTTGTAGGGATAGGTGATGTTAAGGCCACGAAGGCCGTCTGCCTTCGCATGCGCGACAACTTCATCGAACGCGAGGCCGAGGTCTCGCGGCACTAGCCTCACGTACGTGACGTCGATCCCGCACAGTTTCGCTGCGGCATGATGGAGGTCGGGCGCGCGCGACGCGGCAATATTATCGCCGATCAGACCTAGGCGGATTTTTCCCAAGCTCGCAGCCCTCAAAGTGTAATGGCGGTCTGGCCGGCCGACTTTGAAGCTTTGACGGTGTTGGGCCGGCGCGGCCCCAGCAAATCAGATGGTGTGTGTGAGAGGGTGTAGGCGACGCAATCCATAATATGGGACGCTAAAATCGTCTGCGCGCTTTTGGCGTCGCGCTTAAGCGCGCACTCCAGCAATTTCTGATGCTCCTGCGCGGCCTGGTCGCGGAAAATCACGGCGATCATCAGATAACGTATATATTTGTCGAACACCGCGGCGTGCGAGTCCAATAGAACCCGGGAACCACAGGCCGACAGCAGCGCCTGGTGAAATTCCGAGTCGTAGCGCTTCAAGACTTCCAGGCCTCGGGCGTCGCTCGCCAGCGTGCGTTTTTCTAGGGAGGCCAGCTTGTGGTGCGCGGCGACAACACGGCCTTCCCAATCCATGTCGCCCAGGGCGAACGACCGCTCCAGCGCATGGCCCTCCAACAGCAGGCGCAGATTGGCGAGGTCTCTAAAATTGTCCGCGGACACCGGGGCGACCTCAAAGCCCCGTGCGCTTTCGGCGACGATCAGGCCTTCCGACGTCAGCCGGTTTAAAAGCTCGCGCAATGTGCTGATGCTGATGCCGTAGTCGTCTTTCAGCCGGCCCAACTTGAGCTTTTCGGATGGCGCCAGCCGGCCCGAAACGATGTCGTTTCGCAGCCGCCGGTAAACGCGCTCCCCGACCGTCTCTAGCTCACCAGCCCGCCACATCGCAAATTATCCGATCATTCCTGTATCATCAGATGATCCTATTTTTGCCCATTGAGAGATGACAATCAAGCCGCCTAACCTCCCGGGAGAAACGTAAAAAACAGGGAGGACACCATGATCCGGATGAATCGCCGTTCCGTGCTGGCCGCGGGCGCCTCGGCGCTCGCGCTGGGCGCTGCATTCCCGGCCTTTGGCCAAGCCAAGCAGAAGCTGCGTTTCAGCAGCGCCTTCACCGAGAGCGACACGCGCTCGGAAGCCTACAAATCCTTCGCCGCCGCGATCAAAGACGATTTCGACTTCGAGCCGTACTGGGGCAACACTCTGTTCAAGCAGGGCACAGAACTGGTCGCCCTGCAGCGCGATAATCTCGATCTTTGCAATCTGGCGCCGGCGGATATTTCAAAACAGATTCCAGCCTGGTCGCTGATGACGTCGGCTTACCTCTTCCGCGACGCCGACCACATGAAGAAGACATTCAAGAGCGACGTCGGCCGGGAATTCATCAAGTTGGCCAAGGATCAGCTTGGCATCCAGATCATCACGCCGGTGTATTTCGGATCGCGCAGCGTCAATCTCAAGCCGGACAAGAAGATCACGACGCCGGGCGACATGGCCGGTATCAAACTGCGCATGCCCCCCGGCGAATTCTGGCAGTTCCTCGGTGAATCGCTGGGCGCCAATCCCACTCCGGTCGCCTATGCTGAACTCTACCCAGCGCTGCAGACCGGAACCGTGGACGGTCAGGACAATCCTGTCGTCGCCAGCAAGCTGATGAAGTTCGACGAGGTGACGACCCAGTTCGTACTCACCCGCCACGTCATCGCCTATGACGTCATGGCGATCCGCTCGAAAATCTGGGACGCGATGAAACCCGATCAGCAGGCAAAATTCCAGGCCGCCGCCGACAAGGCGATGGACGAGAACACCGAGCGTTTCAAGACGCAGGAAGCGGAAGTGCTCGAGTATTTCAAGAAGGAAGGCAAGAAGGTCTACGAGCCCGACCAGAACGCTTTCCGCAGCTTCGCGCAGAAGCGCTATCTCGAAAAATACGGCAATGATTGGCCGAAGGGCGCACTCGAGCGCATCAACGCGATCAAGTAGGCGGCTTCAAGGCCGAAATGTTTGGCCGGGTGCTGAGCCGGCCAAACATGCACGGCAAGACCGCCGGGAGTATTCGTTGAAAAGACTTCTCCACACAGCGCGATGGCTGCAGCGGCGCGCCGAAAACGTGGCTGTCGCGTTGCTGAGCGTCATGTTCGCGACCTTCATCGTCCAGATTTTCGCGCGTTACGTGCTCAATAATCCGATCGGATGGTCGGAAGAGGTGATCATCACGACGTGGCTCTGGACAGTGTTGTGGGGCGCGGCATTCATCCTGCGCGAACGCGATGAGATCCGCTTCGATATCATCTACTCGCAAGTTTCCGAGCGAACACGACGCATCTTCACGGTCCTCAGCGGCGTCGCGCTGGTCGCTCTCTATCTCGTATCGTTGCCGGCCGCCTATAATTACGTCAGCTTCATGAAAGTCGAACGCTCGGCTTATCTGCACGTGCCGATTAACTGGCTGTATTGCGTCTTCATTATTTTCAGCGTCGCCTGCATCTGCCGTTATTGCTGGCTGGTCTATCAGGCGTTCCGCGGCGGCAAGAGTCCCGAAACCGATCCATCCCACCTCCCGGAATGACGATGCCAACCCCTTTTGCCATTTGCATCGTCGCCATTGTTCTGCTCGGCGCGCTCGGCCTGCCGATCGGGCACGCCATGATCGCTTCGTCGATCCTTTATCTACTGCTGTCGGGGCTCGATCTCGGCACCGCCGCCGAACAGATCCTCAACGGCCTGTTCAACAGCTACGTGCTGCTGGCGATCCCGCTTTTCATCCTCGCCGCCGATCTGATGAACATTGGCAGTCTGACCGACCGGCTGCTGCAGTTCTGCCTGGTCCTGGTCGGCCGATTCCGCGGCGGTCTCGGGCACGTCAACGTCGTCGCCAACATGATCTTCGCCGGCATGTCCGGCTCGGCGATCGCCGATGCCGTCGGCATCGGCCGCATCATCATCGGCATGATGACCAGGGACGGCCGCTATCCGGTCGCCTATGCCGGCGCCATCACAGCCTCCGCCGCCATCATCGGGCCGATCATTCCGCCGTCGATCCCGATGGTGCTTTACGCGCTGATCTCCGACACCTCGATCGGTTACCTGTTTCTCGGCGGTTTCGTGCCCGGTGTCATGCTCGGCATCGGCTTCATGATCATGAACTCGATCATCGCGCGGCGGCGCAACTATCCGGTCGAACCGCCGATCGCGGCGCGCGACATTCCAAAAATCACCTTTCGCGCATTTCCGGCTCTGATGTTGCCGGTGATCCTGCTGTTCGGCATCTACGGCGGCGTCATGACGCCGACCGAAGGCGCCGCGGCCGCGGCGTTCTATGCGCTGTTCGCGTCGACGGTGCTTTATCGCGCCGTGACGTGGCGGCAGCTCTACGACGCCATTCTCGCCAGCGGCAAGGCGACGACCTCGATCGGCATGCTGATCGCGGGCGCGCTGGTGTTCAATTATGTCGTGACGATCGAGAACATCCCGGCCTCGCTCGCTAGTTTCATGAGCGGGCAGCACTATTCGGCGCCGATGTTCTTGTTCGTCGTCAACATTATTCTGTTCATTCTCGGCTGTCTGCTTGAAGGCAGCACGATCCTTCTCGTGGTCGTGCCGATTTTCATTCCGACCGCCAAGGCGCTCGGTATCGACCTCGTGCACTTCGGCGTCGTCGTGGTGGTCAACATCATGATCGGCTTGCTGACGCCGCCCTACGGCCTGCTGCTGTTCGTTCTGGCCAATATGACGAAGCAGCCTTTGGGCGCGATCGTGCGCGAAGCCGCCCCCTTCATCGTCATGGCCGTCGTCGTGCTCGCCGTCATCACCGCGGTCCCCGACACGATTCTCTGGCTGCCGCGGCTCATGGGATACAAAGGTTGAGGCTTTCGGAAATGAAACCGATCTACGTCTTGAACGGCCCCAACCTGAACCGATTGGGCAAGCGGGAGCCGGAAATTTATGGCAAGGCGACACTCGGGGACGTCGAGCAATCTTGCCGCGAAGCGGCGGGCGATTACCCCGTTGAATTCCGTCAAACCAACAGCGAATCTCAGTTGATCGACTGGATTCACGAAGCCATCGACGAAGGTAGCGGCATCATCATCAATCCGGCCGCGTTCACATTCACCTCGATCGCGATTCTGGATGCACTCAAGATGTTTCCCGGCCCGATCATCGAACTGCACATCAGCAACATCCACAAGCGCGAGGCCTATTATCATCACTCCTACGTGTCGAAGGTGGCGACGGCCGTCATTGCCGGCCTCGGGACAGAAGGATACCGGGTCGCCACCCGTTCCATGCTGGCATTGCTGCAATAGCGGCGGTTTGGGCATGATTGGCTGCCCGGTAAATGCCGGCAAAACAGCCCTTTTGCACCCCCGGCTGTGACCCCCTATATGTCTCCCTCCAGGAGCCATTCCCCATGTCCGCGACCCCCGTCACGCCCGCCACGCATGAAAAAATCCCCGTCACCGTGCTCACCGGCTATCTCGGCGCCGGCAAGACCACGCTCTTGAACCGCATCCTGTCGGAGCCGCACGGCCAGAAATTCGCCGTCATCGTCAATGAGTTCGGCGAAATCGGCATCGACAACGAGCTGGTGGTGAACGCCGAGGAAGAAGTCTTCGAGATGAACAACGGCTGCATCTGCTGCACCGTGCGCGGCGATCTGGTGCGCATCATCGACGGCCTGATGCGGCGCAAGGGCAAGTTCGACGCCATCATCGTCGAGACCACGGGGCTCGCGGATCCGGCGCCGGTGGCGCAGACCTTCTTCATGGACGAGGCGGTCGGCGCCAAGACGCGGCTCGACGCCGTGGTCACGGTGGCCGACGCCAAATGGCTCAAGGACCGGCTCAAGGACGCGCCCGAGGCCAAGAACCAGATCGCTTTCGCCGACGTCATCCTGCTCAACAAGACCGATCTGGTGACGCCGGCCGAACTGGC
>Ga0265314_10001781_pt1 | contig 23253 bp, 12 predicted proteins | sample 4126metaG_FD_203106 | JGI IMG/M metagenome (GOLD analysis project Ga0265314, IMG submission 203106) | Rhizosphere microbial communities from Carex aquatilis grown in University of Washington, Seatle, WA, United States - 4-1-26 metaG | ecosystem: Host-associated > Plants > Roots > Rhizosphere >... | reverse complement strand
GGTGCCGGTGCAGATTGTGTCCGACGATGCGACGTACGATGCCACGTTTAGCGTGATCTGGCAGCCGGGCTCGCCCACCAGCCCGGTGCAGCGCGGCACCGCCTACAAACCGTGAAAAACACCCCGGCGCGCGCGTTCGCGCCTTGACGCGCCCGGCGCGAGCCTCGAATCTCTCACCCCATGTCCAGCACCAAGAAACCGCGCAGCGCTTCCGCGGCCTCCGCCACGACCCTCTTTCACGACGACTTCCTCGGCCTGGCGCTGGGCGATTTCCCAGCCTTTAATTCGCCGTTGGGCGAATACACAGCCTTGCAGCCTGAAGGCGCGACCGGCGCGTGGCGCATGAGCGTGAACCACTGGTCCTGGCCCAAAACGGGCTCGTTCCGCGTGGTCGAAGCGCAGGGCGCGCGCGAACTCGAAGCCGTGGGCGCGTCGCCGCATTACGACAATCGCCTGCTGATCGCGGACCTGCCGCACGCGCAGCAGTACCGCGTGCAGGCGCGCGTCACGCCGCTCTCCTTTGAAGGCGCGAGTCCCGCGGGCGGCCTGTGCGGCCTGCTCGCGCATTACCAGGATTCGCGCACGTACCTCGCGCTGGTGCTGGAACGCGACGGCTGGCTGAAACTATTGCGCCGGCGCGAAAACATTTTCGAAGTGCTCGCCGGAGCCCCGCTGGCCCACACGCCGGGCGCGCCGCTCGAATTCTCGCTCGAAGTCTCGGATGCGCAGATTTCCGGCGTAGCCGGCGGGATAAAACTGTCGGCGCCGCTGTACGGCAGTCCGGGCGGCGGCGTAGGCTTTCTGTCCGATATCTCCGCGCGCTTCGGACCGATCCGCGTGGAAGCCGCGGCCCTGGAAGCCGCGCGCATCGATGCGGCGCGCAAAGCCGCCGCCGCCACGCACGCCAAGCGCGTCGCGAAGTATCCCGCGATGCGCCTGGAACGCAGCGTGCCGCTTAACGGCCTCGTCAACGGGCGCAACTTGCGCCTGGCCGACATCAACGGCGACGGCAAGCCGGAACTGATTCTCGCGCAGGGCTCGCCGGAGGTTTCCAAACGCCTGCGCATGACGCGGCTGACCTGCCTCACCGTCATGGACCTCGACGGCAGGATTCTGTGGCAGGCCGGCGTGCCCGACCCCAACGCGCCGACGATCAACGGCGATTTGCCTTTTCAGGTTCAGGACGTCGACGCCGATGGACGCCCCGAAATCATCTGCGTCTTCGGCTATGACGTGCAGATCCGCGACGGACGCACGGGCAAGGTGCTGTGGAGCACGTCCGCGCCCGAGACCGCGCAGGTCGGCAACGATTTCAAAGAAGTCTCGTCGACCTGGGGCGCGCCGTGGGGCGACGAGACGCTGAATATGGACATCAAGCATCTCGCGGTCTGCAACACGCAAGGCCGCCCGATTGCGCGCGAGATCCTGGTCAAGGACGACTACCACCACCTGGCGGTGCTCGATCCGGAAGCCACGGGCTCGACGCTGCTGATGCGGCACCGCGGCGTGCACGGACACTTCCCCTGGATCGGCGACCTGGACGGCGATGGCTGCGACGAAATCGTCGCGGGCTATTCGGTGCTCGACCACACGGGCAAGAAGCTCTGGTCGCTGCATCTGCAGGACCATCAGGACGCGATCGCGTTCCTCGACCCGGTCGCGCCGGGCGGAAAAAATAAGCGCCTGATCATGTGCGGCGGCGAAGACGGCCTGTTGATCCTGGGCCTGCACGCGGAATTCCACACGCGCCTGCAGGGCCACGCGCAGCGGCTCGGCATCGGCAAATTCCGCGCCGACCTGCCCGGCCTGCAGCTCGCCACGGTCACGTATTGGGGCAACCCCGGCATCTTCCGTCTGCATGACGCCACCGGAAAGCTGCTCTGGTCCAAGGAATATCCGGTGCGCGGCGGCCTGGCCGCGCCCGTCAACTGGACCGGCCAGCCTGAAGAGCTGATGCTCTACACGCTCGCGCCGGGCGGCGGACTGCTCGACGGCCACGGCGAGATCGCGGTCGAAGCGCCCGGCAAAGGCCCGCATCTATTCTTCGATACGACGACGGAATTGACGCTCGACGGGCGCGATTCGCTCATCGCCTTCGATCATCAGGAGTTGGCGCTATATGTGCCCGCGGATGCGCCGCTGAAGGGTGACGCGGCCAAAAATATGTACCGGCCCGCGCGCCCGGGCCCCGGCAACCGCTCCAACTACCAGGCCTACGTCAGCCTGCCGCCGGGCTGGTAAGCCGAAGTCAATCCGCCGGCAGCACCCTTAGCGTGCATTTCGAAGTCAACCCGGTCAGCGCATCCTGAACCGTTACGGTCCATTCGCCGGATGAATCATTGAGTGCCAGCGGCACGCTGACTTCGTTCGAACCTTTTTGTAGTACATTTAGCGCGGCGTAGTGCGGCAGGTCTCGCTTGTCGGGTCCCGCCACGCGCACCAACACCACGCGCGTGCCCGCGCCGCCCACTTTGATGGCCGCGCGTTCGCCCGCCTTGGCCGAAATCGGCGGGGTAAGCGCCAACGGCGCGAGCGGCTTGGGCGAGAGCACAAAAAGCGCCGGCACCGCGGGATCGAGCGTGCCATCCAGCGCCGCGGCTTCCTGCGCTTCCTTGTCCGAGCCCACGCGCCAGACCCACATTTTCTGGCGCAATTTGAGCGAGAAATTTTCCGCCTTGGAGAATGCTTCGTTCGTGTCGCCTTCATAGCCCAGCTCGCGCAGGCGGTCCTGTGGATTGCGTCGCAGCGCCAGAATGCGCGGCGCATCGGGGCCATCGCCAAGCGCCAACCGGACCAGTTCGGTTCCCGCGGGCAAATTCGAAGCGCCCAGGTCTTCGGACAGCGCAATCAGCAGCGGCTCGAAGGCCAGCTTGGCCAGCGCGCTGCGCACCGCGCCGGCGCGGGGTTCGCCCGGGCGCAATCGCCAGCGCAGGTAGTCCTCCAAATTCAGATTCAGGTACAGCACCAGCCCCTGCCCGCGCACGCGCCGCACGAGCACCGGCGCACCGCGGTATTCGAAGCGCGCGGCCGGCTTTTCGCCGGACCACGCCAGGCGGTCGGAGAACACCGGCGCCAGCGCGGCAAGCTCTTTCGCGCTGAGAATCGAAGCCGCATCGCCCACGGCTTTCGGACTTTCAAGCCCGCGTTCGGGATCGGCGTTGAAGGGTTCGCTGGAGCTGTCGACGCCGAATAGATCGTCGAGCGGTGGTTTGACGCGCGGCGTGCCGCGCTCTTCGAAGCGCCCGCAGAGCGCGTCGGCGACCAGCGTCCCGCCGCGCTTGACGAAGCCCTGCAATTCGTCGCTCTGCACGGGGCTCAGCGCAACGGTGCGCGGCAGCACGAGCGCCTTGAGGCCGCTCTTGGCCAGCCCGCCCTTCTCGAGTTCCTGCGTCGAAACCCAGCGCCAGGGGAGGCCCAGGTCGGCGAGCAGTTTCATCCAGCTCAGGCGCAGCCGGAGCTGCGGCGATTCGGAGCGCTCGCGCGCGGTGTTGGCGCCCCAGGCCTTCAGCCAATCGCCGCCATGCAGGTGCGCGGCTTCGAAGAGCCAGTGCACGCGCACACTTTCAGGCGAATAGACCAGGCCCACCAGCGCGGGCGCGCGGCGCGCGTTGGCCAACACGGTGCCGAGCGGGCCGTCGAGGTCCGTGAGCGTCGGCGCAAGCGCGCCGGCCACCGCGGTCGGGCGGCCATCGGGGCCGAGCAGCAGCCGCGGCGGCTCCTTCTCGCCTTTTTCGTTTTTGTCGCCCTTCTCCGGCTTGTCGTTCTTGTCCTCTTTCTCTTTATCGCCTTTGTCGCCCTTCTCTCCCTTGTCGGGTTTTTCAGGCGCGGGCGCCTGGTCCCAGAGAAGGACGCCGCGCGGGCCGCCTTCCAGCGCCAGGGCCCAGATGTGCCGAACGGCCTCGGTGGGCTCGACGCCCGCCAGCGCGATCGACGCGAGCGCCGGCTTGCCGGGGGCAAGGTCGCGCCAGAGCGAGCGCGCACCGCCAATGTCGTAGGCCTCCAGCACATCGAGGGAATCGGCGAGGCGCGCGTAATCCCAGCCGCCAAACGCGCACGGCCCGACCGCGCCGGTGATGCCGGCCTGCGCGCCGGCCGTGAAGCGGCGCAGCGCGTCCGCACCGTCTTTGAGTGTTTTCGCGAACAGGTAATCCTGGAATTCGCGGAAGCAGACCCACGCGGGGATGCGCTGCAGGCTGCCGCCCTTGAGCGTCGCGAGGGTCTCGGAAGTCGTCGGCGGGACCACTTCGTCCCATTTTTTGTAGTCCGTACCCCAGGCGCGATTAACCGCGGTCACGGTGCCGTAGACATCGCGCTCCAGCCAGCGCTGGAATTCGCGCAGCGCGTCGGGATGAAAATCGAAATCGTAGGCCGCGCCCAGGCGCGTGACGGAGGGTTCCGCGGCGAGCGAGTAAAAGAGCGGCGCGTCGGCGCGGTAAAATTCGGCGTGGCGCTTGAGTTCGGCTTCGAAAACGCGGCTGAATTCCGCGGAAGCCAGGCTGGGCTCGCGCACCAGCGCCGCACGGTCATCGGGCTTTGCCGCGTAGGCCGTGAGTACGGCTTCCCACGCGCCTTTTTCGGCGTGATAGCGCGAGAAGAGTTCGCGCGCGATGTTTTCGACAAAGAACGGTTCGCCCGCGCCACGCAACAATTGCGCGCGCTCCACGTTGAGGCGGTAGGCCATCCCGCCGTGCAAGCCCAAGCTGGAGAGCGTGGCACGCGCGGCGGCCGGGTACGGCGCGCTTAAGAGCGCCAGCCAGTGGTCCCAGGTTTTGGGCTGCGCGAGCTGGAAGGCCACGCTGCGCTGCGCGCGGCGGTCGTCGGCCGAAAAAAGCGTGACGCTGAGCACGTGCGCGAGAAAGACCGCGCTGGTGGTTGGGACCTGAAAAATGCGCGAGCCGTCGACTTCGATTTTCAATTGGTCGAGCTTGAGCGAGCCGCGCGCGACTTCGCGGCCGCCTTCGTCACGCAACAGCCAGGTGCCTTGCGCGCCTTTAAGCAGCTTTTCCGGACCGCTGAGAAAAAATCCCACGGGCTGGCCCGCGACCGGGGCGTCTCCGGCCAGCGCGAGCACCAGGCCGGCTTCCGGGGGCGCGTCGTTCGGGTTGATCGGTACGGCCGGCGCGTGCGTGGTTTCTTTGGGCACGTCGGGCGGGCGCGGAATATCGGGAGGCTCGGGCGGAGCCGGCGGTTCAGGCGGCGGATCGGCCGGCGGGTCCTTGGGCGGCTCTTTCGGTTTTTCCTTCGGCTTGGGCTTCTCTTTTGGCGCGGGCTTGGGCAGCGGCTGTGTCAGATCGACGGTCTCGGCGAGCGGCTGGTCCGTGGGCCTGGGCGGAGGCGGCGGTTCTTCCGCGCACAGCGCCGCGCCAAAAACGCTCAGCGCCAGCCAGGTCCACAGGCCTACCCGCATCAATGGCTCCCCAAAAGGTGTCACCGTTAGGACGTTATAATTCGGGCTTACTTCGGCGGATTTCCGCTGGGCGCTTCCCACGGTGTGCCCAGGCGCTTCATGACTTCCAGATAGTCCATCGTTTCGATGCTGGTTGTGCCGTCGGGCTTGTGCACGCGGACGACGACCTTCCAATCCTTTTGCTTGCCGACTTCGGGATTCTTGAATTCGATGATCTCGAGATCTTCCTGGCCGTTCGCGGCGGGCGTGAGCTTCTGGCCCGGCCCGTTTTTAAGCCCGGCATCAGGCGCGTGCATGCGTCCGAAGACCCAGATCGCGATGCCGATGGCCAGGGCCAGGAGAAGCGTGATCGCGAAGCCGCCCAGCACCCAGGTCCAGGTCGAACGCTCCTTGGGCGCGGCGGCGGGCGGCGCTTTCTGGACCGGGGCGGCTTCTTCGGCGCGCATTTTAGAGATGCGTTTGACCACGGTGACTTTGGCGGTCTCGCCGGAGGCCAACTGGACCAGTTCCGGCGTGGAATAGAGTTCGCAGATTGCCGCGGCCAACGCCGCGCAATCGGGGTAACGCTCGGCGGGCGCCTTGGCCATGCAGCGCTGCACGATCGCGTCGAGCTTGGGATTGAGGCCGTGAACAAACGAAGACAGCAGCGGCGGCGGCGTTTCGAGATGCTGGCGGATGATCGCCATGGCCGATTTGCCGCGGAACGGCACCTGCCCCGAGAGCGCTTCGAAAATGATCACGCCGACGCTGTAGATGTCGGTGTACGGGCCGGTTTCACCGCCTTCGGCCTGTTCGGGCGACATGTACTCGGGTGTGCCGAGGACCGTGCCGGCGCTGGTCAGACCGGACTGCTGCTCGTCCTTGGCCAGGCCAAAGTCCATCAGCACGGCGCGGCCGTCGCAGATCATGATGTTGCCGGTCTTCAGGTCGCGGTGCGTGATGCCCTGGCGGTGCACGTAATGCAGCGCGCCCAAAAGCTGCGCGAGGATCGGAATAAATTCCTCGATCGTCAGGCGCTTGCGTTTGCGCAGGATCGAAGAAAGCGTGTCGCCGACCAAAAGCTCCATCGCGAAGTAGTACAGTTCCTGCTCGCTGCCGACGTTGTAGACGTGCAGCAGATTGGAATGCGTGAGGCGCGCCAGGCTGCGGGCTTCGCGGTTGAAGCGTTCGGCGAATTTGGGGTCGTCGAGCGGGCCGGACTGGATCACCTTCACGGCAACGGTGCGGTCGAGCGCGCGGTCTTTGGCTTTGAAGACTGCGCCCATGCCGCCCTGGCCGATTTTTTCGAGCAACTGGTATTGCCCGACCAGACGCCCGACGAGCGGGGGCGGGCCGAGGTTCATCTGCGTTTCGTTGGAAGGATCGGGGCTGCCCAGTTCCTGGCGCAGTTGGGCGGCGGCTTCTTCAGGCGAAAGCGGGCTGACGTCGGAATTCGAACCCGGCGGCGGGTCGGTGGAAGGCGTTCCAGCGGGTCCGGGTGCGTTTGTGGTCATCCGCTTTCCTACCCGGTGCAGGCGTGCGGGCGTTTAACCCTGGCTCACGATGCCGTAGGCGCGCAGTTTGGCGTAAAGCGTGCTGCGGTCGATGCCCAGCGTTTCGGCGGCCTGTTTTTTGTTGCCTTTGCACTGCGTCAGGACGCGCAGGATGTGGTCCTTCTCAATGTCGGCCAATTGCAGCGAAGCCGATACGGGCGGCGGCGCTTCGGGCACCGGCACGACTTCCGGCTCTTTGGATTCGGCGCCCGGAATCACGGCCGGCGCTTGGGCCTGAATTTCCTTGGGCAGGTCGCGCAGGCCCACGGTCTCGCCCGGGCAAAGCACCGCGAGGCGTTCGGCCAGGTTGCGCAGTTCGCGCACATTGCCGGGGAAGGCGTACTTCAAGAGCGCCGCGGCCGCTTCTTCGGAGAAGGTGAGGCGCTGCCGGCCGGAGCGCGTCCCGGCGTCGTGCAGGTAGTGCTCGCTCAGCAGGCGGATATCCGTCCCGCGCTCACGCAGGGCAGGCAGCTTGATGCCCAGCACGTTCAAGCGGTAATAAAGGTCTTCGCGGAAGCGTCCGGACTTGGCTTCGGCGGCGAGGTCGCGGTTGGTCGCCGCGATCAGGCGCACGTTGACCTTGCGCACGCGGCTTTCGCCGACGCGGGAGAGTTCGCCCTGCTCGATCACGCGCAGCAGCTTGGTCTGGCAGCCCGGCGAGAGCTCGCCGATTTCATCGAGGAAGATCGTGCCTTCGTGGGCCATTTCGAAGCGGCCCATGCGGTCCTGCGTCGCGCCGGTGAAGGCGCCCTTGGCGTGACCGAAGAGCTCCGATTCGATCAGCGATTCGGAGAGCGCGGCGCAGTTGACGATGACGAGCGGATTTTCGCGGCGCGCGGAGTTGTAATGGATCGCGCGCGCGACGAGTTCCTTGCCCGTGCCGCTTTCGCCAAGCACCAGGACCACGGCTTCCGTGGGCGCGGCGCGTTCGATGAAGGCGAAGACCTGCTTGATCGGCTCGCACTCGCCCAGAATGTTGGACTGGCCCTTCAATTCCTGGAGCAGGCGTTCCTTGCGCTGCAGCGCGTCTTCCAGACGCCGCAGGCCGTCGAGCGCCGGCGCGGCGAGCAGGCAGGCCGCGGTCAGCAGTTCCTGGTCTTCGCGGTCAAAGTCCTGGCCGCCCAATCGGTCGGCGTAGATCAGTCCCAGCATGCGGTCGCCGACCAGCACCGGGACGCAGAGCGCGCTGGTGATGCCCTGTTCGCCGACCGACGGCGCGCCGCCGAAGCGCGCATCGGAGCGCGGCGCGGTGAGCACGGAACGGCGCGAGCGCATCGCGTAATCGACGATCGTGCGCGAGACCGGGACACGGCTTAAGGTCGGCGTGCGCTTGCCCACCGTCGAATCGAGCGTGGTGGGATCGATGTCGGCGATGCGCCAGCGGTTGGCTTCTTCGAGGATCAGCGGCGTGACGCGGTCGGCTTCCAGCGCCACGCGCAGGCGCGAGGCCAGCACCGTGAGCAACTGCGAGCTGGCCGTGGATTCGGCGACCGCGCGCGCGATGGAATAAAGCGCGCGCAGACAGCGGTTGGCGCGTTCCAGACCCGCGGCGGTCTCGCGCATCGCGACCGTCGGCGCAAGGGCCTCCTGCCCGCCCATCGCGCCCGCGCCTTCGAGGCGCAGGATCGGCAGCGGACCGTGAAGTTCAATCGTTTCGAAGCCTTCGGCTTCGCCTTTGGCGGCGCCCGTGGAGCCCAGCGCGGGTACCGCGCCGACGGGCATGCGCTCGGCGAGCATCGAGTCCTGCCGGTACATCACGCCCTTGGGCGCGTCCTTGAAGGAGAACGCCAGGCGCGTCTCGCCGATCTGGATCTGGTCGCCTTCGACCAGGTTTTTATCGGTGGTCTTGATCGCGTTGACCAGCAGGCCGTTCTTGCTGCGCAGGTCGCGGACCTGCCACTGGCCGGCTTTTAATTCGAGTTCGACGTGGACGCGCGAAGCCTTCGCGTCATCAATGCACAGATCCAGGCCGGGGTCGCGGCCGATACGATAGATCTGGCCTTCCTTTAAAGGAAAGAGGCGCCCGTGATTCGGCCCATTAAGAACAGTGAGATGCGGCACGCGCTGGTCAACCCCGATCCAAGCTGGCACCCATTACAATCTGCAAAGCCAGTTTGTATCGGCAGTTCCGCTCTTTGCAACCGGACGACAAGTAGAAGGCTACTTCGGCGCCGGCGCCGGCGTCGGCTTGGGCGCGTCTTTGGGGTCCTTGGGCTTGGGGGCATCGCCACCACCACCCGCGGCCGCATCGGCGGCGCCCAGACGCTTCAGGCCTTCATCGGCCAGGTCCTTGAAGCGCTTGTTGGACGCATACTGCGTGGACACGATCTTGTAGTGGCGCACGGCCTTCTCGGCGGCGTCGGGTTCCAACGCCTTGAGCTGTTCGTAGCAGGCGCCGGCGCGGTAGTTGGCTTCGGGCAGGTGTTCTTCCTTGTCGAAGAACTGCACGGTCACCGAGAGGAAGTCGAGGCGCGCGTTGGCGTAGGATTCGTTGGCCTGCGGAATGTTGCCGTCCTTGGTGTATTGCACGGCTTCGGCCAGGAAGGCACGCCCGCGAGCGATGTACGCCGAAGGCAGCAGGTTGAGCAGCGTCGTGTCGGGCTTGCGCTTGTAGTCTTCCATCAGGGCCTGCGCGCGGGACTTCACGTCGTCCCACTTGCTCGCGTTGGCCAACAGGAAGAGCGTGGTTTCGATGACGTCCGTGTACAGGTCGCCAAAGGCGTTGGTCTTGCTGAGGCTTTCGGCGGCGCGATAGGCGGCGATGGCCTTGCCGTAGTCGCGTTCAGCTTCATTGGCCTTGGCGTCTTCGCGGCGTTCCAAAATGTGGGCGCGCGCGATCGCGACGAGGGTCTCCACGCGCTTGACGGCCTTGGTGTAGGCTTCGGGATCGGCGGCGTTGACTTCTTCCTTCCACTTCTTGATCACCTTATCGGCTTCGGTGGCCTGCTTTTCGGCTTCGTCGAGCTTGCCTTCCTCCGCCAGGCTGGCGGCCGCGCGGATGGCGGCTTCGGGGGCAAAGCGCGAGCGCCCGCCATTGGCCTTCACGACTTCCAGGAAGTACGCGCTGGGCGGCTGGTATTCGATGCCCTTGCTGTCCTTCCAGACTTCGAACTTGCCCTGGTTGTAGAGCGCTTCGCCGATGAAGTAGTTGCAGTACTCCACGGACCACTTGGACTTCTCTTTGAGCTTTTCGAGGGCCTTGAGGAAATTGCGGGCGGCGGCCACGTACTTCTGATTGCGGAAGTATTCGAGGCCGTCGAGGTATTCCGGGACGCGGTCCGAATACAGGACTTCCTTGACCGCCGCGCTCTTGACCTTGGTGGTCTGGGTCTTGATCTTGCCTTCGATGCCGATCCAGTCGTCTTTGGTGATCTTAAGGGAGAGCGGCGTGGGGCTGTCGCGCCGGATGACCTGGTCCATTTCCTGGTCGCCCGGGTCGCCGGCATCGCCGGCGTACGCCAAAGGGGCCGCAATCAAGGCCAAAGCAAACAGGGAGGCTGAGCCGATTCGCAGCATGGCGAACTCTCCAGAGATGATCGTGGGCACCTCGGCCCTTGTAACGCTTTAACGTAAAAGTGCAAACGAGGGTTCACGACCAGTCATAAAAGAACGCGGCCCGGGGGTCACCCGGGCCGCGCTCCTGCTTGTAAACGCTTTGCTGCTTAGAGCTTGGCTTCTTCTTCGTCGAACAGGATGACGCGCGAATTGACCAGGATCAGCAGGTTGCGGCGTTCGCGCTGCTTGAGGTTCGTCCCGAAGAGCCGGCCGATGATCGGCAGGTCTGACAGCAGCGGCACGCCCGCGTGGGTGTCAAACTTGGAATCGTTGATCAAGCCGGAGTACAGCAGCGTCCCGTTGTCCGGCACCGCGACCGTCGTGTTGATCGAGCGCAGTTCGAGGTTCGGGAGCTGGATCGGGAGGTTGAACGCGCCGCCGATCGTGACGACCGCCGGCGGGGTCAGTTCGGTCGCCGTGCCCGAGCGCAGGTCCAGCGTGATGTACTTGCGATCATGGCTCACCGTCGGGCGGACTTCCAGGACGACGCCGGTCAGGTAGCTGCGGATGACCGGGTCGAAGCTGTTGCCCGAGATGTCGTAGTCGGCGATGTACGCGCGTTCCTGGGCCACCAGGACGTGCGCACGCTGGTTGTTGAACTGCGTCAAGCGCGGCGAGAGCAGCAAGTCCGACGTCTGGTCCTTGCGGATCGCCTGGAGCACCGCGTTGGCCTGCACGTTGCCCAGGAAGCGGAACTGGAACAGCGCGCCGTCGCGGCCGACGTTGGAGGATAGCGTGTTGCCCAACGGACCGCTGGTCAGGTAGTTGACCACGTTGGCCGTGTACTGCTGCAACAGGACCGGCGAGCCCGAACCGGCGATGGGCTGGCCGTTGGCGTCCAACTGGATGTTGCCCCACTGCTGGCGCACGCCGACCGGCGCGTTGCCGTTGTTGCCGAACGGACCGGGCAGGTTCTGCGTCGGGTAGCGCGGATCCAGGCGCGGGTGCAGGTACTGGCCAACGAAGCTCTGCGGATTGGCGCTGACACCCAGGCGGTTGAACACACCACCCAGCGCGAGCTGCTGCGCCGGCGGCATGTACTGATAGAGGCTCGGATCGAGGTAGGTCGGCGAACCGTTGACGATCTGGTTCGTCGCCGGGTTGAACGTCAACTGCCCCAAACCACCGCCCTGCGGCATCAGGCCGAACCGCGACGGCGGCAGGAAGGGATTCCACGGATTGGACGGATTGTAAGTTGCCGCGCGCAACGGGTCGTAAATCTGCGCGCCGGTATTGTTGTTGTTGTTGTAGTCCTGGCCCACCGGGTTGTCCAAACCGCTGAAGCTGACGCCGATCTGTTCCAGGAAGCCGTCTGTGACGTCAATGAAGCGCACCTGCGTCAGGACCTGGATGGTCTGCGTCTCGCGGAAGCTGTTCAGGATTTCGCGGATCTTCTCGTGGACTTCAGGTTTCTGCATGACCACCAGCCGGCCGGCCTGGTTGTCGATGCTCGTACCCTGGATCTGGAAGTCCGTGACCAACAGCTTCTCGCGGATCAGCGCCGCCAGGTCGTCCGGCGTGACCTGCGGAACCGGAGCCGGCGGAGCGAAGGGGCCGCCGCCAGCGCCGCCAGCCTGGGCGTTGACGCCCAGTTCGACGTGCGGACCGGGGAAGTCGTTGATCGTATACGTCATGTCGCGGACGTCATAGATCTGCAGTTCGATGTTGGTTTCCTGCCCGCCCTTCTTGGTGATGAAGACGGCCTGGTTCTTGATGTCGTAATCCAGGTCGGCCATGCGCAGGATCCACTTCAGCGCCGTTTCCATGTCCATGTCGGCGACCTTCAGCGTCACCGGGACCTTGCCGGCGTCGGCCAGCACGCGCGGGTCGATGATGATGTTGACCTTGCTCATCGCGTTCAGGAAGTTGACGGCTTCTTCCAGCGGCGTGTCGACGAATTCAAAGCTGACCTTCTTCGCCAGGCGCTTGCGGGCTTCGGCCTTCCACGGGTCTTCCTGGCGCGGGCGGTTGTTTTCGCCGGTGCGCTTGGAGACTTCGGTGGTCCAGTTGTCCGGATAGATCAGGTAATCGCGGTTCGGAATCGCCATGCGGTCGGCGCGTTCGATCTGGCGCTTGCCTTGCTCTTCCTTCTCTTCGCGGATCCAGCGCTGCGCGGCGATGTGCTTGCGGTCGCGGGCGCCGATTTCAATCGAGTGCGCTTCGCTGTTGAACGGATCCAGTTCCAGGATGCGGCCGGCGAGCTTCTCGGCTTCGGCGAAGTTGCCGTGCTCGAACAGCGCGCGGGCCTGATCGATCAGCACGGCGATCTTGCGCGCGTCCTGCTCGCGGTCGTAGGCCGCGCGGGAGTCGGCGATGTCCTGGCTGCGCTTCTTGTTTTCGACGTCGGACTGTTCCTTCAGCGCGGCGATGGTGCGGCGGATCTCGCCGAGCATGCGCATCGTCGTGTTGTTTTCTTCGTCGGTGTTCACCTTCACCGGCAGCCACTTGATGATTTCCTTGGCGCGCTCGAAGTTCTGGCGGGACTGCTCGAGCTTGCCGATGCGTTCGCTGACCGTCAGGCCCTTCTCGTTGACGGCCTGGTTGTAGAAGCGGTTGCCCCAGTCGATGCGGTTCTGGAGTTCGACAAGGCGTTCCTGGATCGCGACGCGCGTATAGCCTTCGAAATCCTTCGCGGCCTGCTGCACCTTGGCGATGCGGTCGCCGAGGCGGTCGTTGACCTGCGAGAGCAGGTCGCGAGCCTTCTGGTTGCCGCGGTCGAGGGTCAGCGCGCGTTCAAGTTCGGCGCGCGCCGCTTCGAATTCGCTGGCCGCCAGCAGGCGTTCGGCGGCATCCAGGTGCGACTGCACCTGAACGCGAATTTCTTCGCGCAACTGCTTCTCTTCGGCCGCATGCTGCTCGAGCAGTTGGTTGGCCTTGTCGCCCTGGTTGTCAGCCGCTGGCGCTGGAGCCGGCGCTGGTTCAGTCGCCGGAGCCGGCGCGGGGGCTGGCGCAGGCTCAGTCGCTGGAGCTGGCGCAGGGGCCGGGGCCGGTTCTTCGGCGAAGGCACCGCTCCAGCCCAGGGCCAGCGCGCCACACAGAGTGGCGGTTAATCGAAGCCGCATGGTCATCGGGTTTTCCTCTCCCGTACGTTTTGTCAGCAAATCCCAGGTTCGATTCAAGCCAGCCGTCCGATTACAGATCCTTCTCGTACTCGCTGAACAGGATGATTTTCGGACTGACCATGATGGCCAGATTCTGCTTCGCATTATCGACGACGTTCCAGCGGAACAGGCGTCCGACCACCGGCAGGTCGCTCAGGAACGGCACGCCGTTCTCCGAGTTGAACTTCGCGTTCCGGTACAGGCCGCCCAGCAGGATGATGCCGCCGTCCGGGACCGTGGAGGTCGTGCGGACGCGCTGGATGGCGAGTGTCGGGAACTGGATCGGCAGCGTGATCGGGACCGTGGCCGGGTTGGCGCCGGTGCCGGTCGTTGTGAGCACCTGCAGCGTCAACGTTTCCAGGTTGACCAGGTTCGCGACGGTCGGCCGCAGTTCCATCGTCACGTAGCGGCGGTCGGCGCTGACAATCGGGCGCACGTCCAGCACCACGCCCGAAAGGAACTGGCGGATCACCGGGTCGTAGGTGTCGCCGGAGATGTCATAGTCGGCGACGTACGACTGCTGGCGGGCCACGAACATATGCGCGCGCTGCGTGTTGAAGACCGTCAGGCGCGGCGCAATCAGCGTGGTCGTATTTTCACGGTCGGCCAGCGCATGCACGAACGCCTGCATCTGCGGGTTGTCCAGGATCGTGAGCTGGGCCGAGTAACCACCCGCGCGCACCGCACCCGTCGTATCCGCCGACGAAATCGACGTCGGATCGCCCGTGTTGAAGTTCAGGCTGCTGTTCGTGATTGAGCCGACCGTCGAGAGCGACTGGTGATTAAAGGTACCCTTGTCCACAAGGCCCGGATACGGCACGCTCTGGTTGGCCGCAGGAGCCACGGCGCCCGCCGGGAACGCGCGCAACTGGTTCAACCCGCCGAGCACGCGGCTGATGTCGCCGAAGTCGCCGGCCAGGATCGTCGGATCCAGCCCGCCGAAATCGACGCCCGTGTTTTCAAGGTACGCTTCGCGAATCGTCAGGAAGCGGCTTTCAACGTTAACCATGATCTTCTGCGCGCGGCGGAAGCTGTCCATCAACTGGTCGATCAGCTCGTGGACTTCCGGCCGCTGCATCACGACCAGGCGGCCCGAGCGCTCTTCGATCGAGGTGCCTTCGACCCAGCTATCCGGCATCACGTTCTTCTGGATCGTGTCGCGCAGCGTCGCCGCGGTGACCGTGGGCTGCGGAGGAGGCGCGATCACGTTCACGCCGCCGCCACCGCCGGCGCCACCGCCGCCTGCCGCGCCGTTGTTCTGGGCCAGTTCAAAATCCGGGCCCGGAAAGTCCGGAATGCTCTGCGTCAGGTCGGAGACGTCGTAGATGCGCATTTCGATGTCTTCGACGATCGTAGCCTTCTTGGCGATGTAGATCGCGTGATCCTTGAGCGCGAAGTCCAGATCCGCGATCTTGAGAATCCAGCCCAGCGCCAGTTGCATGGTCATGTCCTGAACCTTCAGGCTGACCGGCGGCGGGTTGGCCTGCAGGACCTTCGGATCGATGATGATCGTGACCTGCGCCAGACCGCGCAGGAAGTTGATCGCTTCTTCGAGCGGCGTGTCAACGAATTCAAACGTGACTTTGCGCTGGAGCTTCTTCTTGACGTCGTCCTTCCAGGTTTCGGCGACCTTCTGCTTGCCGATGGCCGCGCGTTCGGTGCGCTTGTTGATCTCATCCCAGTTCGGCGGATAAGTGATCAGCGGATCGTACGGAATGTGCGCGGCATCCATGTCTTCGATCGTCAACGCGCGCTGTTCCTTCGCGTTTTCCGTATTGTGGTTGTCTTCGGCCGTGTGGTTGGCCGCGCGCGCCTTGCGCTTCCAGCCTTCGGCTTCGCTGTTCAGCGGATCCATCTGCAGGACCCGGATCGCCATGGCTTCGCAGGCGCGGTACTGGGTCGCATTGTAGAGCGCGGCGACTTCGTCGAGCATCTTGCTGATGCGCGCCTTGAACTGTTCGGCTTCGTTCTGCTTGTCCTTCTGGGCGCGCTCCGCGGCCTTCGTGCGGCGGTAGAACTGGACTTCGTCTTCCTTCTCCGCGATCTTGACCTTGGTGCGTTCGAGCGCTTCGCCCACGACGCGGCGTTCGTTCGGCAGGTCGATATTCGGCGGGAGCCAGTTCAGGATTTCGCGCACGCGGCGGTAGCGGTCCTGGGCGTTGCGCAGCGCTTCGAGCTGCTCGGCCAGGATCGCGTCGGTTTCCATGCCTTCCTGTTCGATGGTCGTCTGGCTGCCGCGCGCTTCCAACTGGCGCGCCTCTTCCATCGCGTTGGCCAGAACGACGAGCTGCTCCTGCAGGCGCACGCGTTCGGATTCAACCAGCGACTGGATCTTGTCCTTGAAGCGGTCCATGCGCAGGCCCAGCAGCGAGCGCGTGCGGTTGAGGTACTCCTGCGCGTGGCGGTTGGCCGGGTTCAGCGTCACCGAGCGTTCGAAGTACTTGAGCGCTTCTTCGTAGTCCAGGGTCTGATAGAGGCGCAAGCCGGTCTCGTAATCCTTGTCGGATTCGGCGACCTTGGCCATGTCGTCGGGCGTCGCAAGCCTCTGCGCGGACTCGAGCAGGCGCTGGGCGCGCTGTTCGGGCGTCTCGGTTTCGGGCGCGGGCGCCGGAGTCGGCGGCGGCGTAGGCGCGGGCTTCTCGTCGCCATCCTTCACCGGGGCCGCGGGCGGCGCCTGGGGAACGGGCGCGGGCGCAACCGGAGCCGCGGCGGGCTTGCCTTCAGCCACGACCATCGGCGCCGCGGAGGCGACCTTTTCGTTCGTCGAGGGCAGCGGCACGGCCTCCCCCGCGACGGACGAATTCGAAGCCGTGACCGGCGTCGGGCGCGTCTCGACTTGTGCAGCCGGCGCGGCGGGCGCAGGTTCCGCAGGTTTGGCAACCACAGGCAGCTCTTCGGTTCGCTCGGCCCCAAGGTCACCCTTTTGGCCAGCGCATCCGTATACTCCCAGCCCACCAGCTAGGAGAAAGCAGCCCGCGAAGCGGCGGATATTCTTCATCGGTCGCGGCGTCCTTTCATTGGTGGCCCCTTGAGGAACTCGGTCAATGGACCGAATTTCACCCAAATGAGCTACGCCGAATCCCCCCTCAACCACCCTAAAAGTTGAGGTGTCTAGAGACTACTGTCCGTCTAGGCTAAGATTTACAAGGCCCTAATTTAGCGAGCTTCCACACCTCGTCAAGGCCGAACTTCCACTCGTGCAAAATTTTGCATAAACTCCTCACAACGCGCTTAAACTCACGCGTAACTTCAATCCTGCATTGGAGCTATGGAATTCATGTCGGCTAGTATATAAACGCACATGGAGCCCTATTTCATAGAACCATTTCTACGAATTATTTTGAAGCACCCTAAATTTGGTATTACCCGATCTTAGGGGTTAATATCGAACGAATGATATTCGGTGCCTACCGGCTCCCAAATCTGGCTCAAAGTGGCGATCAGGCCGGCTCTATGTTCCTGTAGCTTTTTCCAGAGGCGCTCGATTTCCACGCGCGGGCCTTGCACCAGCGCTTCGACGCGTCCGTCGTCCATGTTCCGCACCCAGCCCACCAGTTTCATTTGTTGCGCCAGAATCTGGATCGTCGCACGCATTCCGACGCCCTGAACGCGTCCGCTGAGGTATGCGTGGCAGCGCGCCAGGTCGTTGGGGCCAGGGTCGAGCATCGCAGACGCTCCTTATATATGCGGCCTGTTTGCCGCGGCAGCTTAACGCGCGCTTCCAACTTCCCAACCTTTGAGAGGCCATTAGACTTCACGCCATGGCCAGTCCCAAGCAGGCGCTCCTGATCAAACACGCGGCCCAGTTGGCGACCGTCGCCGGACCCGACGCGCCGCGCTGCGGCCCGGCGCAAAGCCAGCTCGAAGTCATCGCCGACGGCGCGGTCTATTGCGAAGGTGAACGCATCGTCGCGGTCGGCTCGACCAAAGAAATCCTCAAGCTCAAAGCCGCACGCGGCTGCAAGCACGTCATCGACGCCACCGGACGCGCGGTGCTGCCGGGCCTCATCGATTGCCACGCGCATCCGGTCTTCGCGGGGGACCGCAGCGACGAGTACTCCCAGCGCCTGGCCGGCAAGACCTATCGCGAGATCCTCGACGCGGGCGGCGGCATCCTGAAAACTGTGCGCGCCGTCCGGGCGGCTTCGATGGCCGAACTGGTCCGTAACCTGCGCGCGCGCCTCGATGCGGCCCTGGCCCTCGGCACCACCACGCTCGAAGCCAAGAGCGGCTACGGCCTCGACGAGCCGTCCGAACGCAAGCTGCTCGAAGCCATCCGCGCGCTCACGCGCGGACCCCGGCGCCACGCCATCGACCTCGTCCCCACCCTGCTTTTTGCGCATGCCGTGCCGCAGGGCCAGAGCGCCGAAGACGTCGTCGCCGCCGCCGAAAAAGCTACGCCCCGGCTGGCCAGGCTTGCCGAGTTCGTCGATGTCTTCTGCGAGCGCGGGATCTTCGATGTGGCCCAGTCGCGGCGCGTGCTCGAAGCCGGACGCAAGGCGGGCCTGCGGGTCAAAGTCCACGCCGATGAAATGTGCCTGCTCGGCGGTGCGAAGCTGGCCGCCGAACTCGGCGGCGTCAGTGCCGATCATCTGCTCTGGACCGACGACGACTCGATCGCGGCTTTAAAACGCTCCGGGACGATCGCGGTGCTGCTCCCCGGCACGCCGTTTGTCCTGCGGATTCCTTACGCGCCTGCGCGGCGCTACATCGATGCCGGCGTCCCCGTGGCCGTGGGCAGCGACCTCAACCCCAACTGCTTCTCCGAGTCCCTACCCTTCGCGTTTACCCTCGCGGTTTACGAAATGAAAATGTCGCCCGCCGAAGCCCTCGTCGCGATCACGATCAACGCGGCGGCGGCGATCCAGCGCGAGCGCGAAGCCGGCTCGCTGACCGTGGGCAAGCTAGCGGACTTCGCGATCCTGCACGGGCCGAGCTACCTGCACCTGGGCTACCACGTCGGCGGCAATCCGGTGCGTGCGGTGGTCAAGCGCGGGCGCCTCGTCGCCGGGGCTATATAAAGGAAGGCGCGATTGCCGGGCCGCCGTTCCTCGCTAAGCTCGCGGGCCAATCGAATTTTCCGGAGGCTTTGCTTATGGCCCTCACCGCCGACCAGCGCTTTGAATTCGACCTTTCGGGCTTCCTGCACCTTCGCGGCGCGCTCACGCCCGCGGAAGTCGCCGAATACACACGCTGGATGGACAGCGTCGACAAGATCGATGTCAAGGCGCTCAACGCGGCCACGCCCGACTGGATGCAGCACCACCTCAACCGCCCGGTCTCGCGGGTCATCGATGCCGACCCGCGCTTCGCGCGCTTTCTCGATCATCCCGTTGTCGAGCCGCTGCTGAGCGAAATGCTCGGCGCGGACTATCGGCACATCGACAACGATCTGCTCTATACGCACCCGGGCTACAAAGGCGGCGGCTGGCACCGCGGCGTGAAGGTGCATCCGACCGGCCACGTGCGCGACGGCGCCTTCATCTGTCCGATGGTCAAGGTCTTCTACTGCATGACCGACGTCGGCCCGAACGAAGGCAACTTTGAAGTCATTCCGGGATCGCACCGCGCGCAATTCGAGATTCCGATGGACCGCGTGGACCTGCCCGGCCAGCACATCTTCGAAGTCCGCGCCGGCGACATCATCCTGTTCAACGAAGGGCTGCTGCACAACGGTCGCCCCAATCCTTCGCAGCGCCTGCGCAAAACAATCGTCATGAACCTGGGCCGCGCCGACGCCGGCGTCTGGGCCGGCTACACGCCGCTGGAAAAAACGCTCGCCGCGGTCAGCCCGCGCCAACGCGCGATTCTGACCAACGCCGTGCCGGTCTGGGTCCAGCCGGTGCTGACTTGAGCGCACTCTCGCTTGACGGCCGGACGCTTTCCTGGCGCGAGGTCGTCCGTGTCGCGCGCGAAGGGCTGCGCGTGCGGCTGGCGCCGCAGGCCAAAGCGCGCATGAAGCGCTCGCGCGAGGTCGTCGAAAAGCACCTCGCCGCCGGCGACGTCGTCTACGGCGTGACCACGGGCTTCGGCAAATTCGCACAGATCCATATCGAAGCCTCGCACCGCCGCGAACTCCAGGTCAACCTGCTGCGCTCGCATGCGGCGGGGACCGGACCTGACTTTCCCGAAGACGTCGTGCGCGCGATGCTGCTCTTGCGCGCCAACGCACTGGCCGTGGGCGCGAGCGGCGTGCGCCCGCTCGTCGCCGAGCGCCTGCTCGCGCTCTTGAACGCGGGCGTGCATCCATGCGTGCCCGAAGTCGGCAGCCTGGGCGCGTCCGGCGATCTGGCGCCGCTGGCGCATTTGGCGCTCGTGCTGATCGGCGAAGGCGAAGCCCTTTACCAGGGCCGGCGTCTGTCCGGCGCGGCGGCCTTGCGCGCGGCGCGCTTAAAGCCCCTCGAACTCGAAGCGAAGGAAGGCCTGGCGCTGCTGAATGGCACGCAGGCCATGGGCGCGATGGCCTGTCTGCTCGTTCACGACGCGTGGGACTGCGCGAAGCTCGCCGATCTCGCCGGCGCCATGTCCATCGACGCGACGCTCTCCAGCCGCGGACCCTGCGATCCGGCGATCCACGAACTGCGCCCCTACCCCGGCGCGAAAGAGAGCGCCAAAAACGTGCGCGCGCTGCTTTCCGGGTCGAAGATCGTGATGTCGCACAAGCACTGCGCGCGCGTGCAGGATCCCTACTCGCTGCGCTGCCTGCCGCAGGTCCACGGCGCGGCGCGCGACGCGATCCGACACGCCGAAGAGATGCTCGCGGTGGAACTCAACGCGGCCACCGACAACCCCCTCGTGCTGAACGACGGGCGCATCATGAGCGGCGGCAATTTTCACGGCCAGCCCATCGCGATCCGGCTGGATTACCTCGCGCTGGCCCTGCACGAACTGGGGTCGATCAGCGAACGCCGCGTCGATTGGATCATGAATCCCAACCTGACCGACCTGCACGCGTTCCTCGCGCCCGAAGAAGGCTTGCACACCGGCTACATGATCGCGCAGTACACGGCCGCGGCGCTGGTCAGCGAAAACAAGACGCTCTGCGGCCCCTGGAGCGCCGACACGATCCCCGTCAGCGGGAACCAGGAAGACCACGTCTCGATGGGCCTGACCGCGGCGCGCTATTGCCGAAAAGTGCTCGAGAATCTGCGTACGATCCTGGCGATTGAAATCCTGTGCGCGGCGCAAGCCATCGGCCTGCGCAAGCTGCCCACTGGGCACGGGCTGGCGGCGGCGCTGAAAATCCTCCGCGCCAAAGTTCCGCCGCTCAAGCAGGACCGCGTAGTTGCACTGGATATCGAACAAACCCGGAAGCTCTGCGCCAGCGGCGCGCTAATCCAGGCCGCCGAAGCGCGGGCCGGAAAACTCGTCTAGGCGCCCTTCGAGCCGGCTTCGAGGCGCTGAGCGAGTTCCTGCGTGGCCACGATTTTCGCGAACGAGATCTCCGAATCGACCTTGCGCTCGACGCACTCCAGAAAGTGGAACGTCTCGGCCTTGTAACCGTAAGTGATGCGGAAGTCCTTCGTGCCGCAGAGTTCTTCGCCGCGAATCAGCGTGGATTCCTTCTTGCCGTCTTCCCAGATTTCGACGTAATCCGGCGGGCGGATGTACGCGGTGATGCCCTTGGCGTGCATCTCAAAGCGTTCGTAGCGGTTGCCGGCCTTGCGGTTGGCCGTCAGCACGCCCACCATGCCGCCGCGAAAGCGCATGATCGCGTTGAAATTGTTCAGCCAGCCTTCGCCGTACAATTCATCGACGTAACTGTGCGCGCCGATGGGCTGGCCGCCCACGCTGCACAGGGCATCGACGATGTGCACGATATCCGAGCGCATGATCGAGATGCGGTTGCCTTCGTAATTCTCCTTCATATTTTTATGAAATTCCGCGAGCATCGTGTTGACCGGGCCGACGGCTTCCACGCGCTTCTTCGCTTCGGCGAAAACCGCGGCGAAGCGCCGGTTGTAGCCCACCGCGGTCAGACAGTTGTGCTTGATCGCCAGGTCCGCCATTTCGCGCGCGTCCTCCGCGCTGCAGCCCAGCGGCTTTTCGGTGAAGACGTGCTTCCCGGCGCGCAGGCAGTCGGAGATCAGCTCCTTCACCTGGAAGGGCGACGTCACGACGTAGACCACGTCGAGCTCTTCGTTGGTCAGCATGCGTTTGTAGTCGGGATAACGCGCGCGGATGCCGAAGCGGTCGGCGGTGTCGGTGCGCGTCTTGGAATCGATGTCGCAGACCGCGACGAGTTCGGCGTTGGGATACTCTTTGACGCTGGGATAATGCACGGCGTTGGCCATCTCGCCGGCGCCAATAAACCCGATTTTTAGCGGCATAATGCCCCCTGAATTCCGTTATTGCAAAGCCGCCGCAGTATCGTGCTTTTCCCCGCTTTCGCAACCGCAACAGCCGTCGCCGTGGCGCCACTGGCTGTGTTAGTTCGCAGCCAGCGCGTAGCCGTTGGCCTTGCCTGCCGCATCAGCTTGCGCGTCGTGGCCGTGGTGCCACCGGCTGCAGCCGTACGCAGCCAATGCGCTGTCCGGCCCAAAGGGCCGAAATAATGTAGCCTGGGGCGCAGCCCCAGGAACCCGGCCCGCTTTACAAGAAAGCCCTGAAGGGGCGCAATAAAATGATTTTTTATAGGCTAATCATTGCGTTCTCCTTATGAAATCTATGCGAATTATGCCGCCCTTTCAGGGCTTAAATTCTAAAAGGCGTCTGCTCCAGGGGCTGCGCCCCTGGCTACATTATTCGCGCCTTTCAGGCGCCACGGCACGGCTCTTTACCTCCGGATCGGTTTGACGGGCGGGCAGGCGGCGCGGGCGCGGGCGAGTTCCGCTTCCGCGCGCTCGCGTTCGAGTTCCTGGAGCCGCTTACGCCGATCGCCGTGCGTCATGCGCCGCGGAAGCGGCGCGGGTTGCTTGGAGCGCTCGCTGTCGCCGGCATCGGTTGCCAACGGCGTCTCCGCACTGGCGTGCGAGCAGCCAGGGGCACTCACGGCCCGGGGCAAGCTGGAGTCGGTGTTTGTTTCCAACGTCGGCACTGGCTGCGAATTGCCGCGGCCAGTGGCACCAAGACTCGCGGAGTCGGCACCAAGACACGTGGAATCGGCATCGGTTTCCAACGACTCCGAGGCTGAGGCTTCGCTTACGGCGCTTGAATTAGGGTCTGAAATCGCGTCTGAATTCAGGGCTTCGGCGTTCGCAGATCCGGTCGTGCTTTCATTCGGCGTGGAAAAAGATGCACCGTTGTGCACCGCGTTCGCGACGGCTTCGGTATCTTGCGCGAGGTTAGGGTTCGCCCCGGCGGTCTGATTGACTTCCTGGGATCGCGCGTATTCGCGCACGATTTCAGACTCGAATTGCGCGACCGTCTTGCCCGTCACGAACAGGAAGGCTCGATTGAACCGCGCATGATTCCGGAAACCCAGTTCGACAGCTCGGCTCGTTCGGTCATAGCAGGCTTCGCGCCGGTACGTGCGCAGGAGTTGTTGGTAGCCGTAGAAGTCGATGGGCCGCGTGACGCCCGGAAGCGTGAGCGCCGCTTGGATTTCCGCGTAAATCTGGCTGCGTAATTGGGCGTGAAAGTCACCGAGTTCCACGCGCACCGCATCCCACCAGTCTCTCGCGCCGAGGCCCGACTGTTCGCGCAGGTACGCGGTGAG
>Ga0265314_10001779_pt1 | contig 23257 bp, 10 predicted proteins | sample 4126metaG_FD_203106 | JGI IMG/M metagenome (GOLD analysis project Ga0265314, IMG submission 203106) | Rhizosphere microbial communities from Carex aquatilis grown in University of Washington, Seatle, WA, United States - 4-1-26 metaG | ecosystem: Host-associated > Plants > Roots > Rhizosphere >... | reverse complement strand
ACCGTTTCGCTCACTGGCCAGTTTTTCGGTGATTGGCGGAAGGATGCATTCGCCTTTCAGGTACTAAAAGCGGCAGTGAACTTGATACTGGAAAGGGCTCGGCCAACGGGTGAGCCCACGCCGAACTTCAAACCCGACAGTCTCGCTGACATGATGTTCAAGGCCACAGATACGCCGGAGAACATCGGGGCGATGATCGGCGGCATGGCGCTTCATCAAACTACTGGAAGGGGAAACGCGCCATGAAAGGAACAATCACCCGGCGCGGCAAGTCGTCTTGGCGTCTGAAATTCGATATTGGCCACGATGCCAGCGGCAAACGGCAAATCCGATATCAGACTGTGCGCGGCAAACGCCAAGATGCGGAACGTGAGCTATCGAGGCTGCTTAATTCGTTTCATCAGGGCACATCAGTTGAACCCAATAAAATTACCGTCGCGGATTACGTTCGTGGTTGGCTAGATGTTGCGGACCTCGCGCCTAAAACGATTGAGCGATATCGCCAGTTGGCCGAACAGCAAATAATTCCGCACCTTGGAGCCACTACGCTACAGAAGCTCAGACCGGCCCAGATACAGGACTGGCATTCGACGTTGTTGCGCAGTGGCGGCAAAGACGGACGCCCCTTGTCCGCTCGTACTGTAGGACACGCTCACCGTGTTTTGCATCGCGCACTTTCGCGTGCGGCTACTGCCGAAATCGTTTCACGCAATGTCGCAAGCACGATGCGTCCTCCCAAAGTCGAAAGTACGGAAGTCGAGATACTATCGGCACAAGACATGGGCGACATGCTTTCAAAAATTCAGGGTCACGCGATGTATCCGTTAGTCGCCGTGGCCCTCGGTACAGGGGTGCGGCGCGGCGAACTGTTAGGGCTTCAGTGGGGCGACATCGATTTGGACGGCGCGACTCTAAGGGTTGCGCGTAGCGTCGAAGAAACAAAGTCGGGATTGCGTCTCAAGAGCCCGAAAACGAAGCACGGCCGGCGCACAGTGTCATTGCCCCCTAGCATCGTTGACGCACTTCGCGCCCACCGCAGCCAGCAGCGCGAAATCAGGGTCGCACTTGGCTTGGGCCGGGAGGCTTCTGACACGCCGGTATTCTGCACACCCGAAGGCGCCCTCTTGTCCCCCGACAATCTAAGCCGGGATTGGCGGCGGCTCGTAAAGTCTCGCGGCCTGCCGTCCGTCATGTTCCATGCCCTACGGCACAGCCACGCCTCCGCGTTGATCGCCAGCGGCCTGGACGTGTTGACGGTCAGTCGGCGCCTTGGTCACGGCTCTCCGATGGTGACCTTGACCATCTATGCTCATTTGTTTGAAAAGACGGACCTCGTCGCAGCGTCAGCGATTGAGGCCAGTCTAAAGGCCAGCGGGCGTGATCCGTGAACTCCGGTGCCAGTCCGGTGCCAATTCTGAGGTGTAAGGCGTTCTTGTCTGTGCTAAGTGCTTGATTTACCTACGCGGAGCTGTGGCCGAGAGGCTGAAGGCGGCGGTTTGCTAAACCGTTATACGGCTGAAAAACCGTATCGAGGGTTCGAATCCCTCCGGCTCCGCCAACTTTTTTTCCTTTTAATATCAATATTTTATGTAGTTTTGAGGCGCGGCGCGGCCGACGAAAATGCCCCAGGAATTCGCCCTGGTGCAAGCACACACGCGCACCTGAAGCGGTCCCTAAACGACCCAATGGGATTGAACGCGCGCGCGGCAGACTGCCTCCGCCGCACCACGTTTTCGACAAAGCCTGCCACGCGGCTAGTGGACGATCACGTCGGACCCCGAAGTCGTATGGTTGGTTCCGATCGTGGTGATCACGTTCGCGCCCGACAGGTTGATCCCGGTGGCGGCCGTGACGTTGAGCGTGGTTGAGTGGATCGCGCCTGCTCCGCTTTCCAGCGCCTGAGCCGCCGAAGTCAACGTCGTCGTCGCCGCCGTCAGAAGTGCCTTGATCGTGAGGCTTCCGGCGGTCGTCTTCAGCGCCAACGTGCCTGTGCCAGCGTTGACCGCCCCGGTAATCGCCAGGGCCTGGGCATCCGTCAGCGCGAGGCTGCCGTTGTTGGTGGCGAAAGCACCAAGATTGGTGATGGTGTTAGCGCGATTTAGGGTCGTCGCACCATGCGCGTAGCCGGTCAGCGTCGTGGCGTTGATGACGCCACCTGTCTGGTTGACCGTTCCCGCCGAATTGAACGCCACCGTGCCGCCGGTCAGATTTGCCGCAAGCACCATGGCGTTGGTGCCCCCTGTCGTGGTGAGTGTGAGCCCGGCAGTACCAACGGCCACAGCCCCACTGACATTCAGACTGTGCGCGTCTGTGAGTGCAAATGCATTGTTGCCGCCCGTCGTGAAGGCGCCAACGTTGGTGACGACGTTGGCGCCGTTGAGTGTTGTCGCGCCGTGCGAGGAGCCGGTCAGCGTGGTGGCCAGCACCTTGCCCGTCGCCACGTTCTCGCTGATCGTCGCACCGGACGCGAGTGTCACGGTTCCGCCTGTGAGCGCGTTGTTGACCATGATGTCGCTGGTGCTGCCCGTAGTGGTGAGCGTCAGACCCGCCGTCCCGGCATTGACTGCGCCGGTGACCGTCAGGTCATGAGCATCGGTGACTGCAAACGCATTGTTGCCGTTGGTCGTGAAGGCGCCAAGGTTGGTGAAGACATTCGCGCCGTTGAGCGTCGCGGCGCCGTGCGAGGAGCCAGTCAGCGTGGCGGCCAGCACCTTGCCGGTGGTCACATTCTCACTGATCGTCGCTCCCGAGGCGAGTGTCACGGTCCCGCCGGTGAGCGTGCTGTTGACCATGATGTCGCTGGTGCTGCCCGTGGTCGTCAGCGTCAGACCTGCCGTCCCGGCATTGACTGCGCCGGTGACCGTCAAGTCATGAGCATCGGTGACTGCAAACGCGTTGTTACCGTTCGTTGTGAAGGCGCCAAGGTTGGCGAAGACGTTCGCGCCGTTGAGGGTCGTCGCACCATGTGAAGAGCCCGTCAGCGTCGTGGAGTTGATGACCCCACCCGTTTCGCCGATCGTCGCACCGGACGCCAGCGTCACCGTCCCGCCTGTGAGCATGCTGTTGACGAAGATGTCGCTGGCGACGCCCGTGGTCGTCAGCGTCAGGCCGGCACTCCCGGCATTGACTGCGCCGGTCACCGTCAAGTCGTGCGCGTCCGTAAGTGCGAAGGCGTTGTTGCCGCCCGTCGTGAAGGCGCCAAGATTGGTGACCATATTCGCGCCGTTGAGCGTCGTGGCGCCATGCGAGGAGCCCGTCAGCGTCGTGGCGGTGATGACCCCGCCCGTCTCGCCGATCGTCGCACCGGACGCGAGTGTCACGGTCCCGCCGGTGAGCGTGCTGTTGACCATGATGTCGCTGGTGCTGCCCGTGGTCGCCAGCGTCAGACCTGCCGTCCCGGCATTGACTGCGCCGGTGACCGTCAAGTCATGAGCATCGGTGACAGAAAACGCGTTGTTACCGTTCGTTGTGAAGGCGCCAAGGTTGGTGACCATATTCGCGCCGTTGAGGGTCGTGGCGCCATGCGAAGAGCCCGTCAGCGTCGTGGCAGTGATGACCCCGCCCGTCTCGCCGATCGTCGCACCGGACGCGAGTGTCACGGTTCCGCCTGTGAGCGCGCTATTGACGAAGATGTCGCTGGCGCCGCCCGTGGTCGTCAACGTCAGGCCCGCCGTGCCTGCATTCACCGCGCCCGTGACCGTCAGGTCGTGTGCGTCCGTAAGTGCGATGGCGTTGTTGCCGCCCGTCGTGAAGGCTCCAAGGTTGGTGATGACATTGGCACCGTTGAGCGTCGTGGCGCCATGCGAAGAGCCCGTCAGCGTCGTGGCGGTGATGACCCCGCCCGTCTCGCCGATCGTCGCACCGGACGCCAGCGTCACAGTCCCGCCCGTGAGCGTGCTATTGACGAAGATGTCGCTCGCGATGCCCGTGGTGGTGAGCATCAGGCTGGCAGTCCCGGCATTGGCTGCGCCGGTAACAGTCAGATCGTGCGCGTCCGTAAGTGCAAATGCGTTATTGCCGTTGGTCGTGAAGGCGCCGAGATTGGTGACCATATTTGCGCCGTTGAGCGTCGTCGTGCCGTGCGAAGAGCCCGTCAGCGTCGTGGCGTTGATGACACCGCCCGTCTCGCTGATCGTTGCTCCGGACGCCAGCGTCACGGTTCCGCCAGTGAGCGCGTTGTTGACCATGATGTCGCTGGTGCCGCCCGTGGTCGTCAACGTCAAGCCGGCCGTACCTGAGTTCACCGCGCCGGTGACCGTCAGGTCGTGAGCATCGGTGACAGCAAACGCGTTATTGCCGTTGGTCGTGAAGGCCCCAAGGCTGGTGAAGACGTTCGCGCCGTTGAGCGTGGTCGCTCCATGCGCAGAACCTGTGAGCGTACCAGTTGCGATGACGCCGGCAGTCTGATTGATCGTTCCCGCTGAGTTGAGCGTCACCGTACCGCCCGTCAGGCTCGCGGCAAGCGTCATGGCGTTTGTGCCGCCCGTCGTAGCGAGCGTGACTCCTGCGCTACCCGCAGTCACCGCGCCATTCACATTAAGGCTGTGCGCGTCCGTCAGACTGAACGCGTTGTTGCCGTTGGTCGTGAAGGCCCCCAGGTTCGTTAAGACGTTCGCGCCGTTGAGCGTTGTCGCGCCGTGCGAGGAGCCAGTCAGTGTGGTGGCCAGCACCTTGCCGGTGGTCACGTTTTCGCTGATCGTCGCAGCGGACACGAGTGTCACGGCCCCGCCCGTAAGCGTGCTGTTGACGAAGATGTCGCTGGTGCCGCCCGTGGTGGTCAGCGTCAGGCCGGCTGTCCCGGTATTCACCGCGCCGGTGACCGTCAGATCATGAGCATCGGTGACGGCGAACGCGTTGTTACCGCTCGTCGTAAACGCACCAAGGTTGGTAATAATGTTTGCCGCGGTTAGTGTCACCGTTCCGTGCGAGGAGCCCGTCAGCGCCCCCGCTGTGATCGTTCCCGAGCTGTTGCCGCCAATGGTTCCCGCGGAGTTTAGCGCGACCGTCCCACTCGCAACTACGCCCGCGTTCAACACGATGTTGCCGGACGTCGTCTTAAGCGAGACCGACGGGGTGGTGGCGAAGGGGGAAGCCATGCCGAGCTGCTGCGACACCGTCAGCGTGCCGCCCGACGTGATGGAGACGGCGTTGTGGACGTTTTCCAATTGGTCGACTGCATATGCGCTGTCCGCCAGGATCGTAACGTCGCTGTCCAAGCCGTTGGCAAAGGCGGCGACATTGGTGTGTTCGTCGCCGAAAAGCGTTCCGAACGTGGTTCCCAGATTGAAGCCGGTCGTCGAAATCGTCGCGTCGCCGGTGTGAATGGTCAGCAGACTGGAGTCGATGTTGAGGCCGGTCTGCGAGCCGAAATTATTGTCTTCGAACGTGCCGCCGCCGCCCGTCCCCGTGAAATAGACGCCCAGTCCGGTTCCGGGGATCGCGTTCGGCTCGAGCATGAAATAATAATAACCGTTGGCGCCCGAGGTCACGGTCGCGATGTTCCGGCCCGACGTCACCGCATTGATGTCGGTGCCAGCGAGCGGGGTCGTTCCCGCCTCGTTGCTGAAGGCTGTGCCGGAGACAAAGACCGGCGCGCCATTCGCGGCCTGCCATTGCAGATAGGGATAGCTGAGGCCCGTCTGGATGGCCCAAACAGAACTGTCAAAGCCAGTCGGCAAGCTCCCCTGAAGTTGTGCTGTGGTCTTGCCGGTGACGCCTGGCGCATTGTTGGCCACGGTCGATCCATCGATCGTGCCGACGCCAAACTGGGCGGCCATCCCGCTGGTACCGGTGTCCCAGTAGCTGTTCGTGATCGTGCCGGAATTCCTGCCAGCGAACCCGCCGACAAAGGACGAAGGCGCTGTAACCAAGCCCGCAGAATACGAATCTGAGATCGTTGTGCCCGACTGTATATACCCGACGAAACCGCCGACGACGTCTATCCCTCCACCATGCACCGAACCGAGGGCATAAGAGTTCGTGATCGATCCTGCGGTATTGGCGAAAATCGGATTCCCCGGGTTGCTGCCCTGCCTTGTCAGAGCGCCGACGAGGCCGCCGACCCAGCCTTCGCCGCTGACGGTTCCGGTGGCGTAGGAATATTCGATGAGGCCGCGATCCTCGCCGACCAAACCGCCGATTTCATAACCATCGTTCGGGTCGAGAGCCGTCACCGAACCGGTGGCGTAAGAATGGCTGATCGTATCGCCGCCCTTGAGGACGCCGACGAGGCCGCCAACCGTATCGGAACCGCTCACAGCGCCCGTCGCATAGCTGTTTGTGACTGTGGTTCCGACGGCCCCCTGATCTCCGACAAAACCGATCAGTCCGCCGATGTCATACGGGTCGTCGCCAGTGCCGGTGACACTGCCGGTGGCATAGGAGTTGGTGATCGCTCCCGAGTTTGTGTTGCCCGCCAAACCACCGACGACGTCGTTACCCGTCACGTTGCCCGTCGCATAGTCATTGAGCAGCACGGGCACAACGGCGCCACCGGCGAGAGATGTGCCGCTTTGACCGACGAGCCCGCCAACAAACGAGACTGAGCCGTAAGTGGCGCCGGAAACCGAGCTGCCGGTCACATCGCCGGTGGCGTAGGAATTCTGGATGGTCGCAATCTGCGTACCGTCGGTGAAATTGCCCCCGGCGAGGCCACCCACGACGGACGCGCCGCTAACTTCGCCCGAGGCGTAGGCATGGTCGACCAAGCCCGTATTCACGCCGATGAGGCCGCCGACGTCGACCCCACCATAGAACTTTCCGACCGACGGGTCGGTGTTGAAGTTGGCGGAATTATCGTAGCCGAACGAATCGTCTCCGGTCACCGCGGCCGTGGAATAGGCATTTTTGATCGTTCCGTCGCTCGTACCGGCCAATGCGCCGACATTGTATGTGCCCGTCACCGAGCCGCCGACGAGGCCAACATTCGTCACCGACCCGGCCCCTGCCACATAACCGAACAGGCCGACGTTCGTGCCTTGACCATAAATGACTGGGGATAGGTTATTGGCGTTGGCGGTATCGATCACGCCCTTGAAGGCGGTCTCGTTGGCGCCAGGAACGATATCCACGATGGTGAGATTGGTAATCGTGTGCCCCTTGCCGTCGAAGCTGCCGGCGAACTGCGTCGTGTTGTCGTTCGTGGTATCGCCGCCGACCGGAATGAAGCCGGTGGAATCCAGCCACACGTCGCTGCCATTGCCGGTCCCCGTCGCATCGATGTTGTTGGCGAGGGTGTAATTGGCTGTCAGATCGAGCGCCATCAACTGAAGTTGATGCGCGTTGGTGATCTTCGTCGAGTACTCGCTGAGCAGCATGGGCGTCGCGCCGGCGTCAGCACCGCCCGCGTTGTTGATTGTGCCGTCGGCGTCGATCATCACCCAGTCGGCGCCGGAACCGAGACCGCCGAACGTCCAGCCGGCGAAACCCGCCACAGTCAGGGACGTCAAGGCGACGGCACCGCCGGTGGCGCCTGTTCCGACGGATGGCAACCCGGCGTTGATGCCGCCGCCATTGTAGTAGTTCGCCACCACTCCGCCGATCGTACCGTTGCTCAAACCGGCAAAGCCGCCCGCGAGATTGCCTGTCACCGAGCTGGCATCGGCGTGTACGTCACCGGCAGAATAGGATTCGTCGATGGTACCGCCCGCATCAAGATAGCCAATGAACCCGCCGATGCCCGCACCCTGGCCGGCAATCACATCGCCCGTCGCGTAGGATTTGTCGATGGAGACGGCATCGAAGGTGAAGCCGACGAGGCCGCCCGCATTGCCGTCCGCGCCATCCGTCACCTGTCCAGTGGCGTAAGACCGCTCGATCGCCGCGCCATCAAACATATAACCGACAAGCCCACCGGCCGAGGACGCGCCGCCATTGGCATTGACGGACACATCTGCTCCGGAGTCGGAGATCACGGGCCCGGCACCGTTGCCCGAACCGAAGAACCCGACCATCCCGCCGATGTTCGCGTCGCTGACGCCGGCGCCTTGATGCTCGGATTGCTGCACGGTGCCGCTGACGAACACGTTCGAGATCGTGCTGAAGTCCTCTCCCGCAAGCACGCCGATCCCGTCGCCCGCCCCGGCGCTGGCCGGATTGGTTCCCGTGACGTCGGCGTCGATGATCGCAAGATTCGCGACCTTGCCGCCGCTCGCATTCGGCGTGCCGATCTCGCCGAACAGACCGACCTGCTGGTTGTTTGAAGAGATATAAAGGCCGTCGACCGCATGGCCCGCGCCGTCCAAGTTGCCCGTGAACGGACCGGCGCCGTTGCCGCCGACGGGAATGAAGCCATTGTTGCCCCAAACGTCGCCACCCGTCGTACCCTGCGCGGCGACATTACTGCCGAGCGTGTAGTTGGCCGTGAGGTCGAGCGCCATCAACTGCAACTGATGGGCGTTGACGATGGTAGTCGAATATTCGGACAGCAGCATCGGCAGCGTGGCGCCGTTGCTTCCGTTCAACGTGCCGTCGGCATCGACGATGACCCATTTGGAGCCCGATCCGAGGACGCCAAAATCCGTCGAAAACGAGTAGTTCGACGGATCCATCATCTGTGCGGATGTGAGTCCTGTTACGGTCGCGTTGCCGCTGCCGGCATCGAAGCCAACGCCACTCAGTAATCCGCTGTGGTTTGAATCGAAATACCCGCTAGTGATGGTGCCGCCGCCCGCAAGCCGTCCCACGAAGGCGCCCGCTGCCATGCCGCTTCCGGCTGTGACCGCGCCAGTCGAATAGGATTCCGTGATCGTGGAGGCGCCAGCGCTGTAACCTACCAGGCCGCCGGCCCCTGTTGATGTCGCGTCTGTGCCATTTGCCCCAACGCTGACTGCACCGAGCGCGTAGGAATAGGAAATGCTGCCATAGCTGCGGCCGACCAGCCCACCGACGCGGGAATCGTCGCCGCCCGTGGCGGAACCGGATGCGTAGGATTGACCAATGGTGCCATCGTTTTCGCCGGCGAGTCCGCCCGCTTGGGAGGCCTGGCCGCTTACCACGGCTCCGGTCGCGTAGGATTGCTCGATATCAGCCCCCATATCGTTGAGGCCGATAAGACCGCCGATAATCGTCTTGGAATTGCCCTGAATGCCATTCCCGCCCGTGACATTCGCCTTGGAATAGGAGTTCGTGATCGTTCCTGAATTCTGTGCCGCCAGACCGCCTGCCCATGACGAAGCTAGACCAGCGACGCTGTTGCCCGTGAGCACCGTGCCATTCGTATAGGACCCATCGATCGTTCCGGTCGCTTCGTTGTAGCCGACAAGACCGCCGGCGTCCGAAATGTCGCCGCCCTGAACGGCGCCGGACGCATAGGAGTGCAGCACCTTACCCGTGTTATCACCGACCAGCGCGCCGACATTCACCAAAACGCCCGCGCCACCGTTCGCCAGCGTAATCGCATCCGATTGCGACATCGAAGACGTCACTGTGGCGTTGACGAGGCCGATGTCGCGAATCGTGCCGGTGTTCTGCGCGAAGAGCCCGACGTTGGCGTTGGCGGTGTCGTTGATCGTCAGATTTGAGATCGCGTTTCCGAGACCTTCGAAGGTTCCGGTGAATGTGGTCGAGATGGGAGAGGAGGTGTACGTGCCGTCCGGCGTGGCGTCGTAATTCTTGGCAAGGGCATAAAAGCCGGAGGCGTCGCCGCCGATGGCGGAAGCGAGGTCGACGATGTTGTTTTCCAGCGTATAGGCTTGGCCGTTGAAGGAAAGCGCGGTGTTGTTTCCGCTCGATGTGGTCGTGAAGGCGACATTGCCACTGCTATTGAAGGAGAAGGCGCCGTCCGCAGGAACGCCGTCATTGACGCCCGTGCTGGTCGTGTCGCCGTAAACCACGGCCAGCCCGCCCGCGCCGGTGATGGTGACCGGTGCATTGATCGCGACGTTGCGATAGGCGTCGAGCGTGAGCACGCCGGTGCCGCTCCACGTCAAGGCGCTGGCGACGATGATGTCACCGCTACCGCTCGCGTTCTGCACGCCCGCGCCGCTGGCGCTGCCTGCTTCGGTTTGCAGTGTCGTGTTGGTGCCCGCATCGAGTGCGGTGTCGATGGTGGTCGCCGCGGTTGCATCGACCGTCAGATCGTAGGGATCGAGCAGCCAACTGCCGCCCTGGCCGGCATCAATCTTGGCGCCGCCGATGGAGAGGTTGTGGCCGGAGGTTTCGATGGAGCCGCCCTTGCCGGTGGTGTTCTTCGCGGTGATGGTGCCGGAGATCGACGTCGTGCCCTGCGAGACGACGCTGATGCTGCCGCCGGAGGTGCCGGAGGCATTGAGACTGCCCGCGACGGCGATATCGCCGCTGTTGCCGCCGTCGAGGACGATCTTGCCGCCGGCATCATGGGCGGAGGTGGCAGCGATCTCACCCTTCATGGAGATCACGTTGGTGACTAAGCTTGCCGCAGCGCGCGCCGTCAGCATCACCGTGCCGCCCGAAATCTTCCCATCGTTGACGACAAGAGCCTCAACCGGCTTGCCGTTCTTGCCGATGGCCGCCGCTACGACGTTGCCGTCCACCGGGAACGACACCAGCCCGTCGCCGGTGAAGTCCACTGTGAACACATTGGAGGCGCCGAGTGTCACGCTGCCGAGCCTGGCGGTAATCGTGCCACTGTTGGAGACCGCCGGTGCGATCAGCCCGACCATGCCGCCGGATGCGGCTGTGATGTTGCCCTGATTGATGATCTGCGCGTTGGGATTGCCAGCTTTGTCGAATTTGGCTTTGCCCGAGGCGATATCTGCATCCGAAGCATCGGACGTGGTGGCAAGCAGCGAGCCGACATTGATCTTGGAGCCAGGTCCAAACAGGATGCCGTTGCCGTTGATCAGCACGACCTTGCCGTTGGCCAGCAGGCTGCCCAGGATCGTCGAGGGATCGTTGCCGCCGATGCGGTTCACTGCGATCGAACTTGAATTCGGCTGGACGAATTTCGTCGTCTCGCCGCCCGCGATGTTGAAGCTGTTCCAGTTGATGATGACGATCTTGGTCGTCTGGTCGATCTGCAAGGTGCCGGAGGCGGGCGTAGAGATCGTGGCCTTGCCGCTTGTGACCGTGCCGCCGGCGGGATTGGCGTTCGCCGCCGCAACTTGGCCCAGGATCAGCGCGACGCTCGCCGCGCTCGCCAGCAAACGGCGTGAAAAGCTCTGCAAGCCGGACGTATGGCGCCCACGATCCAAGTTCATCTAGCAACCCCCATCTTGACGCGCGGCGCCCATCGCCCGCGGTCGCAAAAATTTTTCGTTACTGCAGTTCACCGAGCCTGATGCGAATGGATGACGGAACCAAATTTCCGCCCGCTTTTCACCGCCCAGCCGACCCGCCAATTCGTGCAAAAGCTATCTGCTCACTATTACAGTATCAGTCAGTGTATCAGTTTGATTTTGGATTATTCTAATAATAACTCGTATTTAAGAGCAAAGCCAGGGGGCATCCCGACAAAATGTCGGAATCGCTCCTGGGGGGAACTTTCTGCAGCCGGGAGCGCGCAAGCCCCAATCCGCCGGATAGCTGAGCGAGTGCCCAAAAATCGCCATCACCTGGTCCAGGCATTTACCCTATTGCCGATTGAGATCCGAATAATCCAGTTTTCCCTCATGCTTCGACATCCAGCCTGAGGGAATGGCTTTAATACTCACCCTGAGCGTGTCGAAGGGTCCGGGCGACGATTCAATCTGAACACGATCTGCCCTAGAGCCGGTAAGGGTAAACAGCGCCGTCGTAAAACTTTTCGGTCACCTGCGAATAACTTGCCGTGCGCGCCTACTGCCCTCAAAAAGGCAATCTCACGGCACCATGAGCAAGCGGTAACCGATGCCCTGTTCCGTGGCGAGCAGCCGCGGGGTAGCGTCATTCGGTTCGATCTTGCTGCGCAGCTGCCGCATCAGAACACGAAGATACTGCACGTCCTCGACATGCGCCGGTCCCCATACTTCCTGCAAAAGCTGCTGATGCGTCACCACCTTGCCGGCGTGCCGCACCAGAAACCGCAACAGGTTGTATTCCTTCGGCGAGAGATGAACTTCGTGGTCGTCCAGCTGAACGCGCCGATTGACGAGGTCGACCATCAGATGCCCGGTGTGGAAGACGGGCGCCTCTCCTACCGTCTGCAAGCCGTGGCGCAGCGCCGCTTTGAGCCGCGCAAGCAGTTCCGACATATCGAAAGGTTTGGTGACATAGTCGTCGGCGCCCAGTTCAAGCGCTTTCACCTTTCCCTCGACATCGCTGCGGGCCGAAAGCACGACAACCGGCGTCAGCGCACCATCGCGAATGCTCTGAAGAACCGCAAAACCGTCCTGATCCGGCAGGCCCAGATCGAGAATGACGGCATCCGGTTTTTCCTTCGCAAACAAGCGAAGCGCCTGCGCAGCGGTTCCCGCTTCGATGCATTCATAACCGTGCGGCGGGAGGCTCGTGCGCAGGAGCCGCAGGATTTGCGGCTCGTCGTCGACAATGAGAATCTTCGGCAATTTAGCGGTCATGCTCGCTTACGCCTTCCTGTACCGCCGGCAGCATTATCGTCAATACGGCGCCGCTTGCGTCGGTCCGATTGGCCGCGTCCAAGCTTCCCCCGAACGCCTCGACAAATCCTCGCGCGACCGCAAGGCCAAGACCGGTTCCCGCGACGCGCCGGTCGCCTGCCTTGGCGCGATAGAATTTGTCGAAGATGTGGGGCAGCGCCTCCGGTGGAATGCCCGGCCCCTCATCTTCGACGGTCAGCAATATCTTTTTGTCCGCCGCACGGGCGCCGACAAGAATGCGCGATCCGACTGGCGCGTATTTGGCGGCGTTGTCCAGAAGATTGACGATCGACTGCTCGAGGAGCAGCGGGTCGACCAACGCCAAAGGAAGATCGTCGGGCAGATCGAGCGCGAACCGATGGCCCGACAATCGCCGGGCCAGGCGCTTGGCGGCAGCCTCTACGAGATCCCTCACCTCAACGGCTTCCGGTTTGACGCCCAGGGCGCCGGCTTCGAGACGCGACATGTCGAGAAGATTGCCGACAAAGCGATCGAGCCGTTCGGCCTCTTCGCGGATCGTGGAAAGCATCTCCTTTGTTTGACTGGCATCGTACAGGCCGTCATTTGCCGCAAGGGTCGTTGCCGCACCGAGAATCGTCGCAAGCGGCGTGCGCAGATCGTGCGACAGCGAGGTGAGCATGGCGACGCGCAGCTTGTCGGCTTCCGCGCGAACCTGCGCCTCATCGACTTGCTCGACAAGTTGGGCACGCACCACGGCCAACGCCGTCTGATCGATCAAGGCGTCCAGAAGACGCCGCTCCTCGGGGGTGAGCAGGGCTTTGTCATCGAGCCGCTGAAGACCAATAACACCGATGAGGCCCTCCCCCGTGCGCATGGGCAGAAACAGGCGCTTCGTACCCGGCAGGGTTTCGGCATGACGACCGGCCGCTTTGCCCTTCTCCCAGCACCACGCCGCGGCCGCAAGGTCCTGCACATCGAGTTCGTCTTCCGGCGGATAGCCGCCCCTGATTTCCAGGTGTTTCGTCACTGGATCGGGCAACAGAATGACCACATTGGCCTTCAGCATCGAGGCAATCTGGAACGCGGCGGCCCACAAGATATCGTCGAGCCGTGCGCTGCCCGCGAGCTTGCCTGTAAAGCGGAAAAGCTCGCCGGCGATTGCGGCACGGGTCGCAGCGAGATCCGCTTGGACGCGCACGCGCGCTGCAAGATTTCCGGCGGTAACCGCGACCAGGAGCAGGACCGCGAACGATACCCAATTGTTGGGGTCGGCGATGGTGAAGGTATAGAGCGGCGGCAGGAAGAAGAAATTGTAGGACATCACGCTGACGAAGGCGGTGAACAATGCCGGCCGTAAGCCGAACGACACCGCGCTGAGCAGCACCGGAACGAGGAACAGCATTCCAACACTGCCCAGGACATGGGCCACCGCGGCATTGAACAGCCAGGCGACACCAACGGTCACCGCGACGGCCAGAACGCTCCAGGTATAATGCCGCCACACCCAGGTATCGGTACTCCGCACCGTTGCCACGGACTTTGGCGCGACGACGTCGCCCTGAGCGTACACGGCCGTCACGCTGATGGCGCCGCTTTCGCGCATCAGGTCGCGCACGACGGAGCCGTGCAGGAATTCGAACCAGCGCGCCCGCTCGGACTTGCCGATGACGATCTGCGTGACGTTGTTCTTGCGGGCGAAATCCAGGATCGAGTGCGCAATATCGCGCCCGGGAATCGTCACGGATTCGGCCCCGAGACGCTGGGCGAGGCGCATTGTGTCTGCGACGCGATCCTTTTCAATTTCGCTCAACGCCATGTGCCGCGGGCTCTCGATGTAAAGCGCGGTCCATGCCGACTTGAGATTATCCGCAATTCTCCGGGTGCGGCGCACCAGCTCGGCACAAGAAGGATGTTCGCTGACGCACACCAGGACGTGCTCGCTGGCCGGCCACGGACCGCTGATCGCATGCGCGTGCATGTAATCGACCATGTCGCGATCGACGTGCTGGGCGGCCTTGCGCAGGGCGAGTTCGCGCAGCGCGGTCAGATTGCCGGGCGAGAAGAAATGACGCAATGCGCGTTCGGCCTGCGCCTTGACGTAGACTTTGCCCTCGCGAAGCCGCTGCAAGAGGTCGTCGGCCGTCGTATCGACAAGTTCGATCTCGTTGGCCTCGTCGAGAACGCCGTCGGGAATCGTCTCGCGAACGTGGATGCGCGTGATCTGCGCGACGACGTCGTTCAGGCTTTCGATGTGCTGGATATTGACGGTGGTGTAGACGTCGATCCCGGCGGCCAACAACTCCTGCACGTCCATATAGCGCTTGGGATGGCGACTGCCCTCCGCATTGGTGTGGGCCAATTCATCGACCAGTGCGAGCTTGGGCCGGCGCTGGAGAATCGCATCGAGATCCATCTCGGCGATGACGTGCCCCTTGTAGAGGGAGCGCCGTTTCGGGATGGTTTCGAACCCCTTGGTCAGGACGTCGGTTTCGATGCGGCCATGGGTTTCGACGACGCCGATGACGACATCGACGCCCTCCAGCCGGCGCTGACGCGCCTGGGTGAGCATCTCGTAGGTCTTGCCTACGCCCGGTGCCGCGCCCAAGAAGATCTTGAGCTTGCCGCGGCCTTCCTTCTTGGCCTGCAAGAGAAGGGCTTCCGGAGAGGGACGGTCTTCATCGATTCTCGTCGCCATTCCGGGAGAATAGCTCAGCCCTTGGCAGCTTGCATCTCGTCAAGCGCCATATTGAGTTTCAAGACGTTGACGTGCGGCTCGCCGATCAGGCCGAGGGTCCGCGCCTCGATGTGGGTGTCGACCAGCTTGCGCACGGCATCCTGTGACAATCCGCGTGCCTTTGCGACGCGCGGGACCTGAAAATAGGCCGCAGCCGGCGTGATGTCGGGGTCCAGGCCGCTGGCGGAAGTCGTGACCAGGTCGACCGGAACCGGTGCATTCGGGTTTTCGGCGTGCAGCGTGGCAGCATCGCCCGTCACCCGTTTGACCAGTGCTTTCGACGTAGGCCCCAGGTTCGAGCCGGACGAATTCGCGGCGTCGTAGCCGTTGCCGGCGGCCGAGGGGCGGCCATGGAAGTATTTGGCGCCGGCGAAGCTCTGGCCGATCAGTTCGGAGCCGATCACCTTGCCGTTCCGCTCGATCAAGCTGCCGTTCGCCTGGTGAGGAAACAGCAGCTGAGCGAGCCCGGTCATTCCGAGCGGGTAGGCGAGTCCGGTGACGAGCGTCATCAAGACGATCAAAGAGATGGCGGGCCAGATTTGCTTCAACATGGTGTGTTCCTCACACAAGACCGACGGCCGTGATGGCCAGATCGATCAGCTTGATGCCAACGAACGGCACGGCGATACCGCCGAGGCCGTAGATCAGTAGGTTGCGGCGCAGCAGCGCGGCGGCGCCCACAGCACGATAGGCGACCCCACGTAGCGCCAGGGGGATGAGCGCAATGATGATCAGCGCGTTGAAGACGATCGCCGAGAGAATGGCGCTTTGCGGCGAATGCAGTCCCATGACGTTCAGAGTCTGCAGCTGCGGATAAAAGGCGACGAACATCGCCGGAATGATGGCGAAATACTTGGCCACGTCGTTGGCGATCGAGAATGTCGTCAGCGCGCCGCGCGTAATCAGCAACTGCTTGCCGATTTCCACGATTTCGATGAGCTTGGTCGGATCGCTGTCGAGATCGACCATGTTGCCCGCTTCGCGCGCCGCCATGGTGCCGGTATTCATCGCCACGCCGACATCGGCCTGGGCGAGCGCGGGCGCATCGTTGGTGCCGTCGCCGCACATGGCGACCAGCTTGCCTTTGGCCTGTTCGTCGCGGATCAGCTTGAGCTTGGCTTCCGGAGTGGCTTGAGCGAGAAAATCGTCCACGCCGGATTCCGCCGCGATGGCCGCCGCGGTAAGAGGGTTGTCGCCGGTGATCATCACCGTGCGGATGCCCATCTTGCGCATCTCCGCAAAGCGCTCGCGGATACCGCCCTTGATGATGTCCTTCAGGTGGATGACGCCCAGGAGCTTGCCGTTCATGGCGACGGCCAGCGGCGTGCCGCCGGTCTTGGCGATGCGTTCGGCGATGGCAGTGATGTCCTTGACGTTCGCGGCCGAGGCCGAGGGGCATTGCGCCAACACCGCATCCACCGCGCCTTTGCGGATCGACGAGTCGGCAATGTCCACGCCGCTGATGCGAGTCTGCGCCGAAAAGGCAATGAACCTGGCATGCATCGGCGCCATGTCGCGGCCGCGGATACCGTATTTTTCCTTGGCCAGCACGACGATGGAACGGCCTTCCGGAGTCTCATCCGACAGCGAAGCGAGTTGGGCCGCGTCGGCTAGATCCTGCGCGTTCACGCCCGCGATCGGCAGAAATTCCGTGGCCTGGCGGTTTCCGAGGGTGATCGTGCCGGTCTTGTCGAGCAGCAACGTGTCGACGTCGCCGGCAGCTTCCACGGCGCGCCCGGACATGGCGAGCACATTGAAGCGCACCAGCCGGTCCATGCCTGCGATGCCGATGGCCGACAAAAGCGCGCCGATGGTGGTCGGAATCAGGGTCACGAACAGCGCCACCAGCACAAGCACGGACATATGGCCGCCGGCATAGACGGCAAAGCTCGGAATCGTGGCGACGGCGAACACGAAGATGATCGTCAAGCCCGCGAGCAGGATGTTGAGCGCGATCTCGTTGGGCGTCTTTTGCCGCGAGGCGCCTTCCACCAGCGCGATCATGCGGTCGAGGAAGGTGTGGCCATAGGACGCCGTGACTTTTACGACGACGAAATCGGACAGAACGCGTGTGCCGCCCGTCACCGCCGAGCGGTCGCCGCCCGATTCCCGGATGACCGGCGCGCTTTCGCCGGTAATCGCGGATTCGTCCACCGATGCCACCCCTTCCACGACGTCGCCGTCGGACGGGATCAACTCGCCGGTCTCGATCAGGACCAGGTCACCGCGCACGAGCTCGGACGCCGGAACTTTGCGCCAGACTTTCAGGTTCTGATCGGCCAGCTTCTTCGCCATGAGCTCGGTCTTGGTCTGGCGAAGCGTGGCGGCCTGTGCCTTGCCGCGGCCTTCGGCGACCGCTTCCGCGAAGTTCGCAAACAGAACCGTAAACCACAGCCAGAGATTGATCTGGAACGAAAAGGCCAGATTCGCTCCGCCGGTGAAGAGATCGCGGAAGAACAGGACCGTCGTCAGCGTCGCAACTACCTCGACCACGAACATCACCGGGTTGCGGATCAGAATGCGCGGGTCGAGTTTGCGGAAGGCTCCGCCGATCGCCGGCACGAGAATCTTCGGGTCGGTGATGGACGACGAGCGCTTGCGGGATTTCGAGATTTCCATGGGGATGTCTCTTGAGCGATTAATAGAGCGAGCCGGCGTGCATCGCGAGATGCTCGGTGAGCGGACCCAGCGCCAGCGCCGGGAAATAGATCAGGCCGCCGACGATCAGGATGACGCCGATCAAGAGGCCGACGAACAGTCCGGTGTCGGTTGGGAAGGTACCGGCGGACGGCGGCACGATCTTCTTGGCAGCCAGCGAACCGGCCACCGCGAGCATTGGCACGATCATCAGGAAGCGGCCGATGAACATCGCGAGCCCTAGCGTCGTATTATAGAACATCGTGTTTGCCGAGATTCCGGCAAAGGCGCTGCCGTTGTTTCCGGTGGCGGACGTGTATGCGTAGAGAATTTCGCTGAAACCGTGCGGACCAGCATTTGCAGGGCCGGCCAGCCCCGCGGGAAGCACGGCCGCCAGCGCCGTGAAGCCGAGGATCGACATCGGCAGGATAAGGATGGCGAGCATCGCCATCTTGACGTCCTTCGATTCGATCTTCTTTCCGAGATATTCCGGCGTTCGCCCGACCATCAATCCGGCGATGAACACGGCGAGGATGGCGAACAGCAGCATGCCGTAAAGTCCCGAGCCCACGCCGCCGAAGATGATTTCGCCCAACATGATGTTGGCCATCGGCACCAAGCCGCCGAGCGGCATCAGGCTGTCATGCATCGTATTGACGGCGCCGCAGGAGGCATCCGTCGTAACGGTCGCGAACAATGCGGAATTCGCGATACCGTAGCGGACCTCCTTGCCTTCCATGTTGCCACCGGCCTGCAACGTGCTCGGTGTCTGGTCGACATGAAGCGCGGCAAAGGCGGGGTTGCCGGGCGCCTCAGCCCAGTACGTGGTCGTAACGCCCGCCAGGAAAAGAAGTCCCATGACCGCGAAGACCGCCCAACCCTGGCGCTGGTTGCCGACCATGCGGCCGAACATATTTGTCAGCCCTGCGCCGATCGAGAAGATCAGGATGATCTGGACCAGATTGGTGATCGCGTTTGGATTCTCGAACGGATGCGCGGAATTGGCATTGAAGAAGCCACCGCCGTTCGTTCCCAGCATCTTGATGACTTCCTGGGACGCCACCGGCCCCATGGCGATGGTCTGCTTGGCGCCTTCCAGCGTCGTGGCGCCGACATAGGCGCTCAGATTCTGCGGCATGCCCTGCCAGACGAAGAACAGGCCGACGACGATGGAGATCGGCAGCAGGATGTAGAGCGTGCAGCGCGTCAGATCGACCCAGAAATTGCCGACGCCTTTCGCCGAGCGGCGCGCGAAGCCGCGCACCAGCGCGACCGCGAGCGCGATGCCGGTCGCCGCCGAAACGAAATTGTGCACCGTCAGCCCGGCCATCTGAACCAGATAGCTCATCGTGGTTTCGGGGACGTAGGACTGCCAGTTGGTGTTGGTGATGAAACTCACCGACGTGTTGAAGGCGAGATGTTCGCCCACGGCGGGGAATTTCTGAGGATTGAAGGGAAGGACACCCTGAAGACGCTGTATCGCATAGAGGCTGAGAAAGCCTGCCGCCGTGAACGCCAGCATGGCGACGGCATAGGTCAACCAATGCTGATCTTCCTTCTCGTCCACGCGCGAGATCGCGTAAAACGCGCGCTCGACCGGGCGCAGGAGCGGCGACAAAAACGTGCGCTCGCCGTTGAACACGCGCGTCATGTACCCGCCAAAGGGCTTGGTGATCGCGATGATGATCGCGCAATAGAGCGCGATCTGAACCCAACCGTTGATTGTCATAGAAGGCGCTCCTCAGAACCGCTCGGGGCGGATCAGCGCGTAGACGAGATAGACGAGAAGGCCGACCATAACGATCGCGCCCAGGACATAATCGATGACCATTAGCCGTTCCTCACAGGCGTTCGCAGGCGACGGCGTAGAGAATCGCGGCGCCAAGGAACGCCCAGCCGATAACGATGAAAAGCAGGTCGAGCATTGAACCCCCATGTCTCTTGCGAAGGGATGACCCCAGTCGTTTAGGCCTGACCGCATAAAGGTTCGAGATGGAAAGCGGGACGCACAAATAAGAATTTCATAAGGATTTGACCAGATCGGCGCCGTATCCCAGCCATGACGCTCCGCAGGGTTGACCCAGCAGGACGTTCGTTTTTTACGATCGCAGCTTATTGGAGAAGTTTGGCGATGTTTTGGGTGACCGCCGCAAGCTAGAGATACACAAACAAGCCCACGACAAAACTGATAGCGAAAATGGGCATCAGGAGGTACCCCACTTCAAAGACCGCGCGTCGGCCGGGATGTTGCGAGTCCACATGAAACGCCTGCTCGAGAATCGCTCTGCGCGACGTTTCATCGTGATCTTGGGATATGACGTGTCGGGCGCTATACAATTGCTTTCTCCGGACCAATTGACGCGACGCACACACAACGGGTGCGCCGACTTAGTACGCCCGATCGTCATAAAAATTCGATGTGAAAGTATGAACCGCCGCATAAAGCTTTTATAATGCCCGCGAGAATATCCACAGTCACGTCGCTCAAGGCCGCGCCATGAATTCGGCGAGCGCCGCCGCGACCTTGCGATTCGCCGGCTCGGGGCCGACCGTCAGCCTGAGGCAGTCGGGCAGGCCGTAATTGGCGACGCCGCGCAGGATCAATCCGCGTTCGCATAAGAAGCGGTCCGCATCTTCGGCCGTCTTGCCCGGAACGCGCGGAAACCGGATCAGGACGAAATTGCCGACGCTGTCGCCCACCATGAGGCCCGCCTTACGGATAGCGTCCGTGAGCCACACTCGCCAGCGCTCGTTGTGCTCGACGCAGCGCTGGACATGATCCCGATCCCGCAGCGCGGCCGCGGCGGCGCACTGCGCCGGCACCGACACATTGAAGGGGTCGCGAACACGATGCAGAACGTCGGCAACGGCTGGCGGGCAATAAGCCCAGCCGATGCGCAGACCTGCAAGGCCATAGACCTTCGAGAAAGTGCGCGTCATTACCACGTTGGAGAACTGCGCCGCCATTTCCATTCCGTTCTCGTAGTCGCTCTGCCTGACATATTCGGCATAGGCGGCATCGATCACCAGCAGCGTGTCCTGCCTGAGGCCGGCGTGAAGCCGGCGGACTTCGCCGGGCGTGAGATATGTGCCGGTCGGATTGTTGGGATTGGCTAGAAAAACCAGCCGCGTCTTGGGCGATACGGCTGCCAGCATCGCACCGACGTCGACGCGAAAATCCGTTTCCGGCACCGGCACGGGCACGCCGCTGTTGGACAGTGCCGCGAGGCGATAGACCAGAAATGCGTATTCGCCGAACAACACTTCGTCGCCGGGGCGCAGATAGGCGCTTGCGAGCAGGCTGAGCAGTTCGTTGGAACCGTTGCCGCAGACGATGCGCGACGGGTCCAGGGCATAAGTTTCACCAATCGCCTCGCGCAGGATCTGCGCGGAGCCTTCAGGGTAGATCGAAACCGATCTGACGGCATCCTCGTAGGCCTTCAGCGCTTTGGGGCTCGCACCCAGCGCCGATTCGTTGGAGGACAGCTTGATCGGATCGGCCACGCCAGGGGCCGTCGCGCGTCCGCCCACATAGGGCGCGATGTCGAGCACGCCGGGTTTGGGTGCGAGGATCATCGCCTGTGCTCCCTTAAGACCAACCCCTCGCCGTCAACAAGGGCGCGGCGTCCGGCCTGGTAGGCGGCAAGATTGAGCGCAACCGTGGTCTTTTTCACTGTGGAGGAAATAACAGAGTCCCAGTCGATATCGGTCAGACCGGTCGCCTCAACCAGCGCGCCGAACAGCACGAGGTTCATTGCGAGCGGATTGCCGAGCTCGGAGGCGATATCGAAGGCCCGGATGGCTGTCGTGTCGACCTTCGACGTCAGGATGCCGATGACATCCGCAGGATAGTCGCGCTGCCCGATCAGAATCGGAGCGGACGGTATCTGGTAGTCGTTGACGATGACTTTGCCGCCCGGCTTGACGTATTCAAGCCAGCGCAGGGCTTCCATCGATTCAAACGACACAAGAACGTCGGCGCCGCCTTTGCCGACGATCGGCGAATGGACGACGTCGCCATAGCGGACCTGGGTGCTGACGCTGCCGCCGCGCTGGGACATGCCGTGGATTTCGGACATCTTCACATCGCGTCCGGCGGCAACCAGACCCTTGGAAAGGATCGAGGAGACCAGAACCGTCCCCTGGCCGCCGACCCCAACGAGCATGATGCTGGTGGTGTCAGGCATCTGCCAATTCTCCAAGCACCAGGGCAGCGCTCTTGCAGGTGTAGCTGCAGACCCCACAGCCGTCGCAGATGTTCGCGTCGATTTGCGCCTTCTTGGACCCGCGGTCGAAAGACAGTGCCGGACATCCGACGTTCAGGCAAAGCCTGCAGCCGATGCAGCCCGCCTCCAGCACCGTCATCGCGCGGGATTCGTCGTGTTCCTCGGACTCATGCTTCGCCAGCGTGCAGGGATATTTGGTGATTATCACCGACGGCTCATCAAGCTCGAAGGCCCATGTCAGCGCCCGCCTTACGCCCAGCAGATCCCGTGGATTGACGACGCGGACATGATCGACGCCAAGCGCGCGCACCACCGCCTCGATATCGATGATTTTCGTGGGCTCGCCTTGCAGGGTGAAGCCGCTGCCCGGATTGTCCTGCTGTCCGGTCATGGCGGTTGTCCGGTTGTCGAGAATGCAGATGATCGCATTCGACTTGTTATAGACGGCATCGATCAGCGAAGGGATGCCGGTGTGGAAGAAGGTCGAATCGCCAATCGTCGCCACCACGCGTCTGTCATCGCCGAACTTGCTGAAGATCTTCTGCGCGCCATGCGCCATGCTTGGTCCGGCGCCCATGCAGACGCACAGATCCAGGGCTTCGAGCGGATAGTTGTAGCCGAGCGCATAGCAGCCGATATCGCCCGAAATCATCAGGTTGCGGCGCCGCGCCTTCTTGCCGAGTTCGTAGAAAAATCCGCGATGCGGGCAGCCGGCGCAAAACACGGGTGGCCGCGGCGGCAGCGTCGCCGGATCATAGGAAATGACCGGGCTCTCGATGCCGAGCAGCGACTTGGCGACAATGGCCGGATTGAATTCGTACATGTTGGGCAGCCGGTCTTTGCCGATGCAAGCGATCCCGAGTTGCCGGATTTGATCTTCAAGATAGGGTTCGAGTTCCTCGATCACGTAAAGGGTTTCGACCTTCGCCGCGAAGGCGCGAATCTTCTCCTTGGGCAAGGGATGGGTAAAGCCGAGCTTCAGATACGATGCGGAATCACCAAACACCTCGCGGGCATACTGATAGCTGATGCCCGAGGTAATGATGCCGATCTTCGGGCTGTTCCACTCGATGCGGTTGAATTCGCAGGTCTCGGAATATTCGGCGAGCTTCTTGAGCTTGGCCTCGAGTCTGGGGCGTTGCCGCCGTGCCAGCGCCGGCACCAAATTGTACTTCGACAGGTCCTTG
>Ga0265314_10001778_pt1 | contig 23257 bp, 22 predicted proteins | sample 4126metaG_FD_203106 | JGI IMG/M metagenome (GOLD analysis project Ga0265314, IMG submission 203106) | Rhizosphere microbial communities from Carex aquatilis grown in University of Washington, Seatle, WA, United States - 4-1-26 metaG | ecosystem: Host-associated > Plants > Roots > Rhizosphere >... | reverse complement strand
ACAGGCTAGTCGCCGTGAATCAGTTACTTCGCATGGGTGATTGCTTCAGCTTGCGTGGGCAATAAGTTCAGGCCCCGCTGAGCGCCACCTGCGCATCAACTTCTTTCAATACTTTTTGCATTCCGCGCCGTTTGCTGACATTGAGAATAATGGGAGCGAACATATTGGCTTTGATGGCTGCATCCTTGTTCTTTGCCTTGTCATCCTTGTACACCATCAATGCCACCAGAAGTTCGTCACCGGGTGCGGATTCAAGCAGCTTTTCATCTGCATCCGATAAGCTCACTTCGTACGAAATATTCAGCAGTCCGGGATCCCTCAGAGAAAATACCACTTCCGGATTGTCCAGTGACTGCAGCCAGTTTACGTTTGGCTTTCCCTCTTCATGAAACAGCTTGAATCTATTGCACGTTTCAAAACCAAGTATTCCATCTGGAAAATTGATTACGCTGTTTGGATCGAATTCGACGCTTACACCGCCGAAACGTGGCAAGTTAAGTTTGATCATGGCTAACCTCTCTGGTTGTGAACAGCTAAATCGCACAGGGCAACAACGGGTTGATTTCCGCATGTCTCAAGCATGATTTCCAATTGCCAGACATGGGGAAAATTAATCCAATTACTATCTTCCGGTCGCTGTTATCCCACAAAACGCCGGAATGAACCGTGCGCTGCCGCACATAAGCTTGGGCAGTTTCGTTATGAATGTATTCCTTACTCACCTTACCCTGAGTCATCGCCCTAGTGTTTGGTGAATGTCGCTGCACACGGCCGGTGCTCGGTGCGGGTCGCATGGCCGGTCGTTTCCGCGAGCTTGCCTTGCATGTGATATGAGAATGGGGTGCCTCTGGCGTGCTTGCCCATGGTGTATTCCGGCTTGCCGGTGATGCCGTGCATCTCTGCTTCGAGCGAACCATCGCGTTTGACTTGTCCGGTGTATGTGCCTGAGCCCGGGGTGTCGGGTTGTCCGTATTGTCCTGTGACCTTGCCGTGTTCGATGGTGATGTCGAACTCCCACGTGTAGCCTTTGACCAAGCCTTGCTTGTCTCGGGTGTCGTCACACACCAGCTTTGTCGCCCAGCGACCATCGAATGGTTCCGCTTCGGGTGCGAAGAGTTTGGTATCGACCGGTCGCAAGACGGGCTTCTGGTCTGGTGCGGCCACATAGCCCATCTGCCTGGGCTGGATCGCGATGCTGCCTTTGTCGTTGCTGAGGGTGGTGGCACCGCTGTTCACTTTGTCATACGTGCCGACGGGTGAGTGTTTGGACAGGTCGCTGCCGGGCGCGACGAACAGGATCTCGTGGTCGGTACCGCGTATGCCCAATACGGCTGTCGGCGTGACGATGCGGTAGCCGTTCTTGTGCGCTTTGCCGATAAGGCCGGTGATCGAACGGAAGCCACCTTTGACGACCGAGTAGAAGCTTTGCTCACTGCCGTCCGGCTTGCCGCTGAACTTGTAGCTGTCGATCTTGAATTGGGTATCGGGACGCATGGTGATGAGTCCGCCATCGTTCATCTTGAACTTGGCCGTGGCCTTGGAGCTGGAATTCAGGGTATCGCCTTCGTTCACCGTGTCGCCCCTTTGCAGTGCATGCTTCTGCCCGTCCACAGAGACTTGTTGCACTTCTCCACTCACGAATTGCACCAGTCCGGCGGATCCAACGCAGCTCACTTTCAGGGTGGTGACGTTGGCTGCGTTGATGGTGCCTGCACTATCCGATGCTGTGCAGGTTTGGGTCTTGGGTGTGGTCGCGGATAGTGTCAGTTTGTAGCTTGCACCATTGGCCAACTTGCCCGGGAATGTGAAAGCGCCATCGGCGCTGAGGGTGAGGACGTCGGTGCCGTTGTCGCTGAGGGTGATGCTGTTGCCGGGGGCCAGACCGGTGAGCGTGCCACCTACCGTGTAGGCAGTCTGGTTTCCTCCGCAGGCTGCGAGAAACAGCATGAGCAGCGGAAGCGCACTACGTAGCAGTCTGGAAAAGTGGTTTCTCATAGAAAAGCCTCGCGGAATTAATGGGTCAGTACGCTGCACCACTACTTCCAGAACTGCGCGGAATTCTGAATACCGGCTTGAGCGTCAGTTGCCATTCCACATCAGTTCCCTCGGCGGCATCCAGTTTCACTTTGCGGATGGTGGCCTCTTCCCCACCCTTCATGTCCGGATGCCATATCCGCACGCTGTATTCACCGGGAGGCAGATCGGTGATCTGGGTTTTGCCATCCTTTGCGCTCTTGGCAAAGTAAGGCGTATCCGCCACGTAGATGTAGCCAAGCATCCAGTCGTGGATGTTGCAGCCAAGCGTGACCTGACCGGCTTTGTCGAACAGCACAGGTGCGGCCGGTGTGCCTGAGTAGAGAGGAAGTTCGAAGACTTTGCTCGGCGAAAAGGAATAGACATGGTGGCGGATGTTGTCCTTGTTCGGGAAATATACTTTAGAGCCCAACATCACCACCTTTACATGAGGCACGTACTCTTTGTCTATCTGGTCCATTTCTTCTTTTGGTTGTCTGGGCAATGGAGGCTGATTGCCGAGCAGTGTTGCCAGCACGACAGCATCTTCTACAGGCCGTCCATTCTGGTCTTTGATGAGAGCACGTAATGTGGCGGCGCAGGACGGCTCTGCCCAGACCAGTAGGAGGCTCACCAGCACGATATGTGTTTTATGTTTGAGTATCGTCATGTCCGTTGACTAGAAGTTGTAGTTCCAGGAAACCATCTGCATGGTTTTAGCATAGTTGTTGTCGCCCGCTGCGTGCGTTATCTGACGCGAGATGGAAGCGCGCAACAGGCTGCTGCTGGTCAGCACAAAATTCACTCCCAGATCCAGACCGCGCGTCGTGCCTTGCAGTCGGTAGGCGTAAAAATGTGCTCCGCCGAATACCGGGTCTTCCGCAATGGCATCCGAAGACGCGATCAAGTTGGCGGTCTCGCTTGCAGTCGCGACCACATCTCCGCGGCGCAACAGGATGCCGCCGGTCAGGAAGATGTTTTCGTCCTTGGCGTATTCGGTATTAAGTGTCATGGTTTTGCTCTTCTGGCTGAATACGTCTCCCGATATCCCGGGTTGGTCCGGGGCCTGAGTATTGGCGGTTCGGCGTTCATACATGTATTCGGCGCGCACGTTCCAGCGCTCCGAGAAGCGTTCGCCACCCTGGATCGCGATCTGGTGACGCCAGCCGTTGCGGATGTTGTTGGAGTAGTTCAAATGTGCAGAAGACAGCGACAAGCCAGTCCTGGGTGCATAAGGGCCCAGTCCCCATTTCTTGCGGAAGGCGAGCGTGGCTCCCAGGGATAGATTGTTCAATCCGGAATAGCGATCGAATGACTCGAGCTCGGTTTCGCCGGTGAGGCTCAGGCTGTTGCCATCTTCCAGCGGAAAATGTCCGGTCGCCGATATCCCTGCATGAAGCGATGTGGTACTCGCAAAGTCCTGCCTCATTTGGGCGTTGTTGGTGTTGTCGTCGTGGCGGATGACGACGTCTGAATTGTTGTGCCACTCCGCCGATACAACAGGTGTGGCGCCCAATAAGATACTGGCGCCAAGGAGGATATATACATATTTTTTTAAATCGATATTCGTCATATTTCCCACCATTCTTCAGGCGTTATCAGATTCCGGGATATTCTCATTCATCTTTAAAACTTTCCACGGCGCTTGCGTAAACCACTGTTGCAAGGCGTCTGCGGGGACAGGTTTGCTGATGTAGTAACCTTGTGCCAGGTCGCAGCCCATGTCGCTCAACATATCCCAAGTGGGTTTGTCCTCTATGCCTTCCGCCACAACCACCAGTCCCATGTTGTGTCCCAGCTCGATGGTCGAATGCACGATGGTCGCATCATTCTTGTCTTCGGCCATGTGAAATACGAAAGACTGGTCTATCTTCAACTCGGATACGGGCAGTTTCTTGAGGTAAGCAAGCGAGGAATATCCTGTTCCAAAATCGTCGACTGAAAGAGAAAGACCCATACCGTGAAGCTCTTCCAGGATCGCCAAAGCGCGTTTGGCGTCTCCCATGATCGCGCTTTCAGTGATTTCCAGACATATCCACGCCGGCGATGCGCCATATTTATCCATCAGCGTTGCGATGAGTTTGGGCAGATCTGAATTCATCAGGTCTCTCGCCGAGATATTGATGGAGACGGTCAACGGCAGATGCATACCCTCCCATATTCCGCGTTGGCGCAACGCCTCTTCTATCACCCATCTGGTGATGGTTCGGATGTAACCGGTGTGCTCGGCGTAGGGGATGAACTGGTCGGGCGGGATCATTCCGCGTTCCGGATGTATCCAGCGCACCAGTGCTTCCACATGGCCAACGGTGCCGGTAGCGAATGCCACCTTGGGTTGGTAGTAGAGGACGAATTCATTGCGTTCGATGGCGTGCCGCAGTTCGGCCAGCAGCGACAGGTGCTCCTGGTTCTTTTCAACATAGTTCAGATCGAACAATGCATAGCCGCTGTTGTTGCGTTTTGCCTCGTACTTGGCGATGTCCGCACGGCGCATGAGAGTTTTGATCTCGTTGCCGTGCTCGGGATAAATGGCGATGCCGATGGTGCCGGTGGCGATCACCTCCTGTCCTTCAAGCAGGATGGACTGGTCCAGGGTATCCAGTATTTTGCGCGCGACCAGCATTGCCCCGTTGCTGTCGCACTCAGAAAGCAGTACGGCAAACTCATCGCCGCCCAGGCGCGCCAGCGTGTCGGAATCGCGTTCGAGTACGGCGGCCAGACGTCTGGAGATCTCTTTCAACAGCAAATCGCCGATATGGTGGCCCAGAATGACATTGACGTCTCTGAACCGGTCCAAGTTAATGATCAATAGTGCCATGCTCTGTCCCGCACGACTTGTTAACCTGGCCGCCTGATCCAGCCTGTCATGGAACAAGAGGCGATTGGGCAGACCGGTCAGTTGATCACGGTAGGCCAGCTCGGATATCCTGGCTTCCCGCGTGGCCAAGCCATCTTTCATGTGGTTGAAGGCGGAGGCCAGTTCACCGATTTCGTCCTTTCGATCAACCGTGGCCGGCTGAGTGTAGTCGCCTTGCTGGATACGTCTGGCCAATGAACCAAGCGCGCTGATCGGCTTGGTGATGTTGCGCGCGATCTTGTAGCTTGCGACCAGCATGGCCAACAAAGAGATGGCACTTAATATAAGCAGGAACATTTGCAAGCGCCGCAGCGGTTCCAACGCCTGTTGCAGGGACTGTTGCAACACGGCAATGATCTGTTTGCCGCCCTGCTTTCCCATATCCGAAGAGAGCGCCAGATAATCTTCATCGTTCATGCGCAGGGTGGCGATGTCTTCCGCACCCGTATTCGACACGGATATGCCGCTCAATCCATGCTGGAAAGTGGCAATAGTCTCTGGCGGTAACGTGCTGGCCAACAATTGCCAACTGTTCATGGATGGGGCTTTGGCAAGAAACGAAACATTCAGCGCGGTAGCAGCCTGCAGGTTGCGAACGAATTTCTCGTCGATACTGAAGCCGACGATCAGCCACGCGATGGGCAACGGCCCCAGTACCGGCACGACCACCATTTGATAGAGTTTCCCTTCCAGCGCCACCATGGCCGCAGACTGCCCTTGCTGTTCCGCGATCGAGATGAGTTCCTGGAATTGCTGCGCTGGTTCTGCGCGACCGGAAGTCAACGTGTTGGCGATCATATTTCCGTCGGTGCCCACCAGCAGCATCACGTCTGCCTTGATCCTTGCACCATGGTTGTTCAAGGTGGAAACCACCGTATCGTAATCCGCCGTCGCGATGGCTTTGCGGAATGCGAAATCCGAGGACATGATGCTGGCCGACTGTATCAATTGCCGGTTGTTGTCTTCGCGCACCAGATTGAAGACGCGTTGCCCAGCCAACAGATTGCGACGAATGTCCTGATTTGTGCTTTTCGACAGGATGTTGTTGATCATCATCAGGCTGGATGCCTGGATCAACAGCAACAGCAGACTGAAAGCCAGTACGATGCGGGTTTGGACCTTGTGTATCCGCAGCTTCTGAATTCCCATGTTTTTCGTTACGTCGCTTTGGCGCTCAACGCTGTCGGCTCCATCGCGAGTGAGGGTAGGTAAAGCACCAGTGTCAGGATCGGGTGTATTGAAATACATGAATCCTCCGTAACAAGCCACTGGAATAGATCATCCAGAAAATATCGTTTCCAGAGAGTAGCAGCAAAATGCCCTGATTGTCTGCCATCCAGCGCCCCGAAGCCTAACAGTTAAGTTACTTCTCGCATATATGCAAAAAACTTTAGGCCGGATCCTTCGAGACTGAGACTTCCTATAACTTCTTTACAAAATGAATGATCAGCGCGACAACGATTATAAAGCTGATGACTTTGAAAAAGTGATCCGGGATGTCCGGACGTAATCCTCCGCCTGCTTCGGCAATGGTCGGAAGCTGCAGGACAGGAAATGTCAGATATTTTTTCATGAACCCCAGCGATCGAGCAGGTTCTGTGCTTCTTGCTGCAGTCTTTGCCCTTCCTCTGCCGAAAGCGGGCCGCTCGCCTGCCAGTGAAGCACATCCCGGTAGTCTGACTTGGCGGCTTGCAGGAAATGACGCAGCTTGTCTTCATCACCCGCACTCAGTTCAACGATGGCCAGCTGCACGCGCTCTTTATCTCTTTCATATGGCTCGATGCCATAGAGGTCGAGGATGCCGAAGATCGTGGCGGCATCGCTTTGTGGAAATGTCGCCTGCACGGCAGCTACAACTTGATCGCGGGTGTGGGACATGTCTGTTTATGTGGATGGTTAGAATGGTGATACAAGCTACTGGTTTTGCGCTTTTACCAAGCTTGACCTTGGGGATCGAAATGCGTCATTATCACCACCGCAGTACATATCTATTATAAGGAGATATTCATGAACTCCATTCACTTGCATGATGTTCATTTTCCCAAGGGCCCGAATTTGTTCGCCTTGTCTGTCGGTGACGTCATATTGTGCGCGATGGCGGTGCTTTTCTTCGCCCTCTCCTGGCTCATCGGCGGAGATGAATTTGTGAACGATATCGGGGGAAGTGTCAGTTTGGCGTGCTTGCTGGCAGGGTTGATCGTTGGTTTGGTCATGTGCGTCATGACGAAACCCGAGAAATAGTCCGGGCTTCAGACTACTGTCGGTGTTGGCAACTCAATGGTGCTTGAACGGGCTCCGTTCGGTAAGTTCGTCCATATAGCCTGCAACAGCATCGGTCTCGGTCTTCAGATAATCCTTCACTGCCTGTGCAAACTGCGGGTGCGCAAGCCAGTGCGCCGAGCGCGTGGTAACCGGCATGAATCCGCGTGCCAGTTTGTGTTCTCCGCCAGCTCCTCCCTCGAAGGTCTGGATGCTGTGCGCGATACAAAACTCAATGGCCAGGTAGTAGCAAACCTCGAAATGCAATCCGGAATGGAATTCGAACGTGCCCCATGAGCGGCCATACAGAGCTTCTGCGGTCATGTAGTTCAGCGCGCTGGCGATGGGCCGGCCATCGCGCGAAGCGATGACGAGCAAGGTGTGTTGCGGCAGTGCTGCACCGATGCGCCGAAAGAAATCCGCATTCAGCTGGTGCGGCGAATGGTGCAGTTGCAGGGTGTGCAGGTAGCAGGAGGAGAAGAACGCCCACTGATCCTCCGTGGCGTGCTGCCCGGTGATGCAATCGATCGTTATGCCCGCCTCTTGCACTTTGCGCCGTTCCTGCTTGATGCGTTTGCGCTTGTCGCGACTGAGTGTGGAAAGGTAGTCGTCGAAATCTCGATAGCCGGGATTGCTCCAATGGAATTGCACGTCCTGACGCAGCATCATGCCCTGCGTCTGTGCCAGCCGTGTATCTGCCTCGTTCAGGAACAGGCAGTGCAGCGAGGAGACGCCGGTGTTGCGGGCGTATTGCAGCGCATGGCCCAGCAGCAAGCTGCGCATCTCGTCCGATGCGGCCAGCAGGCGCCTGCCGGTCGCCGGTGTGAAAGGTACGGTGCATACCAGCTTGGGGTAATAGCACAGGCCGTGCCGCTGATAGGCATCGGCCCAGGCGAAATCGAACACATGTTCACCGAACGAGTTCGATTTGAGATAGAGCGGCATCGCGCCGACCAGGTGCTCGCCTTGCCACAGGGTGATGAATTGCGCTTTCCAGCCGAACCGCGGCATGGCACAACCGCTCTCTTGCAGCGCAAGGAAGAAGGCATGGGACAGCATCGGGTCGCCACCCGCCAGCGCATCCCATTCCGCTGGCGGGATGTCGGCGATGTTTTCGATGATCTTGAGGCCGGGGGAAGACATGTGGCTATTGTAGTGGCGGCGCATGGGGAATGCGCCGGGAACGCGATACAGACACCTACTGCTTCAAGGGGATACTGGAGCCTGCTTCAGGCGATTCTCATCAAGGCGCGTTCAATTGCCAACCCACACCACGTTGTCATTGAGCGCATACGGTGAACATCCCTTGGGCAAGGGTTTTTCCTTTCATTGCTTAGTTACAGCCTCTTGCCTGCAAGGCTCTCGCTTCTTCATATGCGCCTGCCTGGTTCGCCTGGGCGATCAGTGAGCGCATGTAACGGCATCGCTCTTCTCTCTCGGCTGCCGCTTTTTGGGCCACCACCTGCGCGGCCATCCGGTCTTCATTCGCCTTGATGCGGTTCTCTGCTTCTATCCTGCGCATGTCGGCCTCTTGCCGCTGGATGTCAAACTGCCTTTGGGCCAGCTCGTTGTGCTGTTGTGCGATCTGGGCTGCCACGTCGATCGCCTTGCTGGTGTTTTCCACCGTGCCTTCCACTCCGGCACGGGCGATATCATTTTGCCCGGTCATTACTTCCTTGGCGACGCTGATCTTGCTGACTTCTTCGGTGTGTCTGGTGTTCAGCCCATATGCGCCCAGCGCGATGACGCCAACCATGACCATGATCAATTTTGAGCTGCTGAACCAGTTCGCACTGGCAGGTTCGCTTTGTTCATAACGGATAGGCGGTGCGAAGTCATTCGCCACCTGCCTGTCATACAACCTTCTGCTGTTCGGGTTGGACAGCGTCTCGTAGGCATGTTCGATAAAAAGCAATTCATTGCGGGCGGCCGCATCGTTCGCATCGCCGTATTTTGATTTTAATCGCTGGTAAGAGGCTGTAATCGCATCTACATCGGCATCATCGCTGATCTGCAGGATCTTGTAGAAGGTCCGCTTGTTTTGTGTCTGGTCTTGTAAGGCCATTGTCTAACTCCGTAATTTGAATGGGTTGCTTGTGCTGTCTAATAGTTACTTTCTTCTTCTTGGACTGCTTCTTGGACTGCGATGGTCGCCTGATGGCGTAGATGATGCATCTGTGGAGTTCTCGACTCTATCGCCCGAGTCGTTTGCAATGGCGGCTTCCGTCTGTCGGCGGATCCTTTCCGCATTTTCCTTATCTGCCTTTGCATCGATCTTGACCCGTTCGGCGCCCGCCATGATGGGAGCATCGCCGTAGTGAGTCACGCCGTTCTCGTCTTTCCACTTTATCACATCAGCGAATGAGGGTGAACAAATCATCAGTGCCAACAGCGCAAACAGAAAATTGCCCGGATGTTTAAACATGACTGTCCCTGAAAATATTTAGCGCCGAAGCCTAGCAGTAATGGCGCTTTGGGGAAATATGCCAAAAGATATAGACCTTCACCTAGACCTCGTGCGTTGCAGCAAAATAAAAAGGCGGACACTTGTTCGAAGTGCCCGCCTTTACTTTATTTGGTTGAATAGCGCGCGGTGAAATCACGCGTCTCGGTGTTTGATTGGTAGTCGACCTAAACGCTCTACTTTTGCGCTTTCACGATGCTCATCGCTGTCGCTACCATCGTGCCCATGTCAGACAGGTTGCCCGGCAGGATAAGCGTGTTGCCTTCCTTGGCTACGTTGCCGAAGGCTTCGACATATTTTTCCGCGACCTTGAGGTTGACGGCTTCCATGCCGCCTGGCGACTGGATGGCCAGTGCCACTTGCTGGATAGCTTGGGCGTTCGCTGCGGCAACGGCCTTGATGGCCTCGGCTTCGCCCTGTGCGCGGTTGATGGCGGACTGTTTCTCGCCTTCCGAACGCTGGATGAAGGCTTCGCGTTCGCCCGTGGCGATATTGATCTGTTCCTGCTTGCGACCTTCCGAGGCGGCAATCAGCGCGCGCTTCTCACGCTCGGCGGTGATCTGTGCCTGCATGGCGTGAAGGATCTCTTTCGGCGGGGTCAGGTCCTTGATCTCGTAGCGCAGTACTTTGACACCCCAACTGGTCGCAGCTTCATCCAGCGCTGCCACCACTGCACGGTTGATGTCGTCGCGCTCTTCGAAGGTCTTGTCCAGTTCCATCTTGCCGATGACGGAACGCAAGGTGGTTTGGGCGAGTTGTGTGATCGCCATGATGTAGTTGCTGGTGCCATAGGAGGCCAGCTTGGGATCGGTCACCTGGAAATACAGGATGCCGTCCACCTGCAGTTGCGTGTTGTCTTTGGTGATGCAGATTTGGCTGGGCACATCGAGCGGCACTTCCTTGAGCATGTGCTTGTAGGCGACATTGTCGATGAATGGGATGACGACGTTGAGGCCGGGGGACAATGTGGCGTGGAAACGTCCGAGGCGTTCCACCACCCAGGCGTTCTGTTGCGGCACGACCTTGAGGGCCTTGATGATGAAGATGACGGCGGCAATCAGTACCAGCAGAGCGATTTCCATGTTTTCTCCTTATTGTTGCTGTTGTTTGCGATGCGTCAGCACCAGACTGGAGCCGCGCACGGCGGCGATGTAGAGCGTTCCATCGCGCGGCGTGTTGGCAGATTCCGGCTCCGCATCCCATTCCGCGCCGCGGTAGGACACGCGCGTCGTACCATCGTCGTGCCACTTGAGGACCTTTACCGGCTGGCCGATATCGAGACTGGCGTTCGAGGTGTCGCCGACTTGGGCGCTTTTCCAGCGGCGCAGGATGATCGTGCCCGCAATGCACGTCACTGCGCCAAGTACCAGTTGCCCTACCAGCCCTGCTCCCAGCAGCGCGGCGAGCCCGCCCACTGCCATCGCGATACCGACCACCAGCAAGTAGAACGTTCCGGTGACCATTTCCAGACCGACCAGTATCAGCGCCAGCAGGAACCAGTAGATGTAGGTTTCCATGACTTTCCTTTTCTTTCTGTCAGATTTTCAGATTGTTTGGTGACGATGTGTGACCGCAACCTAGTTGCGTAGCCTACTCGTACTTGGCAAGCGAGAAAAGGTTCATCAGCTTGTCGAACGAAGTGCGCTCCTGTTGCTGGTCGCATAGCAGCAGCTTGTTGTAGGCGTTCGGGTCGGTTTTGATCTGCTCGGTGAACTCCGTCAGTGTCATGCATGCGACCGGTTTGCTCTCGTGCGGCACGGGATCGGGAATGATGAAGTTGGATTGCGGCCCCGAGGCTGCCTTGGCCGGGCTTATCTTCTGCAAGAGAGGTTCTCTGTACCAGCCGATGGCGCAAACGGCCAAGAACAGTATGAGGATCTTTTTCATGGTTCACCCAAGAGGCGAAAAGAGGTTGCGCCGAAGACTAGCAGCAAAGACCCTTATGGAATATATGCCAAAAGATATAGGCCTCCACCTAGTACTCTCAGGATACGAACTAAGCATTTGACAGCAGAACGTTCGTTCTCTATGATGCAAAGAACGTTCGTTCTGTTTGGTATATCGCCATGACCAGTCTCAATCTTAGCCTTGCCGAGCCCGCGCGGCGCGCAGCTCACTCCGCGCTGCTATCGCTGACGCATCCCAACAAATCGATGTTCGAGCGGCAGCGCGCCTTGTTGCGTAAAGCCGTGCCGGCCGGTTTCCCCTCGCCTGCCGATGATTATGTGGAGCGGCGTTTAAGTCTGGACGAGCATCTGATCCAGCATAAGGAATCGACCTTCTTCATGCGCGTGGCGGGACATTCGATGCGCGAACTGGGCATCTTTGACGGCGATCTGCTGGTGGTAGATCGTTCCGTACCCGCAGCCCATGGCAGCGTGGTGGTGGCGGTGCTGGATGGCGAATTCACGGTGAAGCAATTGCTGTATACGCCGCAGGGTAAGGTGCTGCGCGCCGCGCACCCCGATTACCCCGAGGTAGCCATCAAACCGGAGCAGGATTTCAGCATCTGGGGGGTTGTTCAATGGAACGTGCATAGGGTATGACGGTACGGGCAATCGCGCTGGTGGACTGCAACAATTTCTACGTTTCCTGCGAGCGCGTGTTCCGCCCCAATCTGGAAGGCAAGCCGGTGGTGGTGCTTTCCAATAATGACGGCTGTGTAGTATCGCGTTCGCAGGAGGTGAAAGAGCTGGGGCTGAAGATGGCCGTGCCCTGGTATCAGATGAAGGACTTGGCCAAGAGGCACGGCATCCTCGCTTTCTCTTCCAACTACAGCCTGTATGCCGATATCTCCAACCGCGTGATGTCGCTGCTGGCGCAGTTCAGTTCACGGCAGGAGGTGTATTCCATCGATGAATCTTTCCTCGACCTGACTGGTATCGCTACCGACCATACGGAATACGCACAGCGGATACGAGAGACCATTCGCCTCTGTGTCGGCATCCCGGTATGCGTGGGCATCGCACCGAGCAAGACTTTGGCCAAGCTCGCCAACCATGTCGCGAAGAAGGATGCGCGCTTCGGTAGCGTCTGTGACTTCAATGCACTCACCGAAGAAGAGCTGGACAATCTGTTCGCCAGCATCGCTGTGGGCGAGGTATGGGGTGTGGGCAGGCGCAGCACGCTCAGCCTGAACGAGATGGGTATCCGTTCCGTACTCGATCTGAAACGCGCCCCGGCCAAACGCCTGCGCGACAAATTCAGCGTGGTGCTCGAGCGCATCGTGGAGGAGTTGAATGGTGTAGCTTGTCTGGAACTGGATGATGTGGCTCCGGACAAGCAGCAGATCATCTGTTCGCGCTCGTTCGGTGCACTGACTTCTCTCCTGCCCGATCTGGAACAGGCCGTGGTCGCCTATGCCACGCGCTCAGCGGAAAAGTTGCGGCAACAGCATTCGTTGGCCAGTGGCATCCAGGTCTACATTCGCACCAACCCGCACAAGGAGCGCGATCCGCAATATCAGCAAGCAGTGCTGATTCCGCTGCCTGAGCCGACCGACGATACGCGCCTGTTATGTCAGGCAGCACTGAACGGATTGCACCAGATATACCGTGCCGGGTATGCCTATCAAAAGGCCGGTGTGATGTTGACAGAGATCATCCCCGCCGCGGCCAGACCGAGAACCTTGTTCGATGATGTTGAGGCATTGCAGAAGTCGTATTCACTGATGCGCACGCTGGATCGCATCAACCGCAGCATGGGTAGCGGCACGATCAGACTGTTGGGCGAAGGAATGACCAAGTCATGGACGATGCGCCGGGAAAATGTGTCGAAACGCTATACGACCGAGTGGGGCGAACTGGCTGTATGCTCGGCGAACGCATGAGGTTTCTCAGAAAACACATATGTACCCAGAAACGCTAGTTGTAGAAATCAATGCAACGTTTAATAGCAGCTCGCTTGGTTTCGTCCATCTTGTCGAACTCAACCCCGCACAAAGTCTTCTTACCATCTTTTCGCTGCCAAGCGATATGCCCGGAGAGCTGCAAAGGAGCCTGGTTTGAATAATGATCGAGGTCATCGCTAGGCATGCTCACCGACAACGACAGTGGTTCAGAGGCATTTACGGCTTCAGCCATTCTTAGCTGCAACCCAACCATGGAGAAATCGCTGCTAACCGCATCCAGTTCGCGATCTCCTTGGGTTATTTTTACCAACAAGCTGCTGTGCGAGCGCGGCGAGCGGCGTTTGTCGTTTGCGACCTCTTCATGACGATGCTCACTCACGAAAGTATAACCTTTGAGAATATTGCCCAGTCTCTCTGTGACCATGCGCAAATCATCTCCAATAGTGGCGGAAACAACCGTCTTTTCCGCACTATCTTTCAGGATGGAAAACAAGATCTCCATGTTCGACTCAAGCAGCGCAAATTGATCCAGTTGCTGCTGGCTCACACTTGAGATTCCTTGGCTGGCCTGTGCAGCCTCAACTGCATTGCTAGCCATTCCATCGATGGCTACCGCAGTTTTGCCAGACTCATCCTGAGTGACCTTTACTTTCTCGACCACCACGTTCATCGTGTCGGCTACCTGCTTGACCTTGCTGGAAAGCAATTCGATGATGTCGCTCACCTCGATGGCAGAATTAGTCGTCCGTTCAGCCAGCTTTCTTACTTCGTCTGCAACCACCGCGAAGCCGCGCCCCTGCTCTCCGGCACGCGCAGCTTCGATGGCAGCATTCAAAGCCAGCAAGTTGGTTTGTCCGGCGATTTCCTTGATGGTATTGGCGATGCTATTGATCTGTTGCGCAGATTTTTCCAACTCACTGATTTCGGCCGAGGTAAGGTTAACCTGTTGTGTCGCCTCATCCATGGAACGGATATTCTGGCGCACACTTTCAATGCCCTCCTTGGCCATCGACTCTACCAAACGTGAACGTTTCACGGCATCGACCGCTTGCAGTTGCACATCGTAGGATATCTGATGCAGTGCACGCATTGCCTGATTGACATCGACCGAGCGAGTTTCCTGTTGTCGGCTTACGTCGGCGATTTCGTTCGAAATCTTCGCAACCTGATACGCTGACTGGCCCATATTTGTGGCGCAAAACTCAATTTCGCCCATGACGCTGGAAAATGCAGAGGCTGAATTACGCACAGCATTAAGCATTTCTCCCATTTCATCATTGGATTCGCTCGCAATGGCAACCATCAGATTACCGCTTGCAAGTTGGTTAGCTGCCTTGACTACCTCTGCTACCGGTTTGGTAATACTACGAATGATGAATTGCAAAAGAACAAAGATCAGGAATGTGAGAAGCGTGATGATGCCTATCATCCACTTTGTTGAATTCCAGAATATCGCATCAATATCGTCAATGTAGATACCGGAACCGATCACCCATCCCCAAGGGGAGAATCCCTTTACATAGGATATCTTCGCGACAGGTTGTTCAAACCCCGGCTTGGGCCACAAATAGGAAACAAAACCGGCACCGTCTTTTCTCACTACATCGGCGAACTCGACAAATATACGCTTGCCTGATGGGTCCTTCATTTCGGAAACGTCTTTGCCATCCAGCTCAGGTTTGATGGGATGCATCAACACCCTGGGTGTCATATCATTGATCCAGAAGTATTCCTTTTCCTCGTAGCGCAAGACTTTTATGACTTTCATTGCCTCTGTCTTGGCTTGCTCCTCAGTCAACACCCCCTTGGTCTGTAGCTCATAGTTATAGGCCAATACGCCAAAAGCAGTTTCGACCACATGGCGTGTCTTCAATTGACGATCTTTCAGCAGCGAAGACTTTTCAGTGAACAGTGAAAAAGCGGAAACGGCGAGCAACCCCACCATCACAATAAGTGTGACAAGGGACAACTTGGTCTTGATGCTGGTAAAGCTGGAAATGAGACTCACGCCATTTCTCCTGATTCCGATGTTCTATTTAGGGCAACCAAAAGTAAGGGGCACGAGTGAGGGGTCGGACATTCAACCAGAGTTAGCCATACACTGATGTCCTGTTTCTTCCCTGCCTCTTGGATGTATATAGGGCCTTATCGGCATGATCCAGCAAATCTTCAGTGCTGTGACCCGCAGCATATTCAGCTATGCCTATCGAGATCGTGATCCCCCCCACTTTCTCCTGAGTATCGTGGCGATATATTTTGCATCCCTCAATGGTTCGCCTCATATTCTCGGCTACTGTACGGGCACCGGGGATGTCTGTTTCCGCCAGCAATAACGCAAATTCCTCGCCCCCCAAACGTGCAACCGAGTCCTGGCCGCGAACCTTTGATTTAAGCGTTTCGGCGATAGCGCGGATGACCTTGTCTCCGAACAAGTGACCATAGGTGTCATTGATGTTCTTGAAGTTATCGATATCAACCATCAACAGGCACACGCCCTTGTGGAGAGTTTCCTGATTGGCGAAAGTCAGTTTGGCGCTGTTCTCGAATCCGCGCCGGTTGAGGATGCCGGTCAAGGGATCGATCAATGCCTCGCCACGGGCTGCCTGAAGTTCCTGATGCAGTTTTTCGGCCTGCTGTTTGCTGGCAGCCAATTCAGTTTGCAGCTCCTGCATGGAATCGATCATCTTGTTCGTATCACCGCTCAGGCTGCTGATCAGGGCAACCAGCCTGGGGGTCTCCAGATTATTCTTCAGGGTTTTGCTGTATGCCTGCAAATGGTCGCCGAACTGATGTGCCTGATCGTCCGCACCCTGGGTCGAATCGGCGAGCTTCCGCAGCAACTGCCGGATGTCTTCCCGCAGGGCCCACTCCACGTCCATGTTGCATTCGGAGACGTATTTGAGATAAAGCCGTTCGATGGCGTCATCGCCGAGCTGTTCGCCGTTGGAGAGCAGGTGATTGATCGTCTCGCTCAACGCAGGGTTGATGCCGATCGAGTATTCATACCACACCGCATAGGTCATCGGTGTGAATGCCGCCGGATGCTCGGCCATCTTTTGAATGAGCAAGCGGAGTATCTCTTCGCTTGCGGCCCGGTCACTCTCGTATTTCACTTTTTTCTTTCAGGAATGCCTGACATTCAGCCAGTATGCGAACTTTACAGGAAAAACCCCTAAAGGAAAAAGGCTTCCATCGCTGGAAGCCTTTAATATTGGTGCGCCGGAAGAGATTCGAACTCCTGACCCCTTGGTTCGTAGCCAAGTACTCTATCCAGCTGAGCTACCGGCGCATTTTTAAGCTTGTTTCTGTGTGGCGGAGAAGGAGGGATTCGAACCCTCGATACAAGTTTAAGCTCGTATGCGCCCTTAGCAGGGGCGTGCCTTCGACCACTCGGCCACCTCTCCGAAGGCCGCGAATGATACTGATTTGAAGCTGGGTGGTCAAACGCTTTATGCGTTTTCCTGATCCAGATCGAAAGCCTTGTGCAGCACGCGCACGGCCAGTTCCAGATATTTCTCGTCGATGACCACGGATATCTTGATCTCAGAGGTGGAGATCATCTGGATGTTGATGCCCTCTTCCGCCAGGGTGCGGAACATCTTGCTGGCGATGCCCACATGCGAACGCATGCCGACGCCGACCACGGAGACCTTGGCGGTCTTGTTGTCGCCGATGACGTCGCGCGCGCCGATATGCGGCTGGACCTTGTCCTTCAGGATGTCCATCGCCTTGGTGAATTCGTTGCGATGCACGGTGAAGGAGAAGTCGGTTGAGCCGTCCACTCCAACGTTCTGGATGATCATGTCCACGTCGACATTGGCGTCGCTGACCGGGCCCAGTATCTGATAGGCGATACCGGGTTTGTCGGGCACGCCGCGCACGGTGATCTTGGCTTCATCGCGGTTGAACGCGATCCCTGAGATGATTGCCTGTTCCATTTTAGTGCCTTCCTCGAAAGTGATCAGCGTACCCTCGCCCTCATCCGTGAAACTGGAGAGTACACGCAGTTTGACTTTATATTTGCCGGCGAACTCGACCGAGCGGATCTGCAAAACCTTGGAGCCCAAACTCGCCATCTCCAGCATCTCTTCGAAGGTGATGCTCTTGAGGCGCCGCGCTTCGGGGACCAGACGAGGGTCGGTTGTATAGACGCCGTCGACGTCGGTATAGATCTGGCATTCATCGGCACGCAACGCGGCCGCGATGGCTACGCCTGTGGTATCGGAACCGCCACGCCCCAGCGTGGTGATATTGCCTGCTTCGTCCATCCCCTGGAATCCGGCCACCACAACCACGCTGCCATTGGCCAGATCGGCACGGATATTCTGCTCGTCGATGCTGAGGATGCGTGCCTTGGTGAAGGCGCTGTCAGTAAGTATCTTGACCTGCGCGCCGGTATAACTCCTGGCTTGCAGTCCGATATCTTTGAGCGCCATCGCCAGCAGGCCGATGGTCACCTGTTCTCCGGTGGAGATGATCACGTCCAGTTCGCGCGGATCCGGGTGTTTCTGTATCTCATGCGCAAGGTGGATCAGGCGGTTGGTCTCGCCACTCATGGCGGATACCACGACCACGACTTGATGCCCTTGTGCTTTGTATTTTGCCACGCGCTGCGCAACGTTCTTGATGCGCTCCGGACTGCCCATTGAGGTGCCGCCGTATTTCTGTACTATCAATGCCACGATATGCCTGCGTCGTATTTAATGAGGGCGGCATTCTAACCGAAGTGCCGTCAAAAGACGATTCCCCCTCTGCTACACTGTGGCAATATCCGCCGAGCAGCCAGATGAGTAAGATCACACAACGCACCTATTCCACAGCCACTGCCTGCAAACTGGCCGAATCCGGCATAGCCCCATTGTTGGCGCGCATCTTCGCGGCACGCGGCATCGAAAGCCCGGAACAACTGGATACCGATATCAGGCATCTGACGCCCTTCGCGCAGCTGAAGAATGCGGAACAGATGGCTTGCTTGCTGGCAGACGCCATCGCGGAAAATAAGGAAATCCTGGTCGTGGCCGACTACGATGCCGACGGTGCAACCGCCTGCGCCGTGGCTGTGCGCGGCCTGACGGCACTCGGCGCAAGGGTGGATTTCATCGTGCCCAACCGTTTCGAATACGGATATGGCTTGACGCCGGAGATCGTGCAACTTGCCGCCGAAAGCAAACCCGACATCCTGCTCACTGTAGACAACGGCATCGCCAGCGTGGATGGCGTGGCCGAAGCACATAGGCTGGGCATGCAGGTGCTGGTGACCGACCATCACTTGCCCGGTGACACGCTGCCGGATGCTGAATGTATCGTGAATCCGAACCAGCCAGGTTGCCCCTTTCCCAGCAAGAATCTTGCGGGTGTGGGAGTGATGTTCTATGTGCTGATGGCGCTGCGGGCTGAATTGCGCAATCGCCACACCTTCGAGACCATACCCGAACCCAATCTTGGCAATCTGCTCGATCTCGTCGCGCTCGGCACGGTGGCGGATGTGGTCAAACTGGATGACAACAACCGCATCCTTGTGCAGCAAGGCTTGCAGCGCATCCGCGCCGGACGCAGTTGTTACGGTATCCAGGCTTTGCTTCGCATCGCGCGCAGGCAGGCGGCACAAGCCTCCTCCTATGAACTGGGTTTCATCGTCGGCCCGCGTCTGAATGCCGCTGGAAGGCTGGAAGACATGGGACTGGGCATCCGCTGCCTGCTGACCGACGATGCCGCAGAAGCCAACGATATCGCCACCAAACTGGATGCGCTCAACCACGAACGGCGCAGCATCGAGGCTGACATGCAGGACAGCGCGCTGGCGACCCTGCATGCATTCGATCCCGCGGATAGTTTTTCACTTTCTTTGTTCAACGAGGATTGGCATCAGGGTGTGATCGGCATCCTAGCCTCGCGCCTCAAAGATAAGTTCCACCGTCCGGTGATCGCCTTCGCCCGTTCGCAGACCGGCGAACTGAAAGGCTCCGGCCGCTCAATTGCCGGTCTGCATTTGCGCGACGCGCTCGATCTGGTATCCAAACGCTATCCGCATCTGATCCTGAAATTCGGCGGACATGCCATGGCGGCAGGTCTGAGCATCCGCGAGGAAGACTTGAACGAATTCCGCCAAGCTTTTGAATCCATTGCACAGGAATTGCTGGATGCCGATTCGCTGGTGAAGACCATCGCCACTGACGGCAGGCTGGAGGCGAACGACTTCACCTTGAGCATCGCCCGCGACCTGCAACGCCAAGTGTGGGGGCAAGGCTTCCCCGAGCCGCTGTTCGAAGGGGAATTTCGCGTGCTGTCGCAGCGCGTGGTCGGCGAGAAACATCTCAAGCTCAAACTTTCCTCGCCCGACGGCAGTTACGAGGCCATCCGCTTCTTCTCCGCCGACCCCGCGCCGGACAGAATCCATGCGGTATACAGCCTGAGTATCAATGAATACAATGGGAACGAGACGTTGCAGCTTATCGTGCGTCATTGGTAGGGAGTACCGGCAATGGATATCAATTTCCTGCAAGGCAACAATGTCGAGGCGTTACCGCAATTCCTGACCAGCTTGTCTATCGGCCTGCTCATCGGCCTGGAGCGTGAGCGCAATCCTTCCGCCAAGGCCGGACTGCGTACCTTCGCGCTGGTCGCTGTGCTCGGCACCCTGATGGCGCTGCTCTCGGACAAACTCGGTTCGCCCTGGCTGGTGATCGCGGGGTTGCTCGCCATCGCGGGCACCATCATCGCCGCCTATCTCAACGAAACGCCAGCCGAAGACAGCGACCCCGGCACCACCACGGTGGTCGCGCTGCTGCTGAGTTACGGGCTCGGGGTGATGATCTGGTTCGGCCTTTCCAAGCTGGCCGTGATGCTGGCGATCGGTGTCACTGCCCTGCTCTATTTCAAGCCGGAGTTGCGCGGCTTCACGCAGCGCCTGGCGCGCCGCGACCTGGTCGCCGTACTGCAATTCTCGGTGCTCAGTTTTATCGTGCTGCCCATACTTCCCAATCAGGATTTCGGCCCTTATAACGCCTTCAATCCTTACCAGGCATGGCTGATGGTGGTACTCATCTCGGGCATCAGTCTGGCTGGTTATGCCGCCTTGCATGTAGTGGGAACACGCTATGGTGCACCGTTGCTGGGTTTTTTCGGCGGACTGGTCTCCAGTACGGCGACCACTCTAATCTATGCCAAGCACGGCAAAGCCAATCAGGCGATGACTCATCTTGCCGCCTCGGTGATCGTGATCGCCAGCGTGGTAGTGCTGTTTCGTTTGCTGGTGGTGAGTTCCATCGTCGCTTATGGCGCCTTGCCGACATTGCTGCCGGTCTTCGCTTCCGGCTTGCTGGCGGGCCTGATTGCCACCATCTATGCATGGCACAAAACCATCAAGGTGAACGAACTCTTCATCCCGGAGACGTCCAACCCCGCCGAGCTGCATTCCGCCATCGGTTTCGGTCTGCTGTATGTCGTCGTCCTGCTGGGTTCAGCATGGATGGAAGACAGGGCCGGCAGTCAGGGGTTGTATGCGGTAGCGTTGGTCTCCGGCCTGACCGATGTGGATGCCATCACCCTGTCCAGCTTGCGTCTGTTCAATCTTGGACAGTTGAGCGAACATCAGACCGTCACCGCGATCACGATTGCCTTTCTCGCCAACGTTGCATTCAAGTTTGGCGTGGTCATGTTCATCGGTGGACGGGTACTGGCCAGGCAGGTCGCCATCGGCTTCGGCGCCATCGTTTGTGGTGTTTTGTTCGGGCTGCTCATCCTGTGAAGGGCCAGTGGCTTTGCTCTCCTTCGCTACGCTCAGGCCGTGTATAATTGCGGCCTCTCAAAGCAGCGACAGATTTCGAAAAATGGAAGCCGAACAACTCAACGCCATCAGCAATAAAATCCAGGACCTCCGCTCTCGAAACGTCGAACTTCGGAGGTATCTTTGACTACGACGGCAAACAGGAACGTTTAGCTGAAGTCGCCGTACTCGCCGAAGACCCCACCATCTGGAACGATGCAAAGCGCGCGCAGGATTTGGGGCGCGAACGCAAATCGCTGGAAGATGTGGTGCTCGGCCTCACCCGGATCGGCCAGAATCTCGACGACGCCGCTGAACTGTTCGAGATGGCAAAAGCCGAAAACGACGAAGACAGCCTGTTGAGCATCGCCACCGATGTGCAGGACATCGAGAAGCGCGTCGAAGCGCTCGAGTTCCGCCGCATGTTCTCCAACCCGGCCGATCCGAACAACTGCTTCATCGACATCCAGGCCGGTGCCGGTGGAACCGAAGCCTGCGACTGGGCCTCGATGCTGCTGCGCCAATACCTCAGGTACTGCGAACGCAAAGGCTTCAAGGTCGAGGTACTGGAGCAGACCGACGGTGATGTTGCCGGCATCCGCAGCGCCTCGCTCAAAGTCGAGGGAGAATATGCCTACGGCCACCTGCGCACCGAGACCGGTGTGCACCGCTTGGTGCGCAAGTCGCCCTTCGATTCCTCGGGCGGCCGCCACACTTCCTTCGCCAGCCTGTTCGTCTCCCCCGAAGTGGATGACTCCATCGAAGTGGACATCAACCCGGCCGATTTGCGCATCGACACTTTCCGCGCCTCCGGTGCGGGTGGCCAGCACATCAACAAGACCGACTCGGCAATCCGTATTACCCACGCCCCGACCGGCATCGTCGTGCAATGCCAAAACGACCGCTCGCAGCACCGCAACAAAGCCGAGGCAATGTCCATGCTGAAATCTCGGCTCTATGAGCTGGAACTGCGCAATCGCCAGTCCGAAGCCGACAAGCTGGAAGCCACCAAGACCGACGTGGGCTGGGGCCACCAGATTCGCTCCTATGTGCTGGATCAATCACGCATCAAGGACCTGCGCACCAACGTCGAAATCTCCAATACGCAAAAGGTGCTCGACGGCGATCTCGACCCATTCATCGAAGCCAGTTTGAAACAAGGCGTTTAACTACAGAGACCCATCATGACTACTGAACAGACCCCTGCACCAATCGACGAGAATCAGATCATTGCCGAGCGACGCGCCAAGCTGAAGGCGATCCGCGAGAAAGGCGTCGCCTTCCCCAACGATTTCGACCGCAAGAACCTGGCGGGCGATCTGCATGCCGAGTTCGGCGAGAAGACGCACGACGAGCTGGAAGCGTTGCAGATACCGGTTGCAGTGGCCGGACGCATGATGCTGAAGCGCGTGATGGGCAAGGCAAGCTTCGCAACCATTCAGGATATGAGCGGCCGTATACAGCTCTTCATCAGCAACGACAACACTGGTGAGGCGGCGCATGGCGAGTTCAAGCACTATGACTTGGGCGATATCCTCGGCGCGATAGGCGTGTTGTTCAAGACCAAGACAGGCGAACTTTCAGTGCGTGTTAACCAAGTACGCCTACTGACCAAGTCGTTACGTCCGTTGCCTGAGAAGTTCCACGGCCTGACCGACCAGGAACAGAAATACCGCCAGCGCTACCTCGATCTCATCACCAATGAGGATTCGCGCAAGGTCTTTATCGCGCGCACCAAGATTGTTCAGGCCATACGCGAGTTCTTCATCCGCCACGGTTATCTGGAAGTGGAAACGCCGATGATGCATCCCATCCCCGGTGGGGCTTCGGCCAAACCTTTCATCACTCATCACAATGCGCTGGACTTGCAGATGTACCTGCGCATCGCGCCCGAGCTATACCTGAAGCGCCTGGTTGTGGGGGGCTTCGAGAAGGTGTTCGAGGTCAACCGCAATTTCCGCAACGAGGGGGTATCCACGCGACATAACCCTGAATTCACCATGATCGAGTTCTACGAGGCATATCGCGATTACAAATACCTGATGGGCT
>Ga0265314_10001776_pt1 | contig 23268 bp, 14 predicted proteins | sample 4126metaG_FD_203106 | JGI IMG/M metagenome (GOLD analysis project Ga0265314, IMG submission 203106) | Rhizosphere microbial communities from Carex aquatilis grown in University of Washington, Seatle, WA, United States - 4-1-26 metaG | ecosystem: Host-associated > Plants > Roots > Rhizosphere >... | reverse complement strand
AAGTCAAATTCCCACCGCGGCGCGGGAGCAACGCTCCCCCAATTGCATTTCTCTTGCCGTAATTTTAATTATTAACCACCGTCAACGTGCACCCTGCACGTTGCGCGGATTACCTTTTGGTTCTTTATCAAGCATACGAAATCAGACACGCACCGACCGAAAATCGAATAATTGAGTTAGCTGTTTTTGTCCGACAAGTGCACGGTTGAATGATAACGCATTGCCGCTGCTTGCTTCGTCTCATTCGCGTTCCACTGAGGACTTGACCACCAGTGCGGTCGTTTCCTGTTGCCGTGGTGCCTCTGGCTGCGGCCGTTGGCAGCCAGTGGTCGTGCGTCGTATAGCCTTGCGATTGCCGTCGCGGCTGAAGGCCGCGGCGGAAATAGCCTGCGGCAGCGCCACGCGATAGCGTTGCGTCGCCCCAGGTCACGCCGTCCCAAAAATAAAATCCTCACGCCTTGGCCGTTGGGCAAGTGCGGCGTCAGCCGCGCAATCTGTTCGTCGAATCGTTGACGTTTGTCCGCACGACACGGCGCAAGGAGCAGATAAAGCCCTGCGCCTTGGCACCCGCACGGCGACTTCAAGCTGCAGTCGCGGGCCAAGGCTACCCGCCCCAAACACTCCTTTTCTTTTCGCAGTGCTTTGATTTCAGAACGCGAAGCGCCCGAAGCGGTGTATATACATCTGCCCCATTACGAGGTTCTCCCCCATGCGCACGCTTGGCTTGGTCCTCTTGTTTGTTTGCACAACCGTCCTGGCCGAAGAGCGCCCCGCGGCCGACAAAGAAAAAGTCAAAGGCTCCTACGTGCCCGATGGGTACGAACTCACGTTTTTTGACGACTTCGACGGCGACAAGCTGGACCCCAAGAAGTGGAAGACGCGCTATATCTACGCCAACGAAACCCAGGACCGGCTCAACGACGAACAGGAACATTACCGCGACAACGGCAACCATGTGGTCGAAGGCGGCACGCTGAAGCTGATTGCGAAAAAAGTTGGCAACGCGGAAAAGACCGAGAAGACGCCCTACCCGATCAACTATGAATCCGGGATGATCCGTTCGACCTACACGCAAAAGTACGGCTATTTTGAAGCGCGCGTCAAACTCCCCGACGCGGCCGGCATCTGGCCGGCCTTCTGGCTCAACTCGGACTACGGGCCGGACAAGAAACTCTCCTGGCCGCCGGAAATCGACATCTTCGAATATGTAATCAATGGCAAGGAAGACACCGCGGACATGATCCACGGCGGCGTGGTCAGCAAACCTTCCAGCGCGCCGGACAAGAAGGGCCAGCAGGCGCAGGGCAACGAGATCACCTACGCCGATCCGGCCTTCAACAAGCGCTGGACGTTCTACAAAGCGCCGGAGTCGCTCGCGAACAAATGGGTGACCGTCGGCCTGGAATGGACCGAGACGTCGGCCACCATTTTCGTCGATGGCAAGAAGACCGTAAGTTTCGCCACAAAATGGGTCTACACCGATGGCAGCGACGCCCCGCCCGCGCACATTTTGCTTAACCTGGCTGTCGGCGGAGCCTGGGCCGGTCGCCACGGCATCGACGACACGAAGCTGCCCTTCGTCTTCGAAATCGATTGGGTGCGCGCATACAAGAAGAAGTGAATTTACGGCCCGCACTGGGGGACAAGCTCCCAGTGCCACACACTTCCGGTGCAAGCTGTAGTTCTGGTGTATTTCACTAACAGGGACGCAGCCAGCAAATGCTCCTTCTGTGTAAATCACTTGGGCCTCTTATAAAAATTAACAGCCTTTTCGACCAGCGGGTCGTCCATGTAATTAAGGCTCAATATCGAGATCGCCGCTTGCACGACATTTTGATCTTCCTCGAAGGGAAGGCGCTTAAGCAAAATATCTCGCGCATTGTTCCCTCCAAGTCTGCCTAATGCACCAACTGAACATCTTCGGATCGCAGCATCCTGGTCCTCGATTGTTTTCTCCAGAACGGTGAGGGCCTTTTCATCACCTAGCTCTCCCAAGTTGGAAAGCGCGTTGCGGCGAACCTCGTCATCGTTATCGAAAAAACTTTTTTCGAGCAACTCCACGGCCTTTCCTCCACCGATGCGCTCTAAAGCATTATTCGCGTAGATTCGGACTGTCGTGCTTTCATCGCTTTGCAACTTGGCAAGGATCGGGAGCGATCCTTCTCCTCCAGTTCGCCCTAAGGCAGATGCAACCTGAGAGCGAACACCGTTATCGCGATCAGAGGCGGCTTTTTCGAGAAGTTGTAGAGCCCTTTCGCCCAACACATATGAGAGCACCAGCACGGCGCCAAGACGTTCGTTTGTATTACTACTTGCGAGCAATTTTTCGCATAGGGCCAAGACTTTTTCGCGCTTTTGCTGTGCAATGGCATGGCCCGCTACCGAGCGGACGTTGAAGGTTGGATCGCCGAGCAATTCTTCTAAACGCGCGAACGCCTTTGCATCTCCGACACTTGTTAGGAGTTCTGTGGCGGTGTAGCGCACGTTTCCGTCGTCGTCCGCTAGGCCTTTCTCGATAAATTCCAGAGCTTCCTCTTTGTAAAGCGCCACGGCGGCGGATATTGCGCCGCTACGCACGTAGGAAGCAGGATCGCCAAGTGCCTTTTCAATAAAAGGTCGCGCCTTTTCCCCGCTAAGACATGCAAGGGACCAAGCAGCACCAGCCCGTAATCGATCATCGGCGCTGGAGAGTAGTTTCTCAATTGGGGCAAAGGCCAATTTGCCGCCCAAATTCTTGAGCGCACCCGCGGCAACGCTGCGCACCTCTTCATTCTTGTCTCCGAAGGCTTTTTCGAGAATTGCAAGCGCGCGCTCCCCGCCGATTTGGGCAATGGCAGTCAGGGCCTCCTTGCGCAGGGAATAATTTTCATCTCCGGCTGCGCGTTCTAATATGGGCCAAGCCTTGTCTTTGTCGCCATTGAACCGTTGCAAAGCCCGTACGATATCTTGTCGCAGGAACGCAGGCTTTTCATCATACTCTCTTATTAGGAGAGATAGCGCCTGTTCTCCGCCAATGCGCGCAAGTGGGGAATAGGCGAAAATTCGGACCTCAATTGCTTTGGTTTCAATTCCTTTGACAAGTATTGCACGAGCCTTTTCTCCGCCCACGGTTCCCAAGGCGTCGATGGCTGCCTCGCGGACTTCGTGATGCGAATCGACGAGCGCTTTTTCCAGCAGTCCCAAAGCCCTTTCACACTGCACCCTGCCTAGTGCCATCGCGGCATCACGTCGAACCCGAGGAGACCAGTCAGAGCCCAGAATCTTCTCTAATACCGGCAGTGACTTTTCCCCATAAACCCTGGATATATTTTCGAGTCGGAATTGTGTGAGGCTCCAAGCTGCTTGCCGACCCACGTCCGGGTCTGGGTCGGAAACCGCAGCGAGCAACGGCTCGATCACACGAATGTCGTAGGTCCAACGCGCTCGCCAGGCCGCAAGTTTTCGCTCAGCAGCATCCGCAGACTTAAGACCGGAGAGCATCCGCTCGACCTGGGCATCAGGCGCTTGGGGTGTAAGAACAGTACCAGAAGTGCCAGGTATGGTGGTCGCTTTTAGTTCGTAAGCGGCCGCCACCGCATCAATAAGTTTGCGGGGTTCAATTGGTTTACCACGCAGTTCGAGGGGCAGTTGAAGCCCAAGGATGCCAAGAATCACGACTTTTGGACCGCCAGCGCGTTCAAGGTCGTCAAATACTTCGAAGCAATATTGGCTCTTGGGCACAAAAGTGGCGGTTGTGGAAACGAGACTTGGCTCGGCCGCCATTACCCTCGCGCTTTGCGTCAATTCACCCCAGTTGCCAGTAAGCAACGCGACACCGATGGCGATTCTTAAAAAATAACGCATACATTCGTCCTCCGGCGGGGGACTGCTAAGCCAACAGCTATAACTTAGCTTACATCTGGCCACCTGCCACTGCGGCATGCCCCCCAACCAGTGCCGTCGTTACTTCCGCACTTTTCCCAGTCCACAAGGGATCTCACAGAACTAAACGGCGCAAGGGGCAGGTACAGCCCCGCTCCTTGGCACCCGCACGGCGACTTCAAGCTGGTATCAGGTATCGATGGTCAAGCCCCCGCCCGTGGCCGCCGGGCAACTGCGGCGTCGCCGCGCAAGCCGCACATCAGTCTTTGTTCAATGCTTTGACCGCAGTCATCGCCCAAGCTCCAAACATCATTCATGATAGTTAAAAATATACCACTATTTTGTTTGACAAAATATAGCATCTGGAGTTTACTATAGCCTAGGTCTGGAACTGTGTGGCTGGGCAGGGGCTCGCCGCAGTCCAGTTGGGTTAGTGTTCCCTTTGGAAGCGCCGTACAGGAGGCTCTGCGTGCTGTTTTGCCGGTATCTGGCCGTTACACATTCAGTCTCACCGCGCGTTGCGCACCCCAATCCAGAGGGCGCGTCGCTGTCCGACAACTGGTACACTCCGACCCGCGGGAGCACCGCTTTTCCCCTTCCTTCCCGCGTCCCTGGTACATCCTCGGAAGCGGAAATACGCACAACGTGCAGGTTTTTTACGAATTCCTTCATAGGGGGATTGACCTCAAATTCAGGTCAATCGGCCTCAAACCATGGCATTTCGCCACCCGAAGCCTTCGGTCCGGCGACTCGCGTTGGGCCATCTGTGCGACAGGCAAGCGCGCACTAAGCCCGTCCATCTCCCGCCAAAAGTTCTGTGCGCCGCGCATCCACTTCTTTAATCCGTCCATTCCGCACCGGTGCAAACGCGGGGTATGGTTGAGCAACTCTTGGAGACAAAAATCATGTCGAAGGGCACGCTTCGGTTGGGCTTGATCGGTTGTGGTCCGCGCGGACACGAACACGTCAAGGCGGCGCTGGCGACGGAGCAGTTCGAATTCTCCGCCGTCGCGGATCTGGACGCCAAGCGGCTCGGCGATCTGAGCGAAAAATACAACCCCAAGAAGCGCTACGGCGACTTCAACGAGATGCTCTCCAAGGAAGCGCCCTTCGATGTGGTCCACCTTTGCACGCAGCCGACGCTGCGCAAAAAGGCGATCATCGCCGCCCTCGCCGCAAAGGCCAAGGCCATCGTGATCGAAAAGCCCATGGCGCTGGATTACACCGAAGCCGCGACGCTGGTGAAGCTGTGCCAGGACGGCGGCGCGCTGCTCGTGGTCAACCACCAGAAGCGCAACATGATTGAATGGACCACGCTGCGCGAGACGGTGACGTCCGGCAAGCTGGGCGACGTGAAGATGCTGCGCTCGAGCTGCTACGGCAACCTGCTCAACCAGGGCACGCACATGCTGGACATGGCCTGGAACGTACTCGGCGAACCCAAGCCGCTGTGGCTCCTCGCCGGCGCCGACAGCCGCGTTAACGAGTACCCCACCCACCCCGCGCCGCGCAATACGCTGGTGCTGATGGCCTACGACAACGGCGTGCGCGCGAATTTCGCCATCGGCGCAGATGCGCCCGAAGTTCCCAACAGCCGCTGCGAATGGTTCTGGTGCAACGTCGAGGTCCGCGGAACGCTGGGCCGCGCCGAAAGCGTGCTCGACCAGGGTTTTAAGCGCTGGGACAAGGACGGCAATCTGGTCGAGAGCAAGATCTCGCGCTGGGACGATGAATTCCAGGGCGCGGGCCAGGCCAAGATCAGCGCGGACATTGCCCGCGCGCTGCGCGAACCGAACTTCAAGCACCCGCAGCGCGGCGAGTCTGCGCTGGTGGGCTTCGCATGCATGGAAGCGGCCTGTCGCTCGGCGCTGAACGGCGGAAAGGTGATCGAATTCCCGCTGACCACCGGCGAAGACGCGCTGGCCAAGTGGTCGCGCCGCGAAGGCGGGAAGTAGCTCTTAGCTATTGGCTGTTAGCTAATGGAAGAGATAACGGCACGAACGACCGACGCAATTTGTGCCGTTGTTGGGGACAAGGGAGCACCGCCCCTTGCAGCAATACGGATTACCGCTGGCGCCGGTCGTTCGTGATACATCTTCTCCCAGCGGCAGCCAACAGCGAATAGCCGACGGCCGCTTTTTAGTTGTCCCGTTATCATGTAGTTAGTACAATTTCTCCCGAACCTTTGCGGGAGAGCCAGCCATGGGCGAGAAACTCAAGTGGGCGCTGATCGGGTGCGGGCCGCGCTCGCACGACCACGTCAAGGCCTGCCTCGCCACCGGCCTGTATGAAGTCCCCGCGATCGCGGACATCGACGCCGCCAAGGTCAAAGAGTTCGGCGACGCGTACGACTGCACGCGTCGCTACAGCGACTACCGGCAGATGCTGGCGCAGGAGCGCGGCCTGGATGTAGTACATCTAGTCACGCTGGCGAGCTTGCGCAAGGCGCCCATCGAAGCCGCCATCGCCGCCGGTACGAAGGCCATCGTGATCGAGAAGCCCATGGCGCTCGATTACGCCGAAGCGCGCGGGCTCGTCGAGACCTGCCAGCGCGCCAACGTGCTGCTGGTGGTCAACCACCAGATCCGCTTGATGAAGGAATGGGTGCGGCTGCGCGAACGCATCGCCGACGGCACGCTGGGCCAGGTCACGGCGATGCGCGCGAGCGTCTACGGCAACCTGATCAGCCAGGGCACGCATCTGTTCGATCTGGCGTGGAGCGTGCTGGGCGAACCCGAAATCAAATGGGTCTTCGCCGGCTGCGAAGACCGCGTGGGTGAAGTGCCACAGCATCCGGGCCCGCGCAATTCGCTGGTGCTGTGCGAATTCGGCAACGGCACACGCGCGACGTTCGCCGTGGGCAACGATTCGCCGGAGACGCCCAACGCGCGCATGGTCTGGATGTGGTTCAACATGCAGGTAAAGGGCACCAAAGGCTCGGCGGAGTGCCAGCTTGACCGTGGGTACTATCGCTGGGACCTCGAAGGCAATCTCGTCGAACGCCTGCCCTCAGGCTGGGACGATGAATGCCAGGGCGCGGCGCAGGCGGAACTTTCCACGAATGTCGCCCGCGCGCTGCGCGACCCGAATTACAAACACCCGCAGCGCGGCGAAGCGGCATTGGTGAGTTTCGCGCTGGTCGAAGCAGCATGCCGGTCGGCGCGCAATGGCGGCAAGACGATTCACTTCCCGCTCGACACGAGTGAAAACGCGCTCGCCCATTGGTCGCGGCAAAAGGCTTAGCGACAAGTCGCGCTTAGTACTTCAGGACAATCTTGGCGGGACGCGCATTGGCAGGAACGAAGATGGGGACATCGATTTCTTCCTTCTCGCGCAGATCCATGATCCGCACAACCTGCGAACCAGCGTACGTTCCATCCTTCTCGAAAAATTCAACAATCACATAACCGCGCGACAAGGCTTCAAGCGTCAGACGTCTGGAAAGAGACAAATCAGGGGCTTTGTACGCCTTTTCAATATCCGCATCGGTCAGGGGAAAACCAGACTCGCGCTTGAGATGAAGCGTCCATTCGTTGGTTCGCGACCCCGCTTTAACCGAGTCCGCGGTGAAGAAATCCTTGTAGGGCTCGCCGCTCAGCTCAATCGCAGCCAAATCCTGCGGCAGCGCACGCTCAACGGTCTGGCTTAATTTGTCGCGGAAGAAGAACCCAAGCACCAGCACCAGTAGCAGCGCCACCACCGCCGAGAACGCGATGCGGTAGTTCCGCTCGCGCGGGCTGAGCGGCGGTTCTGGTGCGATCGTCGCGGTCTCGACCTGTCGCTGGCGCACATCAACGCGGCCATCGGGCTGGAACGCGAAGATGCTCTGCACTTCCTGGCCTTTGCGGTATTCCACGCAGCGCAAGGTGGAGGTGATGCCGCGCGGGGCGCCCTTCTCGTAAATCTTGAGCAGTTGTTCGAGCCCCTGGCGCACGCGGTCGGCGGGATCGCCGCCCGCGGATTCGCAAGAATGCGTCTCGGTGCCGGCCAGCAAGTTAAAGGTGGTGCCTTCGAATTGCAGACTGAAGGGCAGGCCCGACTCGCCCATCAGTTGGACCCAGCCATTCAATTTATCGTGTGCGGAACCATCGGGCGGCAGCGGTGCTTCCACCAAGCCGTCCAGGTGATAGGTCCCCTCAAGTTTTTGGCTCACGACGGCAACACCCGGCGAAGTTCGGGGACATCAAACGCGGCCACCCATTGACCCAATTGCTCGGAGCAGACCAGCGTGTGCGGCGGCACGGCACCCGTGCGCAGCAACGTCAGCAGGGTGCCCTGCGCAATGGGGCCTTCGGTGCGGCCTTCCTTCTCGAAGTACCAACGCGGCTCGGTCGACGTTCCCGGGATCTGTCCCGCATTGGCCGCCTGATACGTGGGCTGCTGGTTATAAGCGCCCTCCGGCTGGAAGACTTGGGGCGCGTTCGGATTGTACGGGAGTTGGCCTTGGGCCTGCTGATTCGGGTCGTAGCCCAACTGTCCGCCAGTGGCGCGCGTGTCGACACCCAATTGGCGGTCGTGCATGTCCAGACGCGCGGCGGCGTGCTGGCGAAAGGCTTCGTTCTTGAGCTTTTCCTGGCGCAACTGCTCGCGCAGGCGGCGGCGTTCCTGCTCGGAGTAATCGCGCTCGGCCTGTTCCTTTTTAAGGTCGGAAAGCAGCAGTAGAATGATCAGGGAGAACAGCCCGAATAAAAATCCAAGCAACAGCCAAGCCACCACGCTGCGGCCTTTGCTGTTGGCCACCACGGCACAGATCACGCCGAAAATCACACCGACGATCAGAAACATCTATGTGATCCTTTGAATCAAGACTTGGAAGAAACTACACATAACTGTATTTCACGCCAAATCAAATTCATGCGTACTGCAGCACTACGAAGTTGTGAAGACAATGCATGAGCATGCCCGGGTAAAGGCTGCCTGTCTTCTGGCGCACCCAGCCCAGCAACATCCCGATCAGCATCAGGTACGGGAAGCTAAGCACGTTCAGATGCAGCGCCGCGAACAACGCTGACGCCAGGACAAGACCCCACCAGTTCCCCAATGCGCGCTGCAACCAGGTCTGCAACAGACCGCGGAACGCGATCTCTTCCGTGATGCCCGGCAGCACCGAGATCACCAGGATCATCACATAGGCCGGGACCTTTGCTTGCAGCTCTTCGAATGGGTTCTCCGGTTTCACCTGCATGATATACATGAGCAGCCGGTGATACCCGAAGTTCAGCGCCAGTGCGGGCACCAGGCACAGGAGGCCAATCCAGGCTCCAAGCTGATTAAAGCCGAGCACACAGAGCTGCTCTTTCAATACCCGCCAGTGCACGGCGGCCTGCACCGCCGTGAGTACAAACAGCACCGCCGTCATGCCAAAAAACATGACGTCAGGCTCAATCTGGATGCCCGCAAGCTGGACCATGACCGCGACAACCAACACCGATAGGTAGCTGTAAAACAAGGGCCACGCAGAGGGCGCCTTGACCGAAACCAGCTCTGTTCCGACCAACTCGCGCGGCTTGTAGGGCGTAATCACGTTTTCGGTGGTCTGATACGGCGTGGCGCAGGCACGGCAAAAATAATAGCGATGATCCAGCGGAGCGCCGCAATAAGCGCAACTGGCCGGAAGACTGGGCAATGCGGGCTGACTACGTTCCAACTCCATGCGCTAAATCCTAAAACAGAGCCCTCGCGCTGTCCATGCGGCGCGACCCACATTCAATATATTCCCGAACGAATGCGGAAGGTTTGCAAAAACCACGATCTCTTCAAAGTTATAAAACTGTTAAAGCATGCACTTGTGCGTTATGCCTTTTTTCGCAAGCCAGCAGCGAGTTTCGCATGCCTTCAGCCCAATTTCTCTTGGATTTGGGATGCATTCTTTTTCCGCATCGCGACTCAACAGAGCATGGTATATTTCTTCTGGGGCGCGTGGCGCAGGCTTCCGCGCGTGGGGCGAATAAATAGGAGGTGCCCTTAGAGGTAGCGCATGCTTCGCCCCGAGCAGCTCGAACCAGATGTCCAGCGCCTCGGCCGAGACCTCTTCGCACAAGTCAAAACGCGTAAGAGCAAGTCCCAGGGCTGGTGGAAATCGAAACTTATCGACTACGCGCTGAACGATCCCGCGCTAAAAGTTCAGCTCTTCCGCTTTGTTGACGTTTTGCCGACCCTGCGTTCCAGCCAGCAAGTCGCCCAGCACCTCAAAGAATATTTCGACTCGCCCGAGCATAAGTTTCCGTCGTTCCTTTCATGGGGTGCGTCGCTCGCCGCATTTTCCAGCCTCGCCGCAATGGCCAGCGCCGCTGCAATCCGCTCCAACGTCGAAGACATGGCCAAGACGTTCATCGCCGGCGCGAACGCCAAGGACGCGGTGAAAGCCGTCGAAGGCTTCCGTGCGCGCGGACTGGCCTTCACGCTCGACGCGCTGGGCGAAGCGGTCGTCAGCGAAGAAGAAGCTGACGAGTACCTCAAGGGGTACCTGGATGTGCTCACGGCGATGGCGCAAGCCGTGCCGAAATGGAAGGCCGACCCGAAGCTCGACACCAGCGCCCGCGGCGCGGTTCCGCGCATTAACCTCTCGGTGAAGCTCAGCTCGCTCTTCTCGCAGCTCGATCCGCTCGATCCAAATGGCAGCGCCAAAGGCGTCGAAAAGCGCCTGTTGCCGCTGCTCGAACGCGCGAAAGCCGCCGGCGCGTTCGTGAATGTGGACATGGAAGATTACCGGCTCAAAGACTTCACGCTCTGGCTCTTCAAGCACGTCGCCGAGCGGCCTGAATACAAATCCTGGGACGGCCTGGGCATCGTCTTGCAGGCGTATCTTCGCGACAGTTTGAAGGACACCGAAGCACTCTGCGAATGGGCCAAGAAGCGCGGTACGCCGGTGACGGTACGTCTGGTTAAGGGCGCTTACTGGGACTACGAGACCGTGCTGGCCACACAGAACGGCTGGCCGATTCCAGTCTTCACCGACAAGCACGAGACCGATGCGAATTACGAAGCCTGCACGCGCGTGCTGCTGCAAAACCATCCGCACATCGAAACCGCCATCGGCAGCCACAACATTCGCTCAATTGCGCACGCGTTGGCCGCGGCGAAGAAACTCTCACTTGCCCCTCATGCATTCGAAATGCAGGCGCTGTATGGAATGGCCGATCCGTTGAAGGAAGTGCTGTCGGAATGGGGCTACCGAGTGCGCGTGTACACGCCGTTTGGCGAATTGCTCCCTGGCATGGCGTACCTCGTGCGCCGGCTTCTGGAAAACACCGCGAACGAAAGCTTTCTGCGGCAGGGTTTTGTCGAAGGCGTCAGCGAAGACAAATTGCTCGCCAACCCGGCCACTTTGATTGCCCCGCCCAAACCGAAACCCACGCCCAAAGCGCCGCATTTCGAAAACGAGCCCGATGCGGCATTCCACGTCGAAGCGACACGCAAGGAATTCGCCACGGCGCTTGAAGGCGTACGCAAGCAGCTCGGCCGGCACTATCCCCTGGTGATCAACAATAAGGCCACCAAGGGAGATGAAGGCGAAGCGCCTTCGACAGATCCGTCGCTGCGAACGCGCGTCGTGGGCCAAGTCGCGCAAGCCAGCATCGCGCAGGCCGACGCCTGTGTTGCCGCCGCGGCGGCGGCCTTCCCCGCCTGGCGCGCAACTTCTGTAAAGGAACGCGCGGACCTGCTCCGCAGGGCTGCCACGTTGATGCGCAAACGCCGCTACGAATTGTGCGCGTGGGAGGTTTTTGAAGCCGGCAAGCCCTGGCGTGAAGCCGACGGCGACGTGGCCGAAGCGATCGACTTCCTTGAATATTACGCGCTCGACGCTGAACAGCTCTTCGCGGTCAAGCGGCGCGGCGAAGTACCCGGCGAACTGAACGAAGATTACCACCAGCCGCGCGGCGTCGCGGCGATCGTGGCCCCGTGGAATTTCCCGCTGGCGATTCTCAGCGGCATGGCTTCGGCGGCGCTCGCGACCGGCAACACGGTGATCCTCAAACCCGCGGGCCAGACCACGGTGATTGCGGCGAAGCTCCAGGAAATCCTGCAGGAAGCCGGCCTGCCCGCGGGCGTATGCAACTATCTTCCCGGGTCGGGTAGCAAAGTCGGCGCGCGGCTGGTCGAACACCCGCAAGTCGCGCTGATCGCGTTCACGGGTTCGCTCGAAGTCGGCCTGCGCCTCAACCACACGGCCTCGAACACGCGCCAGGGCCAGCAAGGCGTGAAAAAGGTAATCTGCGAAATGGGCGGCAAGAACGCCGTAATCGTGGACAGCGACGCGGATCTGGACGAAGCCGTGTTGGGCGTCGTGCGAAGCGCCTTCGGCTACGCGGGGCAAAAATGTTCGGCATGCTCGCGCGCAGTGGTTGTAGGCGACGCCTACGAACCATTCCTAAAGCGGCTGATCGAAGCCGTGAAGAGCATCCAAGTCGGCCCGGCGGAAGACCCCGGCACGGCCGTGCCACCGGTGATCGACGATGCCGCGCGCACGCGCATCGAAGGCCTGATCGCGCATGGCAAAACCGAAGCCAAACTCGCGGCGTTCGCGGAAATCGGGAAGCTGGCCGAGCAGGGCGCGTTCGTGGCGCCGACGGTCTTCCGCGACGTCCCGCCGCAGGCGCGCATCGCACAGGAAGAGATCTTCGGCCCGGTGCTTTGCGTGATGCACGCAAAAGACTTCGACGCGGCGATCAGGATCGCGCTCGACGTTCCGTACGCGCTGACCGGCGGCTTGTACTCGCGCAGCCCCGCGCACATCCGGCAGGCCCGCGAAGAATTTCGGGTCGGTAACCTATACATCAACCGCGGCTGCACGGGCGCGAAGGTCGCGCGGCAGCCGTTTGGGGGTTTCAAACTTTCAGGCATCGGGTCCAAGGCCGGCGGGCCGGAGTATCTGCTCCAGTTCGTCGAACCGCGGACGGTCACGGAGAACACCATGCGGCGTGGGTTCGCGCCGCCGGCGGATTGAGCTACGCGCGCGCCAAAAGCGTGCGCAAGAGAGCGTGCTGGGGGTTCGTGCAGAGGGGGCGAGGATAAGGAGCTCGGCCATCTACGACCAACCGATGAAGCTCACGCTGGCGTCCAAGGAGACGCGTGTGGACCTGCGTCACCTCGGGCGGAAGAACGAACGCCTGATCATGAAGGAGCTCGAGCGCCTCGCGCCGCTCGCGGCCGATCCGGGTTTCGAGACACGCAACCTGAAAACACTGCGTGAAAACGCGGTGGCCCAACGCGAGCTGCGTTTGTGGGGCAAGGTGCGCGTGCTCTTTAATGTGGATGTGGAGCGACGCACCGTAATCCTGGTGGTGGTGGGCTTGAAGCGCCGCGCCGCCTTGATTGTCCGCGGGCGCGAATACCACATGCACCGCGCCGCGCCTTGAATGCCCCGCACGGGCTATGTTTTGGTAGTTACTTTTTACGCGTGTAGACTTGCGTGTCGTCCGTAAAGTCCGTTGGCCGGTCCGCGTCCTTGCCGCGAGGACCGCAAAGCCTAAGCGTGTCCGCGTCGGTAAATTTCGCGATCAGCTTCAACCGGCTGACTTCCTTATTGTCGATCAGGCTGACAAAATCGACGTCAATCAGTTCCTTGTCCTGCTTCACCTCAAACTTCATTACCTTCTTCGCATCGGCGATGGTTTCTTTTCCGTTTAACGCAACGGTCATGACGCCTTCATTCGTAAACTTGATTCCGATCGTCTCTGAATTCTTCTTGTCCTCGTAAAGCCATTCGCCGACGAACGCGGCCGTGTCGGCGGGCTTCGGTTCTTCCGCCCGGACACCGTTAAAGCCGCACATCGCCACAGCCAAAAGCAGAGCCCAGCGCATTTCCGCTTCCTTTCGTTTGGGACCCCGCCCTTCTATCCGCCCCGCTTCCAAACTCAAGTCGGCGCGCTCACTGGCAATCTGTCCGCAAGCCGCCATACTGGCGAGGCCATTCAAAACCATTGAACGCCCGCGCGCGTTCCGTTGCAGACAACCAGGAATCCGCATGCCCAAGAAGCGCACCAAACAGCCCCCCGCCGGCGCACACTTAAAGGAAGCGCAGCGTGCGCTGGGGACCCCGCAAAAATCGCCGTTCTGCTCGATCCCCGAAGCCATCGAAGAGCTGCGCCGCGGGCGCATGATCATCCTGACCGATGATGAAGACCGCGAGAACGAAGGCGACCTGATCATGGCCGCCGAAAAGGCCTCGGCGAAGGCGATCAACTTCATGCTGCGCGAAGGCCGTGGCATGCTCTTTGTCTCGCTCGATGGGCAGACCTGCGACCGGCTCAATCTGCCGATGCAGACCAGCGAAAACACCACCCAGCGCGGCACCGCTTATACGATCACCGTCGATGCTGCCGCGAAGTTCGGCATCACCACCGGCGTCAGCGCCGCCGACCGCGCCACGACCATCCAGCGGCTGGTCGCGCCTGACGCCATCGCCGCCGACTTCGACCGCCCCGGCCACATCCCGCCTTTGCGCGCGCGCGACGGCGGCGTGCTGGTGCGCGCCGGGCACACCGAAGGCATGCTCGATCTGTGCCGCCTGGCCGGCATGCGCGCCGGCGCCGTCGGCATCGAAATCATGAACGACGACGGTACCATGGCGCGGCTCAACCACCTCGAAGTCTTCGCCGCCCAGCACAAGCTCAAAGTCTGCTCAATCTCCGACCTGATCGAATACCGCCGCGCCACCGAACGCCTCGTCGAGCACACCGTCGACGTCGATCTGCCCACCGACTATGGGCGGTTCCGGCTGCATGTGTACCAATCCAAAATCGGCGACGAACACCACCTCGCGCTGACGCTTGGCGACATCGCCCCGGGCAAAGTGCAGAACGATCCCGTGCTGGTGCGCGTGCATTCCGAATGTCTGACAGGCGATGCCTTCGGTTCGCAACGCTGCGATTGCGGCGAGCAATTGCATTCGGCCATGAAGCAGATCGCCGAAGTCGGCAAAGGCGCGCTCCTCTATATGCGCCAGGAAGGCCGCGGCATCGGCCTCGTCAACAAGCTGCTCGCCTACAAGCTTCAGGAAAAGGGCGCCGATACGGTCGAAGCGAACCGCGCGCTCGGCTTCAAACCCGACCTGCGGCGCTATGGCATGGGCGCGCAGATGCTCAACGATCTGGGTATCCGCAAGCTGCGCCTGTTGACCAACAACCCGCGCAAAATCGTGGGGCTCACGGCCTTTGACCTCGAAGTCGTCGAGCGCGTGCCGCTTAAGATCGTGCCCGGCGAACAGAACAAGAAGTACCTTCGCACCAAGAAGGAGAAGCTCGGCCACCTGTTGACCGACGTTTGACCAAACCGCTCAATTTGCGGCCCGTCCCTCGGCTTGTCGCGCGCCTGAAAGTGCCGTATAAGCGCGCGGTCCAAGAAACCAAGAAAAGCGATCGAGCACCATGCCAAAAACCAGCACCACCAAAGTGGGCCCGCAAATCCTCGCGCACCCCGTCCAGTTCAACCCCGCCTTCACGATCGGCCCCGAAGAACTCAAACGACGCGGCCTGCGCCGAATTCGCAAACTGCTCGTTGCGAATCGCAGCGAAATCGCGATCCGCGTCTTCCGCGCCTGTACGGAAATGGGCATCTCGACCGTGGGCATTTATAGCCACGAAGACCGACTCGCCCTGCACCGCTACAAGTGCGATGAAGCGTACCAGATCGGCAAAGGCAAAGGTCCGGTCGCGGCGTACCTGGGCATCGATGAAATCGTCGCGCTTGCCGTTGAAAAAGGCGTCGATGCAATCCACCCGGGCTACGGCTTTCTGTCCGAAAACGCCGATTTCGCCGAAGCGGTTCTCAAGGCCGGCCTAATCTGGGTCGGCCCGCCACCGGCCGTCATGCGGAAAGCCAGCGACAAGGTCAACGCGCGCCGCCTTGCGCAGAGCCTCGATATTCCCGTTATCCCGGGCACGGAAGAACCCGTAGCGAGCCTGGACGAAGCGCTGAAGTTCGCGCGCAAGTGCGGCTTTCCGGTCATGATCAAGGCCAGCCACGGCGGCGGCGGCCGCGGCATTCGTCTCGCCAAGACCGAAGCGGAACTGAAGGAACTGCTGCCGCTCGCGCAGCGCGAAGCCAAGGTTGCGTTCGGCAGCGACGAATGCTTCATCGAAAAAGCGTTGCTCTCGCCCAAGCATCTCGAAGTCCAAATCCTCGGCGACACGCACGGCAATATCGTGCACCTCTTCGAGCGCGACTGCTCGATCCAGCGCCGCCATCAGAAGGTCATCGAGATCGCGCCGTGCTTGGTGCTCGACCAGAAGCGCCGCGAAGACCTCTGTGGCCGGGCGGTTAAATTCGCGCGCGCCGCAGGCTACCAGAACGCCGGCACCGTCGAATTCCTCATGGACGACGACGGACAGGTCTACCTGATCGAGATGAACACGCGCATTCAAGTCGAGCACACGGTGACCGAAATGGTCACGGGCGTCGACTTGGTGCAGGCGCAGATTCGCGTGGCCGAGGGCTACAAGCTGCACGATCCCGAGACGCACGTGCCGCCACAGAAGTTGATGCGCCTGAATGGCTTTGCGATTCAGTGCCGCATCACGACGGAAAATCCGCTTAAGAATTTCGCGCCAGACTACGGCCGGATCTCAGCGTACCGCTCAGCCGCGGGTTTCGGTTTGCGCCTGGACGGCGGCACAGCCTTCGGCGGGGCGGTGATCACGCCGTTCTATGATTCGCTCCTGGTGAAGGTGACCAGCACCGGCAACGACTTCGTCGAAGCCGCCGCGCGTATGTTCCGCGCGCTGAGCGAATTCCGCATCCGCGGCCTCGCCACCAACATTCCCTTCCTGCAAAACGTGTTGCGCCACCCGACTTTTCTAGGCGGGCACTGCACGACCAAATTCATTGAGAATAACTCTTCCCTGTTCCAGTGGCGCGAGCCGCGCGACCGCGCCAGCAAGGTGATCAATTTCCTTGCCGAAGTCACGGTCAACGGGAATCCGATCGTCAGCCGCGGGCTGAAAGCGCCGCTCCACGCCAAGCCGCCGGTAGTACCTGTGCTGCGCGATCCGCGCCGGCCAGCCAATGGCCAGCGCCTGCCCAAACAAATATTGCCTTCCGGCGTCAGTGCCGGCACCAAGCAGATTTTGGAACAGTATGGCGCCGACGGCCTGTGCGATTGGATCCGACGCCAAAACCGATTACTGGTCACCGACACGACCTTCCGCGATGCCCACCAGTCGCTGCTTGCCACGCGCTTCCGCACCTACGATCTGCTTGCAATCGCGGACTACTATGCGCGCGCCTGCCCAGATCTCTTCAGTCTGGAAATGTGGGGCGGCGCGACATTCGATTCTTCCCTGCGTTTTTTGCGCGAAGACCCCTGGTCGCGGCTGGCCCTGCTACGCGAACGCATTCCCAACCTGCTTTTCCAGATGCTGGTGCGCGGCTCGTCCGCCGTCGGGTATTCCAACTACCCGGATAATGTGGTCCAGGGGTTCGTGAAGGAAGCGGCGCGCTCGGGCATCGACATCTTCCGCATTTTCGATTGTCTCAACTGGCTGCCAGGCCTGGAGCCGGCCATCGAAGCGGTTCTGGAAACCGGCGCGATTTGCGAAGCGTCGATCTGCTACACCGGCGACATCCACGACACCACCCGCGCCAAGTACAATTTAAAGTACTACGTCACGATGGCCAAGGCGCTGGTCAAGCGCGGCACCCACATTCTCGGCATCAAAGACATGGCCGGCCTGTGCAAGCCCTACGCCGCGGCAAAGCTGGTCAAGGCGCTGCGCGACGAAGTCGGCGTCCCGATCCACTTCCACACACACGACACGAGCGGCGCGCAGGCTTCTTCGATCATCAAAGCCACGGAAGCCGGCGTCGATATCGCCGACATGGCGGTCTCCAGCCTAAGCGGCAACACCAGCCAGCCCAACATGAATTCCGTGGTGGCCGCGCTACGCGACAATCAGCGCGATACCACTCTGGACCTAAAAGCACTCAACAACATTTCGGATTATTTCGACGAGGTGCGGAAGTTTTACTATCCGTTCGAATCTGACATGAAGGCCGGCACCGCCGAAGTCTACGAACACGAGATGCCCGGCGGGCAGTACACCAACCTACAGCAGCAGGCGCAGTCGCTGGGTCTCGAAAATAAGTGGGATGAGATCAAGACGCAGTACCGCGCCGTAAACTTCCTCTTCGGCGACATCGTCAAGGTCACGCCAAGTTCCAAGATCGTCGGCGACATGGCCCTATTCCTTGTCGGCAACGGGCTTAAGGCGGAGGACGTCGTCGAAAAGGGCAAGCACCTCAGCTTCCCTGAATCGGTGATCCAGTTTTTCGAAGGCCACATCGGCTTTCCACCGGGCGGCTTCGATCCCGAATTGCAAAGGGTCATCCTCAAAAACCGCAAGCCGCTCAAGAAGCGCGCCGGCGCGTTGATGGCGCCGGTCGATTTCGAAGGTCTGCGCGAGCAGCTCATCCGGAAATTCGGCCCGCAGATCGCCCACCGCGACGCCCTTTCCAGCGCGCTATTCGGCAAGGTCTTCGACGACTTTGCCGCGCATTGCGCGAAATATGGAGACGTCGCGCCGATCCCGACCAAGAATTTCTTCTTCGGCATGGAGGTCGACGAAGAACAGTTCATCGAGATCGAACCCGGCAAGACGCTGATCGTCAAACTGATCTCCGTCGCCGAGCCCGCCAAGGATGGCACGCGCAAGCTCAACTTCGAAATCAACGGCAGCCCACGCGAGGTCATCGTTCGCGACCGCGAAGTTGGCGGCACCGTCAAGGAGCGCCGCAAGGCCGAAGCCGGCAACCTGCACCACCTGGGCGCGGCCATGCCGGGCGTGGTGGCAGACCTGAAGGTCAGCAAAGGCAGCGAAGTGAAGGCCGGCGACGTGTTGCTCGTGCTGGAAGCCATGAAAATGCAGGTCAATGTCACCGCGCCGGGAACCTTTGTGGTGGGCGAAGTCCCGGTAGCCAAGGGCGACATGGTCGACGTCGGCGACCTACTAGTCGTCTTCCAGTAGCGCTTTAAAGAAGGAAACCGCATATGCGCAAGCACTTCGATCCACGCACATTGATTGGCTTGTGCGTTCTGGGCGCGTGCCTGCTTCTGCTGCCCGCGTGCGACGAACAAGAGCACGACGACAAGGCACCGACGCCTGCTGCGCCTGCCGCGGAATTCGAAGTCCAGACCAAGAGCGAGCTTTACTTCGGCCTTTCAAAACCCGGCGGTGGAACCATCAGCGCCGACGAATGGAGCGAGTTCCTGGCCAAGGAAGTCACCCCGCGATTCAAAGAAGGCCTGACCGTGCTCGACGCATCTGGCCAATGGCAAAACGACAAAGGCACGATCGTTAAAGAACCGTCCAAAGTTCTGGTACTGATCCATCCGGAAAATGCGGAAAAGCTGAAGGCGATTCGCGAACTCATCGAGAGCTACAAGAAGCGTTTTCAGCAGGAATCGGTTTTGTGGATCAAAGCACGTGTCGAAGTGAAATTTTAATTCCACGGCAATTCAATTTATGGCTTGTACGTTTCACGCCAGCGCTGCGCGCCTTCTTCGCGTTGCACCGGCGAACCTTTCGGTTCGTAATTCACGTTCTTCCCGGACAACTTCTGCAAAGCCCAGTCAGCGAGCACGCGGATGCGCTCGTCCTGGTCCTGCAGGGCCTTAAAGAGGCGCTCGGCCGACGCCGCCGTTGCGATGCGCGCCAGCACATGCAGCGCGCGGGCGCGCACCGCCACGTCAGTGGACTCAAAATCCGCAGCCAAGGCGATGATCGCGCGGTCGCCTTGGTTTTCCAAGGCCTCCGCGGCATGGCTCTGGTACGGCGATTCCTTGTCATGGAACAGTTCGAGCAGAAGTTCCATGGCTTCCGGGCGTGGGGAGTAGCCCAGCCCGCCGATCCCCGCGCGACGGTCCGTCCAGGTATCGCCCTTGGCCAGTTGCAGCAGCCAATCCGTTTCGTTGCGTCCGCCTGAAAGCCCCAAGGCGCGGAACCAGCGGAAATCGAGGCGCGTAAAGTGCACCGATTCGGACGCAGCGGCTTGCCCGGCTTCACGGTCGCCGATCCGGCCAATCGCTTCCGCGGCGCACGCGCGCACTTCCGAATCGACGTCGCGCAGGCAACTCACCAGTCCGCTCAATGCGGCTCGCGCATGCAATTTTCCCAAGGCGATTGCGCATTGCGCGCGCACAAGATCCGAAACATCGCGCAAGCCCACGTTCAGCGCATTCACGGAGCGCTCGTCCTTCTCAGTGCAGACATTCCCATGCGCGAAGATGGTCGCGGCCGCAATCCGCGGCGGCGTATCGACACTATCGAGCATGCGGCGCAAAATCGGTGCGTCCTTCGGTCCCAGAATCGGGATTACACACAACGCCGTTTCCTGAACGCTCAATCGGTCTGCCTTGCCGAGCGCCAAAAGCACTTCCGGAACCGCGTCCAGGCAGCGCCGCGCGGTTAGCGCACGGATTGCAACCTCGCGGACCGGCGCGTACTGCGACTTCAGCGCCAGCCGCAGCCCTTCGGTCCCGTCGGCGCGCGCCGCGAGCGCAAACACAAGCGCACGCCGGAGGGGCTGCGGTTTGGAAATTTTTGGCGCGGTGTCGGCGACTTCCGCAGCTTCTTCGGCCAGTACCTGTTGCAATTGTTTCAGGAGGTACTCTTTGCTGCGGGCGTCGCCGTCTGCCAGTCCCAGCGCAACGATCGCCAAGCGTTTCCAGCCCAGATCGGCTTGAGCCCCGGCGCCTTCCAGCCAGGCCACGAGTGTTGCCCCGCCTTCCGGCACTGCGCCCAAGACCAACATGGCTTCGGCGCGCTCCAGCGCCGCATCCGGCTTCGCGGTGGGCGCAAAGAGCGCCTGGGCGTCAGCCAGCGCCGCGCCTTTCTCGCCAATCTGGCCCAACAAGCCATGCGCGCGCACCCGTGTGTCCGTGCTCTTGCGCAGCCGCGCCCAGAGTTCATCCCCAGGCGGCAGCGTCGCAAATAAAACCGCGAACGCCGCGCCTGCGGGGCGCGCTTCCGGCTGCGCGACAATTTTTTCGAGGTCCGCTGGCTTGTACTCGCGTGTAAAAGGCGCTCCGTGCGCCGGCGGGAATGGATTCTTAAACGGTCCTGCTTTCGAAACTTCGCGCCACCAGCCTTCGAACCGCTCTGCAGCGGCTTCGATTTCTTCCGTCGGCTCGTACGGACCATGCCCCAGCGTGCGCGCCGTCAAGAGGGCCAGATCGCGCGCGGCTTCCGACGCTTCGAAGGTCGCCCCCGGCCGCAGGGCGTCTATCAGCACGCCGACTGCTTGCGGCTGCTCTAGATACCCCGCGCTGAAATACGCCAGCCGCCGCTGTCCGGAGTAATCGTCAAAGAGCGCAGCTCTAAAAAGGGGCGCAAGCACGCCGCGCAGGCGCGGTTGCCGCCCGGCCAGCATGTTAAGATTTTCCAGCGCCGCGCGCCGGTCCATGCCCAATTCCCAGCCCAAGCGTTCGACCAACAACGGCGCAGCGAGGGCCGTGCGCCAATAGCCGATGTCGCCCGTATCAAAAGCGGGCGCGGTCGCCGAACTCAGCACCAATTCCGCCGCTGCGGGCAGCGCAATCTCGCCAGGCGATGCCAGCAGCACCGAAGCGTATTCGCGCTGCATGCCGCCGGCGGGCTCCTCTTGAAGCAGCTTGGCCGCTTTGCGCATGATCTCCACGCGCTGGTCTTCGGAAAAAGTGCTGCGCTCTTTTTCCCACCATGCGCGAAAGGCATCCATGTCGCCGGTCGGTTGCAGCGTGGCGCGAAAGAGCGCCAACGCCGCTTCCTTACGCAGCGCGTAGACCGGATCGTCTGCCAGCACGACAAGTTCCCGAATCTGTGCCGGCCGCGCGAGCGCGCCCAGCACGGAAAGCGCGTCCGCCGCTGTGCTGGCGTTTTCGCCCTTGGCCATGCCCAGTAAATCCGGCGCCAGCTTTTCAATGCCCACCAGCGGGCCGTAGTCGAAGGTCATCTGCAGAATGCGCGTGATCGCGGTCTGGCTTTTGATTTTGCGCGGATCGGTGTCCGGAAGCTTCGCGATCTGGTCGGCCTCACGGCGCGCCCAGGATAATAGTGAAATGAGCGAATCGAGGTCCTTTAGGCCCGCCAGCGCGGCGGCGGCTTCGCGTGCGACGATCGCCTTTTCGTCTTTCAGGAGCGTGCGCAAAATGCCGAGCGCCTCCGGCGTGGCGAGCCGCTCCAGCGTTTCAATCGCGGTAAGCCGCAAGCGAATCAGTTGCGCCTTGGAAGCATCGGCCACGATCCCTACAGCGCGCTCTTCCTCCAGCCAGCCGGCGAGGGAGACGGCCAGGTAATGCGGTTCAACGTCGTTGTTCTCAGAAAGCTCTTTAATGAAGGTGAGGGCGCGCTCCGGCGTTTTGCCCGTGCGTGCGTGCTCCAATACCAGCGCCAGGGCTTCTTCCATCCATGCCTGCCGTACCTGCAGCCGGAAAGGTGGATTGCCCAGCGAAAGCAGCACGCTGTCGCCATCGATGGAAAGCCGCGGCGCCGACGGGGTCAGCGCCGCATACACGCCGGGCATTCCCGTCGACGAAAGAAAAAGAATGTAACGCGAGCCCGTGGTGAAGCCGAGATGCGCTACATTGCCGTTGAAACTGTTATACGCGGTGAGTTCGACAACCTTCGGCGCCTGGCCCTTTAGGATTTTACGAACTTGGGCCAGGGCGCGAAACGGGCCGCCATCGAGAATCTCGACATCCAGAATCGCATCGGCCGCGCGGATCGAAGCTTCGAGTCCGGGGTCTGGCGGCGCGGGTACCGCGCGCGCCAACGCCGAACCGCTCACGGTCAGCGCGCACAGCAAGGCACAGGTTGCGATGGCCCTTCGGAGCATGTTCGCCCCACTCGGTGCGCCGCGGCCCAACCTTACGGCAGGCCCTTCCACTTGCGCAGGAACCATTCCAGGCACAACGTGCCGATCAGCAGCGCAAAAATTTTCCAGTTGTCCCAAAGGTCTTCTTCTTTGAAGTGCCGGACCGTCTTCGTGTCCTTGTGCAGCAATTCGGTCAGCTTATTGGCCTCTTCAAAGGACAAGTACACGCCGCCGCTCGACTCCGCGAGCGCCATCAGCGCTTCCTGGTCCTGTCCGAGCCGGCGCAATTCCGCCGCAGCGGGACGAATCTGAATCAACGCTTTATCGCTGCCCAGGTTCGCGCCCTTTTGCGCAGCGTTGGCGACCAGCGTATATTTCCCAACTAGGCCGACTTCCGTGGGCAACAGCTTGCGTGCGTAAATTCCCTTTTCACCCTGGTCGGAAAACTGCTTGTAGAGCGTCACTTCGCTTTCGCCGCCGTCCGGCCCCGTGATGGTCATTTTTACCGTCGCGTCTTCAGCAGGGAGATAATCTTCGGTCAGTACGCGCACGCGGATTTCCGGTGTGTCGCCGCGGCTATAGATCGAACTGTCCGTCTCGATCTGCACCAATTGGTTG
>Ga0265314_10001774_pt1 | contig 23281 bp, 18 predicted proteins | sample 4126metaG_FD_203106 | JGI IMG/M metagenome (GOLD analysis project Ga0265314, IMG submission 203106) | Rhizosphere microbial communities from Carex aquatilis grown in University of Washington, Seatle, WA, United States - 4-1-26 metaG | ecosystem: Host-associated > Plants > Roots > Rhizosphere >... | reverse complement strand
GAGTGGCCCGCGCAGTGGGACAGATCCGCGGCGTGCCAATTAACTTAATTAACTCAATTAACCCAATTAACTCAATTGAAACGGGAATTCAGCTCTCCGGGCGCTCGAGGATTTCCGGGGCGGCGGGGGTTGCCGGCGCGATGTGGCCGGTGAGGTGGGCGAGGATTTTGTCGACGTGGGTATGGCAGTTTTCGAGGAAAACTTTGTAGCGCCGCTGTGTGCCGGCGATGGCGGTGCCGGCGATGTAGAGGCCGGGAACGGTGGTTTCCATTGTGTCCGGGTTGAAGACCGGTGCGGCTTGCGGGCCCTGGAGCGCGACGCCGAGGGATTGGGCCAGCGAAAGATCCGCCTGGTAACCGGTCATGGCAAGGACCATGTCGATTGCGAGGTGCGTGCGCGGGCCCTCGCCTGTGGCCGGGGCGAGGGTGACGGTATCGGGGGCGATGTTTTCGACGCGGGTCTGGAAGTGGCCGATGATTTTTCCGGCTTTCACCAGCCCCGAAAATTCCGGGTAGAGCCAATACTTGATGTCCCTGGCATCCACATCTTCCCCGCGGTAGGAAAAGTGCACCTTCGCCCCCACGCGATAACAGCGCAGAGCCGCCTCGACCGCGGAGTTTCGCCCGCCCACGATCAGCACGCTCTGGCCAAAATACGCGTGCGGGTCCTGAAAATAATGTGACACATGCGGCAGTTCTTCGCCCGGCACGCCCAGCAGGTTCGGCGAGGCGGTGCCGCCGGTGACCAGGATCACCTTTTCGACGTCAACGGTCTGCTCCGGCGCCGATTCGATGAGGGCGTGCCGCACCCGCAGCCTGAACCCGCCCGACCGCTTTTCAATCGCGAGCACCTTGCGATAGGTCTGCACGTCAAGCGCAAAGAGCTCGACAATCCCCCGCAGATACGCCAGATACTCCTCCCGCGTCGCCTTCTCCTGCATTGGCGTGACCAGCGGCACGCCCGCGATGGCGATCCGCTCATTGGAGCTGAACCACCGCGTGCCGGGCGTCCACCAGGCCATCGTCGCCCCCACCTGGCCCGCTTCGAAATGGACGTAAGGAATCCCGCCGCGCTTGAGCGCGACCGCCATCTCAATCCCCAACGGGCCCGCACCGATCAATGCAATCATTCAACACCGCTCCAAAGCGCTCGCCTCATTGTGGAGCCGCCTGCTCCATTTGTCACCCTGAGCGATCCTGACCGCTTTTTATATGGTGAGCGCGCGCGGGAATCTCCGCATTCTTTGCGGCGGGTACCCATGCGAGAATTGGATCGACACAAACGGAGGTGCCTTTGGCCGGGTAGATCGTTGTGGCGCTTGCCCCCTATACTCTTTCGTCCCCCGTACGAGGTTTCTTATGCACATTGACCTCCGCCCCGCCGACGCCGGGCCCCGCGCCTACCGGCTGCTGACCAACCTGATTGTGCCGCGCCCGATTGCCTGGGTCTGTTCGCGCGATGCGGCGGGCGGGCTCAACCTTGCGCCGTTCAGCTTCTTTAACGTGATGGGGTCGGATCCTCCGATCGTGGTCCTGGGGGTGGGCGACGAATCGCCGGGGAAGCCCAAGCACACCTGCCGCAATATTGCCGCCACGAAGGAATTCGCCATCAACCTCGTGACCGAGGACCTCGCTGCCCGCATGAATCTCACGGCGGCCGATTTTCCGGAGGGGCACAGCGAAATCGCCGCCGCCGGACTGCACCCCGCCCCAAGCACCGCCATCGAGACGCCGCGTCTCGCCGAATCCAAGGCCGCCCTCGAATGCACCCTGCATGAGATCCAGCGCATCGGCGGCAACAATCTCATCATCGGCCGCGTGGTTTCGATTTATCTGGCCGACGCGATCGTCGACGAGCGCATGCACCTCCATGGCTTTTTCCCCATCGGCCGGATGGGCTCGCCAAGCTGGTACGCCCGGACGACGGACCGTTTCGAAATCCCCCGCATCACGTACGCCCAGGTGAGGGCGCAGGAAACAGACGGAGCGCCAGAGATAGTTAAGTAGTTAAGTGGTCAAGTTGTTAAATGGCCAGCGAGAGCGTGACAACGGACCGATCGACCCGGCGCTCCCGTGACCCATTTAACTACTTAACTATTTGACTACTTAACAACGCCCCCCTCACCCCCTCGTCCTCTGAATCTCTTCGACAATCCGCCGGTGCGTTTCCATGGGCCGGGCAATCATCACCCAGGTGGAATCTGCCGATCCCGCAGCCGCCGCGGTGGAAAAGCCAAGGGTGCCCGTGAGAAAAATCCGCTGCGCGATCGGCCGATACACGTCGGTTTTCTGAACCTTGCGGAGCTGCGTCTGAAACATATGGACGTTGATCACACCTTTGATGGTCACGATCCGCTGGTTGGTCAGCATGTAGATATGGCTGGTCCAGACCAGCAGCGCCCAGATCAGCCGGCCCACCACCGCCAGCACGGTGGCAAACGCGACCGTGGGCGGCCCGATGCCCAGGTTCCCATAGCGCGTCACCTGCGCCGCCGCCACGCCCATCATCAGGGCCACCAGCACGAAGACGAAGCTCGTGTAAAAGATGTAAAACAGTGATGGTTTGATCAGGAGGATGACTTCCTCGTCTCCCTGGAGAATATTTTCCGGAGCGATGCCGGTGATGATTTCCGGCGTCACCGCATGTGCCCCGGAATCCCCGGTCATCAGGACCCCGGCATCTCTCGCGGTCCCTGCGTCCCATCTGCGGGAGGCTTGCCGCCGCACACGCCATCGCGAGGCAATCACCGTCGAATCATGGCCGGCACTGGTCATGGCGGCATTATAGACGATCCACAGGCTGTTGCCCCGCGTCCCAGCTCATGCGCACCGGCGCGGGCCTAGGGCAGGTCGCCGTTCAGCGTGCCACGATGGGCCAGAATCCACTGATCGAACCTGGCCAGTGCCGGGGCGTTTTTTGCGGCGCCCCATTGGCTGGCGCTGTATCCGAAGGTGGTGCCGGTGAGGGCGTTAAGCGCCTGGAGGATGGTGGGGTTCACATCCGACGGGCTGGCAAGCGGCTTGGCAAGGAACTCGCGGAGGATCGGGGCGACCGCCGGATCCTTTTGTGCGGCGAACGCCGTGATCGCGACACTCTGCACACCGGCGTTGGGCGACTTGAGCAGCGGCTGCAGCTTCAGGCTTATCGCGGCAAATGCTTCCCGGGGAAGTTTGCGGGCCATGTACGCGGCGGCTTCCTGAGAGCGCGGGTCGGATTCGCCGGCCAGTTTCGCGGCGGTGGGCGCCAGGGCCGCATCCGCACATTCCTCGAGCGCGTAGGCGGCGTAGTACCGGATATCCGCATCGTCCGATGAAAGTAACTTCATCACCACCGGATCCGCCGGCTGATCGTCCAACGCTTCCTGGAACAAGCCGGCATGGCGCGTCAGTGACTTGGGGTCGCGCGTAATCTCCTCCCGCAGGCGCACGAGAATCGCCGGGTCCTTCAGCCAGATCAGCGTCCCGTAGGCGGTCTTGGAGCGCGGGCCTTCGGCGAGGTAGACATCGAGAATTTTGCCGGTGAAACCCTTGAGTGAGAGTTCCTGGACCGCACTGCATCCGCGTTCGAACGCGTCGGCCTGCGTGGAATCCAGATCGGCATCCACAACGGGCGCGAGCTCCTTCGGATATTTTTTGAGAACCTGCACCGTCCGGACGTAAGCACCGACGTTCAGCCAGATCGGCTCGGCGAGCGCATCGGCAACCTGCTCCGGCGTCAAATGCGCGGCCGCCTGCTGCAATTGCTCCGCCCAGATATCCTGGGGTTCACCCCCGGGAAACCCACTCTTCTTGCGATCAAGGATGTCGCCGGGAACCGAACTGAGAAAGCTGATCGGACTGATCCCGGCCCGCAGCGGATGGCTGCGATAAAAATCCGCCAACCCCTTCACCTGCCCGTCACCGGCACTCCGCGCGAAGGCCTCGACCTCGAGAAACTTCTGGCGCGCTTCGAGCTGTGCCGCAGTGGGCGCAGCCGTTCCCGCAGCCCGCGCGGCTGCCGCCGTGCGCTGTTGGGATTCCGGGCCGGCAGCACCGGGAGCTGCCTCCTGCGCGCGGGCACACTCCAATACCGGCGCGACCACCGCCAACACCATCACGCCCAAAACGATCGCATTCTTTGCGCTGCGCATGCCCTGATTCCTCCCTTGGCCTGCCGTCCCGAAAATCCGTCGCCCCGCGCTTATTCCCCAACCGCATCCGGCCCACCCCGGATGATCCGCTTGTGCAGCACCGCCAGGTAAGGCAGGTTGCGATAATATCCGTTGAAATCCAGGCCATACCCCACCACAAACTCATCGGGAATCTCAAACCCGACAAAATCCGCCCGCGCCGCCGGCTCCGCCGAGAGTTTCTTCCGGAGCAGGACACACGCCTTGACCCCCGCCGCCCCCTGCTCCCGAAGAAGCTCGCAGACCGTCTTCATTGTCCGCCCCGTGTCGAGAATATCGTCGATCACCAGCACATCCTTGCCGGCCACATCAAAGGCTGTCGGATAGAGCACCCGAGTGCCCTGATTCACCGTCGCCCTGCCCCGATAACTCGATACCGCCATGACATCGATCCGCATCCGCATGGGCAGGCAGCGCACGAGGTCGGCGAGAAAAATGATCGACCCGGTGAGCAGGGGCATCAGGAGGACCTCCCGCTCCCCATACGTTGCCGCAATCTGCTCCCCTATTTCCCGCACCCGCGCACGAATGCGCTCCTCATCGATCAGGATTTCCCGAATATCGTCCCGCATGGGTCGAAAGTATAACCCCCCGCCGCGCCGCGTTTCATTTTTGTCGCGGAAGAACCTTAAAAAAACTTCAAACCATTCGACGGCATCGTATACTGATAAGTGATGCCAGAATTTGTGCAGAATTATTTCGCCCGCATCCGCCAGTATTCCCCCTGGATCGTGATGCTCGAATTGCTCCTGATCGGCGTGGTGGTCCACCTGGTCGTGGAATTCCTCCGCGGCACGAGGGGCGCCCGCCTCATCAAAGGGGCCGCCCTCTTCCTGTTTGTCGCCTACATGGTGATCCTGCTCGGGGGCCAGCAACTCATCCGCGTGGAATGGCTCTACTCAAGACTCCTGGTGCTGGCCACTTTCGCCCTGGTCGTGGTCTTTCAGCCGGAACTTCGCCGCGCCTTTACGCGCCTGGGGGAAGCGCGTCTTTTCCGCACCACCGGGAACCCCATCCGGCCGACCGTCGACGCCATCTGCCGCTGCGTGGCCTACTGCTCCAAGAACTCCATCGGGTCCCTGATCGCCATCGAACGCAACGTGGGCCTCGGCGGCCTGGTTGAAAATGGCACCATCCTCAACGCCAGCCTCACCACAGAACTGCTCAATACCATCTTCTGGCCCGGCTCGATGCTGCACGACATGGGCGTCGTGATCCGCAGCGGCAAGCTCTCGGCGGCCGGCGTGCAGTTCCCGCTGGCGGAGGGGGAATCCGGCGAAATCGCCCCGGAACTCGGCGCACGGCACCGCGCCGCTTTGGGCCTCTCGCAGGAAACCGACGCCCTGATCGTCGTGGTCTCCGAAGAAACCGGCGGCATCTCGGTCGCCGAGAACGGCCGCCTTATCCGCAACCTCACTGTCGAAGGCCTGGAGTCGCTGCTGATCAGCGGGCTGGGCAAGCAGGCGCTCTCGGTCCCCCTGGCCCGTTCGCCTGACAAAGAGCCCGACAAACAAAAGGAAGATATCCCGGCCCCCCAGGACCAGGAGGAGGAATCCCACCTGGGCACACCCGTCTGACGATCCACATCTCCCTGACCTTTCGCCGCACGGAACCGCATGCTCGAGCGCCTCAAATCACTCCCCCTCACGATCGTGCTCACGATCCTGATCTGGATGTACGCCGAATCGCAGGTCAATTCTTCGCACGCGATTTTGCACCTTTCGGTCGATGTCCCCGTGCGCGTCACCGGCTCACCAAATATGCTGGCCCGCTACGATGTGACCATCAACCCGCAAGTCGTGGCGCTGAGCCTCACCGGCCCGCCCGAGCAAATTGATGCCCTCCGCCGCGAAGCCCCGGTGCAGGGTGTCTACGCTTATCTCGATCTAAGCCCCGACGACCGCCCCGCGGGCATCAGCATTCCCCGCCAGTTGCGCATCGATCTCCCTGCCGGTGTGACCCTCGACCAGCCCGGCATCATCGTGAGCTTTCGCCTGGAAACCAAACCCGCCAATGCGGCCTCTCTTTCCACGGACACGAGACCGTAGTCCCAATGCGGTGGACTCTCAGTTGTTGCCTTGCCCCTGCCGGGGCAACGTAGGGGGGCTTTAAAACGCGCGCGCCGCGCTCAATTCTGTTGAACGAAGTCTTTGTCCGCGTTCTGCTCTCGGGCCCACCATGCCTGCCACTCTGCCGGCAGAAGCGCCAGAATTCTCCCCGCGAGTTTCGCTCCCAGCGTCCACCGCGCAACGCCCACGCCGATGCCGATACCCGCGATCACGTCCGAGACGTAATGCGCGGTGTGCAGCACGCGCTGGGCGGCGGTGATCACCGCGAGGCCCATGAACAGGCCCCGCCCGCGCGGATAAAACCACGCCAGCCCCGCGGCCAGGGCAAACGCCCCCGTCGTGTGCGCGCTCGGGAATGACCCCCAGCTCGAGCCGTGAAATCCTTTACCAGGCCCGCCCCAGATCCAATGACCGTCGGCGCTCGTTGGCGCTACAAACGGCCGTGAACGCCCGATCAGGTCCTTCATCAGGTGGGTCACGAGGAATGTGAGCAGGCAACCGATCGCGATCGCAAGCGCCCGCCGCCGTCCTTTGGGGTCGAGCACCGCCACCGCCAGGATCACCACCACCGAGCAGACCCACTGCCCCCACTGCTCCAGGAACATGAGATCGCGCCCGACGTCCCCGCCGCGATATCCCTGTGAAGCATCCCGCGCAAGATCAGGAATCGAGCGTGCATGCTCCCGGAAAAACACCGCAATGGGGGCATCGAAAAAGAGCAGCGCCAGGATCGTGAGGCCCGCGATCAGCAGCATCTTGCTCCACCATGGCGCGCTCAAATCAAAATGCCGCGGCGCCGGCTCGTACCAGAGTGCGGGAAGCGGAGGATTGTCACGGATCACGGTCATGAACGCTTTCACAGTCTCGATGGAGGGTATAGGGTATAGGGTTTCGGGCATAGGGTGTAGGCGACGCAAGATTCTCCTGAACCCTACACCCTGGACCCTATACCCTAAACCCCCTTACTCTTGGAATGCCGTGCCCGCTCCCAGGAATCTCGACAAGCGCCGCTGGTGGAACCGCGAGGACCTTATTCTCCTCGTGCTCCTGGGCATTCTTTTATACCTGCCGGGCATTTACTCCATTCCTCTTTTTGATCGCGATGAGCCCCGTTTCGCGGTCGCCGCCCGCACCATGCTCCAGACCGGCGACTACATTGTCCCCCGTTACAACGGCATGCTCCGCCCCGACAAACCACCGCTGGTCTACTGGCTCATGGACCTGGGTTACTCGCTCACCGGCGGTTATTCGGAACTGGGCGCCCGGCTGCCGTCGATGGTCTGCTCCACGCTGACGCTGCTGGTGGTCTATTTTTTCACCGGGAGCCGCTTTGGCCGCATCACGGGGATGCTGGCGGCGGTCATTTTGGGGACGAGCGTTTTGTTCGTCGTGGAGGGCCGCCTCGCCACCGCCGATGCGACCATGGTCCTGTTTATTTCCATCTGCATTTCCTGCGCCTGGCGCGCCTGGGATGCGGGCGCAGCGGGCAAATCCGGCAGCGCCGCCGGCCGGTTACCGCGTTCCGATTATCTCCCCGACCGCAGCGGCGAGCGCACCACGCTGGTACTGGATAACCTCGCCCCCGCTGGCGCGCTGGGGCAGCCCATGTCGTTCGCGCACGCGATGCTTTTCTGGGCCGCGCTGGCTGCCGGCACGCTGACCAAGGGCGTTCCCCTGGTGTTCGTCTTTATTCCGATGATCTGCCTGTCCCTGGCCACGGGCGCACTGCCCGGACAGCTCCGGCAGTGGCGGTCGCACTTTCATCTGACGAGCCGGCGTGTCGCCCTGGCCTGCGTCATCCTCGCACTATTGGCCGTCTACATCCTGGCCTCGGTGTCTGTTGGATTTTTCCCGGAGTTCCGCTCCTGGGTCACTGCTTTGGGCATCCTGCTGATCGCCATGGCCCTTACCCCCGGCCTGCCGGAAATCCTCACGCGCTGCTTCTGGCATGGCAACTGGCGCTGGTGGCGCGAGCTTCGCCCCCTGATCGGCGTTCCTCTCCTGATCGTCCTCGTCGGCTGGTGGGTGCTCTGGGCCGGCGCCGCCACTCACTGGCAGCTCATCCTGGATATGGTCGGTAATCACTTCCTCAACCGCGTCGCCGGCCCGCTGCTCCACGCCATGGGCCTTCACATTCCTGACACCACCCCCGGCGGAACCCAGGACGCCATGCGCACCTACGGGGAGCCGCCTGGCTTCTATCTCGCGATCATCTGGGGGATTTTCTGGCCGTGGAGCGTTCTGCTGATCCCGGCCGGTTTTCACACCGTGCGCCGCCTGCGCGGCAAGGGGCCGGTGGTCATCGATTCGCGGCCCTACCAGTTCCTCGTCGCCTTTATCATTCCGATGTGGATTCTCCTGGAGCTCTCCCGCGGAAAATTGCTCCACTACCCGATGCCGCTGTTCATCCCAATCGCCATCCTCTGCGCCGACACCCTCACGCAAAGCTGGGATGGCCTGACGGATGTCCTCGCCGCCCCCTGGTTCGAGAGCGCCCGCTGGATCACGCTGGTGATCTGGCTGGCGATGGGCCTCCTGCTGCTCTATTTCGCCCGGCAGCATCTGGATCATGAACTCTTCTGGCGTTGCTTCCCGTTTGGCGTGGCGCTGATGGCCACCGGATTTGTCAGCGCGTTTACCTGGAACCGGATCAGCTGGCCGCTGGTGCTGGCGCCCTGCTGGGCTGGTTCGCTTCTCGTCGCCGGCACGCTTCTATTGCCGAGCCTGCCGCAGTTGCAGGTGAGCCCCATCGCGGGGCAGATCATGAAATATCAGCGTGAGGAGCATCCGCAGTACAAGCAGGGCCAGTGCAATTATGAAGATGCGACGCTGGTTTTCTATTCGGGCGCCAATGTGAAGAGCTTTGAGCCTCAGACACTGATCAAGCAGGTGCCGTTTGCACCGGCGGCTGATCCTTCCACCGAGCCCTATCTGCTCGCCGTGGATTCCAAAACGCTTGAGCTTCTCGATCAGAAGGGACTGCATTACACAAAGCTGACCCGGCGCGACTTGCCGTCGGATTTGCGGAATATCGAGGCCTTCGCGATTCCCGGGCTGCGTGGCGGGAGTTTCAAGCCGGTCACGGTGACGGTGATCACGAATTATTTTTTCCCGCCGGATTCCCCCAGGACCCTCCCTGCGACCCTGCCGACGGCCCCGGCACCGTGAAAATGGCGCGCTTATCGGCGCCTTCGCGCGGCGGTCTTCCGGCGGCAAAACAAATCCGCGACGGGAGTTAGATCGTAGAACCCATGGCCGTCCTGTCTGCCGAGGCTGCGCCCACAAACACCCGGAGAAAAACACCCAAGGCAGGCGTTCGGTGCCGGCTGCGCGTAATTCTCGGGTCAAGACCCCCGGTTTGCCTTGCCGATGAGGAAATGGAATAATGCCCCTCCTGCGAATTTTACGCGGGAGGGCCGATAAAACCCGGGCGGCGGAGTCCGGGGTCTTGCGATCACATCGCGACCGCCTTGTTCTCGTATTTTCGTCCCTCCAACTGCAAAGGAGATCCGGTGAGCGGATTCTGGTCTTTTCGTCGTCTGGCTACCTGTTCGATTCTTGCTGCAAGTGTTGCAGGCGTCACCCTGGTCCATGGCCAGAGCACCCAGCCCGCCGGTCCGGCACCCCTTCCCCCGGGCCCCACTTCCATCGCCACGATCAACGGCCGGGACATCAACAGCCAGTTTTTCTACGGCATTCTGATGCAGATCGACGGTATGCGGGTCTTCGAGAAAGTCCGCGACCTGGCCCTGGTGCAAAATGAAAGCATGACCAATGGCATCGGCATCGGTGACGCCAACGAGCCCACCGCCGTCGCCGATGATTTCAAGAAACGCTTCAAGGATGAATTTGACCGCGCCTGGGAGAGCCTCAATATCCAGGGGCTTCCGGAAGGCAAGACCCTCACCGACGCCGAGAAGCAGCAGATCATGGCCCAGGTGCTCGGGCAGCGCGGCGGCAACCTGATCGAATTCAAGCTCACGCTCGAAACCCGCGCCGGCCTGCGGGCCCTGGCCAAGGGGAAAGTGGACGTCACCGAGCAGGAAATCCAGAACGAATATGACGGCGAATACGGCGAGATGCTGCATTTCCGCGTCTTCCCGGTTCCCGAGGATCCCGCCATCCAGGCCAAGATTCGTGATGCGGTCGCCAAGGGCACCAAGCCTGACGAAATCGCCACGCAGTTGAAGCTCGCTTCGGCTCCGGGCACCGCGAACATTCCGCGCAGCCTCCAGGGCAAGGACACCAGCAAATTCGCCCAGGCCGCCTTCCTGCTCAAGGTCGGCGAGCTCTCCCCCGCGACCGAGCTGCCCAGCCAGTCCGGCCAGCCCGCCAGCAAGGGAATGATTCTTTTCGAGAGCAGCGACCCGGATCGCCGCGGCACCACCAAGCTCGACAAGGTGCACGACGAACTCAAGAAGAAGGTCTTCGACGCCAAGCAGGATCAGTGGATGAACAACCACCTGATCATGCTGCGGGCGAATGCCGCGATCACGATCAACGATCCGGTCCTGAGCTCGCTGTACCAGGCGGTGGCCAAGTCGCTCGAGGAACAGGCCAAGGCTGCGGCTTCCCAGCCCGGCGGCGCGCCGACGACTCCGTCGGCGACTGGTGCGGCGCCCGCGACCCCGGCCCCGGCGCCGGCGGGAGGCGCTGTGCCCAAACTGCCATCTTTGCCCGGTTCACTCCCCCCCAGTCGATAAGTGATTTTCCAGTTCCGCTCTTGAAGCGAGCCACCGGAACTTGGAAGTTCCGGTGGCTCGCCTTATTTTGTCATCTGCGCATCCGCTGGATTTTGCTTTTTTCAGCCGATGCTCAAGGTCTCTTACCCTGAGGTCCCTCCATGGCCGGCGGAAATAACGAACCCTTTTCCATCGATGTTTCGACACGTCTGCGGCGCTTGCCGCCGTATCTTTTTGCAAGGCTCAATGGCCTGAAGGCCGAGAAGCGCCGCGCAGGCGCGGATGTCATTGATCTGGGCATGGGCAATCCGATCGACCCTTCGCCCGAATTCGTCATCGATAAACTCGCCGAGGCGGCGCACGATGCGCGCAACCACCGCTACTCCGTCTCCGTGGGCCTTTATAACCTGCGCCGCGAGGTCGCCCTGAAATACAAACGCCGCTACGGCGTCGAGCTCGACCCGGACCGCGAAGTCGTCTCCACCATCGGCTCCAAGGAAGGCTTCTCGCACCTGATGCTGGCTTTGCTTTCCGCGGGCGATACCGTCGTTGTCGGGGACCCGGCCTATCCCATTCACATGTACGCCGTCACGCTCGCCGGCGGCAGCGTGATGGCCGTGCCGCTGGGTAATGATGAAGCCTACCTGGCACGTATTGAACACGTGCTTCAGGGCCTCCAGCCGCGGCCGAAGCTGGTCATTTTCAATTATCCGCACAACCCCAGCGCGATCACGATTGAGCCGGAGTTCTGGGTGAAGGCGGTGGCCCTCGCCAAAAAATACAACGTGCTGCTCATCTCGGATTTTGCCTACGGCGAAACCTGCTTCGACGGCTACACGGCGCCGAGCTTGCTGGCCACCCCGGGCGCCAAGGACGTGGGCGTCGAATTCTCCACGATGTCCAAGCCCTACAACATGGCCGGCTGGCGCGTCGGGTTCTGCTGCGGCAACCATGAAATGGTCCGGGCGCTTTCGACGATCAAGGGGTATTACGACTACGGCCACTTTGCCCCGATTCAGATCGCGAGCATCATGGCCCTGCGCCACGGCGATGAGTTCGTGGCCGAACAGTGCAAGATCTACGAGAAGCGGCGTGACATCCTGGTGAAGGGGCTGCGAAAGATCGGCTGGGATGTGGAAACTCCCCGTGCGAGCATGTTTGTCTGGGCGCGCGTCGCCGACAAGCACCTCAAGGGACAGGGGACCCTCGATTTCTGCTTCCGCCTGCTGGAAGAGGCGGATGTGGCCATTGCGCCTGGAGCCGGTTTCGGGCCCAACGGCGAGGGGTACGTCCGAATCGCACTTGTGGAAAATGAACAGCGTATTAAACAGGCGTTACGGCAGATGGATGCCGCGCTTAATGGCGCGCATCGCCATCAGCGGCCGACGAACAAGACGCCGCAAGTCCGGACCAATGGTGAACTTGCAACCGCCAAACATGCGGGTGCCGTGCAGGATGCGGCGAATTCGTCGATTATCGGCGGTTGATGCTCGCGGCGTGGGCCTTTTGCCGTTAGTCTTGCCGCTGACGGGAGTAACGACCTTTTCCAAGGGCTGCAACTTGGAACACAACCACGCGTTTAGCGGATGCAGGGCCAAGGGTACGTAATGGCAGGCCAGCCGGCAGATAAGCTTTTTGAGGCCGCGGTCAATGCCAACATGGGCCGCCTGATCGCTCTGGCACGAGCGATGCTGGGCAGTCCGACGCGCGATTCCAAAAGCCCTGAAGACCTGGTGCAGGATGCGCTGCTGAAACTGTTTCGCCAGCGCATGTCCTACGACTGGTCCGACGGTGGTTGGAGCCTGATGGCCAAATCCGTGGCGCGCAACGTGATTAGTTGCCGCCGGCGGAAACTGGGCCAGTCGCTCGACGGCGATGAAGCCCTGAGTGATTCCCTTGGCGAGGTACAGGACCCAGCCGAGCGGATCATGAGTCAGGAGTCCACGGCGATCATGCGGGCCCGTATTGAGGCTCTGCCTGATTCCTGGCGGCAGGCCCTGGTGTTACGCGAGCAACAGGGGCTGGCGTATAAAGAAATCGCGGAAATGCTGGGCGCCAGTGAGGCCCAGGTAAAAACATGGCTGCATCGGGCGCGGGCAAGGTTGCTCGCCCAGATGGCCGAAGATGATAACAGGAAAAGTGCACCCCCCGGCACCTGAGCCGGTTACAATTTAGTGGTGTGGCGGAATAAAGACTCCCCGGGTGGCAGCGAGGAGGAAGCAAGGTCAGGGTGAGAACTAGAGGTGGAAGATGCTGCGTGAATCATTTGAAGAATATCTGGATGGAGAGCTCGGCTCGGCCGATCGCCTGAAGGTTGAAGCGGCCGTCGCCGGGGATCCGCGGGCCGCGTCGCTCATGGCGGCGCTCAAGGGCCACCGCGCTTTGCGTGCAGCGGCCATTGAAAGCAATGCCCCCAGCGCCGGCGAGGCGCGGGCGCTCGCATCCCATGTCCTGGCGCTCTGCGAAGAACAGACCAACCGCCCGCTCTGGCGGATCACGCCGACGGTGAAGCGGCTGGCCGCCGTCGCCGCGGCAGTGATCGTTGTCGCCGGCGCCTTCATGGCCGGCCGGACGACGGCTCCGGTACAGACGCTGGCCGGCAAATCGACAGTCACGGAAGTCACAAGATACAGGGTGGCTTACGTGGATGAATCCGGCACCGTGCAGGTGAAGGAATGCGACAACGAAGCGGATATGGCGGGTTATGTCGCCTCGCTCGAGCAGCACGGCGTCGCGGGGATTCAAGTGGCGGACCTGACTTCCAATCACATGTAACAGCATGCAAGGGAGCCACGGGTGAGGGCTAAGACATCACGTTGGATGCTCGCGGCGGCGGGGGCGGCGGCGCTGGTTGCGGCAGGTTTTTCCGCACGCGCGGCAGATACGCCCGCGCTTCCCACACTTCAGGCGATTGATGCCGAATCGCAGGCCCTCTATAAACAGATATCCAGTTCCATCGTGCACGTGAATGTCGTGCAAAGCGCCGCGGCAGTGCTCGATCCGGCACTTCGCGAAGAGTACGAAAAATGGCGTGCCGGCCAGCCGGGCGTCGGCGCGGGCGGCGGGCGCGGTCGGCGCGACCGGGGCATGAACGGCGGAAACCCGCCGGGCAATCCTGGTGCTCCAAATCAGGGGCCAGGGCAAGGCGCCCGCGGGGGCGTTCCTGGCGGGCAGCCGGGTTACTTCGGCGGCCAGCCGGGCGGATTCGGCGGGCGCGGGGGCTTCGGCGGTGGGGGCCCGCCGGGCGGCTCGGTGTCCAACTTTTTGCAGGACAGAATCCGAATCCTTGAATCCCAGCAGCCGCAGACAGACGACAGCAAGACCGAAATCGACCGCCTACGCACGTTGCAGCTTCATGTGGCGCTGGTGCGCGAAGGCATCCAGGGGGACATGAATGCATTGGTTCTCGACAGCCAGGGCGATGTGCTCCTGCTGACGGGACTCCTGCGCGAGGCCCATACCGATCCGCTTTCCACCACCCTCCCCGGCGGCGCGGTGGCCAAGGCCAAATTCATCGGGTCCAATCTCTACAGCGGCTACACCATCCTGCAGCTCGACAACGTTGCCGGCCTGAAGCCGGCGCATCTCAACGCCCAGCCGGTTCATCCCGGCCAGCTCCTCATGAACGTCTCGGGCGGATCGATGAGCCTGTCCTGGGCCGGCGGCAAGGCGACGGGCGGCGGGTATGGACAGCCCTCGGATGACCGCGGCGGCGCGTTTATCTTTGATGTCTTTGGGCAGGTCGTGAGCGCAACGCCCGGCGGAGCGCCCTGGCAGGCCGACCGCGGCGCGCTCTCCGCCACGCGCCTCGATCGTGAAATCGCCTACATCAAATCCGGCGGCCCCGGCGGAAAGCCCACCGATCTTGAACCGCGCGAACTCGGAATCACCTTCGGCCCGCCCGTGGGCCTGAGCGCCGCGACCACAACACTCCTCGACAGCCGCCCGTGCGTGAAAGTCACCAGCGTCACTCCCGGCTCCCTTGCCGAAAAGGCCGGCATTAAATCCGGCGACGTGATCCTCTCGATCGACAAGCATCCCATCTCCGAACTGGTCTCGCCCGGCGGTGTGCGCCAGACGCCGGAGATGCTGCAGCTCCGCGTGGGCTTCGTGACCCGCACGGGAGACGCCGCCGATGTGCCGGTGCAGGTCATCCAGGGCGGCGCCGAAGTCACGCTGCACATGAAGCTCAATTGATTTTTCCGCCGTGCTCTCCCGCCAGATAGTCGCGCCATGCTCTTCTGAAGGCTTCTTCCACATGCCGCGCGAAGCGTTTTGCGTCCATCAGCACCGATCGCTGCATGCGCCCGCGCAATTCCGCACGCAGCGCAGCGAGCGCCGGCAAATCCTGCGTCGCCCGGCGCGCCTGCCCGAGATATTCCTCCGGCGAATGCGCGATCCAGTCGTGCAATCCCAGGTTCGAGAGCAGGCTCGCCCCGCCGCGCGACAGCGTCTCCTCCGCCTTCACCCCCGCGAGCGTCAGCACCGGCACGCCCATGAACAGCGCATCACAGGTCGTGGTGCCGCCGGCCCAGGGAAAAGGATCGAGCGCCACATCCATCTCCCGGTAGCGGGAAAAATATTCCTGCGGCGACATCCGCGCCAGCAGCGTCAGCCGCTCTGGCGCAACGCCCCGCGCCCTGAAGAATTCCCGCACGTGCGGCTGCCGGCTCCCCGCCGGCACGTGCATGATCAGGTGCGAGCCCGGCAGTTCACCCAGCAATCGCGCCCAGAGCGCCAGCACCTGGTCATTGAGCTTGGAAAAAAAGTTCATGCTGCCGAAGGTGAAATGGCCAGAAACGAGCGCCGGCAACGGCGAAACCTCCGGCGTCCCCTCGTGCGGCGCATAACACCAGAACGTCTCGGCCATCCGCAGCGGCCTTTCGCCCACGAGCTCCAGGGCGGCCGGCGTCTCGAGCTCCGGCGGATCGATGTGGGGATCGGTAAGCCGCCAATCCATGGCCCCGAGCCCCGTGCCGGCGCCATACGCCAGGTATGTCAGCTGCACCGGCGCCGGCCGTCGTGCAAAGAGTGTCAGCCGGTTTCCGGTGGTGTGGTTGTGCAGATCAACGAGGATGTCGATGCGGTCGGCGCGGATCATCGCCTCGGCCGCTTCGTCGGGAACGGCCGCGAGATTGCGCCAATGATCGCACGCCGCGCGCAGCGATTCGGTCATGGCATCCGGATGCATCACCCCGGAATAGCCGTAAACCTCCACCTGCGAGCGGTCATGGTGGCACAGCAGCGGCTCCATGAAGCGGCCCACTGGGTGGCTCCGCAAATCCGCCGAGACATAACCCACGCGCAGCCGGCGCTCCGGTGAACGCTCGCGTTCATGCGGCGGTTGCGGCCCCGTGAAAGGCGTTTCATGCCGGTCGCTCCACAAACGCTTCTCGGCGGCGATCGCTTCGGGTTCAACCGTGAGGTCCAGGTGCATCGTAAAGATCATGGCGCTGTGCACGGCCGCGTGGTTGGGCGAAATCTCGAGGGCGGCGCGGAATTCCGCAATGGCCTCGGCAAGCCGGGCCTGGTCGCGCAGGGCAAAGGCCATGTTGCCGCGCGTGGCGACGTCGCCTGGTTCCAGGGCCACCGCCCGGCGATAGGCGGCGATCGCCTCATCGAGCCGGTCACCCGTGCGCAGGGAATTTGCAAGACCGCCATGGGCGGCGGCGAGCGACGGATTCAGCCGGATCGATTCCTGAAACTGGTCCACCGCCTCCTGGAGTTTCCCACACTGCGCCAGCACCTCGGCGTATAGATACCGCGTCTGCGCATCCTTGGGCGCCGCGGGCAAGAGCCGCTCCAACTCGACGAGGGCCTCCTGCGGCCGGCCGAGCTTCGCGAGTGCCGAGGCAAAATTGAACCGCGCCTCGGCAAAATCGGGATTCAGGCGCAATGCCGTCTGGAATGCCGGAATCGCCTCCGCATTATGCCCAAGCCGCACCAGGGCGTCGGCAAGCATCCGCCAGCAGCCCGCGTGGCCCGGGACCTGCGCCGTCGCGACCACCAGCAAAGCGCGGGCATCCTCCGGCCGGTTGACCTCCAGCAGCAGCACGGCCAGGTTGCAATAGCCATCGGCCAACTGCGGATTCACCGCGACCGCCCGCCGGAGCGCCGCCTCGCCCTCTTGATAGCGCTTGAGTTGCCGCAACGTCTCGCCGAGATTGCTCAAAAACACGGGCTGGTCCGGCAGAAGCGTCAGGGCGTTCCTGAAAAATCCCAGCGCCACCTCCGGCTGGCCCACCTGGCCCGCGAGCACCCCCATCGCATGCCACGCGCCCGCATGCCCCGGCCACTGCGAAAGTATCCGCCGGTACAACGCCTCGGCCTCTCCCAGCCGCCCGGCCTGATGATGCGCCAGGGCCTGGGTAAAGAGCTGCTCCACCGAATCGGAGCCAGGGTTGGACATGGAAAGTCTCCGGCGTTCACGGTCGCCATGGTATCGGCGTTTGTAAGCGCAAAGGGCCCGTCGAGGCAAGTGGAACCGCGCCGCAAACGCCGGGAAAGAGATCAGTTTTCATGGATGATTTTCAGGCCTTCGAGTGCGGGCTCGAAGGCGGCGTTGGGGATGGTGGCGGGAATGACCACGTCATCGAAGTTGAGCGTGATCTTCGCATCCTGGGCGGGATAGGTGACGATTATTTTGCGGGGGAATTGCGGCACTTCGCCGGGGAATACGGGGGCGGCGCCGCCGGTGTAGCGGACGGGGGCATAATTGGAGAGTTCAGAACGCACGACGAGCAGGCCTGAGGAGTCGTAGATGCGGACCTCGGTGATGTGGCCGGTGAAGCGGTCGATGCGGATATCGCGGGTGATGAAGGCGGGCGTGGCGATGGGTGATTGGTCGCTGGCCGAGGGGAGCCGGACGACGAGCAGGTCGTTGAGCGCGTCGTTTTCCTGCATGAGGATGACCTGGCCGCTGGCGGGCGGGGCGTCCGGGGCGGGGAGTTCGGTGAGGCCCAGGAGTTGCGGGACGATATCGGCGCGGAGGACGCTCTGGGATTGCTTCCGGCCGAGGGCCGAGAGATCGGGCGGGCGCGTGGCGTCACCGACCCAGGCGGTTTTTCGATCGAGCTGGATGGCGAACCACCAGGTCTGGGCATTGCGGCCGGCTTCGAACGCGGGATTGCCGATCACGAGCCCGCGGAGATAAACATCTGCTGCGGAGGGCGGATCAAGATGCTGGCGAATGGCGAGGGTGACATTGGCGGTTTCGCTGTGATGCTTGGCGTCGTCGTCGCGGTAATCGAAGCGGCCGGAATCGAAATTCATCGTGGCCTTGAGCAGCGGGAGGGAGCGCGACCAGCGATTCAATTGGCCGACCTGCTGTTGAATGGAAATCGGCGGCGGTGGTACCGGCGGATTTCGCGGCGTCGGGCAGCAGGCGGCGATGCAGACGATCGCCGTGAGCAGAAGCAGATGACTGGCGCGGAGCGACATGAGTATCCTCGGTAAACCGTGGCATCGGCGTCTCGCCGATTCAGCATTGGCAGGATGCCCATGCCACGCGCGTTCACTTTAGCCGGCCACCTTGGCGGGCACGAAGCGGTACTCCGGTTCATTCGCGGAATTCACGGCGGGGAGCGTCAGGTCCTGGGTCTTGCCTGCGCCGGAGTTGGGGCCGACCTGCAGCGTGATGGTGCCGCCGGGTTGGGCGTGTTTGCCCTGTGCGTTGACGATGGAGAGCTGGTAGGGCGTGAGGGTGAATTGGGCGGTTTTCTGTTCGCCGGGCTGCAGGTGAACGCGGAGGAATCCGGCGAGGGATTTTTTGGGGATGCCTTCATCGGCGCTGGGGCGCGCCAGATAGAGCTGAACAACTTCATCGCCGGCGACTTTCCCGGTGTTTTTCACGGGGATAGAGACGGTGGCGTCGCCGCCGTAGTCGGGGCCCGGTTTGGGGAGGCCGACGACCGGGTCGCCGTAATCGAAGGTGGTGTAGGAGAGGCCATAGCCGAAGGGATAGAGCGGCTGACCCTGGAAGTAGCGGTAGGTGCGGGCCTTCATGGTGTAGTCGGTGAAGGCGGGGAGATCATCGACGGATTTGTAGAAGGTGACCGGCAGCCGGCCGCCCGGGTTGTAGTCGCCGAAGAGGACATCTGCGACGGCATCGCCGCGCTGGCCGGGGTACCAGGCCTGCAGGATGGCCGGCACATGCTGGCTGGCCCAGTTGGCGGCGATGGCGGAGCCGGAGTTGATGACGAGGATCAACGGCTTGCCTGCGGCGGCGGCGGTGACCTGTTCGAGCAGGCGTTCCTGCACCAGCGGAAGATCGAGCGAGGTGCGATCGCCTCCGGAGAAGCCGGCGTAGTGGACGGCGGCCTCTTCGCGCTCCAGATTGGAGGTGATGCCGAGCACGACGACGGTGGCGTCGGCGGATTTGGCGGCGGAGATGGCATCGTGGTAGAGATTCAGGCCATCGGCGCCGGCGGGCAATCCATCGGCGAGCGGCCGGGTCCAGCGGAGTTGCACGGAAAGTTCGTCGAGGGCTCCTGGGGCGGGGGCGGCGGTGAAGCCTCCGCCAGCCTGCGTGCTGCCGTTGGTGATCGGTGCGGCCGGCTGCGAGGTGGCGACCGGGAGGCGGATGGGCTGGCCATCGGGGCCGGTCTGCGTCGCGGGCGGTGTGGCGGCAGCTACGAGGAATTGGGGATGGAGGAATTCGACCAAGAGCTGGTAGGTGTGGTCTTTTTCAAGGTGCACGGCGTAGCCGGTGGTGCGGCGGGTTTGCGCGTAAAACTGATCGACGACCGGTTTGCCATCGAGCGTGAGGCGGAAGGCGTCCTTGCCGGCGAAGCCGATCTGGTAATCGCCGGTATCGGGCGGGACAAGCACGCCGGACCATTTCACATAAAGTCCATCGGCATATGGAATGGCGTCGATGCCCATTTGGTTGGGAAGGTCGAGATCGATGGTGGGATCGATGCGGGCGCGGACGGCGCGGTCGGGGCTGGTGATGGAGCGGTAGTAGTTTGCGAGCAGGCCATGGGTTTTGCGGGTGGCGTCGGTATAGAGAAATTGCGTGGAGACCGGCTCCGCGAGGGGGACATCCTCGGTCATGAGCGGGCAGCCGGGGACGGAGAGAACGTGCGTGGAAGCGGGCACGGCGTTGCGGATGCCCTGGGCGATGGTGATCGGGTGGGCAGCGGTGCCGTTGTAGTTGCCATAGAGCATGGGGATGTTGTCGGCATTTGGGCCGATGACGGCGATCGACTGGAGATTTTTGGAAAGCGGGAGGGCGCTGTTTTCATTCTTGAGCAGCACCATGGACTCGTCGGCCATCTTGTGGGCGATGGCGTCGTGCTCGTCGGTGGCGTTGGCGGTGGGGGGGATCGAGGCATAGGGGTCTTTGGTGGGCGGGTCGAACTCCCCCATGCGGATGCGCGCGGTGAAGAGGCGGCGCAAAGCGACATCGAGATCGGCCTCGGTAAGCAGACCCTGGCGGACCGCTTCCCCGAGCGAACGGTAGGTGGTGCCGCCGTTGAGATCGCAGCCGGCCTTGAGCGAGATGGCGGCGGCTTTCTCAGGGGAATCAACGGTGACGTGGCTGCGGTAGACATCGGCGACGGCGTCGACATCAGACACGACGTAGCCGTCGAAGCCCCACTGTCTGCGGAGGATGTCGGTGAGCAAACGCGGGTTGGCAGAGCAGGGGAGGCCATCGACGGCGTTGTAGGCGGCCATGACGGAATAGGCGTGGGCCTCGCGGACGGTCGCCTCGAAGGCCGGCAGATACGTGGTGAAAAGGTCCTGGTCGGAGGGGTCCACATCGAAACGGTGACGTTCGGGCTCCGGCCCAGAGTGGACGGCATAATGCTTGGGCGTGGCGATGGTTTCGAAATAGAACGGATCCTTCCCCTGTAAGCCCGAGACGAAGGCGACGCCAAAGCGGCTGGTGAGGTACGGGTCTTCGCCGTAGGTTTCCTGGCCACGGCCCCAGCGCGGGTCGCGGAAGATGTTGATGTTGGGGGACCACATATCGAGGCCGGAGTATTGGCCGTGATTGCCGCTGGCGATGGCGGCGTTGTGCTTGGCGCGGCCTTCCACGGCGATCACTTGGGCCATCTGGTAATGGAGGTCGGTATCCCACGAGGCGGCCATGCCGATGGCCTGGGGAAAGACGGTCGCGGTGCCGTTGCGTGCGATGCCGTGGAGGGCTTCACTCCACCAGTGGTAGCCATAGATGCCGAGGCGCCCGATGGCGGGGGCCTGCATGCAGAGCTGCGAGACTTTTTCCGGAAGGGTAAGCCGCTTGAGCAGATCTTCAACGCGGCGATCGACGGGAAGCGAGGCGTCAAAGAAGGGGATGTTTGGGCGGGGCATCATGGCTGAGGCGCCGGGAGGGGCGGGAGGGGCGGCGGCCGTTTTTCCGGCGGGGGCCTGCGCGACAGTGGTGCAGGTGGCCAGGGACATGCCGGCGGCAAGTGCGGCGGCGACGGTGAGACCAACGGAAATAGATCGCGTCACGGGGATCTCCGCGAAGAATTGAGGAAGTGCTGAGTTGTAAGCGGGTTTGGACGGCACGACAAGGATTTTTACTCCGGGAGCCGTGGCAACCAGACTTGCCGCGGGATGGGCCGGTGCTGATGATGCCGCGGCATGATGCACCTGCTCGCCCAGCAAACCGCAGCCTCCCCCGTGTCCGCAGATGCCGCGGATTGGATCATCTTTATCCTGGTCTATGTGGGCGTTGCGATCGGGACGATTCCGTTCACGCGGCTGTCGCGCTCGGCAATTGCCCTTTTGGGGGCGATCGCGGTGGTGGCGCTGGGGCGGATGGGCTTCGCGGCGGCGACATCGCAGGGGGTGACGGACTGGAGCACGCTGGCGCTCTTATTTTCCCTGATGATTCTGGCGGGGTCGCTGCGGATCGCGGGGTTTTACACGCGGATCATCCGGGTGATTGTGGCCCATGCGCATCGGCCGTGGGTGCTGCTCACAGGCGTGGTGGCGGCGGCGGCGGTGCTCTCGGCGGTGTTTGCCAATGACATCATCTGCCTGGCGTTCACGCCGGTGCTGGCCGGGGCGCTGAAGCGCGCGGGAAAAAATCCGTTGCCGTACCTGATCGCCCTGGCGACGAGTTCCAACATCGGCTCGGCGGCGACGCTCATCGGCAACCCGCAGAACATGCTGATCGGGCAATCGGCGCGGCTCTTGTTCGGGCATTATTTTTTGATGGTGGCGCCGCTCATTGTGCTGTGCCTGGTGATCAATGTGCTGGCCGTTGGACTCATTTACCGGCGGACGCTGTTTGTCGGGGCCGCCGCCGCATCACTCAGTCCCCAGTCCTCAGCACTCAGCACTGACGAGCCCGTGCGTCCCTGGCATATCATCAAGTCGCTGCTCATCACGGCGGGGCTGGTGGGGATGTTTCTGTTTTCGCCGGTGCCGCGGGAGATCACCGCGCTCGTGGCGGCGGGCCTGGTGTTGATTTCCCGGACGATCGAGCCGCGGAAATTGTTTGGCGAGGTGAACTGGGATCTGATCCTGCTGTTCATCGGTCTTTTTGTGGTGATCGGCAACGTGCAGCAGCACAATTTGCTGGGCGGGGTGCTGGCGGAGATTCAGAAATCCGGCGTGCCGCTGTATGCGCCGCTGCCATTTTCGACGGTGACGGTGGTGCTCTCGAATCTGGTGTCGAATGTGCCGGCGGTGCTTTTGCTCAAGCCTGGCCTGGCGATTCCGGCGGGAATTGGAGATCCGGTAACGCATACCTGGTACCTGCTGGCGGTGGTGTCGACCTTTGCGGGGAATCTGACGCTGCTGGGCTCGATCGCGAATTTGATCGTGGCGGAGCAGGCCAAGCCGCACGGCGTGACGGTGGGTTTTGGGGAATATTTGAAGGTGGGGGTGCCGCTGACGGTCATCACGGTGGCGCTCGCGGTGGTTTACTTTGCATGGGTCATCTGAAAACGAGACGGCGTTAAAATGTTGCCTCCGAACCGCCGGCAGGCCGGCGGCTATTTGGGTTGATCGCCTTTGACTTCCCATGCGGCCATGTGGTCGGCGAGGTCCTTTTTGGCCTGGCTGTATTTGGCCTGGAGTTCTTTCATGGCATCAGGGTTGGCGGCGACACGCGGGTTGCCAAAGGAACCTTCCAGCGAGGCGAGGGTTTCTTCAAGTTTGCTGATGGCTTTTTCGATCTCCGCGACGGACATCTTGCCAAATTTCTGGTTGACTTTGGCCTTGGGCGCGGGTTTTTCTTTGGACTTGGCGTCGCGCCGGCGGGTTTCCTCGGCGGCGCGGGCCTTGGCGGCGGATTCTTCCTTGCGCTCGGTTTCCTTCTGCGCGACGGCCGCCGCTTTTTCCTTTTCCACCGCCTCCAGGTAATCGCTGTATGAGCCGTTGTAGAGTTTCCACGGCACGCC
>Ga0265314_10001773_pt1 | contig 23287 bp, 20 predicted proteins | sample 4126metaG_FD_203106 | JGI IMG/M metagenome (GOLD analysis project Ga0265314, IMG submission 203106) | Rhizosphere microbial communities from Carex aquatilis grown in University of Washington, Seatle, WA, United States - 4-1-26 metaG | ecosystem: Host-associated > Plants > Roots > Rhizosphere >... | reverse complement strand
GGTGACTCGGGCGCGCCCGGCAGCTTCCGCTCGCGCTTCCTCGCCACGGCGTACTGGAACCCGGCCCTCGAGACCGACGCCGCGGGGCACGCGCAGGTGACGTTCCAGGCGCCCGACAACCTGACGGCGTACCGGCTCATGGCCGTCGCCGCCGACACGGGCGAGCGTTTCGGCGCGGGCGACAAGCGCCTCACCGTGCGCAAGCCGCTGCAGCTGCTCTCCGCGATGCCGCGCTTCCTCGCCGTCGGCGACGAGGTGCGCGGCGGCGTGCTGATCATCAACGACACCGGCAAGCCCGGCACGGCGATCGTCGACGCGACGGCCACGGGCGTGCGCCTGCACAAGGGCGCGCATCAGGAGATCACGCTCGCCGCGGGCGCGCGCGCGCCGGTCGCCTTCGCTTTGCGCGCCGATCGCGTGGGTGAGCTCCGCCTGCGCGTGAAGGCGAAGCTCGGCAGCGAGGAGGACGGCCTCGAGGTGCGGCTGCCCGTGCACATGCCGGCGCCCGTCGAGACCATGCTCGTCGCCCAGGGCTCGACGAAGGACGCCGTCGACCTCCCGGTGAAGATCCCCGACGGCGCGCTGCCGGGCTCGGCGACGCTCGAGGTCTCGCTCGATCCCGACGGCGTCGCGGGGCTAGAGGAGGGCCTGCGCGATCTCATCGAGTACCCGTACGGGTGCCTCGAGCAGACGACCTCGCGCCTCATCCCGCTCGTCGCCGTCGAGGAGCTCGCGCGCGGGCTCAAGCTGCCGGGCCTCGAGGGCCCGCAGCTGCAGCGCTTCATCCGCGCGGGCCTCGGCAAGCTCGAGGGCTTCCAGACCGACGAGGGTGGTTTCTCGCTCTGGATGGGCGGCAAGCCGGAGCCGTACCTGACGGCGTTCGCGCTGTGGGGGCTCAAGCTCGCCTCGGACGCCGGGCACCCGCTGCCCAAGAACATGATCCCGCGCGGCGTCGCCTGGCTGCACCGCGCGCTCGGCAGCGACGAGAAGGTCGCGAGCGCCATCGACGACGACCTCGGCGAGATGGGCAGCCGCGCCTTCGCCGTCCACGTCCTCGCGGTGCTCGACAGCCCGGACGCGGCGTACGCGACGAAGCTGCTCGAGGACAAGGCGAAGCTGCCGCGCTTCGGCCAGGCGTTCCTCGCGCGCGCGCTGGCCCTGAACCTCGGCGCCACGAGCCCGAGCGTCACGGGCCTGCTCGACGATCTCGCCGGCGCGGCGCGGCCCGACGGTGCCACGGCGCTCATCGGTGAATCGCGCGATCACAACCTCGGCTGGTACATGAGCAGCGATCTGCGCACGACGGCGATCGCCACCGACGCCTTCCTCGATCTGCGCCCCGCCGACCCGCTCCTGCCCAAGCTCGTGAAGGGCCTGCTCGACCGCCGGCGCGACGGACACTGGGAGACGACGCAGGACGATCTCTACGCGCTCGTCGCGCTGGTCCACTACATCAAGACCCGAGGCGACTCGGACGTCTCGGTCGTCGCGACCCTCGGCGACAAGACCGTGACCGAGGGGCCGCTCGAGGGCTCGAAGGTGCGCATCCGGCGCGCGACCGTGCCGCTCGACGTCACGCGCCCGCCCAAGGCGCCGCTGCACCTCGAGGCCACCGGCGGCACGGCGTTCTACTCGGCGATCGTCCGCTATCGCCGCGACCTCGCGCACCAGAAGGCCGAGGAGAACGGCATGACCATCCGGCGCGAGTACCTCGATCCTGCGACGAACGACCCCGTCGATCCGGCCAAGGGCATCAAGGTGGGGAGCATGGTGCGCGTGCGCGTCACGCTGTCGACGACCGACTGGCGGCCGCACGTCGCCGTCGACGATCCGCTGCCGGCGGGGCTCGAGGCCATCAACACGAAGCTCGTCACGAGCGGCGGCGTGCCGAAGGACAAGGGCGCCACCGAGAGCCACACGGAGGATCTCGACGAGGACTGGTGGCGGCCGGCGGCGCGCGAGCTGCGCGACGACCGCGTGCTCGTGTTCATCGAGCAGCTCGCGCCGGGGCCCGTGTCGTTCACCTACCTCGCGCGCGCGACGACCGCGGGCACGTACGCGCTGCCAGGCGCGTCGGTCCAGGCGATGTATCAGCCCGAGATCGGCGCGCGCACGGCGCCGGGGACCTTCGTCGTCAGCGACAAATGAAGCGCCGCCGCCTCCTCCGCATCGCGCTCGGCGCCGCGGCGGCCGCGCTCGCGCTGCCGCCCGCGGCCTGGTGGCTCGCCGTGCACGCCGGCAGCTACCCGCGCGCGCGCCTCGAGCCGCGCGCGTCGGCGTCGCTCACGGTGCTCGACGCGCAGGGCGCCGTCCTGCGCCAGGACGCGAACGGCGCCGGCGGCCGCGAGACGTGGGTCCCGCTCGCGCGGGTGTCGCCGCACCTCGTGGACGCGACGCTCGCCTCCGAGGACCGGCGCTTCTGGCTCCACGCGGGCGTCGATCCGGTGGGCGTCGCGCGCGCCTTCGGCCTCGACGTGCTGCGCGGGCGCGCGGCCTTCGGCGGCTCGACGCTGACGATGCAGCTCGTGAAGCTGCTCGAGCCGCGCCCGCGCACGCTCTGGGGCAAGGCCCGCGAGGCCGTGCTCGCCGGCCGCCTCGAGCGCGTCGCGACCAAGGCCGAGATCCTCGAGCAGTACCTGAACCGCGTCTACTACGGGCACGGCGCGTGGGGCGCCGAGGCCGCGGCGCGCTTCTACTTCGGCCGCCCGGCGAGCGCGCTCTCGATCGGAGAGTCCGCGTTCCTGGCGGTGCTGCCGCGCGGGCCCGAGGCCTACGATCCGTTCCGCCACCTCGACGTCGCCCTCCGGCGCCGCGGCCACATCCTCGCCGAGATGCAGGAGTCGCGCCTCGTGACGGCGGAGGAGCGCGAGGTGGCGGGGAAGACGCCGCTCGTCTTCCGCCGCGAGCACCCCGAGCTGCGCGCGCCTCACTTCGTCGAGCACGTCCTCGCGACGCTGCCGGAGGGCGCGCGCGACGGCGCGACCATCGAGACGACGCTCGACGGGCCGCTGCAGCGGTCGCTCGAGGTCGCCGTGCGCGCCCACCTGGACGCCATCGGCGGGCGCGACGTCTCGCAGGCGGGCGTCGTCGTGCTGCGCAACAGCGACGGGGCGATCCTCGCGATGGTGGGCTCGCGCGACTACTTCGACGCCGCGCACGCCGGCGCCGTGAACGTCACGACCATCCGCCGCCGCCCCGGCTCGACGCTCAAGCCCTTCGTCTACGGGCTCGCTCTCGAGGCGGGCGACTCACCGGCGACGATCGCCTGGGACGTCGTGCTGCCCGGCGAGACGCGCGAGACGTACACCGCCGACGTCAAGCAGCACGGCTTCGGCCGCTATCGCGAGACGCTCGCCGGCTCGTACAACCTCGCGGCCGTGCACACGCTCGCGCGCGTCGGCGCGCCCGCGCTCGCGCGTCGCCTGCGCGCCGCCGGCCTGACGACGCTGCCGCCGCCCGACGAGCGCTACCCGCTGTCGCTCGCCATCGGCGAGACCGAGTTCCGTGTCCTCGAGTACGCGGGCGCCTTCGCCGCCTTCGGCAACGCGGGCCGCGCCGTCGTGCCGCACGCCTTCACGCGCGTGCGCTTGCCCGGCAGCGGCGACAGGGTCTTCCCCCCGCGCGCGGGCGCGGCCGTCTTCACGCCCGATACCGCCGCGCTGATCTTCGACATCCTCTCGGACCCCGACGCGCGCCGGCCCATGTTCGGCAGCGCCTCGCCCGTCGTCCTCGACTTCCCCGTCGCGCTCAAGACGGGCACGACGCGCGCCTTCACCGACGACCTCGCCTTCGGGACCACGCGCGAGTACACGGTGGGCGTGTGGGCCGGCAACTTCGACGGCTCGCCCACGAACGGCGTCATGGCCATGCAGGGCGCTGCGCCCCTCGTGCGCGCCGCGTTCGTCGCGCTCGCCGCCCGCTTCGGCGAGCCGACCGCGCCCGACCGGCCCGCGACGCTCGAGCACCACGAGGTCTGCGCCCTCTCCGGCCTGCGCCCCGGCCCCGACTGCCCGCGCAAGCACGAGCTCTTCGCGCCCGGCACGGCGCCGCGCGCGCAGTGCAACTGGCACCGGCGCGCCTGTGGACGCCGGACCGTCGTCTACCCGCCGGAGGTCGAAGGCTGGGCGCGCGTGCACGGGTTGCTGCGCGCGCGCGTCGCGTGCGACGAGGAAGCCTCGGCGCCCCCCGGCGGCCTGGCGATCGTGTATCCGGCGGACGGCGCGCACTTCTTGCTCGACCCGGGCCGGCCGGCGGAGCGGCAGCGGCCGCCGTTGCGCGCCAGCCCCGCGCGGGCGCCGGTGCGCTGGACCGTCGACGGCGTGGCGGCGGAGCGGTTCGTGCCGGCGCCGGGCTCGCACGTGGTCGTCGCGCATCTCGGAGACGAAGAGCGGCGCATCACGATCGAGTTCCAGTGAGCCGTCGCGTGCGATAGTCGCGGCATGGCCTGGGTGAAGATCCCGAAGGAGAACCACCCGCTCTTCCGCGCCGCCCTCCCGCGGGATCCGCGCATCTCGACCGTCGACATGTTCGGTGGCATCGCCGCCAAGGTGAACGGGCGGATGTTCGCGGCGCTCTTCGGGCGTGGCGCCATCGTCAAGCTGTCTCCGGTCGATCAGCGAGCCGCGCTCTCGCTCGACGGCGCGGAGCCGTTCGATCCCATGGGCACCGGCCGCGGCATGCAGGAGACGGTTCTCCTGCCGGAGCAGGTCATGGACGAGCCGGACGAGCTGCGCGCCTGGTTTCGCAAGGCGCTCGACCACACGGCGACGCTCCCGCCAAAGCCGAAAGCGAAGCCGAAGGCGAAAGCGAAGCCGAAGAAAAAGTAGGGCCGCCGGCTCAGCCCGGCGACACCTCGTACAACCGCACTCCGAGGGAATCGTCGACCAGCTTCCAGTTCGCGGGCGGGTGATCGAAGACCGCCTCGATGTCCGGGGGCAGGGTCTGGCCCATCGCCTTGTAGCCGCCCTGCATGACCTGGAGCGGAAAGATCAAGTACGTGCGGCGGCCCTGGACGGCCGTGATGCGCGCGAGGGCGAGGTCGTCGATGATCTGGACCTCGACGCGCTTGTCCGAGTAGCCCGAGAGGAAGTGGAGGATGTCCTTCGGCGCGTCCGGCGCGTACAGCAGCGCCGGCGGCGACTGGCCGGCGACGTCGTTGAACAGCCGCGTGTAGGCGTGCTCGGCCGGCCGGCGATACATGTCGGCGCCGGTCGCGAGCGTGAGCGCGAGATATCCGAACGCCGCGATGAGCCCGCCCTTCGCGATGGTCGCCGTCGGGGCCGGGTTGGTCGGGGCGCGGCGGCGCAGCATGGCCCAGACACCGACCGCGGCGAGGACGGCGACCGCCTCGGCCGACGCCGAGCGCAGCGTCCCTGGGAAGTGGCTCGGGATGAAGAACGCGGCCGTGTCGATGCAGAGCCCGGCCACGAAGACGCTGAAGATGACGACCAGCTGCGGACGCGCCCGCTGCAAGGCGGCCTCGCGCGCCTCGCCCCCCAGGCGCCACAGGTACGCGAGCGTCCCTCCCGCGAGCGGCGCCACTAGGCTGCACATCGGCAGGATGTTGCGGTAGTCGACGAGCACGGGGATGAAGTGCTTGGGCGAGCTCGTGCCGAACCAGTAGAACGCGATCGTGCCCACGCACACGATGGGCAGGAAGAGGTCGCGCTCGCGGCTGCCGATCTCGGGCCACGCGCGCTTCCAGAAGAGGCCGACCATGAAGGGCGCCGCGAACGCCATCTCGACGATGACGCCCGGCCGTCCCAGCACGATCGCGAGGAACCCGAGCAGCAGGCGGTGCAGGTAGGCGCCGAGCGAGTGGTAGATGATCTCGAGCTGCCCGCGGTTGTGGATGCCCTCCATGATCTCGAAGCGCTTGAAGTACGAGCCCGTGAGCACCTTGTAGAAGTGGAGGTGCAGCACGACGAACCCGAGCGCCGTCGCGGCGAACACGAGCCAGCGTCCGATCCCGCGCTTGTTGCGCAGGTCCCATAGCGCGACGAGCGCGAGCACGGGCGCGACGGCGAAGATCGTCTCCTTGAACGTGAAGGCGACGTTCCAGGACAGACCCGCCGCCGCCATGAGCGCGCAGCCGAGCATCGGTGTCTTCGCGCGCCGGCCTTCCCAGATGAGATAGACGACCGCCAGCAGGGCCGCCGACAGCGGCACGTCGGGGAACATGTGGCGCGTGTAGAAGAGGAAGTGCCCCGACATCATGAGGAGCAGCGCCCCGGCGCCGCCGGCCAGCGTGCCGAACAGGCGCGACCCGAAGCGATACGCCAGCAGCACCACGATGACCGTCATGAACAGCGGGAAGATCGAGTTGACGTTCGCGCTCGGCCCGTCGAAGGCGCGGTAGAGGAAGCTGAGCGGCACCGTCAGCCCCACGCGCGTGTCGTAGATCATCGAGATGTCGGCGGCGCGGAAGGTGCCGATGGCCCTGTGGAACGCGCTCTCGCTGTAGAGGACCTCGTCGTGGATCGGGGTGTTCAGCGTGACGAACGCCGCCTGCAGGAACGGCATCGCCAGCGCCGCGCCGAGCATCAGCCGCCCCGCCTTGCGCTCGCCCTCGGCCTCCGGTTTCTCTAGATCCATCGAATCCCCTCTCGGCATCCTATCAAGCAGGTCATGAGAGATCACCCGAGGGCGTTGGGCGAGTTCGGAGGGCGGCGGCCGCGCGCGCCGACCCGGAGCGCCACGGGCGCCTCGCCGGCCCGCACGCGGTAGCGGCCCGGCGCCGCCGGCAGCGAGCCGAAGCCCGCGGTCGCGTCGGCGTAGACGTCGCGCGAGACCTTGCGCGCGACGCGGACCAGGTGGTGCCAGACCTCGGCCTCGCGGCCGAGCGCGTCCGCGGCGGCTTCGAGATCGAAGCGCGCCGGCACGAGCTTGGCGCTGGCGCCGATCACGCCCCCGCGCACGACGGGGGCGAGGCGACGGAAGACGTCGCGGCCGTGACGGTCGTAGTAGAGGACCGTGTGCGCCGTCGACAGCGAGCCGGCCCACGGATAGCGGCGCAGCAGCCAGCCCGACGACAGCGTGTCCAGCGCTTCGTCGAGCTGCGCGGGCTCGCCGTCGCGCAGGGGCGGCGTCTCCTCCTCGAAGAAGAGCCCCGTGCCGAGCGTGTCGCCCTCGACCTGCCAGACCTCGCGGATGCCGAAGCGCTCCGGCGCTTGCGCCACCAGCGCGCCGTGCGTGAGATCGAACTGGCCCACGATGAACGCGGCGACCTCGTCGCGCCGGTCGTCGAGGAACTGCAGCGTCGCGAGGGCGTCCGCCAGCGTCTCCGTCGGGAAGCCGGTGAAGCACATCGCCTCGGCGGCGATGCCGGCGGCCGCGAGGTGGCCGATGACGTCGCTCACGACCGCCACGGGCGCGCCCTTGTCGATGAGCTCGAGGACGCGCGGGCTGGCCGACTCGACGCCCAGCGCGCAGGCGACGGCGCCGCCCCGCCGCAGCGTCTCGGCGCGCGCCGGGGTCAGGTAACGTTCGGGCTTGAGGTCGGTCGCCCAGCGCAGCTCGAGGCCGGAGTCGGCCAGCGCGCCCGCCAGCTTGACGATCGTCTTGGGCGCGACCGAGTCCTGCGACAGGTAGAAGTGCCGCGTGCCGTGCTTGGCCGACAGCGCCGCCAGGTGCGCGACGCAGGTCTCGACCGCGCGCTCGCGGTAGCTGGCCGTGCCGACCTCGGCGAGCCCGTAGTGGCAGAACGTGCACTTGCCCCAGTAGCAGCCGCGCGTCGGATCGTAGGGCAGCGTCAGGACCGGCGAGAAGTACTTGTCGAGCGGCATCCCGTCGAAGTCCGGCGGCGGCAAGGCGCGCATGTCCTCGCTGGCCTCGCCGGGCGTGAACTTCGCGCCGAGCATGCGATCGCGCTGCACGAGGTTCGGGATCGCGCGGAGAGCGCGCGCGAGAGAGTCGGGTTCGCCGTGCTCGTCGAGGGCGCGGCAGAGCGCCAGGAGCGTGTGCTCGCCCTCGTAGACGACGGCGGTGTCGAACGGTCCCAGCGCCGCCGCGAGCGCCGGCCCGCGCAGGCGGATGAGCAGCTGCGTGATGGCGGGCCCGCCGATCGTGAGGTGGACGCCGGGCAGCGCGCGCCGCAGCTTGAGCCCGAAGGCGAACGCGGGCTGCAGCTGTCCCGGGAAGCACAGCGAGAGCCCGACGGCCCGGACGCCCGCGGCGCGCAGGCGCGGCGCGAGCGTGCCCGTGACGTAGGCGTCGAACGGATCGCGCTCGGGAGAAGCGTCGTGCGCGATCTCCTCGGGCGTCGTGAAGGCGAACGGCGTCCGGTAGCCCGTGAAGTCGAGCTGCAGCGGCGCGTGCGCCGCCGAGATCACGCGGAGCCCGGCGTCGATGGTGTCGACCGCGCGCGCGTAGAGCTCGCCGTCGAAGAACCGGACGGGATCGCGCAGGGTGGCCACGGCCTCGTCGATGCCCTCCGGGACCGCGTGCGCGTCGCCGCGCGCCCTCCAGAGCGCGTGGTACTCGAGCTGCTCGGCGTGGCCGAGCGTCGCGCGCTCCTCGAGCCGCGCGATGCGATCCTCGATGCGCGTGCGCAGCGCCGTCATCGGCGCCTGCCGCAGCAGCGCATCGTAGGCCTCGACGTTGGCGTCGATCGGCAGCACCTCGACGCCGTTCGCGCGCAGGAACCCGGTCAGCGCGGGGACCGCCAGGTACGGCGCCGTCGGATCACAGGTCGGCGGGTAGATGAGGGCGATCTTCATGCGGTGCTCCGGGCCGGGCAGTATAGTCCACTCTCGTGAACGACCGCGCCGAGGGCCTGCGGCAGCTGCTGTCGGCTCGGGCGCGCCTCGAATCGGCCGACACCGACTGCGTGCGGTTGTCGGCCGGTCTCGCCGACGGGTTGCCGGGGCTCGTCGTCGACCGCTTCGGCCCGCTCGTCGTGGCGGTCGACTACGCGGGACCCGGGACCGACGGTCTGACCGCTCCCGCGCTGCTCGACCTCGTGCGGGAGGCTTGCCCCGGGCGTCACGTCGTCACGAAGGCGCGGTCGTCCGCCGACGGCACCAACAAGTTCGCGACGGCGTCGCATGTGCCCGAGGGCGGCGCGCGGCCCCTCGTCGCCCGCGAACGCGGTCTGGCCTTCGAGATCGGCCTCGACCCGGCCCACGACTTCGGCATCTTCCTCGACGCCGCCAAGGCCCGCCTCTTCGTGCGCGAGGCCGCGCGCGGTCAGCGAGTGCTGAACCTCTTCTCCTACACGGGTGCTTTCGGGGTCGCCGCCGCCGCGGGCGGAGCCACCGACGTCGTCAACGTCGATCCCAACCGTGAGTACCTGGCCTGGTCGCTGCGCAACGCCGCGCTCAACGGCGTCAGCATGCGCGTGTTGCCGGACACGGCGCAGGATCACCTCGCGAAGCACCTTCGACGGCTCGCGCGCAATCCCGCCCAGGCCAACTACGATCTGGTGATCGTCGATCCGCCGGCCTTCGGCGTGGGGCGCGGCAACGAGCGCGTGCTGCGGCTGCTGTGGCCCGACCTCTTCGCGAGCTTGCTCGCCATGGCGCCGCGGAAGGTCGTGCTCATGTCCAACGACAAGGCCTTCCGCTCGAGGCAGAGCTTCGTCGAGCTGGTGCAGGCGCAGCTGGGCGAGCGCTATCGCTTCGAACGCCTCGGCACTCGCCTGACGCCCGAGGATCTCGCGGCCGACAGACCGTCGCTGCGCTGGACGTCGGACGGCGAAGCGGCAGATCCCTTCTACGTCGAGCCGGTGGTCGTGGCCGGAACCCTTTCGACGGCAAAGCCGATATGAAGGAATGACGTCCGATCTTCGCCCGTATCAGCGCGACGCGGTCGAGGCCGTGCTGGCGGCGCGGCGCGCCGGCAAGCGGCGGCTGCTCGTCCACCTGCCCACGGGCGCCGGGAAGACCGTGATCTTCTCGCACCTGGCGCAGCTCGCGCGGCGGCAGGTGCTGGTGCTCGCCCACCGCGAGGAGCTGCTGACGCAGGCGCGCGAGAAGCTGGAACGCGCGCTGGGCGGCGCGGCCGTGGTGGCCATCGAGCGCGGCGCGCTGCGCGCTCCGACCGACGCGCGCGTGCTCGTCTGCTCGATCCGCTCGCTGCACGAAGAGCGCCTGGCCCAGGTGCTGCGCGGGCGCGACGTGGGCCTCATCGTCTACGACGAGTGCCACCACGCGGCCGCCGAGGACAACCTGCGCGTGCTGCGCCAGCTCGGCGTCTTCGAGCCCACCTTCACGGGCACGCTGCTCGGCTTCACCGCCACGACCTCGCGCGGCGACGGCCAGGGCCTCGACGAGGTCTTCGAGGAGATCGTCTACTCGCGCGCGTTGCCCGAGCTGATCGAGGACGGCTTCCTGGCGCCGTTGCGCGGCTACCGCATCGCGACCACCGCCGACCTGCGCCAGCTGTCATCCACATCGACCGGCCTCGACTTCGACGAGGAGCAGCTGGCCGAGGCCGTCGACATCGAGGAGCGCAACGCGCTGGTCGCGCGGTCGATTCAGGAGCTGGCGCGCGATCGTCGGACCATCGCGTTCTGCGTGACGGTGAACCACGCCCGCCACCTGGCCCACGCGCTGAACGCGCTCGGCGTCCCCGCGGGCATCGTCCACGGCGCCATGCCGGGCGAGGCGCGCGCGCGGGCGCTGGCCGAGTTCCGCGCGGGACGGGTCCAGGTCCTCACGAACGTGGGTGTCCTGACGGAGGGCTTCGATGATCCGGGCGTGTCGTGCGTCGCCATGGCGCGCCCGACGCGCTCGGAGGGCCTCTACGCGCAGTGCGTGGGCCGCGGCACGCGGCTGCACCCCGGCAAGGCCGACTGTCTCATCCTGGACTTCGTCGATCTGACGGACCTCGCCCTCTGCACCTTGCCGTCGCTGTTCGGCACGCCGCGCGACCTGGACCTGCGCGGCGGCGACGCCGCCGAGGCGCGCCGCGCGTGGCTGGCCATCGAGTTCGATCGCCCCGGCTTCGAGCTCGAGGCCGGCGCCGTCACGCTGGCGGAGATCCAGGACCGCGCCGCGAGCTTCGATCCCCTCACGCTGCGGACCCACGAGGACGTGCGCGCGATCTCCAGCCACGCCTGGTTCTCGCTCGGCCGCCACGGCGTCGGCCTGCACTTCCAGCGCGCGGGCCGCGTCAGCGAGGTGCTGGTCGTGCGCCGCGCGGCGCGCGGCAAGAGCTGGGAGGTCGTCATGGACGGCCGGCCCATGGAGCGGTTCTCGCGCCTCGAGGCGGCCGTCGAGGCCGTGGACTTCGAGCTCGAGCGCATGGGGAGAGGGGCGGTGCTGTCGGCCGCCGCGGAGGCCGCGTGGCGGCGCCCCGCGAACCTCGGTGAGACGCTGCGCCTCGGCGTGTGGAACCGCTTCCACCCGCGCGGGGCGCGCGCTCTCTGAGCGGCGCCGCTCACATGATGATGATGGACGTCAGGCAGCACCCGTTGGCGCAGACGGTGCCGGCGGGACAGCTCGTCGGCTCGATGCCGCCCGGGCCGCACGCCGAGACACCTGTGGGGCAGACGGGCGTCGGACCGCCGCCTTCGCCGCCGGCGCCGCTGCTGCCGCCCGCGCCCGTGCTGCTGCTACCGGAGCAGAAGAGGACGCACGCCTCGCCCGAGTCGCCGCCCGCCTTGTTCTGGTCGCCGTCGTGCACGATGACCTGCACGCGGTACGAATGCCCCGCGGCGAGCGGAACGCTCCAGCGCGCCTCGGCGCCGTAGCCTTCGTTCGAGAGCCCCGAGGGCGGCGTGTCTCCGCCGGCGAGGCTCCAGTTGTTCTTCGCGGGATCCTTGTCGGGCGTGATCGTGACGGTGTTGGGCGTGACCGTCTTGTCGACCGTGCGCACCGCGGCCTTCCACGTCCCGAACACCTCCGTCGGTCCGATCGGCCGACCGCCTTGCTGCCAGTCGCCCGAGCGGTTCTGCGCGTCGCTGGTGATGTCCGTGAGGAACAGGACGGGCCACATGGGCCGCAGCGACTGGTCGAGGCCGCTCTGATCGCCGGCGAGCTCGGTCGTCCCGAGCTGCGCGTTCGTGACGCTGCCCGGATCGCTCATGAGCGCGGAGACGGGATAGTCGGTCGTCGTCGTGCCGGACGCCGTCTTCACGACGACGCTGCGCACGCCCAGCGTCAGCGCGTGCTCGTCGTTGTAGAAGACGCGCACGACGCCGTTCGGCGCGCCGCCCTCGGGCTGGATGGCGCGCAGGACCTCGTCCTCGTTGAAGTCGACGCTCGCGAGCGTGCCGCCGCTCGAGCTCGGATAGCCGCAGCCCGTGATGAGCGTCCCCGTCACGCCGGGCGTGCAATTGACGATGGGCGGGCTGCCCGCGGCGCCCATCATGCCGGGGCCCATCTTGCCGCCCGGACCCATCATGCCGGGCATCATCATGCCGCCCGCGCCGGTGGCACCCATCGCGCTGCCCGCGGCGCCGGTCGAGCCGCTGCCCGCGGCGCCGGTCGAGCCGCTCCCCGCGCTGCCCGTCCCGGCGCCGGGCCCGGCTGGCTTGTTGCCCGCCGGGGGGCCCGAGCAAGCGAGGGCCGACGAGATCGTCAAGATCGCGAGGGACGGTCCAAAGGTGCGTGCTGCGCGCATTGCTGCCTCCTCGCCTCTTGGTGGGCAGGCCGCGCGAGAAGGTTAGGTTCTTTTTTTCACTCGATGACGGCGGCCGCGCACGACGTGCCGCCGCCGGTGACGGTCGCGCAGAACGTCCCGGCGCAGCAGCGCGCGGCCGCGACGTCGCAGGACTCGCCCGGCTGCAGGCAGAGCGGGGCGCCAGCGCCCGCGTCGGGCGACGGCAGACAGACCGTCTTTCCCGGCTGGCCTCCGCAGAGGCCGCCGCAGCAGTCCCCCGCGCCCGCACACGGCGCGCCGACGGGCGCGCACGAGGCGCGGCAGTAGAGGGCGCCGTTGGTGTCCGGCAGACAGAACCCCGAGCAGCACTGATCCGCGAGCGCGCAGCCCTGTCCGTCGGCCCCGCACGCGACCGCCGCGGCGCGCTGACAGCGCGACACACCCGCGCTGTCGGCGCGGCAACTGTTGGCGGGCATCCCGCAGCACTCGTCGTTCTTCTGACATCGCTCGCCGAGCGGATGGCAGCCCATGGCCTTGCACCGCGCGACCCCTTCGGGGCCCACGGCGCACATGCCCGAGCAACAGTTCGAGCCGACGGCGCAGCGCTCGCCGTTCGAGCTGCACCCGCCGACGTCCGCGCAGCGCATGGGCCCATGGCCTTCGGCGAGCGGCATCGCCACGCACGAGCCCGAGCAGCAGTCCATGTTGGTCTTGCACGTCTCGTCGACGACGCGGCACCCGGGCAGCGGCGCGCAGGTGGACGGGCCGCCCGCGGGGGCCATGGGGCCCGCCGGCTTGGCGACGCACCGGCCGCTGCAGCAGTCGTCGGGGCGATCGCACGTCTCCGCGACGACGCGGCACTGAGAGAGGAGGGCGCACCGGCTCACGCCGTCGCCGCCGGGGAGGCAGGCGCCGCCGCAGCACTCTTGATCCATCGCGCAGGTGTCGCCGGCCGCGGCGCACGGCGGACCGGCGGGCCCGCACGCCGCTCCCATGCAGTTGCCGCCGCAGCAATCGATCGACGACGCGCACGCGGCCTTCGGCGCCGCGCACAGCCCGGCCCCGCAGCGCCCGGTCTTTCCATCGCAGAAGAGCGAGCAGCACGCGCCGGCGCGCGCGCAGGGCTGGCCGATCGACGCGCAGCCGGCCGCCGCCCGGCACACGGAGGCGCCGGTGGCGTCCTCGTCGCACAAGAAAGAACAACAATCGGCCGCGCCGACGCAGGGCTCGCCTTCCTGATGGCACGCGCCGACGGCGCCGCAGGTTCCGGCCGCGCAGCGCGTGGAGCAGCAGTCCGCGGCGACCGTGCACGCCGAGCCGTTCGGCGCGCAGGCGGCGGTGTGGGCGGGCTCGACGACGACCTCGAAGTCGCGCCGGCAGCTCGCCGGCACGAGGAGGACGACGAGCAGGAGGAGACCGCGAGCGGGCGTCACGTCTCAGCGCGCGTGTGATCGAGCGGTGACGAGGACGTGGGCGCGAGCGGCCCCGAGCCCGTTCGGGAAGGCCGCGAGATAGCGCGTCGCCAGGTCCGCCGCGACGTCGCTCTCTCCCGCCGCCGCGGCGCTGTCCATCGCGCCCATGAGCGCCTCCTCGCGCAGCGCCCCCGAGGGCGCGGCGGTGAGCGCGCGCTCGAAGTCGGCGCGCGCGGCCGCGGGCCGCCCCAGCCGTTGCTCGAGCTGCGCGGCGGCGTAGAAGGCGTTCTGCCTCATCGCCGCGGGCGCGCCGTGGTGGTCCAGCGCCTTGTACGCCGTGACGGCCGCGTCGAAGCGCCCGTCCTGCCGCAGGGCCTCGGCCCGGAGGTATCGAAGCTCGTCGTGGCAGCTCGACGCGTTCGCCGACGCCTCCACGCAGTCGAGGCGCGCGGCCATCGCGCCCTCCACCAGCCGCAGCGCGCGCGCCGCCTCGCCCGCGCGCATCGAAGCGCGCGCCTGGCGCGCCGTCGTCTCGCAGCTCGGGGCCGTGGCCTCGCACGGGCGCGGTGCAGCCTCGGGAGGCGCCTCGACGGCGGGAGGCGCCTGGGGCTCGTCGGCGACGAAGGCCGCGCCCTCGAGCGCGACGTGCTCTCCCGCCGCGACGGCCCGCTCGCCGCCGTTCCCGGCGAACACGGCGACCCGACCTTCCTGCACGGCGACCGTCGAGCGGCCGACGCCGGCCTGCACCGTGAAGCGCGTGCCGCGGACCTCGACGCGTGCCTCGTGCGTCCTCACCGCGAAGGTCGCGCCGGCCGCGCGGTGAGCGACCTCGGCCGTCAGCGTCCCGCGCTCGAGCCCGAGCGCGACGTGCGCGACGTCGCCCGCGACCGTCAAGCGCGCCGGGCCCTGGATCGTCACGGACGCGTCGGCGAGCGCGAAGCTCGCGGTGCCGTCCACGTCGATCGGCTGGTCGCCGGCGAGCGCCGCGCCGGTGCGGAGCTCCACTCCGCCTGCGCGCGCCGTTCCCGTCATCGACGTCACCCGCGCGACGAGCCCCGACGCGGGCGCGATCGCCTCGCCGCGGAAGCGCGCCACGAGCACGACCGCCGCCGCCGCCGCGACCGCGAACGCGCCCCAGGCGACGACGCGCCCCGGGGCGCGCCGCGGGAGGGGCCGCTCCGACAGCCGCCGCTCGATCTCGACCTCCATGCGACGCGCGCGCATGAGATCCGGCGGCTCGGGCGCGAGGCCGCGCATGACGGGCACGAGCCGACCCCAGAGCGCGGCCCGGCGCCGGCAATCCTCGCAGGTCTCGAGGTGCGCGTGCACCGCGAGCTCGTGGGCGGCGTCGAGGCGGCCGTCCATCAGCGAGACGAGCTCGGACTCGGTGGCGAAGCACCTCATCGCGCCTCCTCCGGCGGCAGCCACTCGGCGAACCACGCATCCTTCCGCGCGCGGCGTTCGATCTCGCGACGCGCGTCGTGCACGCGCACCTTTACCGCCGCCACCGACGCGCTCACCATCACCGCGATCTCGTCCATCGAGTAACCCTCGAGGACGTGCAAGACGAACGCGACGCGCGGCTTCGGCCTCAGGCTCGCGAGCAGGCGGTCGAGGCGCGCCAGCCCCTCGCGATCGACCGCCGTCTGCTCGGGGCCGACGCCGCCGTGCTCCGCGTCGCCGGCGAGCTCGAGCGGCGTCGTCGGCAGCCGCGGCTTCCTGACCGCGTGCATGGTGACGCGCACGGCGATGCGCCCGAGCCACGTCGAGAAGAGCGCGTCGCCCCGGAACGCCGGCAGCGAGCGGAAGCCTTCCACGAAGACGGTCTGCACGAGGTCGTCGACGTCCATCGAGCGGCCCGCGAGCCGGTACACGAGGCGGTGCACGCGCGCGTGGTGCAGGCGGAAGAGCTCGCGAAAGGCCGACGCCTCGCCGCGCCGCGCGCCCTCGATGAGCGCCGCGACGACCTGCGTCGCCGGGGCCTGGCTCTGCTGCGGCATGGCCACGTCCTCATAGTGGCGTCCCGACCGAAAAAGGAGAGGAAAAATCGGCGCCGGATCACCAGAGATCGAGGCCGACACCCGCCGCCCCTGCGACCTCCAGGCCCGACAGCGTGGCCAGGGGCTGCCCTTGCGCCGTGAAGTGCTGACTGACGATGACGCCCAGCGCCGCCACGCGCACGCCGAGCCAGGCTCGCGCGCCCAGGCGCAGGCGCAGGCCGACCTCTCCGCCAAGCGCCGGCGCCACCGACCACCCCGAGCGCACGGCCAGCGCGGAGCTGGTCGTGTCGATCGACACGAACGCGGCCTCGCCCACCAGTCCCGCCGTGGCCTCCCACCGCCCGGTCCGCCGCGCGAGGCGCGCCGCGAGCGACAGGGGCACGCGCGTGATGATGGCGCTGACCTCCCCCGAGCGCGCGTCGATGCCCGAGAGCGCTTGTCCACCCACGGCCAGCTCGAGGCGCTGCCGCCAGACGCGGCGGACCAGCGCCACCGCCACGCCTTGTTGCAGGACGCGCCCGCTCGGAAACCCCACGACGGCGAACGAGGTCTCGAGCGCGGAGGCATGCTCCTCCGCCTGAGGCGGCGCGCTCGCCGCCGACAAGCGCACGAGGGTCGGGGAGCTCGCCACGATCGGGCTCGGCTCGGCGAGGCTCGCGCGCAGGAGGGCCTGCACCTTGAGCGCCACAGCGCGATACAGGTCCTCGTCGCGCCGGGGCCGCGGGACGCTGGTCACGAGCGTCTTCGCCGTCACCCGGTCGACCACCTCGATCTCGGCGCTGCCGGGCGCGCCGTCGGCGATGCGCACGACGGCCCACGCCCGCACGGACTCGCCGAGGCCGGTCGTGGCCTCGAGCTCGTGCCGCAGGTCGCCTCCTGGAACCGCGGGCGCCGTGCGGATGTCCACGTCGAACTCGTCGAGGTAGGTCCGTAGCGCATCGGCGAGGCGCTCGGCGTCGAGCGGCGCGGAGGCCGTGAGCACGATGATCGGCCGCTCGAGGTTCACGTCACCTCGATCGGCGCCTCGAGCGGCGCCGGCCGCGACGACGCCGAGCGCTGCCGCAAAGAGCACGCGTCCACACGACCGCACGCTTTCATCTAACAGCGGGCGGGACGGCTCTGTCGAGCGCCTCTCTCAGCGCTTGCCGATCGCCGCGTCGACGAGGGTCGTCGCGAGCGCGCGGGCGCTCTTCACGACGGACGGGTCCTCGTCCATGTACGAGCCCACGGTGGCGCCGTCGTAGATGAGCGTCAGCTGCTGCGCGAGGCGCTCCGGATCGGCGGCGCCCGCCTCGGTGGCCAGGTCGGCGAAGAGGCCGCGCATCCAGGCGCGTGACTCGTTGGAGACGCGGCGAACGCCCGCGCTGGGGCGGCCCTCCGCCGTCGCGAGCACGAACGCGCACCCGCGGAAGCGCGACTCCGAGATGCGCTCCTCGAGCGCGTCGAAGACCGCCAGCAGACGCGCGCGCGGCGTCGTGGCGGCCGCGAGCTTCCTCGTGACGCGCGCCTTCCGGGACTCGTGCCGGCCCGCGAGGTACGCCTGCACGAGCGCCTCCTTGCTGCCGAACGTGCTGTAGAGCGACGCCTTGGCGACCCCCGCCTTCTCGATGATGCGGTCGATCCCGACGGTGTGGACGCCTTCCTCGTAGAAGAGGTCGTTGGCGGCCTTGAGCAACCGCTCGCGGGCGGAGGCCCCGTCGGACTCCCTTGCCGTCTGCGTCTTCATGATGGTCTTGACTATGACAGACCGGTCTGTCTATATCAATAGGCAACTAGACAGACCGGTCTGTTTGATAAAGAACGCAGGGAGCAAGGAGCCATCATGTCCACGACCTCTTTTTCGACCGTCGCCGCGCGCCCGTGGCAACTGTCCCAGCCCGCGAGCTTCGCGTTGCTCGCGTCGATCGTCCTCTTCTTCCTCGCCGGATCGGCCGCGCCCACGCCGCTGTATCCGGTGTACCAGGCGGCCTGGGGCTTCTCGCCCGTGACGGTGACCGTGGTCTTCGGGATCTATGCCCTCGCGGTGCTGGCGACGCTGCTGACGTTCGGCTCGCTCTCCGACCACGTCGGGCGGCGGCCCGTGCTCATCGTCGCGACCCTCACGCAGGCGCTCACGATGATGATCTTCGCGTCGGCCCACGGCCTCGCGGCCCTGGTCGTCGCGCGCGTCGTGCAGGGGCTCTCGACGGGCGCGGCCATCGGCGCCATCGGCGCCGGTCTGCTGGACATCGATCGGTCGCGCGGCACCATCGCGAACAGCGTCGCGCCCATGGCGGGCACGGCGACGGGCGGGATCCTCTCGGGCCTGATGGTGCAGTACCTGCCCGCGCCCACGCACCTCGTCTATCTCGTGCTGGGCGTCATCTTCGTGGTGCAGGCCGGCGGCGTCGCGCTGATGCCCGAGACGGTCGCACCCCGGCCGGGCGCCCTCGCGTCTCTCCGACCGCGCTTGCGTGTCCCGGCCGGCCTGCGCGGCGCCGTGCTGCTCGCCGCACCCGCGCTCGTGGCTTCGTGGGCGCTCGCAGGTTTCTACGGCTCGCTCGGTCCCGCGCTCGTCCGTCGCATCCTCGCGTCGTCGTCGTTCGTCGTGGGCGGACTCACGCTGTTCGTGCTCGCCGGCAGCGGCGCCGTGACGGTGCTGCTGCTCCGTCGCTGGCCGGCCCTGAGGATGATGAACTTCGGCGCCGCCGCGCTCATCGTCGGCGTGGGCCTCACCCTCGTCGCGACCGCGCACGGGATGGCGCCGCTGTTCTTCGCGGGCGCCGCGCTCGCGGGCGCCGGCTTTGGGACGGGCTTCCAGGGCGCGATTCGCACGGTCCTCCCGCGCACGGCCGCCGCCGATCGCGCCGGCGTCCTCTCCGTCCTCTTCGTGATCTCGTACCTCGGCATGGGCGTTCCCGCGGTGCTCGGCGGCCTCCGCGTCGTGCACGGCGGTGGGCTCTTCGCGACCTCGCGTGAGTACGGCGCCGCCGTCATGGCGCTCGCCGCGCTCGCGCTCGCGGGCGGGCTCGTGCGCGCGCGTCGCGAGGGCGCTCAGCCGCAGTAGCGGCCCGCGATCGCCAGCAGGAGCTCCACGTCGACGGGCTTCGTCAGAAGGGTAGAGAGCCCCAGGACGCGCGCCTTCTCCTCGGCTCTGACGTCCGCCGTGAGCAACACGACCGGGATCTCCGCGAGGCGCGCGTCGTGCGAGAACTCCGAGAAGAAGGCCGCGCCGCCCACGGGCGCCATGTTCCAGTCCAGCAGGATGACTCCCGGGGGAGGGTGCGAGCGCAAGTAGGCCAGCCCCGAGCCTCCGTCCCGGGCCTCGGCCGTCTGGTAGCCCTCGACGCCGAGGAGATCGCCGATCGCCTCGCGGATGTCGCGATCGTCGTCGATGATCAAGACGACCTTATGGGGTGGCATGCGCGACCTCTTCGGCCCCGAGGGGCAGGCGCACGGTGAAGACCGAGCCGAGGTGGGGCTCGCTCTCCACCTCGATCGTGCCGCCTGAGGCGTCCACGATGTTGCGGGAGATCCACAGGCCCAGGCCGAAGCCTCCGTAGTTCCTGGCCGCGATCGCTCGCTCGAACCGCTGGAACAACTTCTGACGATCCCCGGCGTGGATCCCGATGCCGTGGTCCGCCACCTGGATCATCCCCTGGCCGCGATCTCGAGCCACGGTGATCTCGATGGGCTTGCCCGCCCCGAACTTTATGGCGTTCGCGAGGAGGTTGCTGATCACGGTCTCGACGCGCAGGCGGTCCCACACGCCCACGATGGGCTCGTCCGCGTGGACGATCACCTCGCAATGCGCCTGCGCGCTGACGTCGGAGAATCGATCGGCGACGTCCTTCGCGAGGCCCGACAGATCACAGCGGGCTGGCTCGAGGTGGAGGCGGCCGGCGGTGATCCGCGAGACGTCGAGCAATTGCTCGATGAGGCGTTCGAGCCGGGCCCCGCTGCGCGAGATCTTCTCCACGCGCTCTTCGAGGTTGAGCGGCTCGCTCTTGCGCATCGTCCGGCGCAAGACCTGAAGCTGGAGGAGGATCGCGGCGAGCGGCGTCTTCAGCTCGTGGCCGGCGATGGCGACGAAATCGTCTCTGATGCGAACGGCCTCCTCCGCCGCGATGCGGGCCGCCTGTTCCTGTATGAGATCCCGCGCCGTCTTCTCGGCCCGCTTCCTGTCGGTCACGTCCCGGATGGCCGCGGCCACGACGAGCCCGTCGTCCATCTCGATCGGGCTCATGCTGATCTCGACCGGGATCTCGCTGCCATCTTTCCGCACGCCGACGAGCTCGAGGCCCGAGCCCATGGGGCGGCTCGTCGGCGTCCGGAGGGACTCCGACACGCCGATCACGCCGCCGTCGCCGGTCGGGGAGGGCAACAGGCCCTCGACCTCGCGTCCGACCAATTCGGCCCTCGAATAGCCGAAGAGCGTCTCGGTCTGCGCGTTCACCTCGACGATCAGCCCCCGCGTATCGGCGATGATCATGGCGTCCGGAGCGCTCTCGAGGAGCTTCCGGAAGCGCTGCGCGGCCTTCCATTTGGCCTCCGCGGCGGCCAACCGCGTCTCGGCCGAGCGGAGCGCCTCGGCGCTGCGCTTCGTCTCGGTCAGGTCGCGGAGAAAGCCGGTGAACGCCGGGGGATCCGAGGCCGGAAGGCGACAGATCGAGACCTCGCAGGGGAACTCGGTCCCGTCCTTGCGCATGCCCGTCAGCTCGAGGCGTCGGCCGACCATCGGACCTTCGCCGGCGGCCAGGTACCGAGCGAGCCCGTGGCGGTGAGCCTCCCGGAGCGACGGAGGGATGATGAGCTCGGCGAGCGGCCGACCGACGGCCTCGTCGTGCGAGTAGCCGAAGATCACCTCGGCCGCGGGGTTGAACTCGGTGACGACGCCGCGGTGGTCCATCGAGACGATGCCGTCGAGGGCGACGTCGAAGATGGCCGCCTCACGGGCGGCCTCGCGATCGAGCAGGAGGGCGCGAGACCTCTGGGCCGCGATGAGGTTGCGGACCCGGGCGCGGAGCTCCTCCAGCGCGAAGGGCTTCGCGATGTAGTCCTGCGCGCCCTCGGAGAGGAGCCGCACGCGCAGCTCGTCGTCGCCTTGCCCGCTGAGAACGAGGATCGACGTCGTATCGAACTGCGAGTGCCTCCGGAGCTCTCGCACCAGCTCGATGCCGGACAGCCCCGGCATCCAGATGTCGGTCACGATGAGATCGGGTTTGAGCGCGTGCGCCGCCGCGATTCCTCGGGCGCCGTCGTCCGCCGTCTCGACCTGATGCTCGCTCGACAGAGCTCGCTCGAGCGTGGTGCGTACGATGACGTCGTCCTCGACCACCAGAATGCGAGGAGCACCCGGTCGCTGCGCGTATGCCGCCACTGGCTCTTTTCCTCCGCCTTGAGGAATGCTGCGTACGATGGCGGCTCCTCGCGAGCCATTTCTTGGAGGCGCCGCAGGGGAGGGCGTCAGCGCCTCCCGCACAAAGGGGGGCCGCCGGGGGACCTGTCTACGGCCGAACCCACTTCATGACGGCGGCTGTGGCCGGACAGGCATCCTGTAGCTCCCGGGATTCGAAGAGCTGCGCTGGGAGTGAGTCGCGGGGGACGGTCGCGAACCCGAATCGGGACAGGTAGGCCTCGGCGGTGGTGGTCAGCGCATAGACCCCGCCCGCGCGGTCATGAACCTCGTGAAGCGCTCGGCGCAGCAGCGCCGCGCCGAGACCGGTGTCGCGAACGTCTGGAGAAACGACGAGCGATCGAAGCAGGGCCGCGTCGCCGCGGAGCTCGAGACCGGCGCTGGCGACGATCCGACCGCCGTCATCGACGACGAAGAAGGAGTGGAAGTGCTCAGCGACTCCGTCGACGGGGAGTTTCGCCTCGGACAGCAGCGCCAGCACCGCTGCAAGATCCTGCGGCTCCGCCTGACGAATCATTCGCGCGCCCAGCCCTCGCGCCGGAGCAGCGCGAGCACGCGCTCCCGGACGTCGTCGCGGATCTCGCGAACGCGGGCGACCGGCTTGCCCTTCGGATCCTCGAGCGGCCAATCGTCCCGGCGGAGCCCCGGAACGACGGGGCACTGTTCGCCACACCCCATCGTGATGAGCATCTGGGCGCCGCGCGCGAGGTCGTCGGTCAGCTTCTGTGGCTTTCGATCGCCGAGGTCGACCCCGATCTCGCGCATGGCCTCGAGCACCTCCGGGTGGACTCGCGTCCCCGGATCGGTGCCCGCCGAGATGGCGCGGGCCTTCGTGGGATCGGCGAGCGCCGTGAACCACGCGGCGGCCATCTGCGAGCGCCCCGCGTTGTGGATGCAAGCGAAGATGACGGTGTTCATGAGAGCTCCTCGTCGGGTCGAGGCCGATCGACGACGCGATCGGCGACTTTGGGCAGGGCAGGGACCAACCATCGGAAGACCGCCGTCGCGGCGGCGCCACCCGCGAGCTGGGCGGCGATGAACCCTGGCGCGTCAGCGGGGCGGATGCCCGCGAAGGTATCGCTCGCGGCGCGCGCCAGCGTCACGGCAGGGTTCGCGAAAGAGGTAGAGGAGGTGAACCAGTAGGCCGCCGTGATGTAGGCGCCGACGGCGAAGGGAACCAAGCCCGGTCGACGCCGCGCCGAGCCCCAGATGACGGCGAGGAGGCCGAAGGTCGCGACGAACTCGCTCGTCAGCTGCGCGAGCCCGTCCCGCCGGTGTTGCGAGGCGAAGAACAGCGCCGGCTGCTTGAACATGACGTGAGCCACGGCGACGCCCAGGAACGCGCCGAAGATCTGCGCTCCGACGTAGGCTGGGACCTCGCGCCAAGGCAGCCCGCCCTGGCTCGCGTCGGCGACGGTCACGACGGGATTGAAGTGCGCGCCCGAGATCGGTCCGAACGTGATGATCAGCGCCACCAGCGCGGCGCCGGTGGCGACGGTGTTGGCGAGCAGCGCGAGCGCCACATTGGGGCGCGCCAGCTCGTCGGCCATGATCCCCGAGCCGACGACGGCGGCAAGGAGGAGCGCCGTTCCGAGCGCCTCGGCGACGACCTTTCTCAGCAGCGTGCGCTCGAGGACGCTCATGGCCGGCAGCTCCATTCTTCGAAAGAAATCGAAATATTAGAGACGAAAAAAATCAGCAGCACTTGCCGCCGCCGTTCTTGCAGCAGTCTTCCCACAGGTAGTCGGTGAGCTTTCGGAGGGCTTCGTAGTCCGCCGAGTAGTAATGAAACGTTCCCTCGCCCCGCGAGCGAATGATTCCGGCATCCACCAGGCGCTTCAGGTGATGGCTCAGGGTCGACGCCGGCATGTCCACGTGCGTCTGGATCGCGCCCGCGGCCGCGCCTTCCGACCCCGCCTGCACCACGTAGCGGAGGA
>Ga0265314_10001772_pt1 | contig 23290 bp, 19 predicted proteins | sample 4126metaG_FD_203106 | JGI IMG/M metagenome (GOLD analysis project Ga0265314, IMG submission 203106) | Rhizosphere microbial communities from Carex aquatilis grown in University of Washington, Seatle, WA, United States - 4-1-26 metaG | ecosystem: Host-associated > Plants > Roots > Rhizosphere >... | reverse complement strand
CCAATCCCGCTAAGCCCTTATTCCTGAATACTTTGACAATAAGTCCTTTGCATTCAAATCTTTGACGGCGAGCGTCCCTAAACCTATGATTCCAGAGACTATGCGGAGGGGGCGGGGGGGTAGGGGGGTGGGGGGCTGGCGTACTTCACCTGCGGATACGCCCGGTCAAACAGGACCCAGAGCGCTCCGATTACCACGAAAACCAGGTAGCTGCCCTCCGGACCGACCGAGCCGCCGGTCAGCCACTCGGGACCGTGCAGGCTGGAGTTGATCAGGTGTCCGGGCAAAATCGCGCCGCTGTCGGGAACGGAGTACAGATAGCTCTCGCCCCAATCCCACGCCATGTGAAAGCCAATGGCCCACCATAGATCGCCTGTTCGGCGCAGCGTCAGGCATAAAAAAAAGCCAATCATTCCCGCCGCCACCAGCCCAGTCTTCGCCTCGCCCGGATTGCCGCCGTGGATGTATCCGAACACAACCGACAGAAGCGCCGCCGCCGGCCAGAAATCCATTCCCCGCGAGAGCACCCACTGCGAGTAGCCGCGCATCAGGAAATCTTCAAAGAATCCCGTGAGCAGAAAAAGCACGGCGTAAAACGCGGCAAATTTCCAGATGCGCGCGCCATGCAAAACCAGCGCGCCGAACTGAAAGACGCCCACGCCGCGCAACGCCAGCATCAGGACGCTCAGCGATCCGATCCCCCACAGCGTCCCCACCCAGAAATTTCGCCCAAAGGCGCGCCGAGCGGGCAAGCCGAAGTCGCCGAAGGGCCGGTCTTCAATGCGGGCCATCACGAAGCCGGGCAAGATCGCGGCCAGCATCATGCTGGCTTCGATCATCATGCGCCACCAGAGGACGCTTACATGCGACCGGAACGACAATACCAACCAGCCTTCCAATTGAAAAATGACGAACCCCATGGCCAGGTAAATCAGCCAGCGCGTGCCCGGATACATTCCCTTGGAGCCGAGAAAAACATCGCGCAAAGGAAACTCGCGCCGCGTGCCCGTCGTTGATAGAGACGACGATTCGGACGACAGCGGAGACGCCGGTAACGACTCCGGCGAAGACGAAGACGCAGCGAGTTCTGCGTCAGCGACTGGCGGCTCCGGCTCGGCGGAAGAAGGGGACAACGGTTTGGTATCCATCTTTAGTTATCCAACGCTGTCCCGGACATGGTAAAACACTCGGTCCCCTCTGTTGCGCAAATGTTGCGACGATTTCTTCACTCCGATGCTTTCCGCGGTCCGCAATTTGCGGCGGCAGCGCTGCTGCTCGCCTATCTTCTGCAGTGTTGCTGGCTGGTACGGGTGCAGACGCTGCATGACTTGGCGCCGAACTCCGACCAGGCTCTGCGCATCGATCAGGGTCTTGAGCAGTGGAAGAGCGGCGTCATTGCGGGAACTCCCGAAGCGCTGGGCTCGAAAGCCGCCGCCGGTGGGCCTTCTGCGCGCCGGGACAGCGATCTCCGTGGGCGCGACGGTTACGATCAGGACCGCTCGCCGCTCTACTATCTCGTCGCCGCCGCGCCGCTTCTGTTGCGTCCCGGTTCGTGGTTGCCGAGTTCTCTTCAGCCGTTTCTGGCTGCGGCGCCTTACATGTTCTTCGGCGTCATGCTTGGAGCCTCGCTTTGGTACGTGGCGCGCCGACTCTACGGCAATGCTGGCGGATACATCGCGCTCGCACTCTACTGCTTTTCTCCGGACATGATCGTGAACGTGGCCGGAGCCCAGAGCCTGGGTGAGATGGGCGCAGTGTGGGGAGCATTCGGAACCGTCTTTACTGCAATTGCAGTGGCGCACACACTCTACGCTCCCCGCGAAGTTGTGCTCTGGAACTGGCGGCGCATTCTGCTGCTGGGGTTGTCTCTGGCGCTGGCAGCGGGCAACCAGTTCTCTCTGGCAGTGCTGGCGCTGGTGACTTTGCCGCTCATGCTCTGGGTGGCGCCAGTGCGGCCGCGCGCTGTGTTTGCGATCTGGACCACCGCGATCGCAGTTGCCCTGATACTGCTACTTAGCGCCTACCTTTTCCACCCAGCATTGTTCTGGCAAGGAATGTTACATGCGCGCTGGCTGAACTTTGAACCGGCCGCGTTTAGGATGTCGGCGGCCTACCGCAACGCATGGCAAACGATCTTTGCCGGCTGCCCTCCGCTGATGCTCGCCCTGCCCGTAGCGCTCATCGCATACCTCGGATGGAAGCGCGCCCGGTACTTCGGCAACACCGCTCCCCTGCTGATCGCGGCATTGTTGCTCATTTTGGCCTTGGGGGCTCCTGGTTTTCCGGGGCGAGGATTTCACTTGACGCTGCTGGTATTCCTTTTCGTCTTCGTCAGCGGGGTGTTCGCCGATCTCTTGGAGACGCAACAAAGCCTGCTGGCGACGGCTGGCCTGTGTGGGCTGCTGAGCGCCTCCGCCGTTTGGAACCTATGGGAGTTGTGGCGTGCGTGATCTCTCTACAGGTTAGAATGACTGCTTATAGCACTCGCAAGGATCGACTATGAGCACACCGACCCCGACTCCGATATCGAAGACGATCTATGTGACGCGCACCGGGCTCCCGCTCAGTTTCACGTTCGAATGGCCTTTCCGGCACGCCACGTCGGGCGCGGACTTTGACGTTCTGCACGCGGCGATCACGCTGGAAAACTCCGGCGGCTTGCGGGCGCTCGTGGCCGTGAATCTTTCGGTTACGCTGCGGGAAGTGCTGCCTTCGCTTGAGCCGAAAGACACGGAAGCTCCAATCATCAATGCTCTGCGCAAAGAGGTCGACCGCAAGCAGACGGAATTCGTGAAATCCGGCAAGCTGGTGCCGCTACCTTTCTCCAGCCGCCACTACAGCTTCAAACTCATGAAGTGGGTTTTCGGCGCTGCCAGTGACGAAGAGATCACACGTATGATCGAGCGCAAAGTGTACTGGCAGACGCGTCTGGCCGGCGGAGATGTGTGGCTGGGCGATCCGACCGAGGCTCTCTACCTCGATACCAGCACCGATCACTTCGTCGAGGTTGCTGCTGGACTGGCGCAGCAGGGACTCTTCACCATAGCTCGGCGTTACGCTACCGCGCTTCCTGCTCTGATGGATCAAAAAGGGCGCTTCGAATCTGAGATGGCCGCAGCCCTTCAACAACTGGAAGAGAAGCACGCCTTCGAGCGCGGCTAGAGCGTGGAGCGGACGCTCTTGTCTGCTGCCTTTGGTCTCGCAGCGGATAAGAGTGTCTGCTCCACTCCAGCCGAACTACCACACACGGCAAGCGTTCTCCCGCACCATGGGCTGGCCTGGCTTGCAGTGAAATGCGTCGCGAAATTCCTTCATGTTCGCGGCCACGCCATTCGCTCTATACTTCTCTGGCGAGTGGGGATCCACGGTCGCCCGCAGCCGCTTGTTTTCATTGCGCTCGTTCGTGCACCAGCTTTGCCCATAGGCGACAAAGAAGCGCTGCTCCGGCGTCAACCCGTCCAACGGTTCGAGCTTTTGATCCTTCGTGTCTTCCTTCCATGCCAGATAAGCCAAGAGCGTTCCGCCGAGGTCCGCCAGATCCTCGCCGTTGGTCAGTTTGCCGTTGATCTTGACGTCGTCGATGATGGTGTATCCGGAATACTGATCGACCACGCACTGGGCGCGCTGCTCAAACTCCTTGCGGTCGGCGTCCGTCCACCAGTTGCGCAAATTTCCCTGTGCGTCAAACTGGCTGCCCTCGTCGTCAAAGGCGTGCGTGAGCTCGTGGCCCATGGTGGCGCCGGTGTCGCCATAGTTGGGAGCCGCGTCGGACAGCGCGCTGAACAGCGGGGGCTGCAGCACTCCTGCGGGAAAATTGATGTCGTTTCTCTGCGGATCGTAATCCGCATTGACGGTGGGCGGCGTCATGTCCCACTCCTTGCGATCCACCGGCTTGCCGATTTTCGCGAGCCAGCGGTGAAACTCGAACCAGGACGCGCGTTCCGAGTTTCCAATTTCGTCTCCGCGCACGATCTCCAGCGAACTGTAGTCGCGCCAGGTGTCGGGATAACCGATCTTGTTGGCAATCGCACGCAACTTGGTGAGCGCCTGCTCCTTGGTCGCCGCTCCCATCCAGGGCAGAGCCTGGATCTCGCTCTGCATGGCCGCTTCGACCTCTTGCACGATCTTCAGCGCTGCCTGTTTTGCCTGCGGACTGAAGTACCTCGCCACATACGCCTGGCCCAATGCTTCTCCCAGGTCGTTGTCGACGTCATTGGTGCAGCGCTTCCAGCGGGGCGGAAGTTCCTCCTGTCCGCGCAGAGTCTTGCCATAGAAACTAAAGTTTTCTTTCACGAATGCCGCGGACAGGCTCAAGGCCGCATCGTGCGTCGCGTGCCAGCGCAGGTAGGTTTTCCAGTCTGACAAACTTTCCTTTTCGATCTCTTCACTCATGACATGGAAATAGTCGGGTGTCACCACGTTCAAAGTTGCGCGTGGAGTGGCGAGCGATCCCACGCCGGTTTTTGTGAAATACGCGTTCCAGTCGAAAGTGGGCGCCAGTTTTGCCAGATCCTCCACGGTCATTTTGTGATAGAGCCTGGGCGGATCGCGGCGTTCGACGCGGGTCATCTGGCCTTTGGCTAACGCCGTCTCGATGCGCATCACCGTCGCTGCTTCCGTGGCCGCGTCGGCGGGCTTGTCTCCGAGCAGCGCAAACATGTTGGCGACGTGCGCCAGGTAAGCCTCGCGCAGCTTTTGGGACTCGGGATCATCCTTAAGATAGTAATCACGATCCGGCAGGCCGAGTCCGCCCTGGTCGGCCTCGGCGATCACGTGCGTGGAGTCCTTGAAGTCCTGATTCGAACGGAATGTGAACAGGGTTCCGCCGCCGTAGAGCGAAGGCGGAAATTGCGCGGTGGCGGCATATTCCGCGAGCTCCTGCTTCGACTTCAGACCGGCGATGCGCTCCAGTTGCGGCAACAGAGGCTTGGCGCCAAGCTTCTCAATGGCTGCCTCGTCCATGCACGACGCGTAGTAGTCGCCGATCTTCTGGGTCACGGCATCGCGCGTGGCGCTGGGTTTCGCCGCTTCTTCCAGAATTGCTCTCAACTGCGCACGGTTTTCGTCCTCGAGCTTGCCGTAGGTGCTCCAACTCGATTGGTCAGGCGGAATCGGATTCTTCTTGATCCAACCGCCGCAAGAGTAAGTGTAGAAATCCACGCACGGGTCAATGGTTCGATCCATGGCGGAAACATCGAGTACCGGTTCGGAGGAAGAGTGTTGGGCACAGGCGGGCAGAACGTACCAAAGTACCGCCAGAAGCAGAGCGGAGATTTTCCAGTTCATAGGTTTTTGGCGTGCGAAGTTGCTCTCTGAGATTATCGCTTCGTTCAAAACTTATCCAGCGTCAATGACCCGTTGGTCCAAGTAGTTAGACGTTGGCACGGAGTTTTGGTTAGGGGACTTCCGACAAAAAGCGGGGTGGCGCGGACACTCCTGGCCGCGAAATGCTGGAGCTGGCGGCCCTGTCCGCGAATCTCGTAAACTCCGCCCATGCGGCCTTTGGACGGTTGTCGAACAGGGATATTCCCCTGACATATGCTGAGCCAGCGCATGTGTACGTTAGTATGCCCCGCGTTAGTATCCTCTCCGGCTATAACACGTCTACCTATTACTCCCTGCTCTCTACACCCTATGTTTCGATTCCCACGTAGCAAACACGACCGACGATGTAGTCGGCGGCCTTTTGGCCGTCTTCCAGGTTCATTACTTCAATCGGGTAAGACGGGTTGTGTGGACGCAGGATCAAGTACCCGTCCGCAGTCTCAACATACTTGATGGTGCAAGTCCCATCCTTACGCACGGCAAAGATGCTGCTTTCGCCCTTGCGAAAGGGAGTCAGCGAATTATAGTGGCGGTCGAGCAGTAGGATGGCGCCAGGCATGACGCGGGGATACATGCTCATGCCTTGTTGCGCATCCGCCTTGATGATTACAAAGCGTTCCCATCCGCTGCGGTCGCCTTCGACTTCCTCCTTCAAGCGCTTTAAAAAGGTCTTCCTGAACTTCAGGATCTCCTTGACATGCATGCTCAGAATCAACGCTTCGGAGGCCGCGATATACGGGTCGGCGACCACCACGTTGTCGAATTCGTCCTCGCTTGGCGGAAGGATCGAGGCGCGCTTGTTCACTTCGGCGGGGTCGATCAGGTCAAGCACGGAAAGATGCTGCACGTTCAAAACCTTGTCCATGCCTTCCAAGCTGAGGCCGCGCTTGCGGTTCAGGAAGTTGGAAATGTGGGCTTGCTTGAAGCCGGTCTGTTCCGCCAGCCGTAAGCCAGTGAGTTCCCCGGCGTCAATCCGTTCCCAGAGGAGGTTGCGGAGGTTTTCTTGAAGCATGCGGAATTTCATCGGCGGAGTATAACATGTTGCAATAGCCGAATGCTATTTGTGTTGTAAGTACAACATCCATAAGGGAATAAAGATCTTGACTTAGTCGCCATCGAGCTATACGGTAAATTTATTATATGTCTTACAATGAACTTATATTGCAAGAAAGGTTGGCAGCCATGATAGAAGTAGGATCCCATGAGAACGAAGAACGATGCTTTGGGGAGTTCCGCCGAAAGGTACGCGCGGCGGAAGTGCTCTCGGCAGCGATGCAGCGGTTGCTGCAGTCCATTCACTTCAGCGGACGGTTGAGCGTGATTGTGCAGAATGGGCAGGTGCTGAAGTCCGGTTACGAGGAGGGATACTTTCGACAACCGGAGCCGGCGGTCGCTGCACGGCTGCAGTGAACCGCTTCATACCTAACTAAATAGCATCACAGGTCATCGTAAGAGAAACGAGCCCTGGACCGAGAAATCGGCACCAGGGCTTTTTTTGGTTTGAACGTTTTTCATTTCATACAGAGAGGCAATCATGAACTTCATAGGCAGGATGGAAGGCGAGGAAATCCAAGTCGAACTGAAGTATTGCGAACGATGCGGCGGATTGTGGCTGCGTCCGCGGGGAACAGACGGAGTGTATTGCGCCAGCTGCCGCGAGCGTTTAGCGGCAATGCCAGACCCTGGGGAGGCGCCGCCCCGCAAGGCGCGCCGCCGAAGAGCGCCCGCGCAAGGAACGAGTGTTCAAGAAGCTGCAAGAGAGGACCTTCAGAGTTCAGGCTGGATTGAATGTCTGCAGGGCGTGGCCGCGATGGAGGTATGGGCATGACCAGCGCACAAACGACCAGTATCCACGCATGGAATCTGATGGGGCAGGCCGAGCCACCGCTGCCGGTGGTGTTTGGCGAAACGGAAGTGGACCTATGGCCCTACCGCAGGCGCACGGCGGCGCTGCTGCGGCGGTACGCTCGGGCTTCGATCGAGGTGGGAAGGCTGCCGTCTCTGCTGGGGCGCGAGTTTTTCCGCACGCGGGTCACGTCGTACACGTTGAGGAATTTTGAGGATGTCGTAATTTTTGTGACCGACATGGAGCACGCGATCGAGAGGCTGAACACACTCGACAAAAAACTGCTGGCCATGAACATTCTGGAGGAATACACGATACCGGAGGTCGCGCGGCTGCTCGGTTGCACCCAAAGAACGATCGAGCGCTTCCTCCAAGATGCACTTGACCAACTCTCTCGGATATTACTCGCGGGTGGCTTGATGGAGACATTACCTGCGGAGGCCGGGGGGCGGGGAATTTGCCGGGAAAGTTGTCAAGAGGGTAAAAATTACAATTTCGCGGTAAGTGACTCAAACGAAGGCAAAAATAAATGTCGAAAAGTTGGCGGTACACCCCCCTCTGATTTGATATCCTAAACTTAAGAGTCGAGAAAATTCTGGAGGGCGCGACGCAAATCGCGCCCTTTTTCTATTTGGGCAGGTTCCGGAAGTCTGCGGGGGCGGGGTTGTAGAATCAGGATAGTCGCAAGACGGAGATTTCGAGTTGCGACTGGAAGGCGAACCGAACACAGAATGGACATGACTTGGGTCACGGAACGAGTCGCGCTGGGCGGTGGAATCTGGAACGCTCGGAACATGGAGGAACTGGCGGAAGCCGGCGTGACCCACGTGCTTAACATGCAGATCGAGTTCGATGACCGGCCGCTGGCGGAGCCACACGGGATACGGGTGCTGTGGAATCCGACCGATGACGATTTCTTGCCGAAGTCTCCGGAGATGTTGAAACGCGGCGTTGATTTTGCGCTGGCCGCGCTGGACGAAGCGGGGACGCGGCTCTACGTTCATTGCGCGGCAGGAGTGCACCGGGCTCCGATGATGACGCTGGCAGTATTATGCGCGATGGAGTGGGAGATCGAAGCGGCCATGGTGCTGATCGAGACGCGAAGGCCGGCGGTGGACTTCGCGGACGTGTATGTAGAGAGCGTGCGGCGATTTCTGGAATCGCGAGTGGAGAGCGAGCCGAGGAGTTCAAGCTGACAATCGGGCTGGAGTGGGGAGGGGACATGGGAAGTGTCCTGCGGAAGTTCTTGATGAGGTAAGGACAAAAAGTCAAACACTTGAACCACAGGGGACACGGAGGAGCACAGGGGAAACCTGCAAGAGCGCCGCTCGACAGAGCGGCTTTCTTATTGGCCCGGGCTAGAGTGGCGTGTGCTTACGAGGAGAGAAAAGACATGCGCAGATGCGCGGTGAATAGCGAATGCTTTCCGACGCCGGCGAAAGCGGCGATTTTTCTGGCGCTGGCGCTGCTGATCGCGTTGACGTTGTCGACCGGGTCGCAGGCCCAAGGCCCGGCGCTTACCACGATCAGCGGCACAGTGTATCGAGCGGACGGGACGGCCGCGTCGGGTACGGTGCTGATTTCATGGCCGTCGTTCGAGACCGCAGGGGGAGACGCGGTAGCGGCAGGCAATCTGGCGGTGACGATCGGGCCGCTAGGGGCGTTCAGCGCGCGACTGGTTCCCAACGTGGGTGCGACTCCGGCGGGGACTTACTACGTCGTAGTTTTTCAACTGGATGACGGGACCGTCCGGACGGAATATTGGGCGGTTCCGGCGACATCGCCGACGACGATTGCCGCGGTGCTGACGACGCCGGGGACGGGCCTCGGGAACCTCGCCGTGACACAGCCGTATGTGGATACGGCGGTGGCGAATCTCGGCGCCACAGTGGTACATCTGACGGGAACGGAGACGATCACCGGCACGAAGCAGTTTGCCGTTTCCCCGCGGCTTCCAGCGCCGGTTGGAGCCAATGACGCTACGAACAAGGGTTATGTGGATGCGGCGGTGTCGAATGTCGGGTCGGGAGCGTACGTTGCCATCGCGGGCGGCACGATGACTGGTCCATTAACCTTGCCCGCAGATCCGACCGCACCCAACCAGGCTGCCGACAGGCACTATGTGGACAATGGGCTCGCGGTGAAGGCTGACTTGATCAATGCGACTGTTCCACCCAACGAATTGGGAGCGGGAGTCGCCAGCTCAGCTACTTGTTTGAACGGTAACTCCACGTGGGGATCTTGTGGCAGCGGTGCGCCCGCCGGGATCACTTATGCCACGACGGCGCTGAATTGGACACAGGGTTTGACAACTTCCCTGGTGGCCGGCTCGGCCGCAACGGTGACGTTGAGCCCTTGTCCGGTTGGAATCGACACGAGTTCCGGCGCCGGCTACGATGTCTACATCAACGACAGCAGCGCGGAAGCGGTGGCGGTGACGGCGGGGACATGCACTTCGGGGGCTTCCTCGGGAACGATCACATTTACGCCGTTTTTTTCGCACTCATCCTATGTCATTCAATCGGCGTCATCTGGAATTCAGGAGACGATTAACGCAGCATGCGGAGTAAGTTCCACAACTTACGCGAACGTCCAGTGCAACGTCACGATTCCGGCAAATGGTCCCTATATCAGCGGCTTCGCAAACCATGCCTTCAATGACTATAACGTCTATGGGACGATCTTCTTCCATGCCAATCAATCCACGTTGAGCGGGTATGGAGTGTCGATGAACTGTCTCGGACGCGGAGCATGTCTTCAAGTCGGAGACCTGGTTAATTCCAATCACTCCTCGGCGAACTTCGTCAACGGTCTCAGTTTCCGTAGTCCAACGAATCACTCGAGCAGTCCCGCTTACGCAGGCGTGAACATCACCAACACGTTACTGACGAGCAATTATGCGACGATCACTACCGCAACGGCGCATGGCTTCCGTCCTGGCGATATGGTCACGATTCTGTTCACCGACGACGCACATTACTGGGGGGACGCGGTGGTTACGGACTGTGGAAGCGGCGCCACCTCCGCGGCCTGCACTGGAACATCGACGACTTTCCGTTACGCCCGCACCGAGCCCAATATCGCATCGCAGCCGACTCCTGGAGTGGTTGCGCTCGCGTATACAGCGATCCTGGATAACGGCAATAGCACTCACTTCATCGGCATCCAGTATGACCTTGGCGGCGAGGCCGGGACATTTAATAACTTCTTCGATATGTGGGACGACGAGAACGCGACGATCGACCATTTCAACAACAATGCGATCTCACTAAACCCAAACGCAAACTGGACGGGATCGTTTGTGTTCTCGGCGGGAAACCAGAACCATCAGGTTGCTCCGGTCATCACGCTGCGGGATTCGAACATCACAGCGAATTACTCGAACTGTGCAACTGACTATAACTCTAACGGACTGTATGTCGAGAATACGGTGTGCCAGGCGTCAGGCCCGTGGCAGATCTACTCCGCGAACACGACTGGGAACTATGCGGGAGCTTACATTAGAAACATCTACTCCGAGAGCGGTGCCGCTCAGAATCCACTATCTCCGGCGCGATCTCCTTTTCCTGGCTTGGGAATTGCGGGCTTGATTGCCGGGTCATCGAGCGGAGCCTCAAGTTTTCAGGTTGTCGGGAACGGCAGTACTGAGGGAGCGTTCTATTCGGGTGGAACCGGGTCCACGCCCTACTCATACTTCATTGTAGCCAATGACACGACCGCTAATACGCAAACCTCTCCGATGCAGATTCTCAATTGGCTCTCTACGGGGAGCGATTCCATTCCGGTTCGTTGGCCAAGGGTGGCGAACGGAAAAGATGCCATAACCTATGACGTAATCCGTATAACAACCCCGGCTGGGGTGGGAGCGGTTTATCCCTACAATGGCGGATGCCCCGGCGGCTCTGGCGGGGTATGCGGGTATGTGGCAAAAGGACTTACTCAATCTGCGGCGTGTTCGGGTGGTCTGGTTTGCACTTACACAGATAACGGGTCATCGTCCACCTCTCCGTACACGATTAAACAAGGCAACTATAACGGAGCCCTGAACTTCTGGCCCGGTTCCCTGGTATCGGTCAATAGGAGCGTTACGGTGGATCTGGAAATGGGGAACTCGGTCGGAGTGGGACTGTCCGGGAATCCGCTGGAGCTTGCGCATGAATGCACGGGCAATGGAGCAGCCTCAGCTGGAGGCTATACGACGTGCCTGGCGAGCGCTACATCTTTCAATAACAGTGTTCCAAACCAGACGGCCACGATCGTGACGGATGGAGACGCAAATACTGGCGGCACCCAGCTTTTGACTAAGGGAAGACTAAATTTTAATACAACTCCATTTACCAGTATCCAGCCGCACCACATCATAACCCTGATTGATTCGCAGCCCGCTCTAACTCAGGCGACGACAGGCTATCGTCCGCCAGCGAGTGTGAATGATACCTGGATCGGAACGGACGTGGCGAGCGGTGGGGCGGCGCTTGGTTCGGGTCAGCTTGCGTTCGGGGCGCCGGTTTCGATTACGAATTACATTGCCCAGACGGGCGATGGTATTCACGCCAACTGGCTGGAAAGGTTAAGCGCATCGCTGAAAGAGTTCAACGTTCCGGTTAAGTTCGATCAGAGCGTTACGGTCGCCGGCCTGTCGAATGGTTGCCTCAACGTTACATCTGGCGTGATTGCATCCACCGGAAGTCCTTGCGGATCTGGCGGTGGTGGAGGGAACGTAAGTTCAATCTTTGGGCGCACAGGGACGATTGTGGCGGCGAATGGAGATTACACGGTATCCCAAGTTACAGGTGCGGCCGTGGATGCAGCCGTAGTGCATAACACGGGAGCGGAGACGATTGCCGGGGCAAAGACTTTTACCAGCGCCGTCACTATGGGCGGGAGCTTGTTGTTGCCGCAGGGGAACGGCTATGTTCCTGCTCCTGGCGGCATTGGGCTGGATACAGCAGCCGGGCTGCCCGTAGTCAACATTGGCGGGACAACGGCGCGAGTTGCTCTCACGAGCTCGAATATCAGCGGACAGGCGGGGACGGCTCTTGCCCTGGCGGCGGTTCCGACGCAGTGCAGCGGATCGTTCGCCACGGGCATTGCGGCGAATGGAAATGCGAACTGCACCACGCCCGACGTCATCCAGTTGCCTGAAACCACGCCGCCTGCCGGAATTCCTAACTGGGGCGTTTTCTGGTTTGACGCCCAGACCCATGCACCGCACTTCATTGAGAACAACGGGCAAGCTGTGCAGCTGGGACTAACTAACCTGTTTAACTCGGATCCGGGCGGCGATCCGGCGGATAATCTGGAAGAGCGCAACGGAAGCAGCGTGGAGAACCTGCGCGTGTATTCGAGTTACACGAATAACACGACGTGGACGCGGATGTCGCTGGGATCGGAAACTATCGGCAGCACCAATTACAACGTCTTGCGCAGCGAGGACGCAACCAGCGGAAATGCTCCCAGTTTGGGCATGCACATTGGCTCGGCCATTAAATGGGTTTTTTCCTCCGATGGAACTTTCAAGCCCAACTCCGATAACAGCTACGACATGGGTACAGACTCTGGGCAGGCAATGCGAAGCGTGTTCACGAAAACCTCATTCAACATGTATAACTCAGGCCGCCAGGATTTTGAGTTCGTCAACGATCCCACGAACGGTACGACGCTAAACCAGCTCGCGGTTTACAACAGCAGCGCCACAGGGGTGCAAACCGCGGCGACTTCGAGCACGGATGGTGTGGTTGGCGTGGTCAGCGGAGGGGCTGGGACGTCTAACAAGGCCGTAATCACATGGGCCGGGTTCGCGGCATGTAACTTCGATGCTGCCAATCCGATGGCGGGAGACTATGTGGTCGCCAGCACGACGCAGGCTGGCAAGTGCCATGACACTGGATCAACGACACGCCCGAGTGGGGTACAGGCGATCGGACGAATTGAGGGTGGCGGGTTGCGAGTTAGCCTTGCAGCTCCGAGCGGGAGTGGCACAGGCGGGGCGGTCAATTCGGTTTTTGGACGTTCGGGGGCGGTGACGGCAGCGAGCGGCGACTACTCGGTGTCGCAAGTTACAGGGGCGGCGGCGGATTCTACTGTCGTTCACCTGGCGGGCGCGGAAACCATCACCGGGGCAAAGACATTTTCCAGCAATGTGACGCTCGGTGGGAATCTGAACGTAGCGGGGACTATCAACCAGACGGGCAGCGGGCCAACGCAGTGGTCAGGTCAGGAGTGGACGGGAACGACGGTCACGGTGCCGAGCGGGATGGCCTTCTCGCTGGGAGTGGGGTCGGATAACACGTTCAGGTGCCAGCTATCGACCGGGGCGTCGTGCATGCCGGCGTCTGGCAGCATGGTATGGCCGGGAACAGGGATTCCTAACTCGACGGGATCTGCGTGGGGGACGTCGTATGGTACTTCGGGAAGCGGAGCTACGCTGGCACTCACTGCATCACCAGTCTTCACTGGCGCTCCTACGGTTCCAGGATATGTTCCTACCAGCACTACAGTTAATGGTCACGGACTTTCGACTAACGTAACTGTGTCGGCGTCAGACTTGACAACTGGAACGCTTCCGCATGCACAGTTACCGACACTGGTAAGCGGTGATATTCCGAACAATGCGGCGAACACTAGCGGTACGGCGGCAAACCTTAGCGGAACGCCGACGTTGCCGAATGGGACAGCTGCAACCACGCAGAGTGGCGGGGATAACTCGACGAAGCTGGCGACCACGGCGTACGTTCGCAGCGAGATTCAGATGGCATGGTCATGCCCGGTTGCCGGGACGAGTTCCACCGTGCAGTACTGCAACTGGACGCTGCCCGCGGCGATTACCATTACTGGATTCGATCTCTCGGACAGCACTGCCGCGGCTGGATGCACGACGTATCCAATTGTGCAGGTGTGGGACGGAACGGCGAATGCGGAAGTGGGCAGCTATTCCGTCGCTTTCACTTCCGGCACCAATTTCTTTACGCAGGCTACTGGGAGCGCCAACGTGGCTTCCGGGCATTTTCTGCGGCTGAAAATCACGACAGCTGCAGCGGGGTGCACCACCAGTGCCGCTGGAATCGTCGGCACCGTTACATACCAGATGCAGAACTAGTATCGCGACCGCATGATAAGTCGCACGGGGGAAGGCTGGTACGCTCTACACTCGCCCAGGTTAGCGCCCAAAGAACGGGCGCGAACCTGGGGCACGATCAGGCACACCTGAGGAAATCATCAAGCGGTCACGGTAATAGCCGAACCACGGAATCCAGAAAATCATGATTAGAAAAGTATTGTTGCTTCTGTGCCTGGGAGCGCCGCTGGCGTGTGCCTCGAACTATTATGTCGATTGCAATTACGGGTCGAATGGAAATCCCGGGACAAGTCCACAGCAGGCATGGCGCACTCTGCTGAAAGTTGGGATCTCGAGCTTTCAGGCGGGTGACACGATCCGCCTGCTGCGGGACTGTACCTGGAATGAGACGCTGACTCCGCCTTCGAGTGGGACAAATCCGGCTACGGGCGGCGCGCTCATCAAGATCGACAGCTATGGCAACGGGCAGCCGCCGCACTTGACTGGCTACCTGCCGATCGCAGCGAAGTGGTGGACGCAGATTCCAAACACGAACATCTGGTCGGCAACACTCTATTCGGCCACAAGCGGGCTCGCGAATGTGGTGCAGTGCGGGATTCGGGGTTTCTACTGCCTGACACAGCCGCCATCGCAGTTAGAGTATGTGCGGTTCGGAACGACTTGGGGGACAGCGCAGGGGAGCCAGACGGCACTTAGTCAGGACCGAGACTTCTGGTACGACGCGACGAATTACATTTTGTATGTGTACAGCGCGGAGGGCAATCCGGCGGGGAATTTGGCGTATTCCTACACGGTTGCGCCGATTGTACTGAGCGGCGAGACGGTGCTGAATCTGAACGGGGTGTCGTGGCTGGAAATTCAGCATCTGCAAATCGACTGGTTCGACGGCTACGGCGTACAGGTACAGGGCGCCAGCGACCATCTTTGGCTGGCGAACATGGCCGCGAACAGTGAAGTGGAAAACAGCACGGTGCCATTGGGATTCTATGTGCAGCCAACGGGCACGCCGGTGGACATCCATCTTTATAACACCGACGCAAATATGAACTATGTGGGTTACCACTTCGACCGATGCGCCGGTGGCGCATGCGCATTTGAGATCAAGAACTGCCGCGCCTATGGGAACCGCACTTACGGGATCATGGACAACACGGCGGGGACGGTGAGTTACGACTATTGCCACCTGTATGGGAACTACCTGGCGACGGCGATCGCGGTCGATGTTGCGGGAACGCCAGGACCGACGGCGGGGGCGCACAACATAGCGGCCGAAACGCCGCCGTGGCTCCGCGCGTGGCAGCGGTGGCCGGCCTATACGACGGTGACTTACGATGATCCCGGACTGGTGCAGTACAGCGACACTTATCTCAACTCTTTGCTGCCGATCATGACTGCTAAGACAGTACCGCTCTCGATTGCGGTGGTTACCGGCGGTACTTATTCGCAATCGATAGTGGGCGAGGTTCAGGGTTGGATCAATGCAGGATGGGACATCAACACGCACTCGGTATCCCATCAATACTGGAATCCGCCTTCAACGACACTATGCGACGATGTCAACGGGCCTATTCCCTGTGATGCTTTTCTGTTGGCCTACGTGGGTCCGGGGAGCTACACGATGAGCATCACGCACAGCGGCGGGGGCGGAAATCTTACACTTACAACGTCGCCCTACGATGCGACTTGCTATCACTCATGGGACCTGACTCCCGTGCCGCCTGGTGGAACGGCGGGTGCGGGGCAAATCGACAGGCTCTCGAATATCATCGCGACGCTGCAAGGACAGCCGAGTTGCTATGCCGTGGGCGCGACCGCCTACAACAACCAGTTCGCGAAAGGGCGCGCGCACGGCTGGTCGCTGGCGAACACGTTTTCGAGTCCAGGTGTGGCCGGTCCGATGACGTTGCCCAACAGCTTGCCTGCAGCTTCGAGTTGTACGGCAACTCCCTCGACGCCGGGCTGCGTGCTCTTCGACGAAGCGAGTCTTGAAACCGACGAAATGACCTGGGCGCTGACCTGGTTTAACCAAAACCTGTCTGGGCTTTCCGGCCTGAACCTGGGCGACCTGATCTACGTGATGCCGGGCACCTATGGCGACGCACTGACGGAGAATATCGCGAGCGGTCTTGGATTCAAGGGCGTGCGCGGTACGGGATCGCTTAGTTCCACATGGGTATTGGGCGGCGCGGATTCGACGCTGGCGAAGGGGTATGACGCGTTCAACATTCTCAGTCAGGGGGTGGTGCCTAACTACCAGAACTTGAGTTATCAGCAGATGCGCAACCGGGTTAGTCAAGACGTGTTTAAGAACGCGCTTTGGGGAAGGCCGATTGGGTACTTCTGGCATGTGAACGAGTTGCGGCCGGATGAAGTCGAGAATTTCATGGACGTTCTGGTGCAGGGGGGCGCGACGCTGGAATCGAACACGCAGATGGTGAATTTGCTGTTGTCGTGCCAGGCGAATGATGTGGTGCCTTCGGGTTATGTGGCTGGGAGTTACTACGTTTGTCCGTCGAGTGGCGTTGAGGCGGATTTCCGGCCGACGGTGAATTCACCGGTGCGGGATGCGGGGCTGAATTTAGGCGCGGAGTATCAATATGATCTGCTGGGAATTAATCAGAACTCGTATGGCGCGGGATGGGAGATAGGGGCGTACGCGTATGTGCCGGAGAATTTCAGCGCCATGCATTGAAAAGCAGCCGTCAGCTTTCAGCGCTCAGCTCTTGTTGGCAGTTTCCGAATTCTGCTGAAGGTGGAGTGGGGGATGGAGTTTTGACATTTGACTTTGAACCCGCAAATTTGGAGTTTTTAGGACAACATCTAGACGAGCGCGCGGAAGATCAACGAGCGCTCGAGGAAGAAATAGAGCCTGGGAAGATATGGGCGCGGACAAGGCGGGACGGTTTCATCGAAGACTTGCTGAAGATCCGGACGAAATACTCAAACCAGACCTTACTCAGATTGAACCGGGCGCAGCGAGAGTATTCCCATCGGTGTTCGCATCAGAATGTCGTGCTGAAGGCGCGCCAGGTCGGCATTACGACTTACGTCGCGGCTAGATTCTTTGTGCAGACGATCACGCACAGGGGCTCGATGAGCATGCAAGTGACGCAGGACAGGCAATCGGCGGAGGACATTTTTCGGATCGTGCGGCGGTTTTGGGAGAACTTGCCGGAGGAAGCGCGGAAAGGCACTCTGCGAACTTCGAACCGCAATGTGCGGCAGCTGGTGTTCCCGGAGTTGGACAGCGAGTACTGTCTGGCATCGGCGGAAGAGAATGCGGGACGTGGGCGGACGATCCAGAATCTGCATTGCTCGGAGGTTGCGCGCTGGGGGCGAAAAGGCGACGAAGCGCTGGTGTCGTTGCGGGCGGCGGTGGTGCCGGGAGGCGAGGTTGTGCTGGAGTCGACGCCGAACGGGGCGGGTGGACTCTTCTACGAAGAGTGGCAGCGGGCGGAGGATACGGGATATACGCGTCACTTTTTTCCCTGGTGGTATGAAGCAGGCTACACCATTGAACCGGGCGCGAATTTTCCGCCGCTGACGGAAGAAGAGACGGAACTGGCGGCGCTTCACGCGCTGACCATGGGACAGATCGCATGGCGGCGGAAACAATGGGCCTCGCTGCGAGGACGGGCGGTGCAGGAATTTGCCGAGGACCCAGTGGCGTGTTTTCGGGCGTCGGGGGAATGCGTTTTCGACCTGCCGTCGGTGGAGGAGGCGATGGCGCGGTCGGGAGAGCCGCTGGAGGTGCGCGACAATCAGAAGCTGAGGATCTGGTTGCCGGCGCAGGCGGGACGGGAGTATGTGATCGGGGCCGATCCGGCGGGGGGCGGGATCGAGGGCGATTACTCATGCGGGGAAGTGATTGATCGTGAACTGGGAACGCAGTGTGCGGAGCTGCATGGACATTGGCCGGTGCGTGAGTTTGCAGGGAAACTGGCGGAACTGGGGAAGGAATACAACACGGCGCTGTTGGCGGTGGAGAGGAACAATCACGGAAGCGGGGTACTGGCGTGGCTGGAGACGCTGAAGTATCCGCGGGTGTTCAAACAGGACGAGAAAGAGGGATGGTGGACCTCGGCGGTGAGCCGTCCCAGGATGATTGAGAATCTGTCGGCGGCGCTGATGGAGGTGCCGGGACGGTTCAGGAGTCAGCGGCTGCTGAGCGAATGCCGGACATTCCTCAGGGATGCGGATGGCAATTCGAGGGCGACTACGGGCACACATGACGATTGCGCGATGGCGCTAGGGATTGCCTGGGCGGTGCGGAAGGAAGATGCGGGACGGCGGCCGGAGCATCGATGAAATTCGAGAGCCTGGAAAACGAACATTTTCGATGTGGCGGCGGTCACAGGCAGGAGGGCGTTGCAGAAGTTAGATTGCTCAGTGGAGAGTGATCGGGACGAGACGCCAGGTTTGAAACCGGACGGGGCAGAGCCCCGTCGCCACACAGACAATGCCTACTGTCGCTGTCCAACATGTGAAGAGGATGCGGGGCGGGGCGCAGGGTCACTTGATGCGCTGCGACGACAGGCATTACTACGTGGTGAAGTTCCGGAATAATCCGCAACATGAGCGGGTGCTGGCGAATGAGTTTCTGGCGACGCGGCTGGCGGAGCGAGTGGGCCTGCCGGTGCCAGCGGCGGAAGTGGTAGAGGTTCCGCCGTGGCTGGTGGAACACACGGCGGAACTGACGATTGTGTTGGGAAGCCACGAGATTCAGGTGGAGGCGGGATTGCAATTCGGGTCGCGCTATGTGGTGAGCCCGGTGGAAGGGCAGGTGTTGGATTACCTGCCTCCGGAGATGCTGGACCGGGTGCGGAATTTGGATACGTTTGCGGGAATCCTGGCGCTGGATAAATGGACTTGCAATGCCGATGGACGGCAGGCGGCGTTCTGGCGGAAGCTGCGGGAGAAAAAGTACTCGGCGTCGTTCATCGATCAGGGGTACTGCTTTAATGCGGGAGAGTGGACGTTTCCGGATTTTCCTTTGCGCGGGGTGTATCCGCGAAATGAAGTTTACGCGCGAGTGAATGGGTGGGAGTCGTTCGAGCCGTGGTTGTCGCGGATCGAGAAGCTGGATGAGGACGCGATCTGGAGAGTGGCGGGAGAGATTCCTCCGGCTTGGTATGGCGGGTCGTGGGATGAGTTGGAGGCCCTGGTGCAGCGGCTGATCGAGAGGAAGACGGTTGTGCGGGAGTTAATTCTGGCGTTTCGAGGATCGCCGCGGCGGCCGTTTCCGGAGTGGGGGAATGAAGCTTGAGCTACCATCTCTTAACCGCAGAGTACGCTGAGGTCGCAGAGAAGAGCTTGAACCACAGGGGACACAGAGGTACACAGGGGATTGGTCTGAAAGCTGATGGCTGACGGCCGATGGCTACCATGCGACAACTCGAACTTTACCTGCTGCGATTTTTGCCGCATGCGTTGCGGGACGACTTCGTTACGGTCGGGGTGTTGCTGCTGGAGAGCGATGGCGGGTATGCCGACGTTCGGCTTACTCGCGATTGGAAAATGCTGCAGTGCGTGGCTCCGGATGTGGAGTTGGAATGGTTCGGGATGGTGGAGAGCGAGATTCGCAGAAGGTTGGGGAGCTTGCGGCGGCGCGACGATCTGATGCAATTGGTGAACGAGAGATTCGGGACAATGATCGATGTGGCGCCGACGAAAGCCGTGCTGACAGAGGATCCTGCGAAAGAGATGGAAGTGCTGACTTCGATGTATCTGGTTCCGATGGAGCGCGGGGAGCGGGTTCAGCAGCGCACGGGACGGGCGGCGATCGTGAACACTATGAAAGAGGCCTTCACTAACGCTGGCGTACTGGAACTGATCCAGCGAGACTTGGATGTGGTGCAGTACACGGGGCCGGGCGATCCATTCCGGATCGATTTTGGATACCGGGTCGGGAGCGCGGTAAGGATGTTCCATGCGGTATCGATGACTGCGAATGTGGACCAGGCGCTGGCGCTGGCTTATCGTTATTCGCGGGTCGAGACGGGGATGCGGCAGGAACAACTGCAGGCTTCGTTGACTGCGGTGGTGGACGAGGGAATGGCGTTGTTGGACGAGAAGACGCGGTTTGCGATTGGGATGCTGGAGCAGAATTCGGTGCGGGTGAGGGCGGTGGGGGAAATGGCGGAGATTGCGGGCGAGGTGCGGCGGGAGCTGCGGGCGTGAGAGCGTTTTGGGACTTGATTTCCGTGGCAATCTTGCTGACGGGCGTGATGGGGTTCTTTTATTCCTGGTTTCGCCTTGCACAAAGCTATGTGGAGAAATCGTGGCGCTGGAGGGATTGGGCCAGCTTCGCGGCGATGGCCCTTGTTTCAGTAGCTATCCTTATTAGATTCGTCATGCCAGCATTTTGGGGACAGGACTTGGGAGATAAAGTTCGATCTGCTGACAAATGGGCCGCGGTGAGTTTAAGGATTTGTGCAGTCGGACTGCTGCTGGGCTTACTGGGGCGGCCAAGATTGATTGCACCGATCGCGTCCGCATGTATCGGGACGGCGCTGTTTTGGGTTTTGAGTACGATCCCCTAGTGTCTTGTCCCATTAATTCACGACATAAGGTCAGGCGATTGTCCGGGCGATGGGAAGAACCACCTGCATGGCGAATTTAAATACATAGGTCCTTCGCTCCGCTCAGGATGACAGGGCAGATTATATTGCGAATTAATGGGACACCACACTAGCAGGTTACGGAAAAACTAGTTCCCAGGCAGAGACTTGCACCGTCGGGGCTAAAGCCAGATTCAAAACAATGCACTTACCGCAGCGGTAAACCGCTGCGCCACCCAAAATCAAGTGCAAAATCGAGTTTTTCCGCAGCCTGTCAGAGAGCTAGAACGTCCGCAGGTAGCAGCGAAATTCGTGAGAGTAAGTGACGGCACGGCGAAAAGCTGTGCCGTTTTGTTTTAGCGGAGATCCTCATCACTGGGGGCACTGGGGCACACAGGGGAAAGCGGCGAGCTGCGCTCGCTTGGACGGGCGAGGGCGCCCGTCCCTACACAACCACACTAGACGAGGAGATGATGAACATTCGAGAGAGGGTGCGCGGCGCTGTGCGCCGGGTGGGGGAAGTGTCTTTGCGGGAATGGCTTTCCGAGAATTTGTTTGCCGGGCGCGAGGGTCGGCGGACGGCGGGAGCGGGGTCGAACCTGGCTCCGTTCTCTTCGCCCGGTTTTTCGCGGGCGGGGGCCCCTTCGACTTCCGCTCAGGGCAGGTCCGCGCCACACACTCTGGTGCCGAAGCCTACGCCAGCGAACCTGCGGCGGTTTGCGGAGACGCCGGTGGCTCGACGGGCGATCAATGTAATCAAGGATCGGATTGTGGGGATGCGATGGCGCATCCAGCCGCGGCGCGGGCGGGCGCTGGAGCAGCTTCCGGATGGCGCGCGGCGGATCCAGGTGTTGACCGAGAACTTCGAGTCGCCCAATCCAGACGATTCGTTCCGCTCGCTGGCGGAGCAGGTATTGGAGGATGTGATTGTAGGAGGATTTGGGGCGATCGAACTCGATCTGGTTGAGGGATGGTCTCTGGATTCCACCGACAAGTCGCCTCTAGTGATGTGGCCAGTGGATGGGGCGACGATCCGAATCATGACGGATTGGGATGGGCGTCCCGATTCGCCGCGGTATGCGCAGGTGACGGCGCTGAATGGAGCGGACGGACAGATCGTACTGAACGATAACGAACTGAGTTACATCCGACTGAATCCGCGGACGCACACGCCGTTTGGGCTAGGGCGGCTCGAGGTGGCTTTCGAAACGATCAATGCGTTCCTGGGCGCGTACCGGTATGCGGGGCGGCTGGCTTCGAATTCGGTGGTGCAGTATGCGCTTTGGCTGCAGGGTCTGACTCCGGCACATCACGAGCGGCTGATCCGGTGGTGGCAGGACGAAATTGAGGGCACGGGACGGGTGCCGATCATGTCGGCGGAGACGAAGCCGGAGGTGCTGCGGTTCGCAGCCGGGACGGACGCCGACCTGCGGCTGGGGTGGCAGGAATTCCTGGTGCGGATCATCGCGAATGCGTTCGATCTGCCGGCACAGTTCCTGGGATTGGAGCAGGACGTGAACCGGGCTACGGCTGCGGAGATGAGTGACTTGGGGTTCCGGTCGGCGATCGTTCCGACGGCGCGCCTGGTGGCTGAGTATCTGACGCGGGATGCGATTGCTAAGAGGTTGGGGTGGACGGACCTGGAGTTTGTATTCACCGACGTCGATGCACAAGACGAAATGGAGCGGGCGCAGATTGACGAGATCCTCCTGCGCAATGGGGTGATCACGGTGAATGAGGTGAGACGGGCCCGAGGGTTGGCCGAGATTATATAGAACAGGTCTCAGGTCGCAGGTGTCAGGTCTCAGGAACAAAGCTGAGCTGTCTTTGGTTTTCCTGAGACCTAAGACCTAACACTTGAGACCTTTTAGTGAGGAGATCAGAAATGGGATTGTCACTGGAGTCGATGGCGATTGCGATGCCGGCGGTACAAGGGCATCCGAACCGGGCAGGGTTCCGGGGAGTATTGACGATCGTCGATGTTGCATCGGACAAGTCGCCGGCGGGGGCGCGGGGGCATCGAGTGCTGCTGACGCGGCGGGCAGCGGAGGCGGCGATCCCGTCGCTGATGGGAATGGGGCTCGATTACTCGCCAGCGCTTGATCGTCACGACGCACGGCGGAAGATTGGGGTGATCACGCGAGCTGAAATTGTGGGGCGCGTTATTGAAGTCGGTGGATTTCTGTATGCTCGCGATTTTCCGGAGATCGTGGCGGAGATCGGCAAGCCGGGGCGGACGGGAGCATCGGGCTCGGTGGAGGCGGAGAACGCGGATAGGAAGGTTCGTTCTTCGCGCGCGGGGCTTGGAATGTCCTATGAGATCACGGATGCTCTGGTGGAAGACATCACGGCGAGCGTGTGGGTGCTGAACCGGGTGACCTTTACGGGAGCAGCAGTGTTGCGGCGGGATAAAGCGGCGTATCGCTCGACTTGGATTGAACTGGGATAAGAAAGGTCGTTCGTCGCTAGTCGCTAGTCGTT
>Ga0265314_10001770_pt1 | contig 23304 bp, 20 predicted proteins | sample 4126metaG_FD_203106 | JGI IMG/M metagenome (GOLD analysis project Ga0265314, IMG submission 203106) | Rhizosphere microbial communities from Carex aquatilis grown in University of Washington, Seatle, WA, United States - 4-1-26 metaG | ecosystem: Host-associated > Plants > Roots > Rhizosphere >... | reverse complement strand
CAAGGGCGGCACCTTTGCGCAGGAGTGGGAGGTGTTCCACGCGGGGCTGGCCGAGCTACCCGGCAGCGACGAGCACTGGCCGCTGGACGTGCGTGTCGACGGCAAGCCGGCAGCCGTCGTGTCGGGCGACGACGGCGATCCCGTCCTGGAGCTCGCCGCCGGCCACCACCTGGTGACCGGCCGCTTCGCCTGGGACGAAGCGCTGCCCGACGGGCTGGCCGTGCCGCCGGAGACCGGTCTGCTCGCCCTGACCGTCAACGGCAGGCGCGTCGATTTTCCCGTGCGCGACGAGGGCGGGCAGGTATTTCTCGGCCGCAAGGAGGTGGTTGCCGAGGCGGACAGCATCGACATCTCCGTGCACCGCAAGCTGGTCGACGATGTCCCGCTGCACCTCATCACACGCTTGCAGCTGGCGGTCTCGGGCAAGAGCCGCGAGGTCATGCTGGGCCGCGCGTTGCCGGAGGGCTTCCAGGCGCAAGAGGTCGTCGGCAACCTGCCGTTGCGCTTCGATGCGGATGGTCACGTGCGCCTTCAGGTCCGACCCGGCAGCTGGACCATCACGCTGATCGCGCGGCGGACCGCCGCCGGCGACGGCGTGACGCGACCGCGGCCCGACGGTCTCTGGAAGGAAGGCGAGGAGGTCTGGGTCTTCCAGAGCCGCCCCGAGCTGCGCGTGGTCGACCTCGGCGGCGCGCCCGCGATCGATCCGGCGCAGACGACCTTGCCCGACGACTGGAAGCTGTTGCCCGCCTACGCGCTACCGCCGGGCGCGACGCTGACCCTGGCAGAACGGCGGCGCGGCGACAGCGACGCCGGTCCCGATCAGCTGCAGCTGCAGCGGCGGCTGTGGCTGGACTTCGACGGCGGCGGCTACACCGTCAGCGATCAGATCACCGGCCGGTTCACGCGCAGCTGGCGGCTGGCGGGCGCGGCGCACACGCGCCTCGGTCGCGTCGCGATCAACGGCCGGGATCAGTTCATCACGCGCGACGCCGACGGGAACGACGGCGTCGAGATTCGCAGCGGCCGCGCCGCCATCAGCGCCGACAGCCGCATCGAAGGCCGCCGCTGGCGCGTCCCGGCGACGAGCTTTCTGCTCGATTTTCAGAGCGTGTCGACGACGTTGATGATCCCGCCCGGCTGGCGGCTGATTCACGCCGCCGGCGCCGACAAGGTGACGGGGACCTGGATCGATCGGTGGTCGTTGCTCAGCTTCTTCTTGCTGCTGGTGACCACGCTGGCGGCGCAGCGCCTGTTCGGCTGGAAGCTGGCGCTGGTAGCGCTCGTGGGGATCGGCCTCTCGATTACCGAATCGGACGCGCCCGGCGTGGTCTGGCTCGCGGTCCTGCTGGGCGAGGCGCTGGCGCGCGCGCTTCGTACAGGCAAGCTGCACACGCTGGCGCGCGTGTATCGGATCGCCGCGTGGATCGCGCTCGCCTCGGTGCTTTTTCCGTACGCCGTCGCGGAGGTGCGGCGCGGCGTGCACCCGGCGGCCGAGCGCGAAGGCCCGACCACCGAAAGAAGTCAGGTCGCATTCTTCGTCCCCGAGGCCCCCGCTCCCGTGCCCGCGGAGGCGCCGGTTGCGACCGCGGAGGGCCACGCTTCGGCGATGGGGGCGCTCAGCGACCTCAGCAAGGATGCCTCGGGATCGGGAATCGGCCTCTTGGCGAGGCCGAAGAAAGACGTCGAGCAGCCCCGTGGGTCGGCCTACGCCGGGAAAGCTGGGCTGCTTGGCGTGGACAAGAACCTTCGTCTCAGCGACGCCGTCTCGCAAAAACGCGACGTCTACGATCCGAGCGCCGTGGTCCAGACCGGTCCTGGGCTTCCGACCTGGGAGTGGGACACCGCCTCGCTGACCTTCAACGCGCCGGTGCGCCAGGACCAGGAGCTGCAACTGTGGCTGGCACCTCCGTCCGTGAACCTGGCGCTGTCGCTGGCACGTGCGGCGCTGCTCGTGGCGCTGGCGCTGCTCATCCTGCGCCGGCCGATGCGCCTCGGCGGCGGGTGGCACGCGGCGCGTCCGCTGCTCGACGGCGCCGGCAACCGCGCCGGGATACTGCTCTTGTTGCTGGCGACGACGGCGGCGGCGACCCTGTCCGGCGTGGCGCGCGCGGCGGAGCTCACCGCGCCTTCGCCGGAGCTGCTCGAACAATTGAAGCAGCGCCTGCTCGAGCCGCCGCATTGCGCGCCCAACTGCGGCGGGATCAGCCGCCTGGCGCTCGACGTGACCCCGGGCGAGCTGCAGCTGGTCCTGGAGGCTTCGGCCGCGGCACGCACGGCGATCCCGCTGCCGGGAAATCTCAAGGACTGGGTCCCGGATCAGGTGCGCGTCGACGGGAAGGTGGCTTCCGCGCTGGCGCGCACCGACGACGGCACGCTGTGGCTGGCGCTGTCGCCGGGCACGTTTCGCGTCGAGATGACCGGCGCTCTGTCGCCGCGCGAGACGATCCAGATCGCGCTGCCGTTGAAGCCGCGGTTCGTCACCGCCCGCGTGCGCGGGTGGACGCTGGACGGCCTGCACGAGGACGGCGCCGCCGACGAGAGCCTCAAGTTGTCGCGCGCGGGCGGCGCCACAGGGACGCCGGCGCCGCCGGACGCGGCCGGCGCGGCGGTGTCGCTCGCGCCGTTCCTGCGCGTCACGCGCACCCTGCACCTCGGTCTCAAATGGGAAGTCGAGACGGTGGTCCGCCGTGAGACGCCCACCGGCGCGCCCGTGGTGATCGACGTGCCGCTCTTGCCCGGCGAGGCGGTCACCACCGCCGGCGTGCGCGTGGACAAGGCCAAGACGGCGGTGAACGTCAGCCTCGGGCCCGATGCGACGGAGACGCAGTGGCGATCGACGCTGACCGAATCCGCGGCGCTGCGCCTGCACGCGGCTCCGGCGTTCGCTCGCCTGTGGGCCGAGACCTGGCTGCTGGATCTCGGCGCCACCTGGCACGCGACGTTCGCCGGGATTCCACCCATCCAGCGCGCTGACCCCGACGGCGCGCGCATCGCCGAATGGCGTCCCTGGCCCGGCGAGGAGGTGCGCATCGCGCTCGGCCGGCCCGCGGGCGCCGGCGGACAGACGTTGACCATCGACGGCGGTGAGCTCGACGTGTCGCCGGGGACGCGCATGACGCGCTCGACGCTGTCGCTGGCGATCCGGTCGAGCCGCGGCACCCAGCACACGATTGCGCTGGCGGCGGGCGCCGAGCTCGAAGGCGTGACGCTGGACGGGCAGGCGATGCCGCTGCACCTGGAGAGCGACGGGCGGCGCATCGTGCTGCCGATCGGCCCACGCAAGCAGACGTTCGCGATCAGCTGGCGCGAACCGACACCGCTGTCGCCGATCTTTCGCGCTCCGGCGGTCGACGTCGGCGTCCCGGCGACCAACATCGTCACGCAGATCCAGCTCGCCGAGGCGCCGCGCTGGATGCTGTGGGCGGCGGGGCCGCGATTGGGACCGGCCGTGCACATCTGGAGCATCGTCATCGTGCTTCTGGTGATGGGCTGGGTCCTGGGCCGCACGCGTCTGACGCCGCTGCGCTGGTGGGACTGGACGCTGCTGGGCATCGGTATGGCGCAGCTGCCGCTGCCGGCCGCCGGCGTCGTCGGGTTGTTCCTGCTGGCAATGGGGTGGCGCGCGCGGCACCCCATCGCCGGGCGCGCGGTCCTCTACGACCTCTCGCAGATCGTGTTCGTCGGCCTCACGGTGGCGGCGGTCGCGATTCTGTTCGGCGCCATCGAGCAAGGGCTGGTGTCGCATCCCGACATGCGCGTCGTTGGCAACGGATCGAACGACCAGCTGCTGCGCTGGTATCAGGATCGGACCGGACCGCTGCTACCACGGCCCTGGATCCTGTCGGCGCCCCTGATGATGTATCGGGGAGCGATGCTGGCCTGGTCGTTGTGGCTGGCGCTCGCCTGCCTGCGCTGGTCGCGCTGGGTCTGGAGCTGCCTGCGCGAGCACGGATGGTGGCGTCCGTTGCGCGTTCCCCGCGCGGCACCTGACGCCACGCCCGAAGGGTAGGGTGGAAAACGATCTTGGCCAGGCCGTGAGCAACAACAACACCCTTTTGTCGTCGCAATGGCGTAAAGGTTGCTCGTCGGGATTCCCGACGCCCCAACGTCAGAGACGGAGAGACGATGAAACCAATCACGAGACTCGTTAGCTTACTGATCATCGGCGCGCTCGCCGCGGCCGGATGCGGAGAGGGCGGCCCCGACTCCAGCGAACCGCTCATCAACGAGACGAGCCCGATCGTTCGACCGACGGCCACGGGGGGCCGGAACGAGGTCGTCATGATCTACGCGACGGTTGCCGGTCCCGGGGGGCTCACAACCCGGACCTGCTCGGGATCGTACTTCGCTCCGCGCGTGGTGATGACGGCGGCTCATTGCTTGACGGACATCTTCCAGGGTCAGCTCTTCGTCTACTGGGGCGACAACTTCACTCAGGATTTTGCGCAGCTCACCCCGCAAAACGGGCTGTTGGTCCCGCCGCCCGTCGGGCAGCCGTCGTTCTGGGCCAAGGCCGACTCGTTCGAGACGCATCCGCAGTGGGACGCGAACCTCGAGCACCCGGACATGGGCGCGATCTATCTGGATCGCAAGCCGCCGTTCGATCCGCTGCCGCTGGCGCGTTTCCGACTGGACGATACGTGGATCAACCGGCAGGTGACGATCTCGGGCTGGGGCGGGAACGTCGCGACCAGCGGCACGACCGCCACCGGATCCCGCGTTCAGCGCACCGGGCTCACGCATCTCCTCGGAAGCCCCACGGCGGCCGACTATCACCCCGAGGATCCCAACCCCGGCATGCTCGTGCCGGCGGTGCGACAGGACGTCGTCAAGTTCGACGGCCACACGCCCAACTCGAACAGCTGCTTCGGCGACTCGGGTGGCCCCATCATCGTGAACGCGTTCGGGCAAGACTACTTCGCGGGCGTCATGTATTTCGGCGGGTTGTTCTGTGAGGACTACGGCCTGGCGACGCGGATCGATCCGTTCCTGCCGTTCCTCGACGAGGCATACAAGCGCGGCGGGCAGGAGACGCTGATTCCCAACCTGGAATGCGTCGCGCCCAACCCGGCCGGCACGCTGACGGTCTACTTCGGCTACAACAACAAGAACGGCGTGGGTGTCACCGTTCCGTTCGGCACCAAGAACCAGCTCGCCCTCGACACCAGCGGCTTCCGCAACACGCTGTTCAATCCCGGCCTGCACTCGTTCGCGTTCGGTGTCGACTTCACCACGAACCAGACCCTCAGCTACTCGCTGGCTCCCGATAACAGTCCACGGACGACGATCAGCGTCAACCGAAACTCGGTGGCTTGTAGCGCCGCCCAGGCCGATCAGGTCGAGACCGGGAACGTGTGTCGCGCGGTCATGCGCTCCGGATGCCCGGCCTTGACCTTCGAGAGCTGCATGGCTGCCTTCCTCGATAACCTCGAGTTCACGCGCGACGTGACGCCGGAGTGCCTGCCGCAGAATCAGGCCTGGGATGCCTGCCAGGCGCACACGGCCGCTGGCGTCGCCAACTGGCAGTGCAGCCCCGTCCCGGGCTTCATGCCCGGAGCGCCGGCCTGTGACGGGTTGCTGAACGATCTGTTCACCTGCCAGGGGTTCTGACCGCCGCCGGCTGCCGCTAACCTGAGCGCAAGTCTTGCGCGCGTCCTGCTATCGGGGCTTGCGGCGGGGGAGCGGCGCAGCTTTCCCGCGCGCGTCCCTGGCGCGGCTATCGGCTCCGCCGTCGAGCAGCAGATCAACGATCGCCTGCTGCTCGGCGTGCGCCCCCTTGGTGCCGCTCGCGCCCGTCGCGTGAAGCGCGAGGTGAAGTGGCGTTGTCCGACTCTTGCCGTGAGAGGCGTTCACATCGGCACCCCGCTCGAGCAGGCATTTCACCGCCACCGGGCTCCGCGCCCGAACCGCGCGGTGAAGTCGGGACGCTCCAGACTTTTCGGCCTGGTCGATCCTCGACCCGGCATCGAGCAGGAGCTCGATGGCCTTCCGTTGAGCGCCAGCACTCCAGACCAACGCCGACACGGGCCGAGGGTCGCAGGCGTAGTGGAGCGCGAGGGCTCCGCGCCGGTTCGCCGCGTTGGGATTCGCTCCCGCGCGGAGAAGGGCCTCGACGACGACAGGCTTGACTGCGGCCGCCGCGAAGTGGAGAGCGGTATCTCCGGCGTAGAGCGCATGAGCAATCGTCTCGATGAAGCATTCCTCCTCGACAACGAGCCGCGCGAGCTCGGGCGCGTCGCGGACCATCCGTACCGCCTCGGCGTCGTCCATGACGATGGCGTCGAGGAGCCTGGCAAGCCCGTTTTGCCTCGCAGCCATGGCGACTCGAATAACATTGGGTGGGTCCACCGGGGAAGAGGCAGCCTGGTCAAAGCCTAGTGCACTAGTCGCTCGCGGCGATCGCGACCACGCGAGTCCTCGTTTCGACCAGCCGGCGTAGCACACGCAGGTCGCGGCGCGCACGCAGCATGCCGGCGGCTTCCGCGAAGGTCACCATCCGCACCTCTTTGGTCTCGCTGTCGTGCTGGCCGTCGGCGCGCTCCAGGGTCATCTCGAAGAACTGCGTGAAGTGCAACCGCCCTTCGTGGAGCACGATCGGCCGCACGATGCGCGCGCGCAGCCCGCTCTCCTCGTAGACCTCGCGCAACGCGGCCGCCTCGACGGTCTCGCCCCGATCGATGCGCCCCTTGGGCAGCGTCCAGTGCCAGCGCCCGCGGCGGTTGCGCTGGCGCACCAGCGCGATCCGGCCCCGCGCGTCGATCACCAGGCCCCCCGCCGACATCCACTTGCGCGACCGCTGTCGCCGCGGCCGGCGGCGAGCGCCCGCGATCGCGATCGCCAGCGCGACGACCGTCAACGCGAGGGCGGCGACGCCCACGACCAGCAGCGCCATCACCGGGAGACTACCATCGGGATTCTCTGGGCGATGCGTCGCAGAGCTTCCTCGAACCCTCGCGAGGGTCGATTGTGCCGCGAGCGGCTTCGACGTATATCGGCGCATGGTGACCGAGCGCTTCGCGGCGCCGGACGTGGTATCAGGTCTCACGAGAGGAGCTCTCGATGCGCGAGAAGATTCAGGTCGGGTTCCAGGCGTTCGTTTCCGACGGCGAGGAGGAGTTCGGTTCAGTCCGTGAGGTCTCGCCCGATGGGCGTCGCCTCATCGTCTATGTCGAGAACGCCGGGGACTTCCCGGTGCCGGCCGCCGCCGTCGTGTCCGTGCAGTCAGAGAAGGTGACGTTCGACTGCAAGAAGCTCGAGCCGAAGCTGAGGGCCGCCATCGGCCACGCTCACGAAGCAGAGGAGTTCTGAGCGCCGCGCGCCGGGCGTCCTGACGAGGGACGCTCGCCCCGATCCGCTCTGGCCCGTTGCGCAGGGTCGGGACCAGACCCACGTTGGTCGCAGGAGGTCGGTCATGAGAAACGTCGTGCTCTGGATTGGAATGTCCTTCGATGGGTTCACGTCGGACCCGAACGAGCGGATCGACGACTGGCTGGGGCCGCACGCAACCACCCCCGAGGCGCACGCGATCTTCCGCCGGCTCCGCGAACGATGCGACACGGTTCTCGTGGGACGCGTGAACTACGAGGGCTATTTTGGATACTGGCCGAAGGTGAAGGACGATCCCAAGGCACCGCCGAACGATGTGGCGATCTCCCGCTGGCTCGACGACGTGCCCAAGGTGGTCTTCTCGCGCACGCTCCGCGAGGTCAAATGGAAGAATGCCCGGCTCGCGAGAGGCAGCGCCGCCGAGGAAGTCGCCGCCCTCAAGCGAGAGCCCGGCAAAGACATCATCATCCAAAACAGCACGCGCTTGACCCAGAGCCTGCTCGCGGCCGGCCTCGTCGACGAGCTGCAGATACTGGTCGCGCCGGTCGTGCTCGGCAAGGGTCGCGCGCTGTTCGCCGGCTTGCCGCGCCCGATCGAATTCAGTGCCGCCGAGGGGACTCGCCTGGACGACGGCACATTCGCCGTTCGATATCTGGTGAAGCACCCGTAAGTGGCGATGGAGCCCGCGTCGCCGCTAGCGAAGTCCGTCCGATGACAGCATCACTCGCCGTGGCAGCAGCGACGGAGCGCCCGCCAGGCACCACACCGCGAGGAGAGCGTCGAAGATGAGGCAGCCGAAGGACGACGTCGGCATGAACGGCCAGACGGGATTGCCATACAGGTGGTGGACGATGTCCCAGGCGGCGTGCATGAGCCACGCCACGCCGATCCATCGATAGGAGCGTTGCGCCTGGTACACGATCGGGAAGGCCACCAGCGGAAAGAGGAGCTCCCAGGGGCCGAAGCCGCCGCTCAGGTAGACGCCGAGCGCGCCGGCCAGGAAGATCACGTTGACCTTCAGGCGAGCCGGTTCCCGCACCAGTGACATGATCAGCACGAACAGCCCGGCGCCGAGCGCCGGGCCCAGGTAGTCCATCAGGTGAAGCGGTGGGTTGTGCATCGTTCTTTCTCCTCGTGGTCAGATGCTACGGAATCAGGCAATCTCGACCAGTGGCTCGAAAGACAATGTCCGCAGGAATCGCGCCAAAGCCGAGTCGGAGCCGGCCGTGTCGCGTGGCCGTCGTCGCCTTCGACGGAGTGGTCCTGGGTGATCTCTCGACGGCTTGCGAGGTGTTTGGAATGGCGCGCGCCGCGGATGGCACGGCCGCCTACGAGGTGCGGGTCTGCGCCCTCACGTCGAAAGTCGCATCGGCGTATGCGAGCCTGGTGGTGCCGTGGCGGCTGGCTTCGCTGCGAGACGCGCACACGGTTCTCGTTCCCGGTATCGACCACCTCGACCGGGCGATTCCGACCAGCGTTCTGCGGGGTATCCGCGCCGCCGTCGACCGCGGAGCGCGTGTCGCATCGATCTGCAGCGGAGCGTTCGTGCTCGCGGCGGCGGGCGCGCTCGACGGCCTGAAGGCGACCACGCACTGGGCGTGTGCGGCGGAGCTCGCGCGACGGCATCCGCGCCTCGACGTCGACCCCGACGTCCTCTACGTCGACAACGGACGAATCTTGACGTCGGCGGGCGCCGCGGCGGGTTTCGACCTCTGTCTCTATCTGGTGCGGCAAGATCTCGGGGCCGAGCGTGCGGCCGCGGTGGCGCGCGCGGCCGTCATGCCGCTGGAGCGAACCGGGGGGCAAGCCCAGTTCATCGCCTACGACCCGGCGCCCGACCGCGCCACGTCGATGAGTGCGCTCCTCGATTGGCTCGAGAAGAATCTGGCGGGCGACCTGTCGCTCGCAGCGGTTGCCCGCCGCGCCGCCATGAGTGCGAGGAGTCTCAGCCGCCACTTCCGCACCCAGGTCGGAACGACGCCGGCACTCTGGGTTGCGCGTGCCCGCGTTCGTCGCGCGCAGCGCTTGCTCGAAACCACCGACCACGCCGTCGAACGCATCGCCACGGAGGTCGGGTTCGGCTCGGCGACGGTCCTGCGCGCCCAGTTCGGCGAGGTGGTGGGGACGAGCCCCCAGGTCTACCGCCGGCAGTTCCATCTGCGTGCGTGACGGCGGCGGTCCGCGGTGATCCGGACGCCATTGACCCCGGTCTCGGCCGGCCAGGGGCCTCATCGTCCGCGCGCCGTTGCGACGCCATTCCGCTCGCACTCGCGGGCTGCTCGTCGCGTCGGACACCACGACCGCGTCTCTGTCCCGTGTCACTTCGGCGGCGACAATCTTCGGCCGGCCTTACGAACCCGCGTCCGCGCAAGTAGACTTGCGGGCCATGGCCATCGCCGCGACGATGTATCGATTTCAGATCGAGTTATCCGACGTCGATCGCGGGGTCTATCAGACCGTCGACTTGCGGATCGCGCGCCACCCATCGGAGAGCGCGCGGTACTTGCTGACACGCGTCGTTGCCTACTGCCTGTGCTACGAAGAAGGCATCGCCTTTTCGAAAGGCTTGTCCACCACCGACGAGCCGGCGGTGTGGATCAAGGACGCGCGCGGCGAGCTTCGCGCTTGGATCGAGGTCGGCACGCCTTCGGCGGAGCGGCTGCACAAGGCCAGCAAGGCGTCGCCGCGCGTCGTCGTGTTCACCCAGCACGATCCCGAGCTCTTGAAGAAGGCGGCACGCGGCAAGGCGATCCACAAGGCGGAGGCGATCGAGGTCTACGCGCTCGGCGGCGAGCTGCTCGATGCGCTCGACGCTGCAACGGATCGCAACGCGCGCTGGGCGCTCGTCCACACCGAGGGAACGCTCTACGTGACCAGCGGCGACACCAGCGTCTCCGGTCCCGTCACGCGGCACACGCTGGTTCCCCAGGGGTGAGCATCGGAACAGGCACTGTGGAACGACGTGCGACCCGACGAAAACGAGCGCGGGCTAAGCCGATTTCGCTTCCCGCGCGAGAAGCGGCCGGCGTCGACCTCGACCTCCACGGCTGACGATCGACTACCTACACGGGTGCATCTAGCGCGTCTTCGGCGTTCCGGCGCTGGCCGGAGCCTTCGCCTGCAGCAGCTGCGCGTAGTCGCGCACGATCGCGAGCGACTCGTTCAGCACCAGGTCGTCGGCGGCCGCGCTATCGGCCGACTCCTGGTCATTCGCGGCGCCGGCGTCGGGGTGGTGCTCGCCGGTGGCCGCCTCGGGCGCGGGCAGCCCGGCGTTCGCCGCGTTCTTCACCGTGATCACGTAAGTCGTACGCACGGCGGTCGCCGCCCGCACATCGTGCGCGATCTCCTGGTCGAGCCGCTTCGTGGTCGCCAGCTCGCGACGGCGGTCGGCCTCGTTGAGTGGCATGCGCCCGCTGGCGAGCCTCTCTTTCAAGGTGCCGGCCTCCTGACGCAGATTCGAGAAGGCTCGATCGGCGGCGATGCGCCGCGAAGAACGTTCCCTCAAGGCCGCGCGGTAAGGGGCCACGCGGTTCACCGGCCGATAGGGCACCGGCGCGATCGTATCCCAGGGTAGCGGATCATCGAGCTCCGCCTCGCCGATGCGCGCGAGGTCGCTCTTCGACGGCAGGACGATGTCAGAGGCGACGCCGCGCAGCTCCGTCGAGGCGCCGCTCGGTCGATAGAACTTGCCGATGGTGATCTTGAGCCCGCCCGGATCGTAGGTGTACGCGAGCCTGGCCTCGTCCATGACCGGCGCCAGCGGGAAGATGGTTTGGACCGTTCCCTTGCCGAAGGTCGACGTATCACCAACGATCGGCGCGCGACCATAGTCCTGCAGCGCACCCGCAGCGATCTCCGAAGCCGAGGCGCTGAACCGACTGGTCAGCACGACCAGAGGCCCGTCGTATGCGACGCCGGGGTCCGGATCGTCGTCGACCTGAATCTCGTTCTTGGGGTCGCGCGTCTCGACGATGGGGCCGCTGGCCAGGAAGAGGCCGGTCAATCGGATCGCTTCGTCGAGCGACCCGCCTCCGTTGTGCCGCAGATCGAGGACGATCCCCTGAACCGACTCAGTCCGCGCTTTCCCGAGAAGCGTTGCGACGTCTCGGGCCGCGCCCCCGGTGGGTTTATGATCCTTGCCGTCGCCGCCGCCGTCCGCGTAGAAAGATGGCAAGTCGAGGACCGCCAATCGCGTGTGTCCGCCGGTCGGCTCGGGTGTGTCGATGATCCGCATCTTCGCCTGCTGGTCCTCGAGCTTGACCTCGTCGCGAACCAACCGGATTGTCCGCGGAGCGCCCGGAGATCCCGCCGGTGGCAGGACCGTCAGCGTCACCGCCGAGCCTTTCGGCCCGCGAATGAGCTGGACGATCCGCGTGAGCGGCATCTCGCTGACGTCCACGGGCGTGCCATTGTCCTGGGCGACCGCGCTGATGCGGTCGCCCGGCTTGAGCAGCCCGCTGCGCGCCGCCGGGCCGCCCGCGATCAGCTCGTGGATCGTGCAGGCGCCGTCCTTGGTGACCAGCGCCGCGCCGATGCCCGCGACCGAGAGGTTCATCTCGATCGAAAACGATTGCATCTCCTCGTGCCCCAGGTAGTCCGAGTGGGGATCGTAGACGTGGGCGAGGGAATCGAGGTAAATCGCCAGCACGTCGTCGTCGTGCATGCCGCGCACGAACGCCTGCTGCTGCTGGTGCCGGCGCAGCAGCTTGGCCTGGATCGCCGCGGCGGTCTGTTTCTCGTCGCTGAGCTTCTCGTCCAGGACCTCCGACCGCAGGGCCTGGCGCCAGAGCGATCGCGCTTCGGTCAGATCGCGCGGGCGCGGCGCGTGCCTTCGGTCAAAGGCGAAGGCGTCGTGCCCCGTGAAGTCGAAGGCAGCGCCGTGCAGAAGCTCGGTGTCGTAGGCGACTTGTTGGTCGATGCGTTCGCGATAGCGCCGGAAGATCGCCTGCGCCAGGTGCGTATCTCCGGCCTCGGTGGTGGCGCGCGCGAGGTCGTGGGGATGTCCCGCCAGCTCGTCGACGTCGCTCTGCAGGAACAGCAACCGGGTTCCGTCGAGCGCCTCGATGTACCGGGCGACCAGCTTGCTGGCCAGCTGCTCGTCGAGCGGATGGTGCGCGAACTGCGACCGCGCCAGCAGCGACGCGACCAACCGCGTGGTGTTGGCGTCGGTCGTCGCGCGGTCGGCCGCCGGGTGAGCGCGGGAACGCGGGCGGGCCAGGACCCCGGCGACCACGGTTGCGGCGACCAGCCCGACGAATAGACTCAGATGGGAACGTTTCAGCACGTGCGGTGGTCACCATTATAGTGTCGCAACGCTACGATGCCGAGTTCGATGGGAACGAGAACAGCGTGATGCACCCGCCAAGCCCGTTCCCCGGGGATGCCCGCCGACGAACCACTGGGCCTTCTGCTGATGAACGGGCGCATGCTGGGCGCAGGCGGGGGTGAGATCGAAGGGGTGGGTGTGCAACCCGACATCCAACCGGCTTGTCCTGCCGGCGGGCAACCGCGCGCCGGCGAGGATTGCCTGGTCCGGCTTGGTCGGGACATGGTCATTCAAGCGCGGGATCCGGAGCGAGCGACTCTTCTGTCGACCGCCAGGTCCCTCGCGAGTCCAATCAGGAGGCAATGATGGCCCGAGTGACAGGAATCGGAGGCGTTTTTTTCAAATCGACGTCGGACCACAAGCGGCTCGCGGCTTGGTACCGGGACAACCTGGGCCTCGCACTCGAAGAGTGGGGCGGCGCGATCCTGAAGTGGCCCGAGGATCAGGCGAAGGACGGCGGCCTCACCGTCTGGCACGTCGCCGAGCGCGAGTCGAAGTGGTTCAGCCCGAGCCCGTCGAGCTTCATGATCAACTACCGCGTCGACGACCTGACCGCGCTGCTCGCGCAGCTCAGGAGCAACGGCGTCGAGATCGTCAAGGGGCCCGACTCCGAGGAGAACGGCAAATTTGCGTGGATCATGGATCCCGACGGCAACAAGGTCGAGCTGTGGGAGCCGGCCTGACCCGCGTAGCCGATCGGCTGCTAGAGTCCGGCGCGGAGGGCTCTCATGTCGAAGGTCTGGCTCATCACCGGTTGCTCGCGCGGGCTGGGCCGCGCGCTGGCCCAGGCCGTGCTGGAGGCCGGGCATCGCCTGGTCGCCACCGCGCGCGAGCCAAGTGCGCTCGCTTTCTTGGCGCCCAGTGATCGCCTGCGCACCGTCGCTCTCGACGTCACCGACCCGGCCGCCGCGCGCGCGGCAGTGGCCGCCACCACGTCAGCGTTCGGTCGGCTGGACGTCGTCGTCAACAACGCGGGCTACATCAAGGCCAACTCGGTCGAGGACCTCCCCGAGGACGAATTCCGCCGCCAGATCGAGATCAACCTCTTCGGCGTCTACAACGTCACGCGCGCGGCTCTGGCCCAGATGCACGTCCAGCGCGACGGACACATCATCCAGATCTCGTCCATCGGGGGACGGCGCGGCACGCCCGGCCTCGGCGGCTACCAGGCGGCGAAGTGGGCGGTCGGCGGGTTCAGCGAAGTGCTGGCGCGCGAGGTCGCTCCCCTCGGCATTCGCGTCACCTGCGTCGAGCCCGGCGGAATGCGCACCGAGATGTTTGGCTTGTCGATGCTCGCCGACGCCCTCGCGCCCGACTACGAACCCACGGTCGGTGCCGTCATCCGAGCCACCTTCGGCCGCGCCGAGAACGCGCGCGGCGATCCGGCCAGGATGGCGCGGGCGCTCCTGCGGCTCGCCGACGAGAAGCAGCCGCCGGTGCGCCTGCTGCTCGGCAGCGACGCCGTCGCGGGCGCCGCCGCCGCGATCGCCGCTCGCGCCGACGAGGACGCGCGCTGGAAGACCCTCAGCCTGTCGACCGACTTCGACGGCTCCAGCTAATCGCGTTCTTTGAGCTCGGGAGAAAGCGTCCGGCTCAGTCGCTCCTGCGGGCGAGGGTGAACGCCGCCGACGTTCCAATGGCGTTGGGCCAGCGAAGCGCACGTGCGATGGCGCGCGCCGCCACCGAGTCGTCGACCTCGTAGTGAAGCAGTTCGAATCCGGCCCTGCTCCACGTTCGACGGGCGAAGGGTGGCCCTCGCCAGGCCCAGGGTGTTCTGGTCGTCGACGTGGGATAGAGGTTATAGACGGCGAATTGTCCACCGGGGCGCAACGAGCCGCGTATCGCGCGCAGAAAGGCGGCGCTCGACATGCCGAGCGCGGTGTGGGGCTGCAGTCCGCGGCCCGGGCGCAGGCACCCGCGCTTGAGCACGTTCTTCGCGATGGCCAGATCGAACGGACCCTCGATAGCGCGCACAACGACGGGATCTGCAGGGAACCGACCACCGACAACCCGGCAACGGCCGGCGCGCCAAACAGGAGGGACCTCGCGGATCCGCTCGAACCACTGATCGTAAAGCTTCTGAAACAGAGGTGATACCTCAACGCCGCACGCGTCCTTCACAGCCCGGTTGCGCGCGAGCGCCCGAAGTTGGGCGCCCGCTCCACAACCAAAGTCCAGGATGCGCGCCGGGAGGGGAGCGTTCCGTTCCGGCTCCAGCAATGACAGCACCCGCGCGTAAACAAGACATGATCCGTGTGCGTGGGACCAAAAGTCAGGAGCAATCGGCCGTTTGCGCAACCGCCGTCGTGCCGCGCGGGACAGGGTTCGCGTTTCAGGGCGCGTGAAGTAAGCCTCGGCGCCAGGCACATGGAAAAGCGTCGCTGTGGGAGGCGGCGTGAGCCCAACGGCCGCACGCAGAAATGCGCGCGCCCAGGACGATTCGTGAAACAAGTCCTGCAGCGCCTTTGCGTCGCGGCTCAGACGCAAGCCAGAACGCCGTTCGCGGCTGGTCAGACGCACAACGACCGCTCGCGACCAGGGAAGAATGGGTCTTGAGGCCGTTTGTCATCGTGAACGTTCTGCCGTTTCAAGCGGAATCAATCGTCAACGAATGGAGGACCCATGTCAAACCAGGCACATTTCACCGCCGCGACCTTGAACCCCAAAGGACAAACATTGGAGGCGCTCACCCAGGTGGTTGCGCAGATCACGAAAATCGCCGGCTGTGGGCACTGTGGTCGCGTCATGCGTCTGCAGGTCGAATTCCTCGGCGATCCGCCGCCGGACCTGTCCAAGGAAAACGTCATCTCGTTCGAGACCGGAGCACTCGCTCGTTGAGATGGTGAACGCGTCCTCCATCTCCATCAGCGGCGTCGGCTTCCCGTACATCGCTGACCTTCCACCGGAGATCTATCGCTCCGGATTGATCGACTTCGTCGAGGTCACGCCGGAGTCGCTGTGCCGCGAGCGTCGGGTAGGGGGACAAAGAGCGTTGGATCTGATCCCGTCGCACGTCGAGCGGGCTCGCCAGACGTGCGACGGTTTGCAGATTGTGATCCACGGCGTGGAGCTTTCAATCGGCTCCGCCGAAGGCTGGAACGACGCTTACATCGACATGCTCGATCGGTTCTGGAAGATGTGGCCATTTCAATGGCACAGCGAGCACCTTGGCTTTCAAACCGTCCCGCCTGCCTGCCCGGCGGGGGCCTCGACGCGGGACTTCGTGTCCGTCGGTGTTCCGCTGCCGCTGCCGAGCACGCGCGAGGCCGTCGACCTGGTGGCGCCGCGGGCGGCGGGGCTTTGCGATCGGTACGGCGTCCCTTTCCTGCTCGAGAACCCCGCGCACTACCTGTTCGATCTTCCATTCGACGACGAGATCCAGGGGGAGATCGGCCTCATGAACGCGATCGTCGAACGGGGCCGCTGCTGGCAGCTGCTGGACTTGCACAACCTGTATTGCAATGCGGTCAACTTCGGCATCGACGTCGCGAGTCTTCTCCAGGGTGTGCGGCTCGAACGCGTGCTGGAGATTCACGTGGCCGGGGGCTCCTGGCGGGATGGGTTCTACATGGACGGCCATAACGCCGGCGTTCCTGAGCCGGTCTGGAGACTGCTGGAAGACGTGTTGCCCCGAGCACCGAACGTCGCGGGCGTGGTGTTCGAGGTGCTCGACGAAGCGGCTCCCCGCCTGGGGCCGAAGCTGATCGGCCGGGAACTCGAACGCGCGCGGGAGATCTGGCACCGGTATCGACGCCGATCGGGAGCCGACGTGATCGTTGCGCGCGGAACCGCCGAATGCTGAGCCGGTTTCAGAGGCTCCTCGGAACGGCGGTTCGCGAACGGCGCATTCCGGCGCTGGAGGATCTCGAGGCACGCCCGTCGGACGAGTCCGCCCCCGCCCTGTCCGCGCGGGAAGCCGCGTTCTTCCATCGCTTGTCGGGCAACCCCGGATTTCGATTCATGGTCGAGGTGCAACGGTCGTGGTGCGAGCTGCGGACGTTGAACGCGGCCCGGGTGACCCTCGGAACCTTGCCGCCGCACGAACGGCGGACCCTGGTCAAGGGCTGGGTCGAGCGTGGCGGAGGCACGGAGTCGTTCTTCGCCACCGAGGCGGACGTCCTGCTCGATTACATTGCCGGGCAGGTTCCCGCGGGCTCGACGACCGCGGTCATCTGCCGGATCGAGCAAGCCGTTCAGCGTGCGCAGCGAGCACCGGCGCAGACGACCGATCCGGCCTCGCTCAGCGATGACACCGCTTTGGTCCGCGGTGAGGATGCGACGCTGCTGCGCGTGCCGACCTCCGTCGCGGCCGCAATGAACGCGGGAGCAGGCTCCGCCGACGACGTGACGGCGGCGCGACTGGTGCCCGACGCGGAAGGGGAGATCGAAGTGCTGCTCGCGCCCGCCATCTCCGGCGTCCTGCGCGAGGCCGAGGCCGGCGAGGTTCAGATCTGGGCGACGTGCGCGACACCGGTCTGTGTCGCGGCGCTGCGCACCGCCGGACACGAGCGGGCGACGTTGCAGGTGCTGGTCGCCGAGCGGGTCCTGGACGTCGCCCAACGACCGCGATCCACGGCGCGACGCTAGTGAAGAGCCTGAAGCTGGGCCAACGTCATCGACGGCACCGCGTGGACGGCCGCCACCCGGTAGTAGTTGGCCTGATTGAGCTGCTGGTAGACCTGGACCGAGAAGAACCCTCCGGCCGTGGTGATGAGGCCCCAGATCCGGGCGACACTGTCCTGTCCAATGGCCGCCGGAGGCAAGGGAACGCCGGCACCAAACGGATTGAACCCTCCGAGAACGCTGCCCGGATTTGCCAGGGCGAAAGCATTCCAAAGACCCGTCACAGCGGCGTTCACGGCAACCTGGCCGAGGACGGTGCCTATGTGTCCGACGTGGATTTGACCCGCATGTAGATAACGAACCAGTGGGCAGCCAGACATGGGGCCGGTGAGGACGTCGCAGGTCTGGGTCGTTGCCGAAATATCACCCTCGTAATACGGCAACCATTTCAGGTTGCGGTGAATCTTGCCTGGGTTTGGGTTTGCGCCCGGAACCACGGCGCTCGCCTTCTGGCCGAAGTGACCGCCGAGGGGGCCCGCAAACCGGGTCGACTCCTGGATCGTCAACGGAGGACATACGACGATGTCAAAGATGGGAGGCACGCCGCGCATGGGCCTCGTGGGCGCGGTGGTGATCTGCAAGAACCTACCAACAAGGAGCTTCGCCTCGATCATAAGCCATTTTTCATCGTCGCCGAGGCCTGAGTCAAGCGCCGCGTCACCGAGGGATGCTCGTCTATCTATGCGCCAGCGGCGATCGGGTCTGCGTCGCGCATCATCGGGATCGCCTCCGCGATGTGCGGATCGCCGTCGCAATAAACGAAGGGCAGCCGAAGCACGCGCACGTCGAGACCTTCGAGCGCGAGGAGGAAGCGCTCGGCGCCGCCGGCGACTGCGACCAGGCGCACCTCGTCGCCGAGTTCCGCGCGATCGCGGGCTTGACGCCGCGCGTGCTCCTCGGCGAGCTCCGCGCGGCTCCGTCGGTCGGCTAACGCGGAGCCTTCCAAAGCGCTTTTCAGGCCGTCGACGTGCCGGCTACATTCAGCGCAGACCGGCAGTCGAGCCGGACCGAGAGGAGCGCCATGGCATACGAAGTGGACTTCAGCAACGTGTCGACGGTCGGGCTCGAGTCGTCCCCGGTGGCGAGCGCGCTCGCGGGCTTGCGCGCCAACGAGGCTCGCTATTTCAAGAACAAATATCGCCACGTCTTCGCGGTCGAACCGGCGAGCACGGCCGGAAAGACGATCGATTGGGTCCACCGCATCCTGAAAGAGGAACGCGACCTCGTCATCCAGTCCCGCCCCCTCGAGGCGACGGAGTTTCAGGTCGAGAACATCCGCATCGCGTACGTGTTCTACGAGAGCGGCCTCTCGATCAACGTGATGTACACGATCGATGACGAGAAGAAGCGGGCCGTCGGATTCAAGCTCTCCGACGGGATGGAAATCCCCGCCGAGCTCGCGCCCCGCTTCAAGTTTGCGAGGCAGAAGTCGAAGCTGGCCGGTACCATCCGAGGATCGTACTTCGTGATCAAGGCCGAGTACTGACGGGGGAGACTTCTCCCTTTCGTCAGATGATGCGATCATCGCGGCCTTGGAGGTCTTCATCCCATGACATGCCGTCTCTCCCTGTCGTACATCTCGCTCGCTGGGGCGCTCGTCCTCGCCGCGGCCTGCAGTAGCGGGCCTGGTTCGGGAAGCTCGGGAACCGGTGGCTCGGGCGCGGGTGGTTCGCCGGCCGGCGACGCGTCGAGCGGCGGCGCGACGGGATCCGGCGGAGCGGTTGGCGCGGGCGGAATGGCGGCAACCGGTGGCGCTCCCGGGGTTGGAGGGACCAACCACACCGGGGTCTGGAATGTCATGATGCTGGGCGATTCGGTGACCGAGTCGACCTGCTACCCTCAGGCCACGTACCAGCAACTGCAGGCAGGCGGTCACACCAACTTCCAGTTCGTGGGGATGGAGACCACGAACCAGTCCTGCCTGGCCGGCGCCCCGAGCTCGGTCAAGGACGAGGGACACGCGGGCTACGGCGTGACGTACCTTCCCCAGGACAGCACTCGCTCTGCTTGCACGAAGACCACCGGGTGCGGAAGCTACGCCGAGTTGCAAAGCTGGGCCGCCGAGAAGCCCGACATCGTTCTCATGCACTACGGAACCAACGATGTCTGGGACGGCATCGGCACCTCGACGATCCTGTCGGCCTATCTCGCCGTGATCGCCGAGTTTCGCAAGCAGAACCCGAACGTCATCTTCTTCGTCTCGAAGATCATCAAGCTGAGTCCAGCCGGTTGCACGACCTGTCTCGCCAACGTGGGAGCACTGGCCGCCGCGCTGACGCCGAGCTGGGCGTCGACCAACTCGACGGCGACCTCGCCGATTTACATCATCGACCACTACGACAGTACCTTCGATCCGACCAACACCGCCGACACCGCCGACGGCGTTCACCCCACGCCGGCCGGTGCCGCCATCATGGCGCCCATCACGGTTGGGGCGATCGGCGCGACCGGATACTTCTGAGCGCGTCGCGAGCGCGATCGGGCTCGACCCGGTGTCGCGCATTTCCTAACCTGCCCAGCCATGTCCGAAGAAAAATCCCAGCCGCACGGGGTCGCCGACGTCGCCGCGGGCCGCACCGCCGGGCCCGAGCTCGAGATCAAAGACGCGCCCTTGATCTTCGAGCAAGTCTGGAACCAGCTGGTCCAGGAACGCGGGCTCGAGGGGATGGCCTTCCCCAAGGAGATCATGTGGCTGGGCGGCGCTCCTGGGTCGGGCAAGGGCACCAACACACCGTTCATCCTGCGCGAGCGAGGGCTGACCGCGCCACCGATCGTGGTCAGCGATCTGCTCGAAACACCGGCCATGCGCGCGCTCAAGGATCGCGGCCAGTTCGTCGGTGACCGGGAGGTCATCCAGGCACTGCTGCGCGAGGTGCTCGAGCCCCAGTATCAGACCGGCGTCGTCATCGACGGATTCCCTCGCACGGGCGTCCAGGCCGAGGCCGTCAAGTTGCTGCACGACCAGATCATGCAGCTGCGCGCGAAGTACTGGGGGACGCCTCTCGGCATGCGCTTCCGGCGTCCGATCTTCCGCATCACCGTGCTCTTCGTCGGCGAGCAGACGTCGATCGAGCGGCAGCTCCGGCGCGGACACGAGATCCTCGCCCATAACGAGCAGGTCCAGCGAACGGGCGTGGGCGATCTCGTCCAGCTGCGTCCCACCGACGTCGACGAGCAGCTGGCGCGCAACCGGTACCGCACGTTCAAGGAACGCACGTACGAGGCGCTCACGAGCCTGCGCCGTCACTTCCACTACCACTTCATCAACGCGGACGCTGCGCTGGCCGACGTCGAGCGCAGCATCATCGCGGAGTTCCAGTACCAGAGCTCCCTCGAGCTCGGCCATCAGACGTACGACATCATCCACCACATCCCCCTCGTGTCCGAGGTGACGCGCCACGCTCGCCAGGAGCTGGTGCGCCGCCTCGACGCGTACGAGCACGCCGCTCCCGCCAGGTTCAGGGAGGTCGCGACCTTCATCGAGGACGAGGTCGTGCCCGTCATCGTCCGTCACGCTCTCGCCGGGCGATGCATCGTGAAGACCGACAGCCCTCTGTTTCGAGAGCCGGCCTCGGTCGACATGCTGCTGGACACGCTCGCCGAGCGGGGCTATCACGCGTTCTACGAAGAGCGCCGCACACCGGTGCCCCGCAGCGTCGATCTGAAAACCGGCGTGATCGCGTGCGAGGATCGCGTGGCTCACACGTTCGCGATCCATTTTCACCCGCCCGAGATCAGGCGCGGGAACTGAGGGGGATGGCTGTGAGCGCTGGCGTGTGCGCGGCGCGGTCTTCCGGTCACCACAGCGCTTCGTCGGACTCCGCCTCGTTCGCATGGCAGGAAGTGTGGTGATGGCCATCAACGAACCGGCGGCGGCGGCGCGGAGCCGTGGGCTGACCACGGACGAAGCGCGCGCTCGCTTGCTCGAGCACGGGCCAAACAGGCTGGTCAGCCGAGAGCGCGCGGCCTGGCTGAAGGATGCGGCCACGCTCCTCCTCGACCCCATGGCGATCATGCTCGTCGCCGCGGCCGGAGTCTACAGGTTGCTCGGCGAGGCGCGAGACGCGATCGTGATGTTGGGCGCGCTCGTCCCGGTGATCGGCGTCGATGTGTTCCTCGAAGCGCGCTCGCGGTCGGCGCTCAAAAGGCTGGCTCGCAGTGTGGCGCCGCGCGCGCGGGTGATCCGGGACGGTTGCGAGACGACGATCGACACTGCGGAGCTCGTGCCAGGCGACCTCCTGGTCCTCTCCGAAGGAGAGTTCATTCACGCGGACGGTGTCGTCCGGTCGGCAGCGAACCTCGCCATCGACGAATCGTCGCTGACGGGCGAGTCCGAGCCTCAGGGCAAGCAAACCGTCGAGTTGACGGTGGCTGGCGACCGAGCTCCGGCCGACGGACGATTCTTCGCCGGATCGACGGTGCTGGCGGGCCACGGCGAGGGTGAGATCGTCGTGACCGGGCGAGCGACGCGGTTCGGGGAGATCGCGCGCCTCGTGGCGGCGTCGGATACGACGCTCACGCCGCTTCAACGGCGCGTCGGCCAGCTCGTGAAGAAGCTCGCGGTCATCGCCGCCGTCGTCGCCGCGGCGGTGGTTGGCCTCGGGCTGCTGCGCGGCCTCGGCTGGGGGCAATCCCTGCTCGGCGGGATCAGCATCGCGATGTCGGCCGCCCCGGAAGAATTCCCGCTCGTGTTCACGCTGTTCCTCAGCGTGGGTGCCTGGCGCTTGACGAAGCAGGGCGTGCTGGTGCGGCGCCTCGCCAGCGTGGAGACGCTGGGCTCGACGACCGTCATCTGCACCGACAAGACCGGGACCCTCACGAAGGGGCAGTTCGTGTTGGACCAGGTGGTCCCGTTCGGCCACACGACCGAGCGCGAGCTTCTGGCAGCGGCGGTGCTCGCGTCGGAGGTTTCTCCGAGCGATCCCATGGAGCGGGCCATCGAGACGCGTGCCTCGCGTCAAGGCATGGACGTCGAGCGGCTCATCGAGAACTGGCGTCTCGTCCGGGACCACGATTTCGATCCCATCGGCAAGCACATGTCGCACGTCTGGTCGCCGGCGAGCGGGGGCCCGACGATCCGGGTGGTCGCCAAAGGCGCGCTCGAAGGAATCCTCGAGCACGCGGACGTAGCGGTTGCCGAGCGGACCGCGATCGAGCAACTCCACGCGCGGCTCGCGTCCGAGGGCATCCGCGTGCTCGCCGTCGCGGAGCGCGTCGACCCGAACCCAACGGGCATCACGCGAGGGGACGACGAGCGAAACCTGTCGGTGGTCGGGCTACTCGGCTTTCGGGACCCGATGCGCCCCGAGGTGCCGGGCGCGGTCCGCGAGTGCCAGGCGGCCGGCGTTCGAATCAAGGTCGTCACCGGCGATCATGCCCTCACCGCTCATGCGATCACCGAGAGCGCGGGCATCATTCACCGTGACGACGCGATCGTGAGCGGCGAACAGCTCGCGGCCGCGCCGGCCGGCCTGCGCCGACGCCTCATCGCCGACGCCAGCATCCTCTGCCGCATCTCGCCGGCGCAGAAGCACATGATCGTGGAGGCGCTGCAGGCTGAAGGTGAGATCGTCGCAATGACGGGCGACGGCATCAACGATGCGCCGGCCCTCAGGCAAGCCGACGTCGGCGTGAGCATGGGCCAGCGCGGGACGGACGTCGCCCGGGCAGCGGCCGACCTGGTCCTGCTCGATGACAACTTCGCCTCGATCGTCGCTGCGGTCAGCGCCGGCCGGAAGATCTTCCTCGATATCCAGCGCGCGTTCCTGTACCTGATCGCGTTCCACATCCCGATCGTGCTGCTGGCGCTGATGCCTCCGATTGTCGGCCTGCCCCTCCTGCTGATGCCGCTGCACCTGATCTGGCTCGAGCTGATTGTTCACCCGGTTTCCGCCCTGCTATTCCAGGGTGATCCTGCGCCGGGCGACCTCATGCGCCGGCCGCCCCGGAATCCGCGCGCGCCCATGTTGCCGAGAGCAGCCGTGCTGCGATCGACGTTATCCGGCCTCTTGCTGTCGGCGGCCGTG
>Ga0265314_10001769_pt1 | contig 23305 bp, 21 predicted proteins | sample 4126metaG_FD_203106 | JGI IMG/M metagenome (GOLD analysis project Ga0265314, IMG submission 203106) | Rhizosphere microbial communities from Carex aquatilis grown in University of Washington, Seatle, WA, United States - 4-1-26 metaG | ecosystem: Host-associated > Plants > Roots > Rhizosphere >... | reverse complement strand
GTAACCACAATGATTAAATTTCCAAAAGGCTGTGGGGCCTCGGAGTTCGTATCATACGAACTCCGGGCCCGCAGCCTTTTTTACTGGGGCCAATCAGGTGAATGAATGAGAATCCCCGTCCTTTGTCTCGCAATCGTTTCCTCGGCATGGGCATCGGCCGGTGCACAAACTGCCGCTCCCAATCCGCTGGAAACCTCGCGCGCTTTCGTTTTCGAACAGATGAAACCGCGGACCAACGCCAACGGTTCTGAAAGCCGCAACTTTTTTACCGGCACATTGGCGACGGGTGAATCGATCGGCGTGCACGAATCGGTACAGCCCGCAGGAACGGTTCCCCCCGCGCCGCACAAGATCCAGCACTCCGAGCTGATCGTTATTCAGGAAGGCACCGTCGAATACCATCACGATGGCGTAGTGGAGCATGCCGGCGCCGGCAGCATTCTCTACGTCAAGATCGGCACGGAGCATTTCGTTGCCAACGTCGGCGACGGTCCTGCAAAATACGCAGTGATCCAAATCGGCGGCGATACCAAAAAGTGACCCTGTCCTGAAATACTGATTCCCAACGGGAGCGATCCATACCAATGAAGAATGAACCCCTGGTCCTGGCTATATCCGACGCCAACGACCCCCAGCTTGCCATGCTTTCGGAGATTCCGCACTACCTTATCAACTCAGCTGCGGCACTTGAAGCCGCGCCTCGAAATGCTGAAGCAATTCTGTATTGGTCAGGGCCGCGCGATCTGCTTCGAAGTACCTTTCTTGCCTCACCCGATGTCCGTTGGATTCATTCGCGCATGGCTGGTCTGGACAAAACGCTCTTTCCTGAACTCGTCCAGAGCCCCGTTCCGTTGACGAATGGCACCGGCGTATTTTCGCAATCGCTTGGCGAATGGGCGCTGGCTGTCATTCTTTATTTCGCCAAAGACATTCGCCGTTTGTTGCGCAGTCAGGAAGCATGCCGCTGGGATCCGTTTGACGTGGAAGAGCTCCCCGGCCGGACGGTCGGCATTGTGGCATACGGCGATATTGGCCGTGCAGTCGCCAGCCGCGTCCATGCCATGGGAATGCGCGTCCTCGCACTCAAGCGTCATGCGCCTGCCGCTCCTGATCCGTTTGTTGAACGTTTCTACGGCCCCACTGAGCTGAACGCAATGCTTGGCGAATGCGACTACGTCGTTGTTGCGGCTCCGCTCACGGCAGAAACTCACCACCTGATCAGCGACGATGCGCTCGCTGCGATGCGGCCTAACGCCGTTGTGATTAACATTGGCCGCGGACCGGTTATCGACCAGGCTGCGCTGGTGCGCGCACTTGCTGCCGGCAGAATTAAGGGTGCAGGCCTCGATGTATTTGAGCAGGAGCCGATTCCAGCGGATGATCCCATTTTCAGGCTGCCAAACATTCTCATCTCGCCGCATAGTGCAGACAACACGAAAGACTGGCTCAATGACGCTATGAGATTTTTCCTGGAGCAGTACCGGCGCTTCTCAAGCGGGCAGCCGCTAAAGAACATTGTCGAAAAGCATCTGGGATATTAGAGCGCGGGGCATTGACGCCTCTGCGTCCTCGGGCAAATTTCTCCTCACGGCGAAGATCAACTTCCTGATAAAGTTGCGCCAAGGCAGGTTTGAATTGCACGATTTTCAGAAAGTACCAAAGACTTACACCAGTATGCATCTCGTCCTCGCCGCCGCACTTTTGTTTGCCGGTCTTGCTGCGACTGCTCAGCAGCCTGCGGAGACCCAGCCTGCTCAGGCCAAGTCTGGGCACAAGGCGAAGGCGGAGAAGACATCGTCTGCCGCAAATGCAACTGCCCCGGACGATGAAAAGAGCGTCATTACCGAAGAGGAATTGCGGCGCATGCTGGTGGGCAAGCCACTGTTCCTGCGCGGCAGTTACATTTCTGACTCACTGAGCTATGGGGTCCATGGTGAGCTGGATGGAAACGCACCGCCCGCGCCATTTACGCTATGCGCCGTTCAGATAGACAAGGTGCACTTGAGCAAGCGCAAAGTAGAACTCGTGGGTGCGCGATATGGATTGCATTTTCTGGGTGCGCTCGCTTACGAAGATCCCACCAAGGCCGTCGATCGTGTAAAGATCACTCAGAAAAAGAGGACGCTCAAGATCACGATTGATCGTGAGCTTGTGGTGAAGGCTAAGAAAGTTAAAACGCCGAAAGCGAAGAAGAGCTCTCATGATGAGCCGGCAGCCGGAGCCGCCGCTGCGGAACCCAAAATCGAAGCTGCTGCAAATTCGCCGGTGGATCAATCCGCAGATCCAAATGCTGCGACTAAGACAACTTCACCGGCGCAATCGGCCACCGCGTTACGCGGCGCACTCGATCGCATCTTCGCCGATACGATTGACGAGCGCATGATTGCGGCCATGCCTGATTTCTGGAGGTTGTATTACCAGTCGGCTGCAGCTAAGACGGACTACAAACCGTCGGACCCGACGGTGATGCGCCAGAATATGGTGGATCAGAAGGCAAAGCTGATCTCGAAATTCGAACCTGCGTCCAACGAGTATGCGCAGGACCACGGCGTGGCCGGCATGTCACTTTATCATGTTGTGATTGGCGCTGACGGAAAGCCAGGAGAGATCGCAGTGGCTCGGCCAATCGGTTTCGGATTGGACGAAAACGCGGTTGAGGCCATCCGCGCAGCAAAATTTGAGCCGGCGATGAAGGATGGAAAGCCGGTACCGGTCCTGCTGGATCTGGTGGTGCAGTTCCGCATATTCTCAAAGCGGACGGCGAAGACCGGTAGCACTCCGGCAAGCGACAAACCAGCCGAGCCGTCTTTGCCTGGTCCGTATAGCGTGCAAGTTCCGACAAGCGCAAATCAGTAAGACAGAGCTCCGCAAAGGTGGGCGATTGTCTTACAGTGCGTCTCCGGAACCGGAGCGCTGAAAGACATCGTAAGACATTGGAGAAGTAACACAATATTTTGTCTTACACGTCGTATTACGTCTTACGGATTGTCTTACAGGCCGGTCTTACGCCCCAATTCAGGGCAAATTCGCAGTTATCACCTCATACGTTCGTCTCTTACAGCCGGCATTATTGCCATACGGTCGACCCGGCGACATCCCTACTCGTCCTGCTGTAAGACATCCTGAATCTTGGGCTTGTGCTTGGCCTGGCGGCCAGTACGTGGCTTGTCGCTGAGTACACGCGCGGGTTTGGGCTGGCCTACGCGCTCGCGGGCGTTGGCCTTGACGGCTTTTGCGGCAGAAAATCGGGCTGGCTTGCGTTTCGTCACGGCTAGGATGAGTATGGAGAAGAATCCGGTGAAAGAAAAGCGTCACCGATATATTTGAACCGGACCCCCGCAAGGGAGTCTTCGCCTGACAGGATAGCGGGCGTTCAACCAGAGGGTTAAGCTGACCATGGAAGAGCGAGATTTTTTTAATGAAACGACAGAGATGCGAACCCACACCCTCACCTGTCCCAAGTGCGGTCAGGCGGCAGAGTACAAAGTGACCTGGGTGGTGCGGCGCAAGCGGGCGCAATTGCCGCCCAGAGCAGATGAACGTGATCGCGCCAAGTTTGCCAAGGCGCAATCGTATATGGTCAGACGCGATGACAAGCTGGCATGCGCAAACATGCGCTGCCGCAAGCCTTTCGAGATAACGCAACTGCAGTCGCTGGCGTTTCTGTCGGACTAAGCGGGCGACGATGCGACGCGGAATGTGAATGCCGTTGCATCGGCGGCATCGACTATTGGTAAATTTCGCGCAGATGCGATGACGCGATTCAGTTTTCTTCCCCTCGAATACGCACACCCTTGGAGGCAGGCGTGCTTAACAAGTCTGTTTTCGAGGAGCTACCATGCGCGTTATCTCTGCACTACCGGGGCAAACCCTCCGCTCCCTTGCGCTCTCTTCTCTCATTGCTTTCATCTTTATCATCGTTGCTGCGTCTGCACTTTGCCAGCAGGCGCCAATTCAGTTGCCCAAGCAGCAAATGAGCGGCGGCATGCCGCTGATGCAGGCTCTCGCGCAGCGCCAGACCTCACGCGCATTCGCTGACAAACCGCTGCCGATGCAGACACTCTCGAACCTGCTGTGGGCAGCATTTGGCGTGAACCGATCGCGCGATGTGAAAGCTGAACTCGGTCGCACTGCGCCTTCAGCTATGAACAAGCAGGAAATTGCACTATACGTCGTGTTAGCTGACGGTGCGTATGTTTACGAAGCGGAACAGAACAAACTGCGCCCGGTTGTGGCTGGCGATGTGCGCGCGAAGGTGGCCCAGGGTGCCAGTGCACACGCAGCGGTGACCATCATCTACGTTGCCGACGCCAAGCTGGATTACGCGCAGGTGGATGCGGGGTTCATCGGGCAGAACGTATATTTATTCGCAGCTTCAGAAGGAGTGAACGCGTGGTTTTACGCGCTCCACGGAGCCGACGTTGCGAGCGCCCTCAAATTGCCTGAAGGGCAAAAGGCACTTTACGGTCAATCGGTCGGCTACCGGCCGTAGAAGGTCGAATTCCTTTACCGACACGCCCCGGACTGCATAGCTGCCAGGAGCCGGCCCGCGCTTCCAGACCTCTCAGGGCCAATGATTCACACATGCTTCGGGGTGGCGCGGTTGCCGCCGCATGTGATTGAATCGATAGCAGGAGCAGGCTCGCCCGGAGGCCGAAAGCAGGGCACGTCTGCTGTACTGGAGAAATAAAATGGCGAATCCCCTTCTTCCCCTCGAAGAGCGTAACCTGACCCCCGACCAAGTGGAGGCGCTGGACAAACGGCGCGAGCTTGGGCATACGTTCCTGGTGATTGCCGGGCAGTTCTCGGTGATTGCCACGGTTCTGCTGCTGTGGGTAGGTCAGGACCTGAAGTACTCGCCGGGATGGGATCACCCAATGGCGTACTACTTCTTCATCGCGCTGGGGCTGATCGCAACTTTCGGAATCACCGGCATGGTGCTTCGTCGCGGAACACCGCGACTTGACTAGCGGCAAGCGTGCTGCTTTCAGAGCACTTTCCGGCGGACCTGATGTCTGCGCAGGCAAGACCCCTGCGGGCAGGTTTGGTGTTGAGCCGTATTCGCGGGCACGAGCATCTGAAACGGTATAGCCTTGTAGGTGACGATGGCAGTTGCTTCCCTTTCCGGCCTTACGCTCACGACTCTCGAACCCCGGCTGACCGATAGCCACGGTCGGGTCATCCACGACCTGCGCGTATCGATCACAGATCGCTGCAATTACAAATGTGTCTATTGCCGCACCGGTGAAGTGGGCGCGCAATATCCCGAACTGCAAATCGAAGAATACCTTCGACTAATCAGGGTGTTTGTCGGCCTGGGCATCAGCAAAGTTCGGCTCACCGGCGGCGAACCACTGCTGCGCCGCGGCTTGGTCGATATGGTGAAAGAGCTTGCCACCTGGCGCACAATCGAGGGCGAGCCGCTGGACCTGGCGCTCACCACCAACGGACATCTGCTGGAAGAACTGGCTGCGCCGCTCAAAGCAGCGGGACTGAACCGTGTCACCGTGAGCATGGATGCCGTAGACGCGGCAACGTTCGAACAAATCACCCGCATTCCCGGAAGTTTCGAGACGGTGCTGCGCGGCGTTCGTGCTGCGCGGGCTGCTGGCCTAACTCCGCTCAAGATCAACTGCGTCTTGATGCGCGGCTTCAACGATAACCAGGTTGAGGGCTTTGCCCGCTTTGCTCGCGAAGAAGGCGTGGTGGTTCGGTTCATCGAGTTCATGCCGCTGGAAGAGGGCCGGTTGTGGACACCGGAAATCGTGGTCACGCTCAAGGAAATAGTGGAGCGCATTGGCCGGGTGCTGCCCCTGGTAGAAATGCCCGCCCGCGAAGCAAGCGAGACAGCGCGGCGCTACACCTTTGCCGACGGAGTTGGCGAAATCGGTATCATCGCTCCCGTGAGCCAGGCTTTTTGCGGAGCATGCAGCCGCGTGCGTCTGACCTCGGATGGAAAGATCCGCACATGCCTGTTTTCTCAAGTGGAGCATGACCTGTATGGCAGGCTGCGCGCCGGAGCCGACGACGAGGAACTACGCGACTACATTGTGCGTACCGTCAAAGGAAAGGAAGCGCGGCATCACATCGGGGAGCCGGGATTTCTGAAACCTTCCCGGTCAATGGTTCACATTGGCGGCTAGCCAGGGCCCGCGATTCCAAATTCATCTCAAGAAAAACGTGACCACACATTGATATGAAAGAATGTCATCAAAGAGTTCCCCAACTGGCTCGCTTATGACAAATGAGACGGAAAGTCGTATCCCTCTCGACGATCTGCTTGTATTCCATCAGTTAGCGCGTTCACTCACGTCGAGCTTCGATCTCGATACGATTCTGCGCACAATTCTTGAACAGATGGAACGCATCATGGAGGCGGAGTTGTGGACGCTTCTGATGCTGGACGAGGCGACGCAGGAACTCTACTATGCGATTGCGGCGGGCGGAGAGCAAGAAGCGTTGCGCGACCTGCGCGTAAAGGTGGGCGAAGGTGTTGCAGGATGGGTGGTGCAGCACGGAGAAACGCTCATCGTGCCGGAAACATCCACCGATCCCAGGTTGATGGAAGAAGGCGGAGCAACTTCACATAACATTCGTTCGGTGATTGCACTGCCATTGCGCGGCCGCAAGGGAACGCACGGCGCGATTGAAATTTTTAATCCTCGCACCGAGCAGATGACCGATTACACGATCGCGTTTCTGCACATCCTCGCTGACCATGCCGCTATCGCAATTGAAAACGCGCACGACGTTGCGCGCATTCAGCAGCTGACCATTACCGACGACACGACAGGACTGTACAATGTGCGGCATCTTTATGATGTGCTTGGCCGCGAGCTAAGCCGATGCAGCAGGATGAAATTACCGTTGAGCGTGGCATTCCTTGATCTGGACCAGTTCAAGCTTGTGAACGATGTGCATGGTCACCTTATCGGAAGTGAACTGCTGGCGCGTGCCGGCCAGCGCCTGCGCGAACTGAGCCGCAAGCAGGATTGGTGCTTCCGTTATGGCGGCGACGAATTCGTGATCCTGATGCCGGAGACGAGCGCGGAAGAAGCGCATACGCGGGCAAACAGTTTGTTGAGCGCATTAATGAACACGCGTTTCCGCATGAAGGGCGGCATGGAACTGAGTGTGCGCGCCAGCGTGGGGCTTGCCACGGCGCCGATTGACGGCGTGACGGTACACGCGGTAATTGGCGCTGCCGACACTCGCATGTACATGGTCAAGAGCAATGGGCGCGGCCAAGTGTGGCATAAGTAATCAATATCTGTATTCCGCTTAGCCAAACCAAGTTAAGACGACGCCGTTCAGCGGGACCTTGGCCTCAATTTATCGCTGCAACCGCCAGAGAATTCGCCGAAAAAGTCCCAGGATTCGCCGCACATCCTTCTCGGTGGGCGCGAGCCTGCGTAGCAACAAGCGCATGTCGTGGCGATTTGCTTCGCGCATAGTTGCCGGGGAGTAGCGCGCCGCGTCCATCACCTGTTCCACAACACCCGCCAGAAGCTCAAGGCTACCGGATTCGGCAACCGGCGGAGGTACGTTTGACTCCTTGCCGGCTACCGCCAGTTCCGTCCCCGAGTAGGTATGGGCGGCCAATTCATAAAGGCAGACGGCCACTGCCTGGCCAAGGTTCATCGAAGGTTGCTTTTCATCCGTAGGGATTTCAACCAGCACCTGGCAGTAGGAAAGATCTTCTTTCGTCAGGCCGTGTTTCTCCGGTCCAAACACCAGGGCAAACCGCCCACCGCGATCCAGTTCTTTGCGGACCAACGGGCACAAATCCGGCAACTGTACTACGCGCTGCTCGGGCTTGCGATATGTCAACGTCCCCGTGCCTGCAATCAGGGTGCAGTCGCGCACGGCCACCGCAAGAGACTCGGTGACGTTTGCATCCTTCAAAATGTCCGGTGCGCCTACGGCTGATTTTGCTTCGCGCCAGTGCGGCGCATAGGGTGCCACCACCGAGAGCCGCGACAAGCCGAAATTAGCCATGGCTCGCGCTACTGAGCCTATGTTGAGTGGATTGCGCGGCGACACCAGCACCACTTCAATCTGTTCGCGTTGTTGCTCGGATAGCAAGAGCTGATTGTAGAGTGCCGGAGCTTTCTGAAGGTAGCTCCATTAACTTCAACCCAAAAAACGACGGCCGGAGCCTGAGCAACTCATGGTGCGGTTGCGGAAGGCTCCGGCCGGTTCGGCTTCGAGTTTTAGTTATCCGCCCAGCGAAAAGACGACGTTGACGCTGGTGTCTACTTCTGTGGGTTGGTTGTTCAGCGTGTATGGCCTGTATTGCCAGGTCTTCACCGCGTCGATGGCTGCCTGCCGCAACATGGGCGGCCCGCTGACCACCTGCAGATTTGTCACTTTGCCGAACGGCGAAATCTTGGCATGCAGCACCACCGTTCCCTGCACGCGGGCCGATCGCGCAATCGACGGATAAATGGGCTGTGTTTTGCGAATCAGCATGCCCACCGCAACCCCGGCCGACACATTGACAACTTTTGGTCCGGAGACAGTTGCGCCTGATACCCCTGCAAATATGTTGGCGCCCGTGTTGTTGCCATTCATTGCTGCCATACTGGCTCCGCCGATTGCACTTGGAGGGGGAGCGTCGTCTGGTGCTGCTGTTTTAAGGTTCTGCGGAAGCCGCGTGGGAGCCGTGAGCTGACTCTGCATCATCTGAGTCTGGCCTGGTGCGGGCGCTTTTTCCGTTGCTTTAGCGGGGGTACTTTCGGTTGATTGCAATTCCGAATTACCCGCCTCCTTCACTGGCGATGGCTTCGCAATGGTGGGTTTGACGTCTGCGATGGTCTCGGGATCGGGTTCCGTTACAACGGTCGTCGCTGCCTGCGTTGGCGCTACGATGTGCTTGATTTTTCCGGCCGTGCCGTAATGGAAGAGTTGGAATGCAACCAGCAGAAGTGCGCCGCCGAAGACACACCCGCTGGTGATCCACTTGCGCCGGGTCTTTCTTTCCTGTTCCTGTTCGAGGAGATCGTTCAGGAGCCGGGGGCCGCCTACAGTGTCAACCGTATCCAGATCTTCATTCGCAACTGATGAGAAAAGCGGCTTGTCAGGCTTGCGATCGAGCAGGGGAACCGGACTGCCGATGACCTCATCGAGGCGCGACTCCAGACTCGGCAGCGTATCTACGACCGTGTCGACGGACTTCATCCGCCGCAGGAACGTTGTGTCGTCCGCAACCGCGGCAGCTGCCATCGGCGCTGCAGGTGATGTGCGGGGCGCCCTCACAGCAGGGGCGGGAATCCCCTTCGGTACTGTTAATGCCTCTTCTGGCTTAGGAAAGGGAGTAACGTTGCCGGCGGGCTCGAATTCGCGGCTGACCTCGCGCGAGACAAAGGGCCTTTTGGCACTGTCAATCGCTTCGGCCTCTCTGCGTGCAAATTCTCGCTGCTGCGATTCCTTCGGCGTAACTTCGCGCGGATCTCGAGTGGGTGTCTCAACGGGTGGTGCTGCTTGCGAGTCCGAAGAATCCCATTCGCCAAAATCCGCAGGCAGAGTTTCCGGAATATTTTGTCCTACTTCTGCTGGCGATGCCATTGTCCGTCATCCCCCTTCTCATAAACGACGCCCTTATATGTGCGTATTTCGCGCGGCGCTGCAACAACGGGCTCTTCTACCACGCGCTCCACAACAAGTACGTGGTCTTTAACAGGTGAGCGTTGGGCAACAGCCTCAACCCGTTCCGGGGCGCTACTCTTTTTAACCACTACTTCCCGATCGTTAATCTCCGGTAAGGCCTGGTCCATCACTTCGCGACCAATCGGACCTTGCGTGTGCGCCGTCAGCAGCGACGACACATCCGGCAGCGCATCCACTTTGAGCAATACCGTTGCATTGGTTACTGCGTATGTATGCGGGTCATCGGGTGTGAACACGGCCACCAGGCTATGCTTCCCGGGCGGGAGCACATTGCCTTTGCTCGGTCCGTAGGCAAATGTTCCGGGCACCGAAGCTGTTGCATTCAGTTGCTGCTCGTTCAACGATGTTCCGTACGGAACTGGTTCGGGTGCGGGCCAATTGATCTCCACCTTCTCAAGTTCAGTGACGGTGAGCGGCACTGCAGCCCTTACCGGCTCGTAATTCATGCTGTCGCCTGGCGTAAAGGTGACGGTGAGCGTATGCTTGCCGACCGGCAGTACTTCACCCAGCGCCGGCTTGTAGCTGAAAGTCCCTGGAACCGATGCTGTCGCATTCAACTCACTAGCGCTGAGTGGCGTGCCGGCTGAAATGGACGCAGGCGGGATCCATGAAACCGAGGGACGCGCCATCACAACCGACAGCAGCACTGCGGTCTGCACAGACGGATAATCGGAATTGTCGCGCGGCCAGAATGTCACTAATGGCGTGTGATCTCCAACGGCGAGGATTGCACCTACGCCGGGAGTGTATTCGAATGTTCCTTCTTCCGAAGCCGTCGCATTCAGTTGGCCCGCACCCAGTGCAGTGCCGTATACGATCGGTTCCGGGCTCGTCCACGTAATTCTCGGCGGAGCCTTCATCACCGTGACGGTGATGTTGCTTTGCGCCGTTGCATAGCGGGAACCGTCTGCCGGCGTAAAGTGCGCTGTGAGCACATGCTCGCCGGGCTCAAGAACCTCTCCTGCTTCGGGGCTGTAGACGAAAGTGCCTGCAACGGTCGCCTTCGCATTCAGCTGCATTGGTCCCAGTTTGGCGCCGCACTTAATCTTCTCCGGTATGGGCCAATCAATTCCGGGTTTCAGCTTTTCAACCGAAATGGAAACGGTGGCCTTCGTAGCGGAATAGCTTCTGTCGTCTTCGGGAGTGAACACCGCAGTTAGTGAGTGTTCGCCAGCCGTCAATATTTTGCCTATCGCGGGCGAATATTCAAACTTGCCTGGAACTGAAGCCGTCGCATTCAACTGCACCTCGCCCAAGGGCATGTCGCACGGAATCGGTCGCGGCACTGGCCACATAATCGTCGGTGTGGCTTTGGCCACTGCGATGGATACAGCCGACTGCACCATAGCTCCATTTGCAGGCGTAAATGTGACCCAGAGTGTGTGGGTACCCACCGGCAGTACGTAACCCTGACCAGGTGTGTAGGCAAACGTGCCGGGAATCTGGGCTGTTGCGTTTAGCTGGGCTTCGCTCAGCGGAGTTCCGAAGGTTATCGATTCTGGCGTTTCCCAATGAACATTCGGCAGTCCGCCGGGTCCATCAGGCTCATCGGTTGTTCTCTCTGTGACATCAGGGCTATGGTCTTGGGTGGTGTCGGATATTGCCTGAGTAGTTCCTTGCCACGCACTGCTTGCGGTTGCTTCGCTCCTGCTGGTTCGGACCGGATGGAGCGAAATAGAACCCGCCATGTCCAAGATTGATCGCGAGAATGGCGAATCGCTTTGCGACATCGATGCATGCGAGCTATGAAGGTTATGAATGGCATTGTTGTCGGCAGGAACCATCCAGCGAACCGCTCTGCCGAGTGCGTTGGTCATCTGATCTTCAGTCATGCGCGCTGCGCCCGGTTCGAACCGGTTAATCACGATCTCCAAACGCTGGCCGTCCGAATCGAAATACCGCGATATCAGCCGTTCTGCATTGCGCAGATCCGAAATACTGGCTTGACTCACCATGTAAATTCTGTGGGCTTCTGTAAACAGTGTGGTGCCCATCAGGTCCACTCTCGAGCCCACATCCACAATCACGTTGGTATATACCTTGCGCGCCAATTTCATCAGCTTGTCAATTGCGGCGCTTGAAGGCGTAACCTCGGGAACTTTGCTGGGAGCAGCAAGCACTTCGATTCCCGATTCGTGCTTCACGGCCAGTGCTTCCAGTAATGACGGATCCATGCGATCAGGATCCTTGAGCGCATCGTCAGTGGAGTAATCACTCGTCAGTCCCAGGTTCAGCGCCGCATCGCCCAGCGGCAGTCCGAGATCGATTAACAGGGTGCGCTGTCTTGTTTCCTGTGCAAGGGCAATCGCGTAACTGCAGGCAAGCGTCGTGGTCCCCGAGCCGCCCTTGGCTCCGAAGAACACCAGCAGCTTCGCTTCCCAGCTCTTAGCGGGATCCGTCTTTGAATATCGAGCGTCCACTGCACGCTCAAGTGCGCTAGGCACGCTGAACTCAAACGGTGCCTCAAGGAACTCGCGTGCGCCCGCATTGTTGAAGCGCCCTGCCAACTCTTCCTTCGCTTTCCACGCATAAGCCATCGCCGTCACAGAATTGCGGCTGCTGACAGCTTCTACAATTTTCGCGGCGTATTCCGGGTCGCTTTCGGCGTCAACCAAGATCACATCGAACGCGAGTTTCAGCAGTCCGGTGATATCTTCGATCGCCGGGGGGTAAGAAGGGAACTGACGAACCTCTGCTCCCGGCCAATGCGCCAATGCGTTTGCTACCGCTTCGCGTTTCTCCGCGTCGGGCCCGATCAATGCGATCGAAAACGGCTCGGCCGCCTGCGCGCCGGTATAACTCATATCCAAATTCGGTGAGAGGTTTGCACTCATTTTATTGACCGCGCCTCCGCGTTACTTCGTGCGTTAACTCGCCCCATTCGGTCTTTAGGGGCGAGTTCTCAATGAATCCGTTGCCACCCCTAACGAGCAAGAGCATGGTGTTCTGCACATAGGGGAAATTACTTCGAAGCGGTAAACATAACCGCAAAAAACCGCTGACTTATCTGCGAAGCAAACGTGTCCGTATTGCTTCTGGTTTCTCTAGTGAGAAATTGATGATACTCCGGTTGTTACTATATTGAGCCCATTCGGTAACTTTTGTAACCACTCTGAGGTAACACTTTGGTTGTAGATTCGTGATCTTTTGCGCGATTCACCTTAGCGCAATGGAGTGTCGGCACTCACGATCGCTGTAAGAGGCATTCCCGGTTCGATCACCGCTTCATCCCCCTTGGGCAGCGTGCCTGAAATGCGCACCACACTTGGATTGGAAATTTTTGCGGCCTGTGCCGCGACATCCGGTGCGGCAAGCGTGAGATTTGCATTCAGCGGCACTGAGATTCCGTGCACATCCAGAGACTCAACTTTGAAACTGATCACTCCAGGTTTACCGCCGATCGCTGCGCGTTCCACGCGCGTCAAGGTAGCTTTGCCAAGAGAACCCTTCGCGGCAACGATGGTGTCGCCCACCATCACGTTCTCATCCAGCTTCAACAGCAGCGTGTCGCCAACTTGCGCTGAATCCGATCTGGCATCGAGGCCGGTCACAAGGCGCAACGCTGTTCCCCGGTGGAGAGTGTCGTCATCAATTTTTTTTATTTTTGGCGCAGGCGGAGGCTGCGGCTTCAATATGTACGTGGCATCCACGATCGGGCTGGGAAGCAAGCCTGGCTCTACTGCAAATGCCTGCACCCGCATGTCGTGGTTGATTGTGATCGGGTTTACGTAGCGAAGCGAATCTTGTGTCGGAGTCCAACCGTCAATCGTGTAGTAGATTACCGCTGCCGGATCGGGACTTGAGATGGTCAGCGCGATCCCCGGTGTGACATAGCCTGCATATTCTGAGAGAAAGGGCTGTCTGGACCTCCCGGAATCGTCAAAGTTGCGCGGCGTCGCATTGGGGTCGAATGTGGCAGGCTGCACGTCTTGCCCTGCCGCGGCATGCGAGCTACCCGGTTGCAAGTTGCGCGGCGATTGTACGTTGGCACTGCCAGCGTTTTGCATCGATTGTTGATTCAGCAGAACACCCTGGCTAATTGCCTGTGCCAATGCGTATTGGCCGCAAACTAAAAGGCCAGCGATAAAGACTAGTGGAATCCTCAACATCATAAGCGCCTCGATGGAACAGACACGCGCAGTTCACGCGAATCTGGTAGCGACGATAGCAGCACTAAGGTCACCAGCGCACTAGTACTAAGGTGTCAGGACGGCTTCTACTTCTCTTCGCCGGTGGTTGCGCAGGCCTTTACTGGAGCATATGGCCGTGTCCAAATCTGCGTCTCGCCAAATAGCGGAATGCCGACGTATCCGCGGAGTTCCAGCATATTTCCATTGAGCTTTAACTGGCCGTGATAGGTTTTGCCAGATTTCGGATCGTAAAGGGTTCCCTCTCTAGCTTCGCCTGGGGTGCGCAACGTAAAGCCGCGACCAATCTCCAGGCCGCATAGGGAACGTTTGCGCTTTGCGGGGTCCGGATTATAGACGTCGAAAGGTGCTGGCGCCTTTGGGCTGATGGCGACAACCCACATGCAGAGCTGAGTGCCACAGTAGTCTATGCGAATTGCGGAACCTGTTGGCTCAATCCATTGTCCTGTGATTTCCGGTTGCTGGCCTTGGGCCATGGTGACCGATGCGAGGGCGATGAGCAGAGACTCCAATGCGAATCTCATGTTTAACCCACCAATGCGGTCTGTGGTACGCGCGTACGTGTGCCAAGCGCACGCAGCAACTGGGGCCACGCCCGCAGCAGATGTGCGAGTTCAGGCGCTGCGATCATCAACCGAGAGGTTGTTGTTGCCAGCGCAATCGATCCCCGCAAATCGTGGCGCAACCGTGCCGCAAGTTCCGCGGACGTGCCGCCATTCAGGTAAAGTTCAGAGGCAACTTTCGCGCTGTGCAGCGCAATCGACATTCCATCGCCGGAGAAGGACGGCGTAACCGCGGTCTGATCGCCAAGCCGCCAAAGGCCCGGCTCAGAGTCGTGCAACAGCATTCCGTAAGGAATGGATGAAAGCGCCAACGGCTTTTGCAGTAGCGGCTGCGCCCCTTCGAGCCGATTGGCCAAATGCTCAGAGAAATCGATGATGAATGCCAGCAATCTTTGCCAGTCGCCACCACAAATTAGCAGCCTCTTTTGATTCACCAGCAAGCATAGATTGGCATCGCCATCCTCCGTCAGTTGCAGTCCGGCATAGCCGCCTGGGAAGAGGCACAACTCAATCCATCCGCGTAGAGCATTCTGCTGTGCCGTCGCTAATGCGAAATACATCTTGAACGCGACCAAGTTGTTCTGTTTTCCCTTCGGCCTGCGCCATCCGCCTAGATCGTGCTTGCCAGTCGCAAGAAAAATCGATCGGGCCTGCAATGCTTCGCCGTCTGCAACTCGCGCACTCCAGCCTTCCTGCCGGCGCTGCAACCCGTCGATCCGTATACCGCGTCTGACGTGAACACCCTCATTTGAGGCCAACTCGAGCAGCGCCTCGTCAAGTTTTCGTCTCGTCAATGCCATAGCGGGAAAGGGCAGTTCGCATTCCGCAATGCGCTCGCGCCGCGCCAGCCGCACTCCATATATGGGAGCGGCGCCAAGAGCACGAATATCCAGCCCAAGCTGAGTAAGATACTGCACCGCCTCGCCGCTCAGGAACTCGCCGCAAACTTTGTCGTGCGCCGTCGAAGTTTTCTCGGCGATTACTATTTCACGGCCTCGTCGCGCCAGAAGAATTCCCACCGCCGCGCCCGCAGGTCCGCCGCCGACCACCATCGCTTCACAAGAGCCAGTCATCGCTTCACCCGCGACACACAGAGCCGTCCCGGCCGCCGCGTATATACGTCTGCGCCAATCGCATCCAGTCCGGCAGAGGACAAGTAGCGCTTCCAGTCCTCCGTAGAGAAACTCCTCCGCACCGATACAGGTCCATCATGACGCACGAATTTGTGCCATCTCATGATGTTCGCCAGCAAAGCGAACGCGTAGTAAGGCACACGGCCCCGACGCAGGTCGTTCACAAACCATCCACGCGTAGTCACCAACTCCATCCATTGCAGAAATTCGACAATCTCTCCGTCGGCAAGGTGATGGGTAAACAGCGAACTGATGACGATGTCGATTTTTGCCGAGGGACAGTACGCGTATGCATCGCACGTCACCCACTCAATCTCACAGTCATTTCCACCAAACTCCCGCGCGGCCCGCGCCGCATACGGGTTGCGGTCTATACCAGTTAGCCGAACTGCGACCCGCCTATTGCGCGCCCATTGTTCGATACGCCGCAGCATATCTCCCGCGCCACTGCCAACATCGACAATGTGCAATGGCTCATGATCCGGACCGGCAAACTGCTCCAGCCACTCAAGCGTTGGTCGATAAGTGAACACAGTGCGGTTCACGCTTATCAAGTCACGAAGGCAGTCGCGAAGCTCTGCATAACTGCATGGCTCATCCATCAGCTCAGTGAGCTGTGCGCGCTGCTCAAAATCGAAGGCTTCAGACGGCATTAAAGCGCATCGTCTCCGCGGTCATTCCCGGCCCGAATGAAATCGCGCATCCGCGCTCGCCGCTCTTTGCTTCGCTCATCAGCTTTTCCATTGCAAACATGACCGTGGCCGAGGACATGTTGCCGAAGCACGAAAGCACCCGCCGCGAAGCCAGCAGATCTTCCGGAGCAAGCTCGAGCCCGTTTTCGACGGCATCAAGAATGGCGCGGCCGCCGGGATGAATGGCCCATAGGTCCACAGGCGCATCTCCCGTGATTGCGACCTTCTTCTCTTTCATTGCTTTCGCAATCTGGTTCGGAACCTGCCCGGAAAGGAACATGTCAAAACCGAGGTTGCCCACGCGCCATGTAATGAGTTCGCGCGTGTTCTCAATGCGCGTCGCTGAAAAGCTCTCCAACTCAAATCCGTGCGCATCGCCGCCAACAAGCGTCGCAGAGCACCCATCGCTGAACAGCAGAAATGAAATCACTTCGTTCAGGTCCTGCGTCTCATGGAAATGCAGGGAGCAGAGTTCCAGGTTCACCACGAGTGCCATCGAATCAGGCTCGGAGCGGACGATGTGCCGCGCCAGCTTGAGCGCGTTGATAGCCGCATAGCAGCCCATGAATCCAACCATCGTCCTCTCGGTCGAGTCGGGTAATCCGAGATGATCGATGATGTCGAAATCCAGCCCCGGTGCGTAGAAACCAGTGCAGCATGTCACCAGCACATGGCGTATTTTTCGGCGCTCCTCATCGCTGACGGCAAGCTTGTTGAGGGCCTTGCGCGCCAGCACCGGCGCACATTCCTCAAACAGTTTCATCCGTTCGGCAGTGGTGGGAAAACGCCCGCTCCCGTAGAAGCGCCACGCATCCGTCGCCTCGCCGCCCAGTCCGCGGTTCACATGCAGACAGGAGTAGCGGTGATGGATGTCCGACCTCGCCGCCAGCCGCTCAAAGATTGAGCGGGCGCGCCGGTCCTGAAGCATGTCGGCTGCAAACTCAACGAACTGGCGGTGAATATCGTTCTCCGGAACTGCCGTTGCAATTCGTTGCAGATAGGCTTTTGCCATCAGATGCTGGGTCCTCGTCTTCAGATATTGCCGGGCTTACTCTGTTCCCGGTCGTGCTTTCTTGCCTATATTTCGTGATTCGGGGAATCGCATGCCGCGCAGGAGTAACTATCTTCCGCAACGTGACACCTGTCTACATTAGATGTACCCATCGGCTTTCGGTAACGCTCAATCGGTTCAGTTGCGCGGGAATGACAAGGAAATGACAAGATTTCGATAACCCCAAACTCATCTGCGCAATGAATTCAGGGCGCCGTCACCATCGCCTTGGCTATCGCCCTGCTAAACTGCTGTCGCATGAGCCAGCCCAGCCTCTATCTCCTCGACGTGGAAGGCACCATCGCGCCATGTTCGCTTACCCGCGAGCTGCTCATTCCCTATGCGCGCAAGCATCTCGAGACTTTTCTGCGCCTGAGCATTGCCGCACTGGAGCAGAAGGGCGGCAATCTGGCCGCTGGCGATCTGGCCGCCGGCAGCCTGTTTCACGATCTTGCGCTCTTGCAGGCGGAGAATCATACCGAATCTGACGTGAATGCTCCTCGCATCGCGCCTAACAGAGTAACTGAGGGCCAACGCTCCGACGCGAACCCGTCCGATGCAATACCTAATATTCTTGCTTACCTCTATTGGCTTATGGATCGCGACAGCGATTCGATAGCGCTCAAGAATTTACAAGGAAAGGTCTGGGAAGCCGGTTTTGAATCAGGCGAACTTAAGGGCACGCTCTTTGAAGACGTTCCCCGCGCATTCGCTCGCTGGAGACCCCAATCACGTATCGCCATCTATTCGTCCGGTTCGGCTTCAGCACAGCAAGCGTTTTTCAGTCGCTCCATACATGGCGACCTCACGTCCTTTCTCGCTGCCTACTTCGATACGCGCGTCGGCCCCAAGAGTGACTCCGCCAGCTACACCGCAATCGCTGCACAAATGCAGGCTGCCCCGCACCAGGTCTGCTTCTTTTCCGATGCAGCAGTCGAACTGGACGCGGCACGCGCCGCGGGCATGGATACGCGCCTGATCTGTCGTCCGGGCAATGCGCTCGTTTCCAGCAGCGGTCATTCAACGATTCAGTCGCTTGACGAAGTTCCCTGATCCGCGAGATTTCTATGTTTGGATGGTTTTTTGAATCGTCATGTTTTAGCAATACATCCATGAGAGGATTTCAATTGTAAGCCGGAACCTCTTCCTCGGCGCTTTCGCGGCAGGCAGGTATTAAGGTCCAATCAACCTGCACGCAGATCCTGCGATCCACCAACTCATAAGGTGACCCATGTACAACGCCAAAGCTTATTCAGCCTCCAGCGCAACATCGCCGCTCGCCTCCACCACGATCGCGCGGCGCGATCCCACTGAAAACGACGTTCAAATCGAAATCCTTTTCTGCGGAATATGCCACTCAGACTTGCACCAGGTTCGCAACGAGTGGAGCGCGATGCCCACCGCCTATCCCTGCGTCCCAGGCCACGAAATCGTTGGCCGCGTCACCAAGGTGGGCTCCGCTGTCACCAAATTTAAGCCCGGCGATTTGGCTGGTGTTGGCTGTCTTGTTGACTCAGACAGGACATGCCCCGAGTGCCAGGCAGGCCTGGAGCAGTTCTGCAGCAACTTGGTGCTCACGTACAACTTTCCTGACAAGCACCTGGGCGGCATGACTTACGGAGGCTATTCCGACAGCATTGTGGTTGATGAACGCTTCGTGCTGCGCATCCCTTCCAATCTATCGCTAGCCGCCGCCGCGCCGCTCCTTTGCGCCGGCATCACAACGTATTCGCCCATGCGCCACTGGGGTGTGACAAAGGGCAAGAAGGTTGGCATTGTGGGCCTCGGCGGATTGGGCCACATGGGGGTCAAGTTCGCGCACGCACTTGGTGCACACACCGTCGTGTTTACCACGTCCGCGTCCAAGAAAGACGACGCGCTTCGCCTTGGAGCCGATGAAGTTGTGCTCTCGCGCGATGCCAACGAGATGAACAAGCACGCCGGCAGCTTTGACTTCATCCTTGATGCTGTCGCCGCTCCTCACGATCTCAACGCTTATTTCAACCTGTTGTCTCGCGATGGCAACCTCACCATGGTTGGCGCGCCTGATGAGCCCCTTCCCGTCGCCATCATGGCCCTCATCTTCAAGCGGCGAAGTTTCTCCGGGTCGCTCATCGGCGGCCTCGCAGAAACGCAGGAGATGCTCGACTTCTGCGGCGAACACAATATTGCTTCCGACGTCGAGGTGATTCCGATCCAGAAGGTGAATGAGGCATACGAGCGGCTCGTCAAGTCCGACGTGAAATACCGCTTCTCCATCGACATGGCTTCACTCAAAGCCGAATAATCATTGCAGCAGGGCGCCGTATCCGGGGTGCGGTGCTTTGCTCGATAATAATGTTCGTCTTCAGTTCGCGACAACAAAGGAGCATCACAGATGGAGATCAAGCGAGCAGGTTCCGTGCCATCCGGCAAGGGAGAGCCAGAGTACTTTACCGGCGCGGTACGCCGTGACGATCTAATTAACGCGCCCGCCCCGGCGCGCATTCTTGCAGCCTGCGTGACGTTTGAGCCGGGGGCGCGTACTGCCTGGCATACGCATCCGCTGGGCCAGACGCTTGTTGTCACCGCTGGTTACGGCCGAGTCCAACTTTGGGGAGGGCCTATTCAGGAAATTCGTCCTGGCGATGTTGTTTGGATTGCGCCCGGTGAAAAGCATTGGCACGGCGCAGCACCCACTACCGCCATGACGCACATCGCCATGCAGGAAAAGCTCGACGGCAAAGCAGTCGAATGGCTGGAGAAGGTCACGGACGAGCAGTACGGCGGATAAAGAGTGCGCGTAGCTACCAGTGGGCTGGACCGTCGGCTAAATGGATTTTCAACCTGGAGACGAACCCCGCCGCAACGGCGGGGTTTGCTTTTGGCGCACGCGTTTGTGGCTCGGCTACAACATTCAAATCTCCGCTGCGATGCCAACGTTTCGACGAAGTCCTATACTCAAGAGTGCTCAACAAATAGCAGCGAATGACGTTCACTAATCCAGCCACTGAAGCGCTCTCACAGATCAGTACTGCGCCGATCGTGCGTTTCTCGCTGCTTGCCTTTAGCTCCATCTTCTTTCTCGTCGATCCGTTCGCCTGCATCCCTTCGTTCCTGGCCATCACGCAAAGCGCTGATCCGGCACGCCGCAAACGCATGGCTCGCAAAGGTGCGCTGACTGCGTTCATCGTACTCACTAGTTTTGCCGTGGCGGGCCAGCTGATCTTCCGGCTTTTCGGAATCACCCTTCCGGCATTTGAAGTGGCTGGAGGCCTGATCCTATTGCTCATTGGGTTAGACATGCTGGAGGCGCGCCGTTCGCCAACTCAGGAAACTCTGGGCGAAGCAGAAGAAGCCGCGGCCAAGGAAGATGCCGGAATCGTGCCCCTCGGAGTCCCCATGCTCGCCGGACCCGGCGCGATCTCGTCAGTCATGGTACTTGTGGGGCAGGCACCGTCGCTCTGGCACTGGGAGATGGCCGCAATTCTGGGCTCAATCCTGATCACGTCGCTTGTCAGCTACTGGGTTCTAGCTGCTGCGGGACGCATTCGCGTAGTGATGGGCGAGACGGGAATTCGCATCCTCGTCCGCATCATGGGCCTGCTGCTTGTGGCCTTGGCAATGCAACTCTTCATTAACGGGCTGACGGACCTGGGCATACTCGCGCGACATTAGGCTCAGTCCGTCCTTCGTGCTTTTCCTCTATTGCGAATAGTGGCAGAGGTCACGCTCTTCGACGCGTCCTCCAGAATGCTGAAAGTGCCAAGCAAAATAGGGTAGAGATAATGGCGTCGGCCGGTCGACCGAGCCGCAGGGCCACAATAAGCGCTGCGGTTCCCATGGTGAGGGCAAGCAGAGCTATCCCGGTGCAGACGGTTTGCGGGATAAGAACCAGTAGCCCGCCCAGGACCTCCACTACCCCGGTCAACTGGCGGAACCATTGACCAAAGCCGATCTCGCGGAAGAGCTTGACCCATTGGCCGTCTGGGCGCGAAGGGAGCTTCTCAAGTCCAAAAAGAACAAGCACGAGCGCAACGCCACCCCTGATCACCCAGTCTGAAATACGATCTCGATTCTCGGTTGCGTAGGAACTTTCCAGCATGGCAGCTGCTCCTGAACTGGCACTAAGTCCCATTTCGCGTCTGCTCTCGCAACGGTAGGAGCATAACCCGGGGAAGAAATGCACGGGAAGAGGAGAATTGTGGCGGGAGGGTGGTTTTCCCACAGTTTAAGGGCTCTTTCCACAGGGTTAGAGCTTGCTTCACGACCGGTTCGTTGCTATTCTCGAGAAGTTGCAGTGAGGCGGAAACATTTGATCTGCCTAGCGCTTGCAGCGGGGAGTATCTCGTGATACTCTTAAACAGTTGCAGATGAGTAGTAAAGCCTCCCGGTGGCCTTCGTGGTCTGCCCCAATTGAGGGAAGTGGGAAGCGCAGGTAATGGAACACGTTCGTTGGGTCAGGCGAGGCAAGTGCCCCTGAACCGCTGTAGGGAGACCCTCAGAGAACAATCCATTGCATGACCCGGGAGTTAATCTCCCGTGAGCCCTAGTGGCTCTAGCGCTTTGTGCGCTGGTCGATCTTTGATATTTTGCGCGGCGCGATCTTCCGGCAGAGTCCGCTCTGTCGTGCATCGAATCGCACCAGGAATCAAGCTTGGTAATACGATTATTGCTTGACCTCGGTAGCGAAGTTCGATATGTTTAGAAGGTTCGCGCAAAAACGCCGGAGCATGTAGGAGCGCCCCGGTTTCCCGCGCAATCAAGTTCGAGGACATCCGGATGAAATTCCGGAATCTCGATCCACGGCCTCGCTTAGGCGAACCAGCCGTTATGGATCTTTGACAAATTGGTTGAACGTGCCAGTCGTGAGAAACGATCAGGTTTGGCTTGATCATTCTCACAAGGTAAGGTGCCCTGCGCTGTTGAAGCGCGGGCACAGTCGAATCATTCTGACCTCCGTCAGAGTGGTACGACATCAGGTTTCAAACGAGAGTTTGATCCTGGCTCAGAATCAACGCTGGCGGCGTGCCTAACACATGCAAGTCGAACGAGAAAGTGGAGCAATCCATGAGTACAGTGGCGCACGGGTGAGTAACACGTGACTAACCTACCCTTGAGTGGGGGATAACTGAGGGAAACCTTAGCTAATACCGCATAATACCTACGGGTCAAAGGAGCAATTCGCTTAAGGAGGGGGTCGCGGCCGATTAGTTAGTTGGCGGGGTAATGGCCCACCAAGACGATGATCGGTATCCGGCCTGAGAGGGCGCACGGACACACTGGAACTGAAACACGGTCCAGACTCCTACGGGAGGCAGCAGTGGGGAATTTTGCGCAATGGGGGAAACCCTGACGCAGCAACGCCGCGTGGAGGATGAAGTCCTTCGGGACGTAAACTCCTTTCGATCGGGACGATTATGACGGTACCGGAAGAAGAAGCCCCGGCTAACTTCGTGCCAGCAGCCGCGGTAATACGAGGGGGGCGAGCGTTGTTCGGAATTATTGGGCGTAAAGGGTGCGTAGGCGGTTTGGTAAGTCTTGTGTGAAATCTACAGGCTCAACTTGTAGTCTGCACGAGAAACTGCCGGGCTTGAGTGTGGGAGAGGTGAGTGGAATTCCTGGTGTAGCGGTGAAATGCGTAGATATCAGGAGGAACACCTGTGGCGAAAGCGGCTCACTGGACCACAACTGACGCTGATGCACGAAAGCTAGGGGAGCAAACAGGATTAGATACCCTGGTAGTCCTAGCCCTAAACGATGACTGCTTGGTGTGACGGGTACCCAATCCCGCCGTGCCGTAGCTAACGCGTTAAGCAGTCCGCCTGGGGAGTACGGTCGCAAGGCTGAAACTCAAAGGAATTGACGGGGGCCCGCACAAGCGGTGGAGCATGTGGTTTAATTCGACGCAACGCGAAGAACCTTACCTGGGCTCGAAATGTTATGGACCGGAGTAGAAATATTCCTTCCCAGCAATGGGCCGTAATATAGGTGCTGCATGGCTGTCGTCAGCTCGTGTCGTGAGATGTTGGGTTAAGTCCCGCAACGAGCGCAACCCTTATCCCCAGTT
>Ga0265314_10001767_pt1 | contig 23327 bp, 24 predicted proteins | sample 4126metaG_FD_203106 | JGI IMG/M metagenome (GOLD analysis project Ga0265314, IMG submission 203106) | Rhizosphere microbial communities from Carex aquatilis grown in University of Washington, Seatle, WA, United States - 4-1-26 metaG | ecosystem: Host-associated > Plants > Roots > Rhizosphere >... | reverse complement strand
GCTCTTCCGGATGATCGACCAGGCCCTCGCCGGCTACCTCTCGACGAACCCCCGGCGGGTCACGATCCGGCTCGACTGGGGCGACCAGATTGAAGCCCGCATCGCCGCCCACGGCGAAGCGCCGGCCACCCGCTCCGAGCCCGCCCCGGCCGCCGATGCCTCGACGCCGGCCGCGCTGGCCCAGATGATCGACGACCGCCGCACGGCTGCCGCGATCGGCGAGGCCGAGGCCACGCCCAGTCACGTCCTGCCGGCCAAGGCCTGGCGGGACATCCTCCAGCGGGCCGCTACCCTGGGCATGGTCGCCGAGCTGCTGGCCGGCGGGACCGAGGTCCGGATCGTGGCCAGCGCGACAACCGACGGCGCCGGCGAGGCAAGCCCGGCGGCCGGCGAAGGCTGAGCCGGGCCAGCCAGACGGCAATGGCCGAACCCGGCAGGTCGTCCCGGACGCCGAGTCCGATGGTCGACTACGCGATCATCGGACTATTGACCCTGGCCCTGATCGGGATCCTGTTGATCTTCTTCCGCGACCAGGTGGCCGCGATCCTGGCCTGGATCACCGGCCTGATCGGCTGAACGGGTCACTCGCCGTGGTACCAATGACCTAATCGACGGCCCGGCGCCCAAGGACGTATGGTTCCCCTGCCCTCAATCGGGGGTGGACTTATCCAGGAGGCATCTCAGATGCAGCTCGTCAACTCGTTCCTCGCGCGCCTGAACCGCGACGAGGAAGGCCAGGGCCTCGCCGAATACGCCCTGATCCTCGCCCTCATCGCGATCGTCGCGATCGTCGCCCTGATCTTCCTGGGCGGCCAGGTCTCCAAGATCCTGAGCACGGTCGGCAGTTCGGTCTAGGACCGCGGCTCGGCCCCCTCGATCCGGGCCGAGAACACAGGATGATCAACGCCGGACCGACTCTGTCGGTCCGGCGTTTGTCTTTCCCGGAGCCTGACACGGACTTGACAGCCCGAGGGAGCGATCTCTACCGTAGCCCAGCCCTCGCGCCCCCGCGGCGGGACTTCCACCAGAAAGGAGGTGAAGCCCCGGATGCCTAGATCACTAGCCAGACCCCTCTCCGCACTCATTCGGTTTTTTCGTTTTTCGGATGAAGGCCAGGGATTGGCCGAATACGGCCTGATCCTGACCCTGATCGCGATCGTCGCGATCATTTCCCTGATCGTCATCGGCGGCAATGTATCCAAGATGATCAGCAACGTCGGGCACTCGGTGTAGCTCCACTGCCTGGACGCACCGCTATTACCGTCCCGATCTTGACAACCGGGCACCACAGTTCATAGCCTGACCGGCGGTCGGCTTGGACCCAACGAGGGTCGGCCCAACGAGTCGCTATCCAGCAGCCCTCGCCGGCGACGGCGACGGGACTTCGAAGGAAAGGAGGTACAGCCAACATGACGAACTACATCTCGGCACTCATCGCTTCGTTCCGCTCCGACGACGAAGGACAGGGTCTGGCCGAATACGCCCTCATCCTGGCGCTGATCGCGATCGTCGCGATCGTCGCCCTGATCTTCCTGGGCGGCCAGGTCTCCAAGATCCTGAGCACGGTCGGCAGTTCGGTCTAGGACCGCGGCCCGGCCGGCTGCCGGCCGGGCTGTCAAAGCGTCGAAACTGACGAGCGGTTTCGTCCTCACGCAGGGCGATCCGCTCGTTCACTTTCGGCCTTGATCGGGGTGGCGGCGCACCAGTCGCGATCGCCGCGGAGATCCCTGAAGCGGACCTTGCACCAAGTTTGCGGTCCGCTTGATTTCCGGCCATTTCTTCCTAATGGTCCTAGCCCTTTGGTATAGTCGCGCGGCGTTTGGGCGGTGCTACAGTGGTGCCACTTGTCACACGGCTGGGGAGAATAATTTGAAGCGAACGAGTCGGGTGTTCCTGCTGGGTGGGATCATCCTTGCAATCATCGTTTTCGTTCTGATCATCCTGTTGTTCTCGAATGGGAGCACCGGGACCGGCACGGGCAATACGCAGCCGCCTCCGGTCACGCAGCTCGACACGGTGTACGCCACTGTGGACATCCCCCTGGGGACGCAGGTCACCTCGGACATGGTCGCGACCCACAAGGTCGACGTGACCACTCGCTCGGCGACGGCCTTCAACAACATCAATGCGGTTGTTGGCCAGATCATCCGGGCGAACGTGATCGCCAACACGGACCTCGACGCGTCGATGTTCGCCTCGAGCGGAATCGTGGCTTCGGTCACGCCGAACCTCGACAAGGGCATGCGCGCCATGTCGGTCCAGGTCGACCAGGTCACCGGTGTCGGTACCCTGATCCAGACCGGCGACCACGTTGACGTGATCATCGGCTTCGGTGGGTCCACCGCCGGCACGAGCTGCGGCACGGGCTTCCAGCTTGACAATGTCGATCCCAAGACGGGCGTGATCACTCCGGTCACGAACCTCGGCGGCTCGAGCGTCAAGATGGTCGTCCAGAGCAGCAAGGTCGTCGGAACGCTCCTGCCTCCGCCGCCCGCCGCCGCCTCGAACGGCAACGGCACGGCATCGGCCAGCAGCGCCCCGGCGGGCACCAGCCTGAACGGGCAGCAGGAGATCGTCCTCCTGGAAGTCACCGCTCAGCAGGCCGAAGTCATTCGCTACGGTCAGGTCGACGGCTGCCTCAGCCTCGTCCTCCGCTCGCCCAAGGATTACGTCGACGCTTCGACGCCTCCGAACCCGGTGGTGCCGCCGCTCGACCCGACCACGGGCGTGATCCTCAAGACACTCGTTGATCAGTACGGCGTCCTGCCGCCCCAGATCATCGAGGTGGTCAAGCCGACCACCAAGTAGCTCCCCGGGCCTGGGGGTCGCCGCGACCCCCAGGTCTTCCCAGCCCCGCGGCCGGACGGGCGCGACCGATCCTCACGGATCCCGCGCCCGTCGGACGCTCCGGGGCATGACACCCGCACGAAGGCCGACGAAGCGACCCTAATGGCAGACAAGATCCGCGTCCTCATCGTCGACGACATCACCGAGACCCGCGATCACCTGGCGAGGCTGCTTGGCTTCGAAAGTGACATGGAGATCGTGGGCCTGGCGGAGTCGGGCCGACGCGCCATCGAGCTCGCCATCTCGCTCAAGCCCGACATCGTCCTGATGGACATCAACATGCCGGACATGGACGGGATCGAGGCGACCGAACAGCTCTCGGCCCAGGTGCCGGGCGCCTCGGTCGTGATGATGTCGGTCCAGGGCGAAGCGGACTACCTCCGCCGGTCGATGCTCGCCGGAGCGCGCGAATTCCTGGTCAAGCCGTTCAGCTCGGACGAGCTGACCTCATCCATTCGCCAGATCTACTCCCGCGAACGCGAGAAGCTCGAGCGCTTCCCGGTCGCGGTCGCGGCCCCTGCCGCCGCCCTGCCGGATGTCGATCCGGGCCAGATCATCGCGGTCTTCGGACCGAAGGGCGGCATCGGCCGAACCACGATCGCGGTCAACGTCGCCGTCGCGGCGGCGTCCGAGCTCGGTCAGCGGACCGCCCTGCTGGACGGTTCGTTCCAGTTCGGCGATGTGGGCGTCCTGCTCAACCTCAATCCCAAGAACAAGTCGATCGCCGACCTCGCGCCGGATCTCGAAGCCGGCCTCGAGCTCGAGACAATCGATCCCTTCCTGACGGTCCACTCGTCGGGCGTCAAGGTCCTCCTTGCGCCACCGTCGCCGGAGATGGCCGAGCTGGTCACCCCGGTCGGCGTGCGCAAGGTCCTCGAGATGCTCCGCCGGACGAACGACCTGATCATCGTGGACTGCTCATCGTCGATGAACGACACCACCCTGGCCATCCTCGATTCGGCCGATGTGATCCTGACGATGCTCACCCTCGAAATCACCAGCATCAAGAACATGCGTCTGTTCCTCGAGGTGACCGACCAGCTGGGCTACGCGTCGAGCTCGATCAAGCTGGTCCTCAACCGGGCCGACTCGACCCTCGGGATCCGGGTGGCCGATGTCGAGCAGTCGATCGGGCGCAAGGTGGACCATACAATCGTGAGTGACGGTCGGAGCGTGGTTTACGCTCTGAACCGGGGTATTCCGTTCTTCATGAGCAACCGAGAGGCCCAGGTGTCCCAGGACATCCTGCGGCTGGCAACGTCGCTGACAAAGGACGAACGTACGCCTGCCACCGAGGGTGCTCGCAAGGCAGCGCCCGCCAAGAAGAGCCTGTTCGCATGGCGCTAGCAATCATCTGCCCGATTGGGCAAGCAGCAATCATCGGCCCGATTGGGCGGGAAGGGGTGTAGGGGATGTCCCTGCTGAAGCGGATCGAGAGTGCTCGACCCGGGACTGGCGGTCCCGGCGCGGCTCCGGGCAATGCCCCGGTGCCGGCCGGCGGCGCCCCCGGGGCACCCGGGCAGCCCCCGGCGGCGCCGGCCCAGCGACTGATGTCGTCGCAGGGTCCGGTCCGGGAATCCTTCCGGGACGTGAAGTTCCGGATCCAGAGCCGGGTCATCCAGGACCTGGATCCCAAGCTCGACCTGTCCAACCAGGTCGAGGTCCGGCGCCAGATCGAAGAGATCTTCGGCAAGGTGATCGACGAGGAAGGCCTCGCCCTGACCCGTGCCGAGCGCGTCCGAATGCTGGAGCAGATCACCGACGAGATCATCGGCCTCGGGCCGCTCGAGCCGCTCCTGCGCGACGAGAGCATCACCGAGATCATGGTCAACGGGCCGCGCCAGGTCTACATCGAGCGGTCGGGCAAGCTGGAGCTGACCAACGTGGTCTTCCAGAACGACGACCACGTGATGCGGATCATCGACCGGATCATCGCCCCGATCGGCCGCCGCGTCGACGAGTCATCGCCGATGGTCGACGCCCGGTTGACCGACGGGTCCCGGGTCAACGCGATCATCCCGCCCCTGTCGCTGGTCGGCCCGGTCATCACCATCCGCAAGTTCTCGGCCTCGCCGTTCACCGTCGACGACCTCGTGCGCTTCGGCACGGCGACCCCCGAGATGTTCGACTTCCTCAAGGCCTGCGTCGAAGCCCGCCTGAATATCTTCGTGTCCGGCGGTACCGGCTCGGGCAAGACCACGACCCTCAACGTGCTGTCGTCGTTCATCCCCAACGATGAGCGGATCGTCACGATCGAGGACGCGGCCGAGCTCCAGCTCCGCCAGGAGCACGTCGTGACCCTCGAGTCGCGACCGCCCAACATCGAGGGCAAGGGCGCAGTCCCGATCCGGGAGCTCGTCCGCAACGCCCTGCGGATGCGGCCCGACCGGATCATCGTCGGGGAGTGCCGTTCGGGCGAAGCGCTCGACATGCTCCAGGCCATGAACACCGGCCATGACGGCTCGATGTCGACCGGCCACGCCAACTCCCCCCGGGACATGCTGTCCCGCCTCGAGACGATGGTCCTGATGGCCGGCGTCGACCTGCCCTTGCGGGCCATCCGCGAGCAGGTCGCCTCGGCGGTCGACCTGATCGTCCAGCAGAGCCGGCTCAAGGACGGCACCCGCAAGATCGTGAACATCACCGAGATCCAGGGCATGGAAGGTGACGTGATCGTGATGCAGGATGTCTTCATCTTCGAGCAGACCGGCATCGTCGAAGGCAAGATCATCGGCCGGCTGAAGCCGACCGGGATCCGGCCCAAGTTCGTCGAGAAGTTCGAAGTGATGGGCATCGCCCTGCCTCCGGGCCTCTTCGGCTTCTCGTACTAGCCGGCGGCACAGGAGAACTGCCATGCAGACCAGCTTGATCGTCGCGATCGTCGCGGCCGCTGCCGTCGTCCTGATTGCCGTGGGCCTGGCGACGTCCGGTGGTGGCTCAGGGGTCAGCGCCAGGCTGGAACGCTATGCGTCCGGCAAGCCCGACCCGAAGGCCGCCAGCGGCGGCGGCATCGCTGACATGCTCAACCAGAGCGTTGCCCTGGCCAACCTCAACCGGGTGGTCGAGCAGCGTGACTTCGGGGCGAACCTGGCCCGGGACATCGCCCGGGCGGACCTTCACCTCAAGATCAGCGAGTACTTCATGATCTGGATCGGGACGACCCTGGCCGTGCCGGCGATCATGTTCGCCGGATCGCTCGTCTTCCCGGCCCTTGCCAACCCGTTCCTGCTCCTGGTTGGCGCGCTGATCGGCTTCGCGATCCCCCGCTACTGGCTCGCCCGGCGACGCAACGGCCGCCTCAACCAGTTCAACAAGCAGCTCCCGGACACGATCACCCTGATCGCCAACGGGCTGCGCGCCGGTTCTTCGTTCCTGCAGGCGATCGAGCTGGTCGTCCGCGAGGCACGACCGCCGGTCTCGACCGAGTTCGCCCGGGTGATCCGGGAAGTGAACCTCGGCCTGGCCTTTGACGAGGCGCTCGAGAACATGGTCCGCCGGGTGCGGTCCGACGACCTGGAGCTGATGGCCACTGCCATCTCGATCCAGCACAACGTCGGCGGCAACCTGGCCGAGATCCTCGACTCGATCGCCTACACGATCCGCGAGCGGGTCCGGATCAAGGGCGAGATCCGCACCCTCACTGCCCAGCAGCGCCTGTCGGGCTACGTCGTCGGCTTCCTGCCGATCGCCCTGGCCGGCTTCCTGTTCATTGCCGCACCTGGCTTCATGGCCCCGATGTTCGACGACTCGGTCAGCATCCTGGGCCTGCCGGCGGGCGTCATCATCCTCATCGTCGGGGGTTTCATGATGTTCATGGGCTTCATGTTCATCCGCAAGATCGTAGATATCGAAGTCTGATCAGATGCCAATCATCATCGTCGCCGCGGCCGCCGCGGGGGCCATCCTGCTCATCGTCGCCGGACTGTCCGGTGGTCGCGCTGTCGACCCCGTCCAGGCCCGGCTCACCCAGCTCGGGACCATGCAGGCCAAGAACCTGGAAGAGCTCGAGCTCCAGCAGCCGTTCCTCGAGCGGACCCTCCGCCCGTTGGCGTCGCGCCTGTCCGGCTCCGTCGCCCGGATCACGAGCACCTCGTTCGCGGATCGGACCGAGAAGAGCCTGGCCCTGGCCGGCAACCCCGGTGACCTCCGGGTCGCCGACTGGCTGGGCATCAAGGCCGTCGTGGCGATCATCTTCGGGATCGTCTTCTTCCTGCTCTTCGCCGTCGTCAACATCCTCGGGATGCAGTTCCTCATCGGGGCTGCGATGTCGATCCTGGGCCTGCTGATCGGCTACATCGCACCGGAGTTCTGGCTCGGTCGCCGGATCAAGGCTCGCCAGAAGGCGATCCTGCTGATGATCCCGGACGCCCTCGACCTGCTGACCATCTCGGTCCGGGCCGGCCTCGGCTTCGACGCCGCACTGGCCAAGGTCACCGAGAAGCTCAAGGGCCCGTTGTCCGACGAGTTCCGCCGGGCGCTGGCTGAGGTCCGGGTGGGCAAGACGCGCCGCGAAGCGCTGCGCGACATCATCCCCAGGACCGAAGTCGCGCCGCTGACCAACTTCATCGGCGCGATCATCCAGGCCGAGACGCTCGGTGTCTCGATCTCGAAGGTGCTCCAGGTCCAGTCGGAGCAGCTCCGGATCGAGCGTCGCCAGCGCGCTGAGGAACAGGCCGCGAAGGCGCCGATCAAGATGCTCTTCCCGCTCGTCGGGTGCATCTTCCCATCGCTCTTCATCGTCATCCTCGGGCCGGCGATCATCCTGATCGTCAAGAACCTCAAGACCTAGACGGCGCTGCGGCAACCCCGGTCGGACCACCCGGCCGGGGTTGCCCTGCACCTCGCCCACGGCATGGCACGCGTCCGCAACGTCGAGCGAGGCACGATCCTCGTCGAGCAGCTCGAGTCAGCCGATTCCCTGTGGGCCAAGTTCATGGGCCTGATGGGCCGTCCCACGCTGGCCGACGGCACCGGCCTGTGGCTGCCCGGCAGCAACGGCATCCACATGATGTTCATGCGCTTCGCGATCGATGCCATCTTCGTGGGCAAGCCGGAGGCCGACGGCAGCCGCGAGGTCCTCGCGATCCGGCGTGCCCTGCCGGCCTGGCGAGGGATCGTCTGGCTGGTCCGGGGCGCAAACGGCACGCTCGAGCTGCCGGTCGGCACGATCGACCGCAGCCAGACCGCGGTGGGGGACTTCCTGGCCTTCGGCTGAGGGCCCGGCGGCGCCGGCTGCGTGGCGCCTGCTGCTTCGGCGGGCGGCGGCTTCGGCGGGCGGTTCGCCCCGGCGGACTCGGCCGAATACCACGACTAAGCTTAGGTGGCGGGTTCTTCGGGCCCGTGGGCCCTCCGAGCGGCCCGTAAGCCCCTGAGTACCGCACCACCGGTACGCCGGAGCGCCGGTCCCGACCGGTCCCTGCTGATATCGGTTGATCCGGCTCGCCAGTTAAGGATAGTGGCGGTAAAGGGACGCCCGTGAGCTGTGCTCCGAATCCCGGCTTGAACCTGCGGCTAACTCTCGAACTGCGGGTGGTAGTCGTCGGAGTTGATGCCGAAGGTCCACGCAACCGCGTTCTGACAGCCGGTTCGATCGGGCGGCACCCGCAGCCAGTAGTGGTGACGGCTGCCGTCGGCCTCGGGCGTCGAATTGACTACCTCGACGAGGACGATCGGCTCGTCGCGGTCGCGCGGAGCCCGCCACAAGCGCCGGACTTGTCCTAGGCCGTCGAGATCGGAGTCGATCACGGTGCCCGCCTCCTGCACGAACCGGGCAACGCCGAATCGATTGATTGCCTGCCGCCGCAGACCCACATTCGGCTCGGTCTTGATCAGCTCGAGCGAGTCTGCGACGGCCTCCAGGTAGCGCGACGAACCGAAGCTCGCGATGAGCCAGCGCCGACGATCGTCATCACGCTCTGACCGGATCATCGAGACGTCGATCGTGTCCGGGTGCTCGAAGGCCTCCCGTGGGACTGGTGTGCCGTGGTTCGCGAAGACCCGCCAGCCGTCTGCGTACGCAAGCGCTGGGCCATCCGCCGAGTGGAGCAGACCACGCTCGTCCCGTTTGGCGACGATCGGCCGTTCAGTGAGCACGACCGCGAGGGGTGTCGGCCACCAGCCGCCACACGTCTCGAGAAGCGTGACCATGGCGGTCGTCCGGGTGAGTGGCACCCACCCCTTGCGTTGTGCGTGGACCTGTTCGGCCACGATCAGGGCGTTGATGCTCTGGGGCAGTCCGGTCGGGTGATCGAAATGGACGCCGGCGAACACAGCTTCGTCACCGAGCGCATAGGTGATAGCGGCCTGCTGCCGATTGACGACGGTCCTGATCGCGAGGCTGCCCTGGATCAGACGAGCAGCTCCCGGATTCGTGCCGCCTAGGATGATCCCGGTGTAGTCGGGCGGATCCCAGGCCAGGGTCGTGTAGTCGCCGGCGAAGATACGAGCCGGCTGAGCGACGTCAACGAGGCTCGGCTGGAGGGTATCGATCAGACCCTCCCAATCCTCGCTGCCGACGTCGTGGGGACGAGCACGTCGCACGGCTTGCCAGGCTCGGGCCTGATTCTTCGCTGGGCCACCGAGGAATCCAGCAAGCGCACGCAGCACCCCTTGGGCGAGCATCGCCTCCCTGGGCGAGCGCACCCAAACACACGGCGGAGGGTCCAGACCGGCATCGCGGTAGAGGGACCCAATCGCCGCTTCGGCAATCGGGCGGTTGGCCCGCTCCGTCGAATAGAGGAGGCTCGTATAGCGCTCGACGACGAGGGCGAGCGAATTGTCCGGGGCCGCCTGCGACGGCGCGGCGGACCAGACGGCTCGGCCCCGCTGCGCCGCCGCGGGAGTACCAGCGCCGGGTCGTGGCCACGAGCCCGGCAGCGGTCCGACCGGTGCGGAATGCGGCCAGATCCCGGGCGGCGGAGCCGTGATGGGCGCCGAGAGAAGGATCTGGAACGCCGCGGCGACGGTGGCGAAGCATGCGCCGACGACCACGGCCACGACGATCGCGAAGATCGGCTTGGTGGCCATCGAGCTCGGAGAGCCGGCGATCATCACGGCGATCGTGATCAGCCCGACACTGAGCGGTCCGCGCCGGAACCGCGACGAGCCGATCGCCGGGGTCGCCCGCCTGTCCGCGGCCGTGGCCGGCGGGAAGACCATCAGCAGCGTCCAGATCGATGCCCCACCCAGGATCGCGAAGACCGACGTTCCGATCGCATCGTTGACGAACGCATTCGGGGCCAGGATCGCGACGAGCATGAACACCAGGGCACTGGTGTCGCCGCGCCGGCGCCTCAGGTCCGGGCGATGCGGAACCCATCCGGTGAAGAGACCAAATCCCTCAACCGCGGCCGCGACCGTCGGCAGGAGGCCCATATCAGGGGATCCAGCGGGTTCAGTCCCCTGCGTACCGCCAGGACTCTTCGTCGCCGTCGGCGTCGGACCACTCGCGCTGGCGAATCACCTGGTACATGCCCGCCGGAATGTGCACCGGGGCATGCTCCTCGTGGAGGAGGTCGACGTCTGCGACCAGGCGCAGGAACCGTGCGTTCTCGCCGGCCGAGAGCAGCGTCGCCTCGGACTCGGGCGCGGTGATGGCGTGGGCGTGGCCGGTGACCTCGCCGTAGGCCAGGACGATCCGGCCCCCGTCGCGCTGCACAACGGTCTTGGCCATCGCGGGAATCGCGTCGACGGCACGGAGCAGGACGTCACCCTGGCGGTACAGAACGGGTTCGACCGGCATCGCTAGACCCCCACTACCGAAGGCGATTCGACGACATCCCGAATCCCCCTTCTCAGGGCCGAGATTCCCACGCCGACGACGGCTGGACAACCATACGTTCGTACTCCCAGGCGCACGCTCGGGCCCTTGTTGTGGCCAGCGGCATCATCGTTGTCGGCGTGCCGACCACGACCCCAGTCAAGGCGGCGATACGCGTCGGATAAGGCCCGCCTGACACGATGGCGTCGTGGCGGTCAGGATCCGGGCAGCAGTCGAACGGGCACTCGACTTCGCGCTGCCCCCGGCCTGCGCCGGCTGCGGGCTCGAAGGCGAGCTCCTATGCACCACCTGCCGGCCGGCCCTCGAGGCGCGCCTGGACCGGCCGGGTGGCGTCGCGATCGGCCTGCCAGCGGAGATCCCCCGGCCGCTCCTCCAGCTCGAGTGGTGCAGCCCGTTCACGGGCCCGGTTCGGGCGGCCCTGCATGCCCTGAAATACGCGGGCGAGCAGCGGCTGGCCGAGCCGCTCGGCCGGGCGATGGCGACCCGCTGGCGGCATGCCGGCGCGGGCGGCGACCTGATCGTGCCGGTCCCGATCCACGCCGGTCGCGCCCGTGAACGTGGCTTCGATCAGGCCGTCCTGCTGGCCACGGTCGCGGCTCGTGAGCTTGGGCTGCCGTGCGCGGGGATCCTCGTTCGTACGTGGGCCACGGCGCGCCAGTTCGATCTTGACCGCGGCTCGCGCGCGGGCAACGTGGCCGGTGCCTTCGGGCTGATCGGCGGGGCGCGCAACGATGCGCCCCTCGACGGCCGATGGGTGATCCTCGTCGACGACGTGGTCACGACGGGCTCGACCCTCGTCGCCTGCACAGGGCCGCTCCTCAAGGCCGGGGCCATCGGCGTCTCCGCCCTGACCGTGGCCCGCGAGCGATGAGCCGGGTCAGGCCCCGGGTGCGTCCACCCGCCGATAGACCCCGTTCGACCGTGACATCAGCCTGGCGTCGACGAGATAGCGGCGCAGCGCGGCGACGTCGGGGTGGACCAGCGCCAGGCGCATGTTCACCTCCTTCTCCGGGTAGTCGCGATCCTCGGCGAAGCACCGCTCGCGGAGCTCGCGCAGGACGAACATCCGCTTGCCCTGGCGCGCCGGGATCGAAACGAGCCGGCCGTCGCGGAAGAAGGCGTCGATCACCCGCGCGGCGTCGCGATCCGGGTCGGAGTCCATCGCCAGAGCCTACCGGCTACGATGCGGCCATGCTTCCCGACGGCCGCCGGCTCGGTGCCCACCTGCCGCTCGGAGGCGGAATGGTCGCCGCGGTCGATCGCGCTCAGGCGATCGGGTTGGACACCCTCCAGATCTTCAGCGACAACCCGACGGCGTGGCGCCGACGCGCCGAACCGCCGAGCGAGCTCGGGGCCTTCCGGACACGGGTGGACACGGTCGGCCTGGGCCCGATCGCGATCCATGCCTCCTATCTCGTCAACCTGGCCGGCCCGGAAGAGCTGTTCCACGTGAAATCCGTCGACGGCCTGCGCCATGAGCTGAGCGTGGCCCCAACGTTCGGCGCCCGCTTCGTGAACGTCCACACGGGCTCCCACAAGACGAGCGGCCTGGAAGCCGGGATCGCCCGGCTCGCGGACGGGGTTGCGGCCGCACTGGCCGATGTGCCTGATGGGCCCGATGCCGCCGTGCTCGTGCTGGAGAACTCGGCCGGTGGCGGCGGTGGGATCGGCATCGACGTAGCCGAGCTCGCGACGGTGCTGGCGGCCATCGAGGCGCGCGGCGTGGCGCCCCGCAGGATCTCGATCTGCCTCGACACGGCCCACCTATGGGGAGCCGGCCAGCCGATCAATACCGTCCCGGGTGTCGATCGCCTCGTCGCCGAGTTCGATGCCACGATCGGCCTCGATCGCCTGGCGATGATCCACCTCAACGACTCGAAGTCCGAGCTGGGCTCGCGGATGGATCGCCACGAGCACCTCGGCGCGGGGGCGATCGGACCCGAGGGCCTGGCCCGGATCCTGACCCACCCCGGTCTGCGCCACGTCACCTACTACCTCGAGACGCCCGGGATGGACGAGGGCTACGACGCGGTGAACGCCGCCCGGGCGCACGCCCTGGCCGAGGGCCGGCCGCTCGCCCGCCTACCGCCCGAGGCCATGAACCTGCCCGGCTCGCGGGCACGAACCGGGCCCAGCGTCGAACCCGCCCAGGACGCGGAAGCGGCCGAGCTGGCCCGTTGATGTCGAGCACGGGGGCCGGCATGGCCGCCCGGGACGCCGGGACGAATGCGCCCAGTGGGATGCCGAACCGGTTCAGCCCAGCGGACCCGCTCGTCCTCGTCGGCCTCCTGCTCCTGGCGGCGGCCCTGCGACTACCCGGCCTCGACGTGCGCGGCACCTGGGATGCGGACCAGGGCCACGACCTGCTCGTGCTCTGGCGACTCGTCTACGACCACCAGTTCCCCCTCCTCGGCCCGCCGACGTCGATCGGCGACTTCCACCATGGCGCCCTGTACTACCTGCTGCTGGCGCCGTTCGCGCTGATCTCGGGGGACAACCCGGTCGTCGTCGTCGGGGCGATCGCCGTGGGCGGCGTGTGTGCGGTGGGGATCACCTGGTGGCTGGCCCGCGCGATCGGCGGCTCGCTCGCCGGCCTGGTTGCCGGCCTGCTGATGGCCGTCTCGAGCAGCGCGATCAACGAGTCCACGTTCGTCTGGAACCCCAACCTGATCGCCCTGTCGGCCTCCATCGCCCTGGCTGGCGCCTGGCAGGCGCACCGAACCGGCCGGGCGCGCTGGTGGCTGGTCGCCGCGACCGGCGTGGTGGTCACGATGCAGTGCCACGTCCTGGGCGTGGCCCTCGCCCCGCCGGTGTTGGCCTTCTACCTCCTCGACCTGCGCCGCACTCGCGATCCCGCCGCGCGCCGCCGGCTCCGGCGGGCTGGACTCGGCGCCTTGCTGATCCTGGTCATCGCCTACCTGCCGCTCGCCGTCCACGAGCTGGGCAACAATTTCTCCGAGACGCGGGCGGCGATCGCCTTCCTGGTGGCCGGCGGCCAGCCCGTCGCCCTCAGCCTGCCTGCGCGGCTCCTGTTCGTCGGCTTGCGGATCGTCGCCTGGCCGCTCGCGGGCCTGCTCACGGACCATCTTGCGATCGGCATCGGCCTGGGCGTGGCGGTGATCGCCGGACTGGCCTGGCGGGCGAGGGTCGCGCCTGAGCCGGAACGCGGCGCGGTCCACTTCCTGGCGGCGACGCTGGCCTTCGGCTGGCTCGTGCTCGGAATTGGGGTGGGTGGCCTGGCCACGGTCACGCCGCTGCCGGTCGACCACTACCACGCCTTCCTCGACCCGATCGTGTTCGTCGCCGCCGGCCTGACGATCGCCGGCCTGTGGCGCGTCGTGGAGCGAGCTGCGTCCGACGCGCGATCGGCGGGGCGCCGGCGCCTCGGCCAGGGCCTGCTGGGCGCAGCGGTCGGGCTGGTGCTGGCGTTCAACGTCGCGATCGCACCGCCGGCGATCGCCGCGGATGGCGGCTGGAGCACCGCAGCCAGCGCGGTCCAGGGCATTCTGATCGCCACCGGGGGCGAGCCGGTCGAGCTGCGCAGCCTGCCCGCCTTCAAGGCGGCCGACGCCTACGGCTTCCCGCTGACCTGGTTCCACACGGACGTGATCGGCACGCTCGACACGCCCACGCCGTGGAGCCTCGCCGCGGCGGCCTCCGCGAGCGGCACCGGAGCAGTACCGGGCGAGGTGCCGGCCGCAGCCCTGGCCTCGACGCGGGCGATCGTGATCATCTGCGACGCGCTGTTCATCACCGACTGCGGGGGGACCGCCGAGGCTGCCGCCGTCCCGGCATCGGGCTTCACATTGGCCACCCGATTCCAGGCCGCTCCCGGGCGGACGATCTCGGTCTTCCTTCCCAGTCCGTAGGCCCGGGGGCGAGCAATCAGGGGTGTAGCATCGCTGCCATGGCGGCACCGAGCCCTGCGCGGATCTTGCGGGTCAGCCTCGTCGCCATCGCCTTTGGGCTGCTGGCCCTCATCCTTTTTGTCTACTTTGACCGGGGCTTCATCCCGGGTGATGCCATCGTTTACCTCGCGTCTGGCGAGCGGCTAAACGCCGGCCATCTCCTGTACGCCCTCTCGCCCGGCGATCGGATCATTGCCTCGAAACCGCCCTACTGGACGGTGCCGACGCTATCGCCGCCGTTCATGGCCGTGCTTTTCCGGCCGCTGGCTCTCCTGCCGCCGGACTTCGGCGCCTATGTCTGGTGGGCCGCTACGATCAGCTCGATCGCGGCGACGCTGGTGATCCTCGCCCGCAAGATCCCAGTCCTGACGAGCCTCGCCGTGCTTGTCCTTTGCGTGCCGATCGCCTATGAGATCGGGGTCGGCAACGTCAACGCCTTCATCCTGGCCGGCTCAATCGTGATCTGGTTCACCGCCACACGCGGCCACGGCCGGGTCGCGGGTGTGCTCACAGCGTTCCTGGTCATGGTCAAGATCTGGCCGCTCGCCCTCGTCTGGTGGCTTGTCGTCCAGCGTCGGACCGACGCCCTCCGGGCCGGATTTGCGGCGGGCGTCATCCTGGCGGTCATCTCGGTGCTCGGTGCCGGGATTGCCGCGCATGTCACCTATCTCCAGGTGATCCGCGACACGGCTAGCCAAGGAACATCTGACCTGAGCATCGCAGGCCTGGCGCGGTCGGTCGGCGTGCCGGGCACGATTGCGGGGCTACTGGGGTGGCTGGTCTTCTTCGGCGGGCTGGGCATCGCCTGGCTGCTGCGGTCGCGGCCCGGCGTGAGCTTCGCCTGCGCCATCGTGGCCATGGTCCTTGGTTCATCGGTCGTCAACATCAATTCGTATGCGATGCTCATCGCGATCCTTGCACCGGCGGCCTGGCCGGTCCCGGGGCGGGCCGCCGCCGTGCATGACTCGCAAGCCAGCTTGTCGACGGGTGGCCAGCCCGAGGCCTCCAGGGCGCCATAGAGGGTCCGCCAGTGAAGCCGACCGGAATCGCGAACGCCGGGCCCCCAGAGCCCGGCGTTCGCTGTCCCCGAGACCCGGAAGTGGAGGGAGTTCCGGGCCGTGTCAGTAGGTGATGAAGGTGCGCCGCCAGCCGGGTTGACCGATGGCGACGCGTCCGATGGCGGACCGGCTCGCCGCGCGAGGCCGGCCCGATCGGCGGTCAGTAGCGGTTGGTTGGCCGGTTCGACGGCGGCCGGAGGATCGGTCGGGCCTGGCTGATCCGGGTCTGGGTCGCGAGACCCACCCCGGCACCGATCGGGCCGCCTGCGGAGGGCATGCCCCGCAGGTAGGGGCTCTGGGCGGGTCGGGCCGCTTCGCCGCCCTGGTAGGCACGTCCCAGGCGGCGCATCCGCACCGCGAGGTAGTACTCCATGATCTGGCGGACCTGGGGCTCGCTCAGGACATCGTCGGCGCGCAGGGCGTACTCAACCCGTGCGGTCGGATTCGCGGCGCCCGATGACATCAGGCCGAGGTACTGCGGGGTGTCGGCGTCCTCGCGCAGCTCGCGCAGGCCGCGAGCCAGCTTGGTGGCGGTCCCCAGGGACGGCATCCGATCGCCCCGGATCAGGCGGGAGATCGTCGAGTGATCGACGCCCGACTGCTGGGCCAGCTGGCGCTGGGACATCTTCTTGGCCTTGAGCTGGGCTCGCAGCCACTCGTTGAACGCGCGTCCGTTGGTCGTCGTCATCAGGGCTCGCTGGGCTCTCCGCTGGGCGGTCGATCGGCTTCGTACCGAACTGCCCAGACGATCCCACGGGACCCGTTGCGTCGTTATCACCCGTTCGTACCGAGCGGCGCGCGCTTAATCGTGTCGTCGGGGGATAGTGTGGTGCACTACGGACGAATCCGGTACAGCGTTTCGGCTGGTACCTCTGCCGGGGCCCGGTGCGCGCTGGTGCGCAGGTGCACAGGCCGACGGAGACTCGTCGCGCGAGCCACGATCGGGATCAGCAGAAGCGGCACATCACCGAGGGAGTAGAGCGGATTGACGAGGGGTCCCCGCGCATTGAGCAGGACGTGGGCATACGCGAACCACAGCGGAAGGAATCCCATCGAAATGATCGTCAGGGCCGCAGCGGCGACCCACCATGAACGCCGACGAATGCCAATGAACATGAACGGCAGAAGCGTCGGCTTGAGCGCCACGAACACTGCCGGCCAGCCCCAGATCGTGCCGAGGGCCACGAAGGCCGCGATCCACATCACAGGGTTCCCGCCCACGATCTCGCCGATCGGACGAATGGCTCCGAGGCAGGCAAGGATGGCCGCCCAGCCAACCAAGGATGGCCGCCAACGCACGACGACTCCCGAGAAGATGCCCATCGGCACGATCCACCACAGGATCGCAGGCAGGACGCTGAAGGCAGCCAGGAGCGGGAGGATGATCGGCGGATAGAGCACTTCACGATTGACGACCTGGTAGGGACCAGCGAGCTGGTATGGCTCGTAGAACGAGCCGCCCGACAACCAGCGACCGACCGCCGCCATGTAGGTCTGGTAGTCGAAGCCAGCCTGGAGGTTGGTGATACTCCAGGCGACCACGCAGATCACCCACAGCAACAGGAGTCCCAGGACGACGCGCAGGCCGACCCAGGCGGCCCTGGAGCCACGCAGGGGATAGGCGGCGTTCAAGCTCGGCGCGCCTCGTCCGGCATAGCCACCATGCAACACCGAGCCAACAGTGGCGTCATCACGTGATTGGCCTCAGGCGGAGAGGCCGGGCTCCGGGTTGGGCGGAGGGGTCGGAGTGATCCCCGTCCCGCGACGCATCGGCGAGACAGCGTAGGTGACACTGCCCAGGGCGATGATCGACAGGACGCTGATCGCGCGGTCCACCAGGACGATCGTCAGCGCCTCGGTCTGGGGCACGTTGTAGACGAGCGTGAGGATGCCCACGATGCCCGCTTCCACGATCCCCAGTCCGGCCGGCGTGAACGGCACGGCCGTCAGCAACGAGCCGGTCAGGGCCACGAAGAACGCCCCGCTGATGCCCAGGTGGACGTCCGGGAACCCGAGCGCCTGGACCACGAACAGCAGCCGGAAGGCCTCGGTCGACCAGATCACCGCGGTCAGCAACAGCAGGATCGGGATCTGGCGCAGGCCAATCGCCGAGAAGACTCCTTCCTCGAAGCGGTCGTACAGCTCCAGGATCCGGGTCGGGATCGGCAGCCGGGTCAGCAGCCGCCGCCCGAAGTTGCGCAGCGAGAGGAGCAGGAAGGCCAGCACGATCACCAGCGCGACGCCAATCGCGAAGACGAGCTGGACGTCGCCTGGCAGGCGACCGCGGAACGAGACGAAGCCCGCCGCGAGGCCCAGGACCACGATCGCGAACAGGTCGAGGATTCGCTCGATGAACACGGTCCCGAACGTCCGGCTGAGCGAGACGGCCGCGTTGAGGCGGAGCAGGTACGCCCGGTACAGGTCACCCAGCTTGGCCGGCACGAGGCAGTTGACCAGCCACGAGATGAAGATGATCTCGGTCGAGTCGCGGGTTTTGAGCGGGTAGCCGGTGGCCCGGATCAGGATCGCCCAGCGCAGGCCGCGGATTGGAAAGCCGCCGTAGAAGACGGCGAAGGCGAGCAGCAGCAGGAGCGGGTTGGCCGCCAGGATCTTGCTCGGCAGCTCGGCCAGGTTGAACCCGGGCAGGCTCCGCGCGAAGAGCACGAGCAGGACGATCGGCAGGATCAGCGACAGGATCGTCCGCGGCTGGCGCAGCCGCCGGCCGAGCGACATCTGATCGGCGCTGATGTCGGCTTCGGGGGAGCCTGCGCCGGGCGCCGGGGCAGCGATTTCCATCACCGGCGACGGTACCGGGGCAGCCCCACCGGCCGCCATCGGACGATCGTCCTCCCCCGAGCGTCCGGACGCGCTCGGATCGAGTTCGTCGCTCATCGCTGGACGGTCATCGGCGGTCGTTCGGTTCGATCCGGCCCTGGCCGCGAACGCGGTGGATGCCCTTGGCGATGGGCGTCAGGCCGCGCACGAAATACGACGCTCGGCCGGTCACGATCACATGCCGGGTGAGGGCGTCGAGCAGGCCGGCCGGGGTCGAGAGGTCGGCCCCGGTCACGCTGTTGTAGGCGACGCCCACCTCGAGCGTCGAGTGGGCATCGGATGCCGCCACGCCGGGCAGCCCGTGCTGGAGCGCGAACTGGGCGGCCAGCTCATTGCCGTTGCGTCCCACGATCCGGGCGTTCCAGGTCTCGATCCAGTCGATGAGCGGGACCAGGGACGCCAGCCGGGCCTCGCGCAGGATCGAGTTGCGGTGTTGGTCGAACGGATGCGGGATGCCGACCAGGGCACCTTGCTCGCGGGCTGCGGCGATCGTCTCATCGGCCGGCAGGCCGGGCAGCAGGGGCCGCTCGAGGAACAGGCAGATCAGGTCGCCGTCGGCGGTCTTCACCTCTTCGCCAACGATCACCGTCAGGTCGTCGGGGGCCTGGTCCCGGGCCTCGAGCGCTCCGTCGATCCGGTCATGGTCGGTGATCGCCACGTGGGTCAGGCCGCGGGCGGAAGCGGCCCGGAGCTGATCCCGCGGATTGGCCAGCGAGTCGAAGCTGAACGACGTATGGAGATGCAGGTCGAAGAACGCGTACTGCCCTGCGCCTGCGTCGGCCATGACCGCGGGGTCTCGTCAGATCTGCTGGACGAGCGACTTCTTGAAGAAGTCGAAGTGCTCCAGGGCCAGTCCGGTGCCCATTGCGACGCAGTTGAGCGGGTTCTCGGCCACGTGGCAGGGCACGCCCGTGACCTGGGTCAGGAGCTTGTCGATGTTGCGCAGGAGGGCGCCGCCGCCGGACATCACCATCCCCTTGTCGATGATGTCCGAGCTCAGCTCGGGTGGTGTCTGCTCGAGCACGTTGCGAACAGCCGAGACGAGCTGCTGGAGAGGGGCCTCGATCGCCTCCATCACCTCGGAGCTGGTGATCGGAATCGTCCGGGGCAGCCCGGCGATCAGGTCCCGGCCGCGGACGTCCATGCTCAGCTCGCGCTCGAGCGGCAGGGCGGTGCCGATCGCGATCTTGACCTCTTCCGCGGTCCGCTCGCCGACCATCAGGTTGTACTTCTTGCGGATGTAGGTCGCGATCGCCTCGTCGAACTTGTTGCCGCCGACGCGCAGGCTGGTCGAGACGACGATCCCGCCCAGGGCGATCACCGCGATCTCGCTCGTGCCGCCGCCGATGTCGATGACCATGTTGCCCGAGGGCCCGGCAATTGGGACATTGGCCCCGATCGCGGCCGCCAGGGGCTCCTCGATCAGGTAGGCGGCGCCGGCGCCGGCCTTGAGCGCCGCGTCGCGCACGGCGCGCTTCTCGACGCTGGTCACCCCGGCCGGCACGCTGATCATCACGTCCGGCCGGCGGAAGCCGATCGAGCCGCGCTTGACCTTGCTGATGAAGTGGCTGAGGAGCGCCTCGGTGATCACGTAGTCGGCGATCACGCCATCCTTCATCGGCCGGATCGCGGAGATGTTGCCGGGCGTCCGGCCGATCATCTCGCGGGCGTCCTCGCCCACGGCCACGATCCGGTTCTGGTCATCGACGGCCACCACCGACGGCTCCTGGATGACGATGCCCTTGCCCTGCACGTACACCAGGATGTTGGCGGTGCCCAGGTCGATGCCGATCTTCATGCGTGTGCTGGACTACCCCTTGCTGGCCCGGCGCCTGGGCGCAGGCGATTCAGCGACGCTCGTGATCGAGGCGCCGAGATCCTGGAACTTCTGGCCGATGTTCTCATACCCCCGGTGAACGTGATGAGCGCCGTGAATCAGCGAGGTCCCCTCGGCGGCCAGGGCAGCCACGATCATCGACGCCCCGGCGCGCAGGTCGCCGATCTCGGTTTCGGCGCCGTGCAGCGGGGCGATCCCGGTGATCGTTGCGTGGTTGGCGTCCTGGACCCGGATCCGGGCGCCCATCCGGGACAACCCGGACAGGAATTCGAGGCGGTCCTCGAAGATCGTCTCGTGGACGTGGCTGCGGCCCGTGGCCTGGGTCAGGAGGACGCAGGTCGGCGGCTGGAGGTCGGTCGCCAGGCCGGGATACGGAGCCGTCGTCACGTCCACTGCCCGGAAGCGCTCGCGATCGGCGCCCGACACGGTGATCGTGTCGCCGTGGCAGGTCACGTCCACGCCGACCCGGTCGAGCAGCTCGAGGAACGCCCCGAGGTGATCGCACGGGGCGCCCTCGAGGGTGACCCGGCCGCCAGTCACCGCGGCGGCCACCACGAACGTGCCCGCCTCGATCCGGTCGGGGATCACGCGGTGCTCACCCCCGCGCAGGCGCTTGCGCCCGATGACCTCGATCGTGTCCGCTGCGCTGCGGCGGACGTCGGCGCCCATCGTCTGCAGGAAGGCGATCAGGTCGTCGACCTCGGGCTCGGCCGCGGCCGGATGGATCGTCGTCTTGCCGTCGGCCAGGACGGCGGCCAGCATCGCGTTCTCGGTGCCCATCACCGACACGAACGGGAACTCGAGATCGGTGCCCCGCAGGCGGCCCGGTGAGCGGGCGAAGTAGTAGCCGTTGCGGTACTCGATCTCGGCGCCCAGCGCCCGCATCGCGTCAACGTGCAGGTTCACTGGCCGGCGGCCGATCCGGTCGCCGCCCGGGTTGCTGATGATCACCCGGCCGAAGCGAGCCAGGAGCGGCCCGAGGAGGATGAACGAGGCGCGCATCTTGGCCGCGGCCTCGAGCGGCACGAACAGCCAGTCGACATCGCCCGAGGCGACCTCGTAGACGTTCGGCGCGGGATGGTCGACCACGACGCCCAGGTCGCGCAGGGTGTCGGCCATCACCCGGACATCCTCGATCTCGGGCACGTTCGTGAACCGGCAGCGCTCGCCGGTCAGGGTCGCGGCCGCGAGCAGCTTGAGGGCCGCGTTCTTCGAGCCGCTGACGAAGACGGCGCCGTTCAGCGGCCGACCGCCCTCGATCCGGAAGACCTCGCGGGCCACCGGCTCGGGCGTGAACTCCCAGAGGAAGGGACGAGCGTCGGCCATGGGCCCTAGCCCCGGCTCCGGGGACCCTCGCGGTGGCGGCGCTCGGCCACCCGGATGCGCAGGAGGGATCGCTGCAGCTCAGCGCGGGCGGCGGACAGGTCGGGTGTCCCGGGCGCCGCACCCTCGAGCGCCCGCTCGGCGTCGCGGCGAGCCTGCTGGGCCTTCTCGAGATCGATCTCGGCGGCCAGGTCGGCGCTCTCGGCCATGACCACGACCTTGTCGGGGCGGACCTGGAGGAAGCCGCCGATCACCGCGATCGACTCCTCGCTGCCGCCCTTCTTGATCCGCAGCTCGCCGCTGCCCAGGGTCGCGATCAGCGGAGCGTGGTGGGGCAGGATACCCAGCTCGCCGTCGCTGCCGGGCACCTGGACGCCGTCGACATCGTCGCTGTAGACGAGCCGCTCGGGGGTGACGATCTCGAGGTGGAGGGTCATGCCTTCTCGAGCTTCGCCGCGTTCTCCCGGACGTCGTCGATCGTGCCGGCCAGGAAGAAGGCCTGCTCGGGCAGGGTGTCCGCGGCGCCCTCGAGGATCTCCTTGAACGAGGCCACGGTGTCCTTGATCGGGACGTACTTGCCGGGCCGGCCGGTGAAGACCTCGCCGACGAAGAACGGCTGGCTCATGAAGCGCTGCAGGCGGCGGGCCCGGGCGACGGTCGACTTGTCCTCTTCGGACAGCTCGTCGATGCCCAGGATGCTGATGATGTCCTGCAGGTCGCGGTAGCGCTGCAGGACGCGCTTCGTCTCCTGGGCGGTGTCGTAGTGGTCCTGGCCGACGACCAGCGGGTCGAGGACGCGCGAGGTCGAGGTCAGCGGATCGACGGCCGGGTAGATCCCCAGCTCGGTGATGTAGCGCTCGAGGCGGATCGTCGAATCGAGGTGGCCGAAGGTGGTCGCCGGGGCCGGGTCGGTGTAGTCGTCGGCCGGCACGAAGACCGCCTGGAGGCTCGTGATCGAGCCGTTCTTGGTCGAAGTGATCCGCTCCTGGAGGGCGGCCATCTCGGTCGCCAGGTTGGGCTGGTAGCCGACCGCGCTGGGCATCCGGCCGAGGAGGGCCGAGACCTCCGAGCCGGCCTGGGTGAAGCGGAAGATGTTGTCGATGAACAGGAGGACGTCCTTGCCCTCCTCGTCGCGGAAGTACTCGGCCATCGTCAGGGCGGTCAGGCCGACCCGCTGGCGGGCGCCGGGCGGCTCGTTCATCTGGCCGAAGACGAAGGCGGTCTTGGCGATGACCCCCGACTCGGTCATCTCGGCGATCAGGTCGTTGCCCTCGCGGCTGCGCTCGCCGACGCCGGCGAACACGGAATAGCCCGAGTGCTCCTGGGCGACGTTCCGGATCAGCTCCTGGATGATGACCGTCTTGCCCACCCCGGCGCCGCCGAAGATCCCGATCTTGCCGCCCTTCTTGAACGGGCAGATCAGGTCGATGACCTTGATCCCGGTCTCGAAGACTTCGACGTCGGTCGTCTGCTGGTCGAAGGCCGGTGGCTCGCGGTGGATGGGCAGGCTGACCGTGGCCTTGACCGGGCCCTTGTTGTCGATCGGGTGGCCGAGCACGTCGAAGACCCGCCCGAGGGTGATCTCGCCGACCGGGACGGTGATCGCGGCACCGGTGTCGATCGCGTCGACACCCCGAGCCAGTCCGTCGGTGGTGGTCATGGCCACGGTCCGGACCCAGTTGTTGCCGAGGTGCTGCTGGACCTCCACGGTCAGCGGCTCCTGGCCGGCGCGCTGGATC
>Ga0265314_10001766_pt1 | contig 23337 bp, 19 predicted proteins | sample 4126metaG_FD_203106 | JGI IMG/M metagenome (GOLD analysis project Ga0265314, IMG submission 203106) | Rhizosphere microbial communities from Carex aquatilis grown in University of Washington, Seatle, WA, United States - 4-1-26 metaG | ecosystem: Host-associated > Plants > Roots > Rhizosphere >... | reverse complement strand
AAGTGGACGGTCGAAGCGGGCGAAGTCGTCGGCGACGGCACCGGCCCTGGAACCGGTACGTTCGCGCGGCTCGATACGAACGAAGAGTTTGGCGACATCGAGGTGATCGTGCAGTTCAAGTCGGATTCGGTTTATGCGGGCATCAAGGTCCGTGATGTGGAAATGAGCCAGGGTTTTCATGGCTCCGGCGCGGCAACGGTGCACGAATTTCGCGTGGTGGCGCTCGGCAACGCGGTCGCCGCGAGCCTGGATGGCGCGCCGATGTCGCTGGAAGGCAAATTTGACCCCAAGACGCTGCCGACCAAAGGCCTGATCCGGCTTTTCACGACCAATGGCAGCAAGTCGACATTCCGTTCTGTGAAGGTGCGCGAGCTAAAAGCTGCGGACCTGGGCAAGCCGGTCGCGGTACAGCCAGCGCCCAAGGCTGGCGAGTGGACCGAGTGGCGCGACATCTCGCCGGTGAAGGACCAGTTGGGCAACTGGCAGCGTTCCAAGGGCACCTGGAAAGCCGAGGACAGCCAATTGGTCGGCGACGGCGGGACGACATCCGCGCGCGTGGAGACGACCTTCCCACTCAAGGATTTTGAACTCACGGCGAAATTCATGCTGACCGGCGGACGGCGTGCGGAAGTGCACATCCGCAACTACTCCTCCTATTTCTCCATCGATCCAGACAAGGCCGACACCTGGGTGGAAGTTCACGTGACAGCCGTCGGCGATGACCAGAAATGCACGGTCAACGGCGAAGCGCGCCCGATGCAACGCGATGGCGACATGAGCGTTTCGGGCGAAGGGAATTTCGGGTTCTACTGCAGCAAGAGCATCCAGATGTTCGTAAAAGAGATCAAGGTTCGCGAATTTAAGACCAAGTGACCGCCGCCAACGCGCAAAACTTCTTCTGCCCCTGCTTTTGCGGAAGCCGCGATAGCGCGTAAGCTTTCCGCCATGTCCGCCCGCATTCATCCCAGCGCACACGTCGATCCGCAGGCCGAACTCGGCCCGGACGTGGAGATCGGCCCCATGGCGACGGTCGAAGCCGGCGCCAAACTGGGGCGCGGCACGCGGCTGCTGTCGCGCGCGCACGTCTGCTCCGGCGCGGAGCTCGGCGAAGGCTGTGTTGTGCACATGAACGCGATCGTGGGCCACATGCCCCAGGATTTCGCATACAAGGGCGAGGCCACCAGAACGATCATCGGCGCGCGCGTGACGATCCGCGAAAACGCGACCGTGCACCGGGCCTCGGGCGAAGGCCACGCGACCGAAGTCGGCGAAGGTTCGCTGTTAATGGTCGGCAGCCATGTTGCGCACAACTGCAAGCTTGGGCGCAACGTGATCCTGGCCAACGGCGCAGTCCTGGCCGGGCACGTGCAGGTCGGCGACGGCGCGTTTATCTCGGGCAACGTGGTGATCCACCAGTTTGTGCGCGTGGGACGCTATGCGATTCTGTCGGGGGGCTCGCGCTTCGGCATGGACATCCCGCCGTATCTGATCGGCGACGGCACCAACGCGGTCACGAGCCTCAATCGCATTGGACTGCGGCGGAGCAAGGACTTCACCGACACCGACCGCGAGCAGATCAAGGCCGCGTACAAGGTACTGTACCGCTCGGGAATGGACCTGCCCCTAGCGCTGGAGTTCCTGCGCCGGGACTTCACCAGCCCGGCTGTCGCGCACTGGGTCGAATTCTACGAGAAGACCTCGCCGCGGGGTTTCTGCCGGTACAAAGCCAACCGCCGCGGCGAAGAATAGCCTCGCGCTGGACCGGTTTTCTGAATTCAACCCGCTCTTGGCATGGCCTGCCGCTCACCGTATAGTTGCCGGACTTTCCGGCTTAAGCCGACTTGGGAGAAATATTATGCGCCTGCGCTTTTCCGTGCTTCTAATACTGGTTCTGGCCACGCTTAATCTGCGCGCTGCCGAAGGCCCCAGCGCCGAAGACCTGTTGCCGGGCAGCACCGTACTCGCAATCAGCATTCCAGACCTGACGGCAACCCGCGCCGCCGCAGCCAAGACCCGTGTCGCGGAAATTCTGAACCAACCTGAAATCCAGGCCTTCATGCGCCCGCCGCTGGACACCCTGGACAAAGCCTATGACACGTTGCGCGCCAAGCGTCCGGAACTCCCGGCCCTGGCCGATTTGGAAGGCGGGTTGTTCTCCGGTGAGATCGCCGCGGGACTCTTCATCGACCTGAAAACCGAAGGCCCGACGCCAGGCGGACTGGTAATCGTGGCCCGGCCCAAGGACCCCGAAGCCCTCAAGCGCGCGCTTCCGGCGGCCCTGCGCGAAAGCGCGTTTGCGGGCAAGCCCGCGGTATTCGAACTGGAGCGCGGCCTGCCGGCGGCGTTCACTTGGAGCAACGGATATTTCGTATTCTGCGCGCCGGCCACGGCACTCGACGGCGTCCTGGCAAAGCTCAAGGATCCCGCGCTGCTTGAGAAGGACCGCCTCAGCGCAACGCCGGCCTTTAAGGGCGTTAAGACGCGCCTGGCCGGATCGGCGGGCTTCCTTTATTGCGCGCCCAGTGCCATCCGCGCCAACGCCCTGCAAGTTTTGAACCTGCAGATTGAAGCGCTGAAGCAGATGCAAGGTGCGGAGCGCCATTTGACGGAAATGAACCGCATCCAGGCGATGCTCGATAAGGGCCTCGATCTGCTCGGCGTCGCCAAGACCAACGCTGTGGCGGTCGGCTTGAATTTCAAGGACGGCGAGCCGTGCCTGGAAGCTTGCGCCGAATTCGAAGGCGCGCCGACGGGCCTGATGGCGCTCGGCTTTTCGACGCAGGGCGTGCCGGCCGATGCGCTCAAGATTGCGGCCAAGGACGCACCTTTTGTAAGCGCGGGGCATGTTTATCTTTCCAGAATCATTCCGCTGGTTCGCGAAATCGCGGCCATGCTTGAGCCCCGTGCGCAGGCCCAGATCGATCAGGGCCTGGCCATGGTCAACAAGTTCCTCGGCTTTGATCTGCAAAAGGACTTCCTCGAAAATCTCGAAGGCGACTTTGTGTCGTCGCAGACGGTTCTGCAGACGGGCTCGCCGCTGAGCTTCATGCCGGGCATGACCGTCTCGATGGGCCTCAAGGACCCCGCGCAGGTGCAGGGGTGCCTCGACAAGCTGGCGGGTCTTGGCGAAGCCACCAAGGGCGTGCTGCAACTCAAGCGCCTCGAACATAAAGGCAACCCGATCTATTACCTGAGCACGCGGTTCGTCGGCGGACCGGTAGCCATGAGCATTTCCGGCAAACGCCTGATCCTGGGCACCACGTTGAACGCATTGCGCCGCGGCATCGAGCAGCTTGAAGCGGCCGACGACATCCGCGCGAATCCTGATTTTCAGGCCACCCTCGCGCGCTTGACCGGCCAACCCTTCGACGCGGCCAAGCTGCCGCCGTCCTTCAGCTACGGCGTCGACCACGGGTCCGGCGCGGGAATGCTGATGCTGGCTTCCGGCGGCGGGCTGCTCAAGTTTGGCGCGCTCGCAGGCCTGACGACCATCAGCAAGGCAGGCGGACAGAATATCGGGCGAAATGAGGCCGCCGCGCAGGCCGTTTGCATGGTGTTCGCCGAAGCGCAGGAGATCTACCTGCGCACCGACTACAACGGCGACGATGTCAAAGAATACGCGCAGAGCATCGCCGGCGGTGGCGGCAAGTATGGCCTCTACACCGACGGCGCGAACGGCGCCACCGAAGGCAACCTGAGTCTCGTCGATAAGGGTGTGGCTGCCGCCTCAGTCACCGATAACGGCGAAAAAGCCAAGCCCTCGCATGGATACCTCTTCAAAATCCTGACCGGGCAGGGCGAGGCCGCGCCCGGCGGCGCCAAGTCGTACATCGTCAATGGCCGGCTGGTCAACGGCTACGCGCTGCTGGCGTTTCCCGCAGAATATGGCAAGAGCGGCAAGAACTGTTTCGTGATCAACAACACCGGCCAGGTGTACGCAAAGGACCTGGGCGAAAAGACCGCGGAACTCGCCGCCAAAATGGATGCTTACAATCCCAATCGTACCTGGGTGGTGGGCGATGAAGCCCCCGTCGAAGCGTCCGATCCCAAAGCGGACCTGATGGCGCTGGTCACGCCGGTGATCTCGCAGGTTGACATGGGCCTGTGGCCGGACGAAGGATTCTTCCAGAAATATCGCCAACCCACAGGCGCGGCCACTATTTGCGGCGAGAACTTCTGGTACTCGCGCACCGAACTGCCGCCGCCGATGCCGTCCACCAATCTCGGCTCGGGCCCCATGCTCGCCATGGGTACGGCAACCGTCGCGATCGTGGCGGCTGTGGCGATTCCCAATCTGCTGCGCTCGCGTATGGCGGCGAATGAATCCGCCGCGATTGCTGCGTGCAAAACCTTTGCCGAAGCGGAGGAGATTTATCTGCGCACCGACTACAACCGCGACGGTGTGAAAGAATACGCCCAGCACATTGCCGGCGGCAAAGGCGAGTATGGGCTGTACACGGACGGCGCCGCTGACGCGACCATGGGTAACTTGTGCCTCGTCGATGCGGCCTTTGCGCATGCCGAAGGCGCGCCTGGCGTGGCGCAGCCGCGTTCCGGGTATGTATTCAAGATCCTGACCAAGCAGGGTGCCAATGCGCAGGGCGGCAAAAAGTCCTACATCGTCAATGGGCGCCTGGTGAACGGCTACGCGTTGCTGGCGATTCCATCAAGTTACGATTCGACAGGACGCAATACCTTCATCATCAACAATATCGGCCAAGTTTACCAGAAGGACATGGGCAAGGAGGCCACCGAGAAGGCCTACGAACAGATGGACGAATTCAACCCGGACCGGACCTGGATCGTCGCCGAATAACCGCTTTGAAATGAGCACCGTGAGGATGTCTTGAGCAAACGCCGTCAAGTCGAACGCCCGCCCGTCATCAGCCTGGTCACGCTGGGCTGCGCCAAAAACCTGGTGGATTCGGAGCGCGTCCTGGGCCAGCTCGCGGAAGCCGGCTTCCTGATCGCGTCGGACCCAACGGAGTCCGACGCGTGCCTGGTCAACACGTGCGGCTTCATTCAGGAGGCGCGCGATGAAACCGCCGGCGTGCTGCGTGAACTACACGATTCCAAGGAAGCCACGGGATTTCCCAAACATATTGTCGCGCTAGGCTGTCTGGTTGAGCGTGCCGCCGACGCGAAGGAACTCAGCCCGCACTTGAAGCACGCCGACGCGCGGCTGGGTTTCAAAGATTATCCGCGCATCGCCGAACTGGTCCGCGAAATCATCGTCACGAACGCGGGGATCGACGCCGCGGTCAAGCCAACCTATGTCACCGGCCCCGCGGAATCCGCCGCGAAAAAGAAGGTGCCCAAGAGCTACAGCGATTTCCTCATCTCGCCGCGGCTGCGCATCGGCTCGCCGCATTACGCGTACTTGAAGATCGCCGAAGGCTGCAACAATCCCTGCCGCTTCTGTGCGATTCCGCGCATGCGGGGCCTGCAGGTCAGCCGGCCCATCGAGAAGATCGTCGAAGAAGCGCGCGAAATGATCGCCACCGGCGCGAAGGAAATCCTGTTGATCGCGCAGGACACCACTTCCTACGGCCAGGACCTATATGGCAAACACGAACTCGCCAAACTGCTGCGCACGCTGAGCGCGGAGATCAAGGACGACGTCTGGCTCCGCCTGATGTACGCGTACCCCAAGCACCTGACCGCCGAAATGCTTGACGCGCTGGCCGCCGATCCGCGCTACTGCCGCTACATTGACATGCCGCTGCAGCACGCGCACGACGAAATGCTCGGCGCGATGGCGCGCGGCGTGACGCAGGACCAGACGCGCCGCCTACTCGATCTGATCGACGCCAAGCTGCCCGGCTGCGCCGTACGCACGACCTTCATCGTCGGTTTTCCGGGCGAGACGCAAACGCACGTCGACGCGCTACGCGATTTCCTGGCCGAAGGTCGCTTCACGCACGCGGGCGTATTCATGTACTCGACCGAACCGCTGACACCGGCGGCCAAGCTTCCCGATGCGCTGACGCTGCAGGAAAAGCAGCGCCGCCGCGACGAACTGTACCGCACCCAGCTCGAAGTCTCGAAAAAACGCCTCGCCGCACGCGTGGGCCTGGAATCGGAACTCATCGTCGATGCGCCCGCCGGCAAGAACGCGCCGAAGGGTGCCGTGCTGCTGGCGCGCTCGCGCAGCGAAGCGCCCGAAGTCGATGGCTTGGTTTACATCAAAGGTCGCGGCGCCAGCGCTTTCGAGCCCGGCACACGACTGAACGCGCGCATCGTTGCCTCCTACGATTACGATCTGGTCGCGGAGCCGCTCCCGGCCGCCGCCAAGCCCCGCCAAAAGACCGCCGCGCGGACGCGCGCGTAGTTAGGCCCAATATTTTTTCACGCACCACCTTTCCTGCCGCTAAACTTGAGTTCAGCTGAAGTCATTTACTCCTCGCGGAGATTCCGTCATGAATCTTGATAATTTGATGACCGAAACGTGGTTTGCCTATGGCCTGCTGCCTCTGCTGATTTTCTGCGCACGCATCGTCGACGTGAGCCTGGATACGCTGCGCGTGATTTACATTAATAAAGGCATTCGCCTGCTCGCGGCGTGCTTGGGGTTCATTCAGGTGCTGATCTGGATTATCGCCGTCGGCACCGCGATGAAATATTTGAACAACGCGGCCTGCCTGCTGGCCTACGCGACCGGGTTTGCCACGGGCACCTATATGGGCGTACTGTTGGAGAACCGGCTTTCGATCGGCCGCGTGATCGTGCGCATCATCACGCATCTGGATTCAGACAGCCTCGTGCGCGAACTCAGCGCGGCGAATTTCGGCACCACGAGTCTGCCCGGCGAAGGCTCGACCGGCCCGGTGAAGGTGATCTTCACCGTGATCGACCGCGCCAGCCTGCCGCGCCTGCTCGCGCTCGTCAACCAGCACCAGCCCGGCGCGTTTTACACGGTCGAAGACGTCCGCACGGCCCACGAAGGCGTCTTTCCAACCGGCCGCGCGAGCGCCAAGGCTGCGGAGCTGGCTGAAAGCGCGGGGCACTGACGAAAACCTGAGAGCTCTGGAATTCTAAAACGCGTCGAGCGGATACAGGTGCGGCGTGCTTTCGGGGAACAGCACGCGCATCAGCGCGCGTTCGCCGTCTACTTTCAGGTCCGGATATGCGTCCCACGGCTGCGTGCCGAGCACGAGCTGCAATAAAGTCTGCTGCGTACAGGTGACTCGCGCGCCAAGCGTCGCACGGTCCATCAAGGGCGAGAGCGCCAGATGATGCGCACGGTTTAAGAGCAGCGCGTGCTGTCCGCCATCGACAGTGAAGAGCGCGTGGCCTTCGCACTCCAGGCCGGAACGCGTCAGGCGGGATTCGAACTCGGGCTTGAGCAATTCAATAAAGCCCTTCACGTCGAGCACCTTGCCCATCCAACCGCCCGACCACGTGAAGCGCGTTTCCGCGGTGTGGTTGTAACGCCGCGCGAAGCGCCAGAGTGGATGCGCCGCGCACAGTCCGTCGAAATACAAATATTTTTCTACCGCGGTCTGGCGCTGGTCCCGCATCCAGGCCAGCAGCGACGACGTCGCATCGCGATCGTCCGGATCGTAGGCGGCCTCGGAGAGTGCGCCATTTTTCCAAACCAGATACGCGCGCAATTCCGCAGGCTTGCGCGGATTCACGAATGCGAAGAACGCACCGTTCTTCGCGTTCTGTGCGGCGCGATGCAAATTCCAGCGCGCAAACGCATGCGTGAACACATCAGCAGTGCGCGCAACGGAGCCCGGCGTGTCTTTCGAGCACAGATTGTAAAATTCCACCGCACGTTTCATCCAGCCCGCGCGCCATGGCGCAACTTTGAGCGGCGCTTTGAGGTCCTTGAGTGCCGCTACGGGTAGCTTGAGTTGGTAATAGGGCATGCAGCCGGTGAAGCCGAAGCGCTGGTAATAGCGTTCGATCCCGTGCAGCAGCGAAAACGTCATGCCATCTTTTCGCGAGGCCTCGAGCACGGCTTCCATACATTCCGCGGCGTAGCCTTGCCGGCGAAAATCTTCAATGCACCCCACCCCGCCGATGCCGCAGGTCCGCACCAGCGCGCGGCCGATGCGCAGATTGCGCTCATAGACCCCCACACACGCGGCGATACGCCCGCCGCGCCAGATCGAGCGCGATAAATCCAAACGCAGACCGCGGAAATTCGGATACTGGCGCAGCCAGCCGGGAAAGTTTTCGCGCCAACGGCTTTCATTTGGCGAAAAACACGCGTCCATCAAGTCGCGCAAAGCGGGCACTTCGCGCGGACTGATGGGCCGGGGCTTGGAAGAACTCATTGAGGCATCCTCAAATTTTGATCTGAGCAGAGGACGCTAGTGCGGACGGCCTACTTGCGCAATCGGAAGCGGAAATTTGCGACCTTAAGTTCCGCTTAATCGAACGCGCCAAGGGAAAGCGGGCCCTTGGCCGGGCGCGGCTCATCGCCGAACGGGAAGACCGATTGCCGGTCAGGCGTGGCGATCTGCGGTTTGCCGTCGCCATCGATGTATTCCAGATTTTTAGCTTCAAGGCCGCGACCGCGGCAGGGCGACGATCCACCCAGGTGGAAATTATGCTTAGCCGCATCTACAAACCCCGGATCGCCTTTCATGGAATTGCCCAGCTCCGCCGCGCCACCGGCCGAGAAAAAGTTATTGGTGCCTTTCAACCCTGCGCCCTTTTCACCGACAACCTTGTCCGAACCGATGAAAATATTATTGGAAACGACGCCCTTTGATTTGTCCGTCGAAAGCCGCAGGAAGCACACGCGCGGCGTGCCGGCGATAAACGTGTTGTTATAAATAAAAATCGTCCCATCGTGCTTCGCGCCATCGGCGCCGTCGGCACCGAAATCGATATACTTCGACGGATTGCCCTTGCGGTTAGGCTTGCTGATCACCACATTGCCGACCATCAAGAAATTCGAATTCGCCGCGGCCGTGCGCGCGCCGCCATCGACAGGGCCGATTTCCCCTTCTTCCGAATCCGCAATCAGGTTGTACCAAAGTTCGGTGTAATGCCCGCGCGTCTTCACGTTCTGGCCGAACAGACTGTCGTGAATGTGGCAATACCGAATAACGGTGCGGTTGCCCATCAAATAAAAGTTGTGGCTGTAGCCGTCAAAATCCTTGGTCCCGTTGAATGCAATTTCGCTGCGTTCGAGCAGAAAAGTCTCCTCGTCACCGCCCTGAATACCCATATCGCAATAGGTGACTTTGCAATTGCGCACGGTGGTAAAGTGACAGCCCAGAAGCCGGATCCCGGCGCCGTTGTTGCCGTTACGTGCGTTTTTCATCTCGAGATTTTCGACGCAATAATAATCGCCTTCGACCTGAATCAGCGCGCGCGGCGTCGAACGGAACCCGCTCACGCTCACACCGGTTCCGTCGAGCACCGGGCGCGCACCGTCGGCGCCACTCACGCCACGCAAGGTGATCGGCGCGCCTGCCTGTCCATTTTTGTTCAGATGCACGGCTTCATTGTACGTGCCGGGATCGATCAGGATCGTGGTGCCCGGGCCGGCCTTCTCCACGGCGCTCGCGATGGTCTTAAGCGCGCGCGACGGGCCTACCTGCAGTGTCGCGCCGGTCACAGGCGGCAGCGCCGGCCCGCTTGAAGCGGTCGCCGGCGCGGAGGGCTTCGCGGGATCGGCTTTGACGCCCGGCGTTGCCTTTGCTGGCGTCTTTACGGGCTGCATCGCGTTGAGTTCCGCGGCGAGGCGTTTTATTTTCGGCTCGAGCGCCGGGTCGAGTTCGCGTGCCTTGACCAGGATTTCCGTAGCCTGGTCCGGGCAATTCATCGAGATCGCGACTTCGCATGCCACGAGCAGCCGCTCGCCGTGCTCGCCCGCGATTGATTGCGCGATCTTGACCAGGTCTGACGACGGAATCTCCGTCCACTTGACCGGGAAAGGGTTGCCATCGAGCAGCACGGTTACGATCTTCGCATCCACTTTCTGAATTGGGTACGCGTGTTTCTGGCCCAGGACATCGACCCACGCGCTGGGCTTCTCACCTGAATTCAGGCAGACCTGGATCAGATCGGAAATAAAGGAAATCGACTCGTCGCGCGCGGCGTCTTCAGCAGCCGACAGAGTGCAAGGACTAGACCACGCGATGACGACGATCAATGCGAACAGAGGCATACGCATGGCGGACTCTTTTGTGTAAGAGTACCTGGGAAGAACGTTTCTAAATTCTTCTACCTGTGCGGCTCCAACGCAATCTTTTTTATGTGGCCGGCGGATATTCGCCTTCGCGGAAGCGCTGCGCAATCGGCACGCGGCGACCGACGCCAAAAGCTTTGCTCGTGATCTTCAAGCCTGGCGCCGCCTGGCGGCGCTTGTACTCGTTAAAGTCCACCAGCCGGATGACCTTCCGGACCATTTCGTGCTCGTAGCCCAGGGTGACGATCTGCTCCAAGCTGCGCTGCTCCTCTATATAGGCCTTCAAAATCCCATCGAGGAGGTCGTACGGCGGCAGGCTGTCCTGGTCGGTCTGATTTTCGCGGAGTTCAGCCGACGGCGGGCGCGTGATGGTGCGTTCGGGGATCGGAGGATTTTTGCTGTGCGCGTTGATGTGTTTGGCCAGCCGGTAGACCGTGGTCTTGTAGAGATCGGAAATTGCCGCAAGGCCGCCGCACATGTCGCCGTACAGCGTGCAATAACCGGTCGCGACTTCAGATTTATTGCCCGTGGTGAGCAGCAGGCGTCCAAACTTATTCGAGATCGCCATCAGAAAAGCGCCGCGGATGCGCGCCTGCAAATTCTCTTCGGTCGTGTCTTCCGGCCGACCCGCGAAAATCGGCGCGAGTGATTCCTTCATCGAGCTAAACGCTTTCTCGATCGGGATAACGTGGAATTCGATGCCCAGCTTTTCAGCCAGCCCACGCGCATCGTCGAGGCTAATCTGCGAATTGAAGCGGCTCGGCATCGCCACGCCGATCACGTTCTCCGCGCCGAAAGCTTCCGCGGCAATCGCGCCCACGACCGCCGAGTCGATCCCGCCCGACAGTCCCAGCACCGCGCCGTCAAAACCACACTTGTTGGCGTAATCGTGCACGCCCAGCACCAGCGAGCGGTGGATTTCCTCTTCGTCGATCAGGCGCTGCGCGATTGGGCCTTCAAAGCTTTCCAGATCAACGACGATCACGCTTTCTTCGAATGCGGGCGCACGCGCGATCAATTTGCCGTCGGACGCGAAAGCCATCGAGCGGCCGTCGAATACCAGGTCGTCGTTGCCGCCAACCTGGTTCACGTAAATCAGCGGGCGGCGGTATTTGCGGGCCATGCTCGACAGCATCGCTTCCTTCACCGTCGGCTTGCCGAGGTGGTAGGGCGACGAAGACAGATTGAGCACCAGGTCCGCGCCCATGCCGACCAGTTCTTCGACCGGGTCGCGTTCGTACAGGCGGCTCTGCCAGAAATCCTTGTCGTTCCAGATGTCTTCGCAGATCGTCAGGCCCCAGCGCACGCCGCGCCATTCCACGCAGGTCGGGCGTTCGGCGGTGTCGAAGTAGCGGTCTTCATCGAAAACATCGTAGGTCGGCAGCAGGCATTTGCGGCCCACGGCCAGCATTTCACCGTCGACGACAAAGCCTGCCGAATTGTAGCGCCGGTTGCCCACGCCATCGTAGCGCCGCGTGACGTAGCCGATCACCGCGGGGAACCCCTTGAGGCTGCGCTTGAGACGGTCGAGCACGCGGTCCTGCGCGTCGAGAAACGAACCCTTCTCGAGCAAATCCCGCGGCGGATAACCGGTCAGGCACATCTCCGAAAACACAGTCAGCTCCGCGCCTGACTGCTTGGCCTGGCGGCAGGCGCGCTGGATTTTATCCGCGTTACCGTTGAAGTCCCCGATCACTGGGTTGATGGTGGCTAATGCGATCTTCATGCTGGGCTATCTCTTGGCCTCGGTTTTGTTTTTACCGGCAACGGCGGCCTTCGGAGCCGGACGATCCATGCGCCGCTTCCAGATGGCCACACGGCTCAGGACTTCCGGAACGAATTCCACTTTGGCGCCGCGCTTGCGCAGTTCCGTGCGGGTCGCTTCGGCCGCTTGCGCATCGAGATACGCGCAGGCGTCATCCAGCACGGTGACTTCGTACCCCAACACGCGCGCACTCAGCGCGGTTTCCTTGATGTCATGCTCCAGCAGCGCGCCGAACAGCAATAGCTCGCGTGCCTCCCAGTTGCGCAGGATTTCCCGCAACGCCGGGTTCGAAAACAGATCGAAGCCGCGTTTTTCGAGCATCAAGTCGCCGGCTTGTGCGCGGATTCCCGACATATCCGGCCAGGGGTGCCGCTTGCCGCTCTCCGGAATCACCGGCGTCGCTTTTCGATAAACGGCGCCAATGCGCTGCGCGCCTGGCGTGTCCTTCAAGCAGTGCAGCTTGAGCCCCGCGGAAAATTCCGGATCGTCGGCTTGATGCACGTCGACGCCCGAAAGCATCGGCACGCCCAGCTTGGGCTGCGCATGCACGACTTCCAGAATCGATTTCAGGGCCAGCTCGCGATTCTGCGGACGCAACGGCGCGTCTACCGCGAAAAGATCTTCCTGCAGATCCAGGTCCACAAACAGGAAGGGCGGGACAACCTGAGGCATGTACCCACCTTTCGCCGGACAAACTAAATGCGCGCGTTGCGGCGCGGAATGCTTACACGGTTTCCGCGCGCTTCACCGTCACCTTGTCGCACAGCCCGTACTTCACCGAAGCTTCGGCATCGAGCCAGAAATCGCGGGCGGAATCTTCCATCACCTTCTCCGCGCTATGACCGATTTCCTTGGCCACGACTTCGGCGTACTTGCGGCGCGTCTTCAGGATTTCCTTCGCGGTGATTTCCATGTCGCTGGCCTGCCCGAACGCCTGCGTCGAAGGCTGGTGCAGCATGAACCGCGAATTCGGCAGCGTGAAGCGCCGACCTTTGGTGCCGCCCAGATAAATCAGCACGGCAGCCGACGCGCACATCCCGCCGCAAATCGACGTCACGGGGCAGGTGATGAATTTCAGGTAGTCGTAGATCCCAAAGCCCGAATCCGCCGAGCCGCCGGGCGAGTTGACCACGATCGTGATCTCGCCTTTGGGGTCCTTGTGTTCCAGGTACGAAAGCCGCGCGATGACCGAGTGATACATCTTATCGTTCACCGGGCCTTCGATGATGATCGTGCGCGCTTCCAGCAGCTTGGCTTCAACATTGTCGGGCTTCGGCGGCGCCTTTTCCTTATCCTTCTCGTCCTCGTCAGCCATCGTCCAGGCGTTGTGCGCGTTGTTCACAGAATCCTCTCCTTGGCGGTTCGGTACCACATGCATCCATGGCGAATATAGGCGTTGGCCGGAAAGCCGCAAGGCTCGGATGCGAAAACTATGTGCGACAGAAATTCGCGCCAGACAGCACTAGGTCCCGACTTCCAGGCCGTAGTCGTGCAGCATGCGGTACAAGCGTTTTCGCGAAATCCCCAAAAGCTGTGCCGCCTTGCTCTTGTTCCCCTGCGCCAGCGCAAGCGCGCGGACCAACGCGTCTTTTTCGATGTCGTTGAGCGCCAAGGGCGGCAACGCACCCGTGGGCTTGGCGGAAGCACTAATCTGCGGCGGTGCGGCGCTCGCGGCGGCCGGGTCGGGCTCGCCCGAAGATACGGACTTCGCAGGCGCAGTCGCAGGAACCTGCGGCAGTCCTGGATTGAGGCCCAGCACCGCCGCGGACTTCGAGAGCCACTCCGGCAGGTCTTCGACCTGCAGCGTTTCGCTTTTGCCGAACGCGTAGCCGCTTTCGACGACGCTTTCCAATTCGCGCACGTTGCCCGGCCACGGGTAGCGCGCAAGGACTTGCAGCGCTTCCGGCGCGACGCGGCGGATACGCCGGTCGTTGTGCTTGCCGTGCTTGGCCAGGAAATGATTCAGCAGCAGCGCCAGATCCGCGATGCGTTCGCGCAGCGGCGGAATGTGGATGCGCACCACCGAGAGTCGGAAGTACAGGTCATCGCGCAGCTTGCCGTCCTGCCGCGCGCGTTCGACGTCCCAATTCGTGGCCGCGATCACGCGCACGTCGATGGGGTATTCGCGCGTCGAACCCACGGGCCGTACGCGCCGGTCCTGCAACACGCGCAGCAGCTTGGCCTGCAGGTCCTTGGGCATATCTACGACTTCATCGAGAAAGATCGTGCCGCCGTCGGCCGCCCGGAAGAGGCCCAGGCCTTCCTTCGCGGCGCCGGTAAACGCGCCGGCTTCGTGGCCGAAGAGTTCCGATTCGATCAGGTGTTCGGGCAGCGCCGAGCAATTCACCGGAATGAATGCGCGCTCCTTGCGCACGCTGCGCGCGTGGATCGCCCGCGCGACCAGTTCTTTGCCCGTCCCGCTTTCGCCAGTGATCAGCACGGTCGAAGGACTGCGCGCCGCGGCATCGACTTTTTCAAAGATCGCGCGCATCGCGGGGCTTTCGCCCAGCATGCCCGGAATCCCGCCGCCGGCCTGCGCGCGCGGCAAGTGCCGCAACTGCTCTTCGACCTTCGCGATCAGGTCCGCACGTTCGAACGGTTTGGTGAGGTAATCGACCGCGCCAAGTTTCATGGCTTCGACCGCATCAGGCACGGTCGCGTAGCCGGTCATCAAAAGCACCGGCAATTCGGGCACGAGTTCCTTGGCTTGCCGCAAAAGTTCGAGGCCCGACTGGTCGCGGCCCAGGCGCACATCGCTAACCAGCAGATCGACGGCCGGCTGCGTTCCGGAAAGCCCCGCGCGAATACGCGCCAACGCTTCGGTCTGCGACCCCTGCCCTTCGCTGTGCAGGCCCCGCCGCGTAAAGAGATCGCAGCACATCTGGCGCATGGCCGCGTCATCTTCAACGACCAGCACCAGCGGCGCGTTGTCGGCCACCGGCGCGGCGTCGGGTATGGCGCCCGGCGTGACTTCGGGTTCGTGCAGTCCCAAGGCGACCTCCGTGAACACACTATATAAGGAAGGACTTGAAAGTCGAGATACCGACCCTAACGAGTCCACATTCCGGATTACGCCCGCTTGCCAGCGCGCCAGCTTCTGGTAATCCGTTGCGCGTCCGCCAACCTACCCTGCCCAACCTTGGAGCCGCAGAACCCCATGCCCAAAGAACTCGTCTGCACCGCGCCGCGCACCCTTGAATTCCGCAGCTACGAAGAACCCGCGCTGACCGAAGGCCAGGTCCGCATCAAGTCTCAGTTCGGCGCGGCCAAGCACGGCACAGAGATGTCCCTTTATAAGGGCGTGGCGCATGATCGCGGCGCCTGGGACGGCGCGCTGGGCGTCTTCCATCCCTCGACGGACAAGGAAGCCAAGCCCTTCGGCGCGGTGAGCCTCGGGAACATGCTCGTCGGCTCGGTCATTGAGATCGGCCCGGGCGTGAAGCACACCGCCGTCGGCGACCGCGTACTGGTCTATGGCGGCTTGCGCGAAACCATCGTCAAGAAGGAAGACGGCGGACACTGGGGCGGCTACTGGAAGCTCCCGAAAAACGTTGCGTGGCAGTCGGCCGTCCTGCTCGACCCCGCCGACTTCGCCTACGCGGCGGTGCGCGACGGCCACGTGCGGCTCGGCGACGCGGTCGCGATCTTCGGCCTCGGCGCGATCGGTCTGGTTGCGATCCAGTTCGCAAAGCTTTCCGGCGCGACGCCGATCATCGCTGTGGACGTGCTCCCCAAGCGCCTCGAAGTCGCCCAAAAACTCGGCGCGACGGTGGCGCTCGATTCATCGAAGTGCGACGCGGGGCTCGAAATCAAGAAAGCCACCGGCGGGCGCGGTGCGGACGTGTGCATCGAATACTCCGGCAACTGGCGCGCGATGCAGACGGCCCTGCGCGGTGTGGCGTTCGGGGGCAACGTGGTCGCGGGCGCGTACCCACCGCCGTACGGCGCGGGCCTGGACCTCGGCGCCGAAGCGCACATGAACGTGCCGAACATTATTTTCTCGCGCGCCTGCAGCGAACCGCTCCGCGACCACCCGCGCTGGAACAACAACCGCGTCTACGCGCAGTGCGTGGATCTGATCTTCGCGGGCCAACTCGACGGTCCGACCATCGTCGATCCCGTCGTGCCCTTCGACAAACTGCTCGAAGAATACCCCAAGATCGAAACCGACCCGAACTCCAACATCAAACTTGGCGTGAAGTTTTAAACCGGGTCTTCGATATGCGCGGAGCGCTTCGAGGAATTTTGCGGAGGCCTCAAAGATGAGTCGCTGGTCCCCCGAGACATACATCAAAACCATGCGTTTCGCCGCCCACGCGCACCAGGGTCAAACTTTGCCAGGCAGCAATATCCCCTATCTCGCCCACCTGAGTTTTGTGAGCATGGAAGTTATAGCGGCGCTCGAGACGGAAACGGAGCGCGATGGCGATCTGGCTATCCAGTGCGCATTGTTGCATGACGTCATCGAAGATACACCCACAACAGCAGATCAGGTCGGTGAGACCTTCGGGCCCAAGGTGCTTGCCGGCGTGCTTGCGCTCACCAAAGACAAAACCCTGCCCACTAAAGAAAAGCAGATGGAAGACAGCCTTTCTCGAATTCGTGCGCAACCGTTGGAAGTCTGGATGGTCAAACTGGCCGACCGCATCAGCAATCTTCAGGTTCCGCCGCCATATTGGGACCGGGAGAAAAAGGCCGCATATCGGGATGAAGCGCTGTTAATTCACAACCGTTTGCAAGGTGGCAGTTCCGTGTTGGCTAAGCGCCTGCAAGAGAAGATCGAAGCTTACAAGAATTATTTGGCTTAGCGTTCGAAAGCGCGCCCACTGGAAATTTTTGCGCTCAATTTTGAATTGAACCTGCCTTCCCGTCAGTGCGTTAAAGCTTATATGAAATCCGGGCTGCCGCTCCTTACCGTGTTGGCCATTTTGGCGTCAACACAAGGGGTTCACGCCGAAGAGTTGTCAGAGCCGGATGTGTCAGTCGATGCCTTGGAACTTCCCGCAATCGAGCTTCCTATCGACGCACCACCGACGCCGACATTCGAGCGCCTCTGGGTACAAACCAGCTCCGAAATCCGCGACCTTTTGTACCTGAAACGTGGGGAGCCTATTCAACAGTATTGTGGGGGTATACGAATCCCAAAGCGTCCCAGCTTCCCGCAGCGGCTGGGGAATGCACGTCAGCTCCTCGTTGAAAAATTTGGCGGTTCGCCGCAAACCGAAGAGGCCGTTCTGCGCGGCTTGAAGTGGCTCGCGAAACAGCAACAGGAAGACGGGCACTGGTCCGGCTCGCAAAAGTCTGACGTCGCAGTCACCAGCTTGTGTGTACTCGCGTTTCTCGGTGCGGGTCAAACGGAAACTTATGGTCGATACAAGCGGCAGGTTGAAGGCGCAGTCCAATGGCTTTCAAAGCAACAGCGGAAGGACGGATCAATCTGCATTCCGGGCGAAAGCGGCGACATTGGCTACAGCCATGCGCTGGCCGGTGCCGCGCTGTGCGAAGCCCACGCCATGCTTCCCTATCGGCCACGCAACTCATGTGTAGAACGAGCGTTGATCTTCACAGTGGACAAGTTTCAGGAAGTCAATCCTGGCGACCCCGACGCCAAGCTGGGTTGGCATTACAAAGCCGACGCGCCAGCCGATTTGGCCATTTCCAGCCTTTGCTTCATGCAACTCAAGACGGCAAAGCTGGCGCAAATGTGGGTCACACCTGCCACATTTGATGGAATGATTGCGTTTCTCGACTCGCTCCAGAAACCGCAAAAACAGGCGGATGGACAACGTCTACACCGCTACGGTTTTGCGGATAACAAAGCGCTCGATTACCGCGCGACCGCCGCCGCCTGCACCTGCCGGATTTTCCTGGGCTGGAAGCCCGATGACCTGAAAGGCGGCATCAGCTATTTCCTCAAAGAAGGCGGCCTGCCCGAGTGGGACGAGAAAGGCAGCAAGGTCGATTTATTTTATTGGTATTGGGGCTCGCAGGCCTGCTTTCAGGCGGGCGGAGATACGTGGAAGAACTGGAACGAAGCGCTGAAAACCGCGCTGGTGCCCAAACAAATCAAAGAAGGCGCCGATGCGGGTTCATGGGATCCCGTTGGACCGAATAGCGAAATCTGGGGCCGCGCCGGACAAACCGCGCTCTGCGTGCTTTGCCTTGAAACCTACTACCGCTATCTGCGCCAGAACGACAAATAAATACGGGGACCGGGCACGCCTGCAAGCTGCGCTTAAAAATTCTCTTCCGCCCAGCGCCGCATGAAGCTTTTCAATTCCGCGTCTTGCAAGGTCCGCATGCGCGCAGCTTCATCCTTGCCAACGTTGACCACCACGGCATAGGCCCCCACCGTCGAAAAGCAGTGCAGCGCATGCGCCCCACACGCCACGCACTCAAATAGAGTGAACTCGAGCCCCGTGGCGCTCGGTAAATCGGCCACGCAGGGCAGTTCTTTGCTACAAGAGGGGCAATTCACTTTGCTCGAATTCATCCGGGCCTCGGCGACATTTGAGCGGCGTCAGCACATCTTTGAATTCGGCTTACTTCTCTGCTTCGCGCTTGTCTTCGCGCGGCACGGCCTGCAACGAGGACTCCATCACTTTAATTTGCTTTGTCACCGTCAAATCGCTTTCCTTTACGGTTCCCACGATGGTGACGAGCGCCTCTTTGCCTTCGACGTCTTTGAGCACTTTCGAGACCAAGTCCGCGACCCCGCCTTCCGCGAGCACGTTGTATTTGCGGACCTTTTCGGCTTCTCCCTTTATCGCCACGACCAGCACCGCAAGGACCCCAACTTTCGCCTCTTTGGTCGCCGGGATCAGCTTTCCGGCCAGCGTTACCTCCTTGGCTTCCGGCTTGGCCTCCTCCGCGCTGGCACTCAGCGAGGCGAACACCACCACAGCAAGCATCATCCCAATTCGATGCATCGTCTGGCTCCTCGGATTCGCGGATTCTGATGCCACCCATTTCCAACTGATTGTAACTGGGTTTATACGAACGGCTCGCGCGCTTCACGCCACTGCTTTGGAATCCCGTTAAGGCCAACCTTAAGCGACAGGATCCCACCCACAATCGCGCAATTTGTGTCACAATCTCCAAGCGCGCTCACCGTGGCCCAAAGTGCTTCGGCAAAATCATTGGAGTACTTCGCCGCAATCCATAAGCAAAATGGCACGGTGTCCGGCGCGGTAATTCCCGCGCCGTTTCCCAAAGCCTTGGCAGCTTCAATCGTCGAAACCTTGGATGACAATGAAATGGCTTCGTCCAAGGTTTCGCACGTGTAGCCCGCGGGCACGGTCGCCCGAATTGCACGGAGCCATTCCTCACCAAGGGGACCTGACTTTTCCCGGTTTTGCCAAGCCAGAGCGGCGGCGGCCGCTACTGCTATCGCACCTGCAATGCCTTCGGGATGTGCATGCGTAATTTCCGCGCTGAGTCTGGCTTGCTCAATTAGATTTGCAGGTCTTGCGTCTGCGAAGTAAGCCCCTAGCGGAGCGACCCGCATAGCGGCCCCGTTTCCAAACGAGCCGATTCCCCCAAATCCCGAGCGCGAAAGCGCCCTCCAACTTCGACCTGCCAAGACCCCCTTCAGGACCTCATAAGCGCCCTGGCCATAACCGCGCGTTAAATCCATGCGTTTGGCAAATCGGGTCGCCAGTAAATCCTGATCGATTGAGCCATGTTCTTTGAGAACGTCTACGATTGAAAGGGCCATCTCGGTGTCGTCTGTATAACGCCAGGGCGAAGGAGGAACGACTTGGCGCGCAATTAGAGGCAACACTTCTTCGGGATCACCGAAAAATTTTTCCCCGAACCCATCACCGACCGCAAGCCCTTCCATAGAGAGCAAAGCTCGGTCTTGGGAGGTCATTAAATACCGCCTTTCAGTCGTTTAATTTCGTCGCGTAGAGTATCTCAATCCCTCCACAAAGTACAATTTTTTGTGGCTGCGCGACTTGACAATAGAAATTATTAGTGGTATATATTGTACCAGTTAAATGAGAGGCTTTTACCGAGTGTCTATGCTTCTATATGCCCTACCCATCCCCGCCCGTCGCTTGACAGGTCGACAGAAGTTTGCACGTGTGCATCTTTTTGCAAGCCCTATTGAATGTGTTGAAACCGAGCCAACGCTGGAAGCACCCAATATGCGCGAGAATCGATTCCTGACTGCTTCCAAACCGTCGCGCACACCACGTGCACATTTTTGCAAGAAAATTCGCAGGTACTCTAGGTCACTCGGTACACATCTAGTTTTCGGAATCCGCCCAGGTGCACGTCGAGCAGAGATTTTAAAAAAGTGGTACACTCGCCCCTTCGGAGGCCCCGCCTGCGCCTGAAACCTCCACGTCATCGCCATTCCTCTTTACCCGCCGAGCCCGCCCGCTACCTTGCCTCCATGCGCTACCAAAGCATCCTCTTCGACCTCGACGGCACCTTGGTGAACTCGCTGCGGGACATTGCCAATGCAGTCAACCACGCCCGCGCGGAACTCAATCTCGAGGCGCTCCCGGAGAGCGCCGTGCGCGGTTTCGTCGGAGACGGCGTGACGATGCTGATCGCGCGCGCGTTCCCCGAAGCCCTGCGCAAGCAGGCCCACGACATCTTTGGCGCGCATTACGCCGCACATCTGACCGACTGCACGGAGTCTTACCCGTGCGTGGAGGAGACGCTTGTGCTGCTGCGGTACGACGGTCTTAAGCTGGGCGTGGTGACCAATAAGCCCACCGACTTTTCGGAGACGATTCTGAAAAACCTCGGCCTGCGCCAATATTTCGGCGCGGTGGTCGGCGGCGATGCCCCCGTGCCACGCAAACCCGCCCCCGACGCACTGCTTTTGGCGCTTAAGCAGATGGGCCATGACGGCCCGGCGGCTTCCGTACTCATGGTCGGCGATGGGCGCAACGATGTGCTCGCTGCGAAAGCCGCCGGCATGGACTGCGCCGCAGTCAGCTACGGCTTTGGAGACGTTACAGAACTCCGGGATCTCGGAGCGAAATACGTCATCAACGATATGGAAGCGGTGCTGGGGCTGTACTTGGACCGCTGATCACGGAAAAACAGACTTTATCGTTGACGATTTTCCGCGATAATTGACGTACTTAGTGGTGCGGTCTCGCGAGTGCCCTCGTTCAAGCCTCGGAAGCCCAGCCCCGCCGGCAAATTGCGGCCGAGCAGCATCGGTCGTGTTCCTCAAGTCTGCCGCCGGATTACAAACGAGAGGAAGGCGCAAAGGAGCGTGGTAGTAACATGGCGCAGCCGTCAACTCACCGATTCAACGTCGCCGTCGTCGGCGCGACGGGCGTAGCGGGGCAGCAGTTCCTCGCGGCCCTCGCCCAGCATCCCTGGTTCACGCTTAAACGCGTTGCGGCCAGCGAACGCTCGGCCGGCAAACTGTACGGCGATGCGATCAAGGATGCCGCCTCCGGCGCGGTGAAGTGGCTCTGCGACACGCCATGCCCCAAGGAATTCCTCGGGCTGAAAGTCGAACTGGCCGAAGAGCTGGTGCTCGATGACATCGACATCGTCTTCACGGCCATCGAATCCGACGCGGCCAAGAAACTCGAACCAATCTACGCGAAGAAGGTCCCGGTCTTCAGCACCGCAAGCGCGTACCGCTACGAACCCGATGTCCCGGTCTTTTTGCCGGGCGTCAACCAGGACCACGCCGCGCTGATTGAAGTGCAGCGCAAGAACCGCGGCTTCAAAGGCTTCATCGCGCCCGGCCCGAACTGCACGACCGTCGGCCTGGCCTTCACGCTCAAGCCGCTGCAAGACGCGTTCGGCATCCAGAACGTGATCATGACGTCGATGCAGGCGGTCTCCGGCGCGGGCCGCTCGCCCGGCGTGCTGAGCTACGACATCCTCGACAACTTGGTTCCGTACATCCCCAAGGAAGAGGAGAAGGTCCAGAAAGAGACACAGAAGATCCTGGGCACGGTGAAGAATGGCGCGATCGAGCCCGCTCCGTTCTCGGTCTCCTGCACCTGCACGCGCGTCAACGTGCTCGACGGCCACACCGAAACGGCCTTCGTGAGCCTGAAGAAGAAGGCCACGCTCGACGAAGTGAAGGCCGTCTGGAATAACGCGTACGAATCGCTGCGCGCGCAGAAGCTGCCCAGCGCGCCGCCGTCGTTGCTGGCCTACACCGAAGACCCGTACCGCCCGCAACCGCGCCTGGACCGCGACCTGTATGGCGGCATGGCCACAAGCATCGGACGCTTGCGCGAAGACCACGTGCTGCCCAACGGCATCAAATACGTGCTGCTCTCGCACAACACCAAGATGGGCGCGGCCAAGGGCGCGATCCTGACCGCCGAAACGCTCGTGCAGACACAGATTATCAAGTAGCAGGCCCAGAGGACCGGATTCCGCCTTCGCTCGGGAAGCCCTCGACCGAAGGCGGAGTTTTTTAAAATGCCCAGCTCCTACCCGCTCGCGACGAACGCTTCGAACCAGTGGCCCGAAGTGCGCATCGACCCCGCGCTCTGCAAGCCCGAACGCTTCGAAGCGCTCGTCGATGCCGTCGCCGATGCGCTGCAAGCAGGCTTCACGCAGCGCGCTGCGCCGGTGAAAGTCGCGGCGGTGCACCGCGTCAAGACACTCGACGACGGCTTCCTGTATGTGCCGATCATGCTGAACGACGCGGACCTCGAACGCTGGGTCTTTGTGTTTCCGGAAACCGACGACCAAGCCGGCGCACAGTTCGACTTTTTGCAGGGGTTGTGCCAGCGCAAGTCGTACCTCTATCCGGTGTACTACGCGCCGCTGCCCTTGCGCGGACGCGAACCGGAAAGCCCGCTACTGGGCTTCGACCCCGCGCTGCTCACGCCGGACCCGGACCTGTCTTCCGCCGGGCAATGGGCGCTCTGGTGGAGCGACCCGCGCCGCACCGGCCCGCTCGACGACGACCCGGGCATTCGAGCGCTCGGCTCTGCGTTCCGCTCCGCGGCGGGCATCGAATCCTACGTGCTCGCGCACTTCTTCCGGACCTGGGGGCTGCTGACCGAGGAAATCGTGCGCCTGCCCCTGCCCGAACGCGAAGCCGTATGGGTCTGCGAAGGCCCCGACGCGCAGCGTTTGCTCGTCGCGGCTTCGCGGGAAAAAGGCCTGCGCATCAATTTTGACGTACAACGCGCCAGCGCCACGCAACGCGATTACTTCCTCAAGCACCTCGCGGCGTACTTCGAGCAGCTCAAGCAGGATGTGGTGCGCGAAGGCCTGCCGCTCGACGATTCGAAAGCCTGCGGCGCCTTTGAGTGGTGGCAGAAGGTGCTCGCCGATGCGAAGGCCACGCCCGCCGGCGAAGAGGTCCGCGCGCTGGGCTTGATCAGCGCCGCGTCGAATTCATAAATTGTTTCAGGAAGGTCTTGTGCTCTGGCCAGCGCTTCGGTTCTCGTTAGACTTTTCTGAATCA
>Ga0265314_10001763_pt1 | contig 23362 bp, 23 predicted proteins | sample 4126metaG_FD_203106 | JGI IMG/M metagenome (GOLD analysis project Ga0265314, IMG submission 203106) | Rhizosphere microbial communities from Carex aquatilis grown in University of Washington, Seatle, WA, United States - 4-1-26 metaG | ecosystem: Host-associated > Plants > Roots > Rhizosphere >... | reverse complement strand
TTCTGGTCGCTCTTGAAACGCGGACTGAAAGGAACCTACGTGAGCGTCGATCCCGCTCACCTTCAAGCCTACGTTGATGAGCAAGTGTTCCGGTTTAACAACCGCAAAGACGCGGACGACTTCGACCGCTTTAAGCTTCTGCTTTCCCAGATCGTCGGCAGACGGATCACCTACGCCCAACTGATCGGGAAGGAGGGGGAAACGGAACCTGCCAGTAACTAGACGGAACGGGCGCGGGAAGCGCGTTTCCGCTTCGGCTTTGGACCGGGACGGCTCGGATTGAGTGCGGACTGCTTTCGATAGGCAGCTTCGCGCTTGACGATCACGGAATGTGGAACTGCCATGATGCGATTGAGCAGACCCTTGAAGGCATCGTACTCGGATAACGTAGCGGGTTCGCGCTTCACTGGTCTCATAGTAGCTCACGAAACGATGCCCCTGGCAAGCATGTCCTGGACGAGGAATATGATGGCCGATTTGGTAAGGTCGAACACAGCAAGCGCCTGGGGAACGTCAAGCGTATCCTCTGGGTGCATCAGCGGATTGCGATGATGCTTACGGATTTCCTCCATAAGGTCCACCGCTTGATCCTTGGCACCAAGGTTCCTTAAAATACGAATATAAGTTCCAAGATCGCGCTGTTTAGGCCTAGGGAAATACATCAGAGTCATATAGTTAATGGCCATCGCTTCCATGGACCTCATGCAATGAAACCCGCACGCCGTGGTGAGATCAAAAGCCAGACACCTGGAACCGCCAATCCAGTCTTTCTGCGCATCCGAAGTCAGGTGTTTCCATAGGGACTCGAAGGCTAACTCTGGATGTTCAATGAGCTTCCTAGTGTCATGTGTTCCCTTGGGCATGACTCTGTAGACATCAAGATGGTCGAACTGCAACGATAATGCGGAATCGAAAGCTTTCCCAGCCTCACGAACTGCGGTCAGAATGTAAGTGCTTAGTGTCCAGCCGTCCTCAAGTTCGTCTAATTGAGGAAAGCTTCCACCTTTGACTTTATCCGGCATTAGACCGGAGAGTAACTGGAGAAGCGCTATTCCCGATGAGGAGCACATTGGGAACCATTCGAAATTCTTTTCCGCAACTTTCATCAAAGCATCGAATGCCGGATAGATAGCAACGAAAACGTCTTTTCTGGACATCCCAACGCTAAGGCGATCCAGGTTGGATAGCTTGGTGCCGAGCCAGAAGTTGAAGTACTCACGGATGCGTTCCAATTGGCCTCCCGCTACGGGTATGCGGATTGGTTCGTCTAGCCATTGATTACCAACCGAAGCAGCCCACGGCCAATCATCCCACCGTTCTGGTGGGTGTGTCAACGATATTAGTGCCAAACCGCCCGTCATGGCTACCGCGTGATCGTGTGTTTCGCGTTGTCCGTCCATGTGGATCGAGAATGTTAAAAATCTATTCGGCGTGAACTCAGCGAGCTTCTTTTCAAGAAGTAGACCATTAGTACAGAGATAAACGTACCGCTTTTGAGCAATGAGGCCCTTGACGATGTCGGTAATGTCGGGATGCAACAGCGGCTCTCCTCCTGCTATGGAGACCATTGGAGCTCCGCATTCGCTCGCGGCCCGGAGGCAGGCTTCGACACTTAGATTGCGCTTCAAGATCTCAGGGGGATACTGAATCTTGCCGCATCCGGGGCACTTTAGATTACATCGGAAAAGCGGCTCAAGCATCAGCACCAGCGGATACCGCTCGCGCCTTTTGATTTTCTGTTGCAGAACATACTTGCCTACTGCAAAGGCTTGCGGTAGCGGAATATTCATTTTCGCCTCGTGGGCCTTCGGGCGCGGCACTGACCTAGCGGGAGACTCAGCGGACGCCTAAACCCTTAAAATCCAACACCCCTGAAATTCCAACACTAATCATACGCTAACCCTACGGTTGGAGGTTACGGGCTAGCCGATACATTATAAGAGTGGTTAATAGTGCGCGCTTCCCCCTGAACGTAACGCTTTACCGGGTGATGTGTTCAAACGCTAACCAATGCAGCCACGCGCGAGCCGAGTGGCCCAGGGTGCGCCGTGAGGCCCATATCTATTCGCAGTGATCCCAGGCCACGCGCTTGCCAGAAGTCCCATAAGTCCTTATAATTCAGTAAAACCTGGGTTGGTCCTACGGCGAAACCTAGAGATTCCGTAAGGCATCTCACGTGCTGGGGTAAGGGCTGGAAACGCTGATGATAGCCGAAGAGTTCTGCCTGATTGTTGATTTAGTCAGTTTCTGTTGAAGAAACAGGGGCTGATTGAGCGAACAAGGAGGCGTTATATGTACGGTTGGCCACTCGGCCCGATTGACCTCAAGGAGCAATTGCCGCTCTGGAGTAAGGCTTTGGCTTTCGCGGTCCTTTTTGTAGTCTTGTATTCTCGACCATGGTGGAATCGTCTTAGCCGGTAGGTTTCAGCAGCAACCCTTGGAGTTGCTGCTGTTTTCTTAGTGCGACCAACCGAACCATCCCCCCTTCAGCGGGCAGAACACTTTCGGCTTCAGAGATCAGACTGTCTACAATTCCCGAAGTCTACCCGAAGCGACTTGCTCGTCCGGTCCAGGAAACATTAGCTCCAGCGTCGAACGTGACTCCGAAGCGTCCATTATTTCTTGCGATGGATCGATCCGGGCTTGGACCTTGGTGGAACACACGGCTACAAATTTATCTACAGTCGATTTTACGGCCTCCCCGAGGAGGCCGTATCTATTTGAACCCAATGGTCGGGGCGGCGAGATTCGAACTCACGACCCCCTGCGCCCAAGGCAGGTGCGCTACCAGGCTGCGCTACGCCCCGACTACATTCGATTGTAGCAGCGCTCGCCCGTCATGCTATCCTGATAATCAAGTTCTGGTAGAGGAGCGAGGGCCACCAGTAACTCGGCGCGAATTCCGTGGATCCGGAGCGCCGGGCGAAAGGGGCAGCCTCGCCGAAATCGATGCGCTGGATCCGTGGCGCTGCGGTTGGTGAATGCGGCTAATACCCGTTCACTGTCATTCGACTTGGTTTTCCGGGCCGGATGGAGCGCTATCGGGAAGTGGTTACAGCCCCTCCTGGCTGTCTCTTAACACGAGGCAGCGCGTCTCCTGAAAAGCCCCAATTTGTTATGGATCCTTTTCAGCTAACGCGCGCGCTCGTCGATATTGACTCGGTCACTCCCAACGAGGAGAAGGTCGGACTGTTCCTGTTCGATCACCTCCGTGAGATCGCCGCGCGTACCAACGGACATGTCGAGCGGCTCCCCATTGATAAAGACGTCGAGCCGCATCGTTGCAACGTGCTGGCACATTGGGGCGACCCCGTTGTTACACTCTCCACCCATATGGACACCGTGCCGCCATTTTTTGCTTCCGGCGAGGATGCCGAATTCATCTGGGGCCGAGGAGCCTGCGATACCAAGGGCATCATCGCCTCGATGATTCACGCTGTGGAGGCGCTCGTGAATGATGGCGTCCGTGGAATCGCATTGCTATTCGTCGTGGGCGAGGAGCGCAATAGTGCCGGCGCGTACACTGCCGCTCAAAACCCGCGCGGCAGCCGCTTTCTGATTAACGGCGAGCCTACCGAAAACAAACTCGCGCTTGGATCGAAGGGCGCCTTGCGATACGAGATCATCTCGCAAGGCCGGATGGCTCACTCCGCGTATCCGCATCTGGGCGAGTCGGCGATCGAGAAACTGCTCGACGCGCTGGAACGTATCCGCCGCATTCCGATGCCGAGCGATGCAACCCTTGGCGCGAGCACCCTTAATATCGGCACAATTCAAGGCGGCCGCGCGCCCAACGTGATCCCGGATCAGGCTCGTGCTGAATTATTTTTCCGACTGGTGGATTCCGGCGATAGTATCCGCGCGGCTGTGGCCGAGGCGTCGAAGGGTTTGGTCGAAGCGAAAGAGGTTCTCTTCATTCCGGCCGTGCATCTGGGTTCGGTCGATGGGCTGGAGACTACGGTGGTGTCGTATACGACAGACATCCCCGCATTCAACGGAGCTTGGGGAAAGCCATTTCTGCTGGGTCCCGGAAGCATTCATTTCGCGCACACCGATGAAGAGCGCATTCCTAAAGCGGAATTACTGGAAGCAATTGGGATTTATCAGAATTTAGTGAGGACATTACTACAGCAATGAGTAAGAATTATCGAGTAGCGATCGCGGGAGCCACGGGAGCCGTGGGTGTGGAGTTCCTGCGTTGTCTGGAGCAGCGGCGGTTCCCAATCGCCAGTCTGCGCCTTCTGGCTTCGGCGCGGTCGCGCGGGAAGAAGATGATGTTCGGCGGCAAAGAGATTGAAGTGGAGGAACTGACCGAGCAGAGCTTCGGCGGTATTGACATCGCGTTCTTTAGTGCGGGCGGTTCCATCTCGAAGAAATTTGGTCCCATAGCCGCCAAGGCGGGCGCGGTGGTAATCGACAATTCTTCGGCGTTTCGCATGGACCCGGCCGTGCCTCTGGTGATTCCGGAGGTCAATCCTCAAGCGATGTGCGTGCACCAGGGAATCATTGCGAATCCCAATTGCTCGACCATCATCGGCATCACGCCGCTGTGGCCGATCCACAAGGTCAACCCCATCCGGCGCTTGATCGCGGCGACGTATCAGGCGGCTTCCGGTGCCGGGGCAGCGGCCATGGAGGAGCTGACCGAGTCGACGCGAGCATACCTGGCCAACCAGCCGTATCAAAATACGGTGCTGCCGCATCCTTACGCGTTCAATTTGTTCAGCCACAACACCAAGATCGATCCCGAGAGCGGGTACAACGAGGAAGAAACCAAGATGGCGCGGGAGACGCAGAAAATCTTCGGTGATTCGGAGATTCGTGTGAGCGCGACTTGCGTGCGCGTTCCCGTGCTCCGGGCTCATTCCGAAGCTCTGACCATCGAGTGCGAGCGGACCATCACTCCGCGGGAAGTAACTGCGTTATTGTCGAATGCGCCGGGCGTGAAGATTGTGGACGATCCAGAAAAGAATTACTTCCCCATGCCTCGGGATGCGTCCGGGCAGGATGACATCCTGGTGGGCCGCATCCGCCAAGATACGAGCGATCCTTCCGGAAAGTCGATTGCCTTGTTCGTAGCGGGCGATCAGTTGCTAAAGGGTGCCGCGCTCAACGCCGTGCAGATCGCCGAAGTGCTGATCCAGCAGGGAGGAGTGCACGGCAAATGATCGTCATGAAGTTCGGCGGGACCTCGGTCGAGTCCGCCGAAGCTATCGCCCGTGTGGCGGGTATCGTGCGCGCGCGGTTGGACCGCAAACCCGTGGTCGTCGTGTCCGCGATGGGCAAAACCACCAACAAACTATTGGCGATTGCGGCCGATGCCGTGGCCGGCGAACTGAAGTCGGCGCTCGCCAAGCTGGCTGAACTGCGCGAGTTTCATCTCCGGGAGTCAGTCGGTCTGGATACAGACGATATCGTCGAGGCTCACTTCCAGGACCTGGATGCCTTGGTCCGCGGACTGGCCGTGATGCGCGAGCTGACCCCGCGCGCGACCGATGCGATTTCTGCCTATGGGGAGCGCATCTCCAGCTTGATCGTCGCGGCGCATCTTCGCCGATGCGGCATGAACGCGGCGCATCTGGATTCCCGCAGTCTCATCGTCACCGATCGGCGACACACCCAGGCCGGTCCGCTTTTCGACGAGACAAATCGCAAGCTTCGGGAGACGCTCGTTCCAATGCTGGACGAGCACGTCGTCGTCATGGGCGGCTTCATCGCATCCAATGAAGACGGTGTTACGACAACATTGGGTCGCGGCGGATCGGACTACACCGCATCCATTGTTGGCGCGGGCATTGACGCGGAGGAAATCCAGATCTGGACCGACGTCGACGGCATGCTTACCGCCGATCCCACGGTGCTTCCGGGTGCAGCGCACCGCGTGAAAGTGTGTTCGTTCACCGAAGCCGCCGAGCTGGCATATTTCGGCGCGAAAGTGCTGCATCCCGCCACGGTTCTGCCGGCCATAGAGAAGAAGATTCCGGTACGGATTCTCAACTCGCGCAGACCGGAAGTGGAAGGCACGCTCATCGTTTCCGATCCACCACCGTGCTCGACGCCTATCCGTTCGATTGCCTGTAAGCGCAATATCACGCTGTTGAACATCGTCTCGACGCGCATGCTGATGGCCCACGGATTCCTGCGGCGCATCTTCGAGGTATTCGATCGCTACGAAACGTCCGTGGACATGCTGGCGACATCCGAGGTGAGCGTTTCTCTGACCATCGACAACACTGCCTCGCTGGCGGCGATCCAGGCCGAGTTGGAAGCTTTCGCCGAAGTCTCGATCGAAGAGAAGCTGGCCATTGTGTGTATGGTCGGCGAGAATATCCGCCGATGCGACAACGTTTCCGCACGCGCTTTCGCGGCGTTGGATGGCATCCGGCCGCGTATGGTATCGCAGGGTGCTTCGCAGTTGAATCTGAGTATGGTGGTGGCCGCGGCCGACCTTCAGCGCGCGGTAGAATCGCTCCACCGGGAGTTCTTCCGAACCCCGGATCCGGCTTCGTTCGAATAGGAGAAGGCTACGAAACTCGCGATTGTCGGTTACGGAAAAATGGGCAAGCTGATCGAGCAGCTTGCGCCGGAATACGGCTTCACCATCCATGCGCGCGTCGATGTCGGCTATGATCCGACGTCCCTAAAGGGTTCCGACGTGGCGATCGAGTTCAGCACGCCGGATGCGGCTCTGGGGAATATCGAAGCGCTGGCCGCGCTGGGCATTCCGACGGTAGTCGGAACCACGGGCTGGCTGGAACACATGGATCGCGTGCGAACCGCAGTCGGCAAGGGCGGGGCAGGCTTGGTCTGGGCGGCGAATTTTTCTATCGGCGTGAACGTGTTTTTGCGTGCCGTGCATGAGACCGCGCGATTGCTGGCCAACGAGCCGGCTTACGGCGCGTGGGCCTGGGAAATCCACCACATGACCAAGAAGGATGCACCCTCGGGAACGCTGCTGGCGCTGGTGAATGAGATGAAAGCTGCTGGATATGAGCGCAACATCGATACCAGCTCGAATCGAGCTGGCGCTCACCCCGGAACGCACGAGATTGGATTCGATTCCGCCGCCGATACGATCACGCTGCGGCACACAGCACGCAGTCGTGAAGGGTTTGCACGCGGCGCATTGAAAGCGGCGCAATGGATTCCAGGCAAGAAGGGCGTGTTTGAGTTTAAGGAGATTTTATGACCACGTTTACCGGATGCGGCACCGCGTTGGTGACTCCGTTTCGTAAAGACCAGTCGCTCGACGAAGAGACTCTGCGGAAGTTAGTGCGGCGGCAGATCCAGGCCGGCATCAATTTCCTGGTTCCCTGCGGAACTACGGGCGAGAGTCCGACCCTGAGGCATAATGAGCATCTGCGCGTGGTCGAGATTACGCTTGAGGAAGCCAAGGGGAAGGTTCCTGTGCTTGCGGGCGCCGGCGGGTACAACACCGCCGAAGTCGTCGAGCTTGCGAAAGAGCTGAGCCACATGGGCGCCGACGGCATCCTGTCGGTCACCCCGTACTACAACAAGCCCACACAGGAAGGGCTCGTCCAGCACTTCAAGGCGATCGCCAAAGCCGTGCCGTTGCCGATCATCGTGTATAACATTCAGGGGCGCACTGGAGTCAATGTCGAGCCTGCTACGCTCAAGCGTCTTGCGGAAATCGACAATATCGTCGGCGTCAAGGAAGCTTCGGGAAACATCGGGCAGATGGCCACCGTGCTTGACTTGCTTCCGGAGCCGTTCACGGTACTGAGTGGCGATGACGCTACCGTGATCCCGCTGATCGCGCTTGGCGGACGCGGCGTGATTTCGGTGGTCGCGAACGAAATCCCGGCGGAGTTCAGCAAGCTGACGAAGCTCGCGCTGACGGGCGATTTCGCGGGCGCACGTGCGATCCAGCGGCAATGGTTCGCGTTGATGGAAGTGAATTTCTGCGAGGTGAATCCGGGGCCGGTGAAAGCCGCGATGGGCATGATGGGTTTGCTTGATCCAGTCTTTCGCCTGCCGATGGTGCCGCCGTCGGAAGCCAATCGCGTGAAGATCGAAGCCGTGCTCAAGTCAACTGGACTGCTTGCTGCTGCCCGGAGCTCGAATGCAAAGTGAAATAGAAGATCTCTTCGATCATCCGCCGGCCGCCTATCACGAGGATCACTTCATGCTGTTTGCGCGTCTCAAGGAGGCGCTGAACACAGGTGCAGTGCGCGCGGCCGAGCCGGACTCGTCTTCGAAAACCGGCTGGCGTGTGAACCCGTGGGTCAAGAAAGGCATCCTGCTGGGATTCCGCATCGGCGGAATTGTCGACATGTCGGTGGATGCAACGCGTCAACCGTTTTTCGATAAGGCCACGTGGCCCGTGAAGCGGATCACCGCTTCCAGCGGGGTCCGTATTGTGCCAGGCGGATCTAGCATCCGCGACGGCTGCTACGTCGCCAAAGGTGTTATTTGCATGCCTCCGATGTACATCAACGTGGGCGCTTGGGTCGGCGAGGGGACGGTGGTCGATTCGCATGCGCTTGTCGGAAGCTGCGCGCAGATCGGAGCGAAATGCCACCTGTCGGCGGCGGCGCAGATTGGGGGTGTGCTGGAACCGGTCGGGAACATGCCGGTGATCGTAGAAGACGAAGCCGTCGTCGGAGGGAACTGCGGAGTCTACGAAGGCACGGTGGTTAAGCGCCGCGCGGTGCTCGGCAGCGGTGTGATTCTGACGCGGTCGACGCCGGTCTACGACGTGGCTCGCGGCGTGGTTCTTTCCGCTCAGGGCGACGAGCCACTAGTGATTCCGGAAGGTGCCGTTGTGGTCGCCGGTTCGCGCGCGATCACCAGCGGTAAAGGCAAGGAGTGGGGCGTATCGCTGTACACGCCGGTGATCGTAAAATACCGGGATGAAAAAACGGACTCGCGCGTCCAACTGGAGGAGCTTTTACGATGAAAACCGCTACCTTCTTGTTGCTGACTGTTCTCGCGCTGGGAGCCGATCCCGAGTTTAATAAGGATGGCGAGCTGGTGCGCCCTAAAAACTATCGTGAATGGATCTTCCTGAGTTCAGGCCTGGGAATGAACTACGGCACCGGAGGGCTTCCCTTCGGCAACGTGTTCGTCGAGCCATCGGCTTATCGCAAGTTCGTTGAAACGGGCAAGTGGCCGGACAAGTCCATCTTCGCGCTCGAGATTCGCCAGGCCGCGACAGAAGGCTCCATCGTTAAAGCCGGCCAGTACCAGACCGGTCTCCTCGGCGTTGAATTTGCGGTGAAAGATACGGCTCGCTTTCCCGACGGATGGGGATATTTTGGATTTAACGGCAACGCGACTTCTGCCCAAGTCATCGGAGCCGAGGCTGGCTGCAACGCCTGCCACAGCAAGAACGCCGCCGTGGAGCATACTTTCGTGCAGTTCTATCCCACGCTGCTCGAAATCGCGATCGCCAAGGGCACGCTGAATCCGTCTTACAAGCCTTAGGCGTCGACCAGAACCTTGAGCGTTTGCTCCGCCGACCGCTGCCAGGTGAACCCGCGTGCACGTTCCCGGACGGCGTGGGCAAGGCGTTCCTGCAGGGATTCGTCGTTCATCAGGCGCTCCATCTCCAATGCAATGGCTTCTTCGTTCAACGGATCAAAGTAGAGCGCCGCGTCCGCGGCCACTTCGCGCAGCGGCGGGATATCAGAACACGCTACTGGAATTCCAGCGGCCATCGCCTCCAGGACCGGCATTCCGAAGCCTTCGAACATGGACGGATACACGAACGCTCTCGCACGCGCATAGAGCGAGTAGAGTTCCTCGCGAGGAACCCAACCGGTGATTTGCACGGAATCCCGCAAGCCCATTTCTTCGATCTGCCGCTCGATCGATTCCGCGTGGAAGCCACGCAGACCCGCCAGAATCAATCGGAAGCCGCGCTTCTTGCGACCGTAAGCCCGGATCAGCCGTGGCAGGTTCTTATGCGGATGCAAAGTGGAAACGCACAACAGATAGGATTCCGTGTGGGATCTATCGAGGCGGGAGAACGTCTGCTCAACTCCGTGGTGGACCACGGTGACGCGCTCCTTGGGGATACGGTAAAAGCGCAGCAAATCCGAACGCGTCGCTTCGGATACGGCGATCAGTCGATGCGATCGGTGCGCCGCCGCCCACAACAAGAATCGCCAGAACGGCAGATCGAACCAGCGAAAATATTCAGGATGGCGCTTGTGCTGGAGGTCGTGGAATACCGTCACCTGGCGGCAAGGCGAGAATATCGGCGCCGTGAATCCAGGATTCAATAGAACGTCCAGTCCATAGCGGGCCGCTTCGAACGGCAGCACGATTTGCTCCCATACGATTCGCGCGGGACGAAAGCGCGCGTGGACAGCCTGCGGCTTCCAGTGAAAATTCGCCTGTTTGGGAACCAGGTCGCTTTGCGTCTCGAGGTTCGTAAAGATCAGGTACTCGTTGACCTGATCGAGTTCTGCCAGTGCGGCAAGAAGCTCGCGCAAGTAAATCTCGGTGCCGCCGACGCCGGCGGGGATCAGGTAGAGGGCGTTGACGCCTATGCGGATTCCGATGCGCGCCATGCCGTTACTGGCTGACCCGCGCCAAGGAGTTTCGCGCGTCGGAGTCCAAAGGATTCAGCGCCAGTGCACGCTGGTATTGCGCCGCTGCGGAGGGTTTGTCCCCGGTCGTCTCGAAGATCTTACCGCGATACACGTAGGTCATCTCGAAGCTTGGGTCGATCCGCTCGGCCTGGGCCAGCGCGGCCAGTGCCTCCTCGAATTTGTTGTGCTTTGCATACACCATGCCGATTTGCGATTGGACGTGCGCGCTGGGTTGAAGCGCGGCCGACTGCTGCAGCTTGACCACCGCCTCCTGCCAGCTGCCGGCGCAGTCCAGCGCCAATCCCCAGTCGAGCAACAGATCGAACGCGGGTTGTTCCAGGCGCGAAGCCGCGTCAAACGCCTGCGCGGCATCGCGGCACATATTGGACTCATAAAGCGCGGAGGCGAGTTGGAAGTGCGGGCGCCATTTTCGCGGAGATTTGTTCGCCGCGTCCTGCCACAACGCGACGGGATTGGCCCATACTGCGCTGCGCTGATAGGTCAGTACGGAGCACACTGTGACGATGGCGACGCCCGCCCAGGCCATCTGCGAAATGTTTAGCCGCCTCAGGAACTCCAGGCACACCAGCACCATCCCCAGGAACGGCAGATACATTCGCCGTTCCGCGGATACGTCCAGGATGGAAACGAAGGACGAAGTCGGCGCGATGAGCAGTAGAAATATGAATACTCCGAAAGCCGCCAGCGGCCACCGCTTGCGATACATCCAGGCTGCTGCCACCACAGCGACTAGCGCAATTAGCCCGAATATCGCTCCGTGGTCCAGCAGGCTGTGCGATACCGCGACATCCGGATCGATGTTCTGTCCGAAGGGCAGGAAGAACAACCGCACGTAGGTCCAGATCACGCGGCATTGCGTGAAGAAGTAACTCGCCGGGGTGAGCCCCGCCACATTGAATCCAGCCGTTGGAGCGGCTTTGAGCGTGCGCCCGACCACGTACGCACCCGCAGCGCCGGCTACCGCCAGCATCCCGTAGAGCGGGCCGTTTTTGCGAATTCCTCCCAGTCCCCAGTAATAGTCGGTGAGCAGCAAAAGCGCCGCGAGAGTCAGCGTGTGCTCCTTGGTGCTGACGGCTGCGGCGAATAGGACCACGATCGCCGCAGCTCTGAGGATCGTCATCGACTCGGTTCGACGGTATAGGAAGATCGCAAATGCCGAAAAATAGAGCAGCACGCTCAGAACTTCCGAGCGGCTCGCGACATAAGCAACGGACTCGGTCTGCAAGGGGTGCAGCAGGAACAACCCGCCGGCGATCACGCTTAGGATGTTTCGTGCCCGGCCGGTTGTGCCGGCGAGTTCCAGCAAACGCGCGGCGATCAGCACGATCACTATCGATCCGAGAAAATGCAGCAGTAAATTGGTCAGGTGGTACACTTCCGGATCGACTCCGCTCGACTGGAAATTCAACCAGTAGCTGAGATACAAAAGCGGCCGCAGGCCGGTGACCCAGAGACGAAAGGGCATCTGCGCGGCGGCGGGATCCATGAACGGAAGATAGCGATCGTCCAGAACGAACGCGCCACTGAGCGCTGGACCATACACTTCGAGCGCGAGGATTAGGCCCGCCAGAGCGGTAGCCCATGGCCACCACACCCGCTTCGGCTGTTGCGCTTCGACGGCAGCCGTTGTTTCAACGCGCTGGCGTTTGGACTTCTTCATTCAAAGTTTCTTTTTGTCACTCAAGGCGTCCAAGCGAAATTCGAGAATCGCCACTTGCTGTGCCAGCGTGATGCTGGAATCCTTGAGTCCGGAGATCCGAAGCGACAACCGGTATAGCACTACCAGGAAAGCCGCGCCCGCGATTATCGCTAGGGCAATGAAGCTCTCCGAAATCCCGAGCGCAGCCGCCACCCAATTATCCAGCGTCCTCCAACGAGCCAGTATGAGCAGCACCGCGCCGGCCAGCAGCCAGCTCACGGAATACTCGACACGAATGTGAGCGCGACGAACCGAGCTGAGCACCCATACAATCAATACCAGGCTGAAGACGGTGACTACGTCAAAAAGCCGATCCATATTTTCTCCCGTTCACTTTTTCCGTCCTTCGAATTTCAGAACGTTCACGAACACTCCCAGCAGCACATGGATGATGTAGTACAGCGATTTCACCGCGGTGATGGTGCTGCGGCCCGAGCGGCGCGGCCGGAACCGGCAGGGCACCTCCACGAACCGGAAACGTTTGCGCTGGAGCACCACCAAAGCTTCAATCTCCGGATATTCCAGAGGGAAGGTCGCCGAAAATAGCTCCAAAGCCGTGCGATTGACGCCCACGTATCCGGACGTCGGATCATGCACAGGCTGTCCGAGGATCGGACGAAGCACGGCGCGAAAGAACAGGATACCGGCCGCGCGCAACAAATTGGTGTGCGTTCCATTGTCATCCACGAAACGCGATCCGATCACCATTTCACAGTCGCCCTTCTGCAGCGCTGCGAAGACCGTGGGAATATCACGGGGATCGTGTTGCCCGTCGCCGTCGACGCGGATCACGTAGTCGTAGCCGAGTTCGTAAGCCAGACGATATCCGGCTTGTACACAACCGCCCAAACCAAGGTGATGCGGCAGGGCCAATACCTGCGCGCCGGCGCTGCGGGCCACGCCGCGAGTGGCATCCACCGAACAATCGTCGACCACTAGAATCGGAGTGCCCGGCACGGCGGACTGCACCTCTGCCACGACACCCGCGATAGCGCCTTCTTCGTTGAACGCCGGGATGAGGATCAGCAACCGCTTGCCACTTTGATTCGCGGTCTGATTCACGGCCTGGTTCCCGGCGGGTGTCACAGTGCGGCCACCTGACGGACTGAGATCGAGTGGCGATCGAGCAGAGTCCGGAATTCGGCTGACGTCATTCGCCGCGTGGCTCGAATGCGGTGTCGAGCCGCAAGTAGCGCCGGCAAGCGAATCAACGCAGCGAGGTGGGCCTTGATGACAAGCCACGGCAGCATCGCCGCCGAGTTGCCTTCTTGCCGATATTCCGCCGCTTTGCCGCGTCCGGCGAGCAGCGCGGCCACGTGCCAAAAGTAGCGCGCGATCGAAGCGAACGGAGCCACGAGCAGCATCCGGGCAGGGAAGTTCTTCAGGATGGTGTACAACCGGTTCCGCTCCACGTAGTAGGCTTTGAGCGGCGACGCGCGCCCGGCCGTGTGCGAATAGCGATGTTCCACTACCGCGCCGGGCACATAGCGGCAGGCCCAGCCGGCCCACTGCGCCCGCAGGCCCAAATCAGTATCCTCGCAATAGAGGAAAAAACTCTCGTCGAATAGCCCGATCTCGTCCAGCATCGTGCGACTGTACAACGCCGCCGAGCCACTTGGAAACAGAGTATCGTTCGCGTCTGCCAAAGGCCCCGGAGGGGCTTGCTTGCTCGACCCATCGGAGGCCATTAACATCCCTGCCGAATCGAGCGTCCCGGTTCCAGCCAGCCGCACTTCCGATGCGAACATGCCGGTGCGCGGATGCGCTTCCGCGTCTGCCAGCAGCGTTTCCAGCCAGAACGGGTCGGCCACCGCGTCGTCATTGAGTGTTGCCAGGTAAGGAGCCGTGGAGGCCCGAAAGGCCTGGTTCACGGCAGCGCCGAAACCCACGTTGCGTTGGTTCACGATCACGCGAACGCGCGGCGAAACTTTAGACGCCTGCACGAGCCCCGTGCCGCTGTTGTCGATCACCACCACCTCGAACTCGTCCACAGTTTGCGATTCCAGCGCCCGCAGGCACGCCTCCAGCACCTCGCCGGCGGCCAGTGTCGGCACGGCTACGGTGACCTTCGGGGTAGGCAAGAAATGATTTTAGCGTACAACCACGAGGGGATTCGTCTCTTCAGGCGTTTCTACCGGACCATCGTCAGGCAGATACCGCGTGTCGAGAAGGCGGTCCGTCTGGATGTTACCCATGGCCGAAAGCAGAGATTCCTTCAAACGCGGATGCTCTTTTTCCAGCTCGCCCAAAATATCGCGTAAGGATCGTCGAACGGTCCCGGTCTTTTGGGAGCACCCGCAGGGAATCACCGGCGCGCCCAGCGATTCGGCGAAGCGCGTAGTGACGTCCTCGGTCACAAATACCAGCGGCCGGATAAGCCTGAAATCCTTCTTGCTCGACCAGGTGACCGGCGGCAGCGCGCTGATGCGTCCCGTGAATAGAGCGTTGCGCAGGAACGATTCGCAGAGATCGTCAGCCGTGTGGCCGAAGGCGATCACGTTGGCGCCCAGCCCGCGTGCGATTTCATACACGGCCCTGCGGCGGAAGCGGCTGCATAGATCGCACCCGTGGTCGGGTTGCTCAGCGATCAGGCGGATCGAAGGATTGTCGCGATGGAGGGTCCAGTCGATACCGCGAGCCTTGAGATACTCGCCCATCGGCTCGATCGGGCGAAGGAATTTGCCCTGCTCGACCGTGAACGCGCAGACCGTGAATTGTATTGGAGCACGATCGCGCAGCAGCACCAGCGCCTCGAGCATCGTGAGCGAATCCTTACCGCCGGAAAGCGCTACCGCCACGCGATCGCCGTCGCGGATCATCTTGAAACGCGTGACGGCCTCGCCGACCTTGCGCAGGAGTGTTTTTTCCAGATCCAAACTTATATGTCCAATCCTCTATTATCGCTCCCAGAGCTCCGAAACCACTAACGCGCCGCGCGAATGGCTTGCGCTTATCAGCCGGAATCCATGAGCTCGCATGATGGGCCGATGATCGGCCAGCTTGCGGGTCTTAAGTGCCGTCGTGATCCCAAAAAACAGGTATAACGCGCGCACCAGCAGCCGCGCGGGGACGTTAGAAGTGCAGAACTCCGAGACAATCCACTGCGCTCCGGGCTTGGCTGCATTCGCGACCCGGCCGATCAACATCTCCAACTCACTTGGGTCGAAGCAATCGAAGAAGAAATGCGTCGTGATCAGATCGTACGCGTCGGAAGGAAGATCGAGCGTCAGAGCATCGGTCTGCCGATAGATCACCCGATCATCGCCCGCTTTCTGGCGAGCCAGTTCGAGCATGCGGCCGCTCAGATCCACGTAGTCCGCGCGCACCGCGGCGTTCCGTTGGAGCAACTCCCGCAGGAACCGCCCGTCACCATCGCCCAGCACCAGGGCGCGTCGTGCATTCTCGATCTCCGGTAGAAACCAGCGCCGCCGTCGCTCCAGCGCGCGTCCCATACCCAGCCTTTCGATCCACCAATAGTGCGGAGCGATCAGATCGCAATTCATCCGAACATCCCAGCCGCCGGCAGGAACACGATCGGCGTCAGCAGAACCACGTCCGCCAGCACGCGCAAGGCCTCCGGCGAGTAACGCCCACGCAAGCGGTCGAGCCCGACCAGGCCCAGCGCACCAGCGGTTTCCGCCCCGCCCAAAACAGGCCTGTGATGTTGCAGCAGGCACGCTGCGATCAATGCCACCAAGCCCGCCGCGGCGATTACCGATGGCCGCAACTGGTGCCCATGTTCCCAATCGTCGATGGCCACGCAGTTCATCCAGCATAGGCAGGAGAACAGCAGGATCGCGAGAACGTCGCTGGTGGTCTGCACTCCGGGCCACGCCGCTAGCGAGGCACCTAATCCAAACAGCACTGCGACGGCGGACTCCTTCGAATTCGCGCGCCGCAACAAGTTGGGCGCCAGGTGCACCGCCGCCAGATACAGTACCGTGCCGGAAGCAACCGCGACGCCTTCGACGAACAGCGGTCCAGGCAGCCGGCTCCAGGCCAGCCACCCACCTACGCCGAGCGCTGCGATCCATATTGGTAACACCGTACGCCAGTACCTTCGATAGAATTTATGGCGAAGCTGGTCGGCTGTTCCAGGAGCCGCGCGCCAGGCGTCCAACGTGCGGTCGGCGACGTAGATCAGCCACACGGCCACTGCCAGCAGAGCCGCCGGAAGCATCCCCAGACTGCCGTGAAAGCAGCGGACAAAGAGGAGCTGCCACAGCAACGCCACAATCGGTGCGTCCAGGCTTAAGAGGTTCGGCCACAGCCACGGCCGCGAGTGCATACCTATATTATGAATCTTCGAATTATTCGGCTGAGGCGTTTTTTTCCGGGAACTAAATTCCGCTTTCCCCGTCTTTCTGTCGTGAAACGCATACTTGCGGTATCCATCGCGTGCCTGGCGGAAGCGTTCGCGCAGGCTCCCGGGAATTCACCCAGTCTTCCTGCGACGCTCCAAACATATTGCGAAGGTTGCCACAACCAGAACGGCGCGCAGGCGGGCTTGGCAATCGACAAACTCAATCCCGACCAGGTATCCGCGGATGCGGATTCTTGGGAAAAGGTGTTGAGGCAGCTTCGTGCGCGCACCATGCCTCCGGTCGGCTCTCCACGACCGAATCAGGCCGCGTACGAATCGGCCATTTCATCGCTTGCGGCGGCTATGGATCGCGGCTACCAGCGGAGGGCGCAGCCGAGCGACACCGAAATTGCCTTTCGTCTGGCTGAATTATTGTGGAGTAGTCCTCCCGACCAGCCTCTTCTCGACGCAGCCAAATCAGGCCGACTGAAGGACTCGGCCGTGCTCGAACAGCAAGTTCGGCGCATGCTCACCGACGCCCGGTCGAAAGCCTTGGTCGACGGTTTCTTCGGTCCGTGGCTTGGGTTGAACCGTTTGGCGGCTGTGACGCCCGATCCGCAGATTTTCCCGGATTTCGACGAGCCTCTACGGGAAGCCTTCCGCCGCGAGACCGACCTGTTCATCGAAAGTCAGTTGCGCGATGACCGCGATCCGCTGGAGCTCTGGTCGGCAAACTACACCTACGTGAATGAACGCCTGGCCCGCCACTACGGCATCCCCAACATATCCGGGTCAGAGTTTCGCAAAGTCCCGTCTCCTGGGCCGGAGCGCGCCGGCTTGCTTGGTCAAGGCAGTATTCTAACGTTCACTGCCTACAGCGACTCGCACTCGCTTGTTGGTGCGCCGACCACGTCCCCAGCCTCTCGAGGGAAGTGGATTCGCCAGCATTTCCTGGGCGTGAACCCGCCGCCTCCGGCTCCGAACGTCCCGCTCCCGCAAAAAGGAATTCCGCTGACGATGCAATCGCGTAACTGTCCGGCGTCTCCGTGCATGAATTGTCACAGGAATTTCTTTCCGCTTGGCTACGGTCTGGAGAACTTTGGTCCGCTTGGATTGTGGCGAACGGAAGAGGGCAGTTATCCCGTCGACGCCTCGGGAGCGATGGTCGATGGCACAGCGTTCAACGGAGCCGCCGAGCTCCGCAAGGCATTGCTCGAACGCAGCGACGCTTTCCGTACTACGATCACCGAACGGCTTTTGGCATACGCAGTTAAGGGCCGAGCCGACATGCCGACCGTTCGGGCCGTGCTGCGCGAAGCAGAGCCCAGGAACTACCGGTGGTCTGCGCTCATAGCTGGAATCGTGTCCAAGTAGCCTTACGACGAAGTCTGATTCCACAGCCGGATGACGCGCGCCTCACGCTCATACCCGAGCACGCTCAGCGATGCCGTGGAGAGCGCCAGCAGCCGAGCTCCGGACGGTTCTATGCCGAGCCACTGCGAAGCCAAGACCCGCAGTAAATGGCCGTGCCCGAACAGGGCGACGTCTCCGCCCGCAGCAAGTGCGCGAGAAATCACTCGGTCCGCGCGCGCGGCCACTTGCTCCGCGGTTTCGCCGTTCGGCACCGCGCCCGTGAAGATCGTCCACCCCGGGGCGCTCTTCTGGATCTCGTTCGTCGTCAAGCCCTCGTAGTCGCCGTAGTCCCACTCTCGAAGATCGTCGCTGAGTTCTGGGGTTAGCCCGACGAGCCGGCACGTCTCGATCGCGCGCTTCATCGGACTCGAAAGAACCAGCGCGAACGAGTGCCCCACCAGCATTCGTTTGAGGTTTTCGGCCTGCCGCTCTCCTTCCGGCGTCAATGGCAGATCCGTGCGCGAGGTGTGCTGTCCCGAGCGGCTCCATTCCGTCTCGCCGTGCCGCACCAGCCAGATTTCCGAGGGCATTTCCATACTGTAGCCGGTTACTATGGGATCTTGACTCCCGCCTTAATCGAATTTGAGAACGTCTCCATCATGCGAGGCGAGACGCTCGCTTTGAAGGACGTTTCGCTGCGCATCGGCCTCGGCGAGCACGTCGCGATCCTGGGGCCGAATGGCTGCGGCAAATCCACGCTGATCAAGACCATCACCCGCGAATGCTATCCGCTGTTCCGGGAGGGTTCCTCCGTTCGCATCATGGGCCGCGACCGGTGGAACGTGTTCGAACTGCGCCAGATGCTCGGCATCGTGTCGAGCGACCTGATGACCAGTTGCACGCGCGAGGTCACCGGCCGCGATATTGCATTGTCGGGGTTTTTCGCGAGCATCGGCATCTGGCCGCACCAGCAGGTCACGCCTGAAATGCACAAGAAGGCCGAAGAGGCGTTGGCGATGCTTGAGGTGTCGCATCTCGCGGATCGCTTTACGGACGAGATGTCCTCTGGAGAGGCCCGCCGCGTCCTGCTCGCTCGTGCGTTGGTGCACGAGCCCCACGCGCTTATTCTGGATGAACCGTCCACGGCCCTGGATCTATTCGCCCAGCACGAGCTACGTCTGATCTTTCGGAAACTTGCGCAAGCCGGCATCGGCTTGGTGATGGTGACGCACCATCTCTCCGATCTGATTCCAGAGATCGCCCGAGTCGTGCTGATCGATCACGGTCGCATCGTCGCCGACGGCCCGAAGCGCGAGATTCTTATCGCGCCCCGGCTCTCTGAGCTGTTTGGGCTGCCCTTGGAGTTAACCGAGCGCGACGGATATTACAATCTGTGGTGAATTTTATTGCGATTGCGGCATCATCGTCTGGATGAACCGCAGCAGATTGGCGCGTTCCTCGGCGTTGAGTTTGCCGTCGCCGTCCCGATCGAACATCCCCAGAGCCAGCCGCAGGCGGCCCGCCATCGCTTGCGGAATCTCCGGAGGCAGGTCATCCAAGTTTTCCGTCAGCCGCACGAAATCCTCAACGTATTGCAGCACCACGGCGCGCTGAAACGGCTGCACGTCCTCGGGCGATGGGAGCACCAGGCCCAGGAACGCCAGAGCCATTTCGTCCTTGGTCTGCTCGCCGAACCTCACCCTGACCGGCGGATTCGACGGATTGTGCGGATTGCCGGATGAGTTGTCATAAGTAAACTCCAACTCGACTTTTGTGCCTTTAGGCAAGTGGATGGGCTGCTTGTAACGATACTGACCCTGCCAGTTGAAATCCCAATCCTTGATCCAGATTAGAGGGGTCACTGTCCCGTCCGGGAGTCGCGCGTTCACCTTCATGTCCGTTGCCAGATAATGCGCATGCGGAGTGATGCCCCACAGCTCGGCATCTTGCGGCACCGTGATCGAAGCCTTCACCACGTAGTGCGATTCTCCCGCCGGAATATCCAGGTAGCGATTCAGCACTAGCAGCAGCGCCCGCCCTTTTGTAGGCGGACCGGAGAACGTCAGCCCGATCGAGGACTGGTCCTGCTCGGGCTTTCCCGAAGGATGATAGTGGATCTGGATCACCACATCAGTCCCCGGCCGCACGGCTTGCGACAGCGATGGTTCCGCGGGCAGGGGAGTGTATCCGGGAGCCCAGCCGACCAGCAAGCCGGCGCCCGTGAATCCTGGCCCGCCGAAGCAGGGATAGCCCCCGCCGCCGGACGCAGCCGCCAGCTTGCGAGCCGTGCCGGTCGAATCCAGAAAGATCAGCGCATGGTGCACAACCCGCGGATTCCCCGGGCGAAATTCGGCTCCGCTCACGTAGGATTCCTTGGTCAGGTTCATCGGCAGGACGAAGCAGCGGAACTGGTCCGGCCCATCGGCTCTCACGGTGTACGGCGCGGAGAACTTCAGCACCTGGTCGGGTTCGCCGGCCTGCCAGCCGGTCGGAAAGGTGGGGACCACTGGTTTATCGGCCGCGGCACCTTCGGGGGCTCCGATTGTCGCCCACTCTTGGATTTTCGCGATCTGGTCGTCCGTCAGCCGACGCACGTGATCGAAATTCCCGTAGCCCTGCTCGGGCTTCCACGGCGGCATGTAGCGTTTCTTGGTGACCGAGGCGATCAGGCTCGCGCGCTTGGCGGCGTCCTGGTACGTGAGCAGCGAAAACGGAGCCACTTCGCCCGGTCTGTGGCACGTGGCGCAGTTCTCGTACAGGACAGGCGCGATGTCCTTGTTGAACGTCGGCGCGGCCGCCACCAGTGTCGACACTGTGCTCACCAGCGCGAGTAGGAACTTCATTTACTCTCCAGATTGATCGAGCACCCGACTGCGCGCGTTCTTGCCTCTTTGGGGGCTCTCCCGGCCAGCACCGCGTCCAGTGCATTACGCAGTTCGGGCTCCGTCGCGGCGTACCTTGGCCGGGTGAGATCCTCTACCTTGTTGTCGATCCGCCCCAGGTACAGCACATCGCCGGTGGAAGACAGCACCGCCACTTCCGGGGTCACCTTCGCGCCGGTCAGACGCGCCAGAATCTGGCGACGGTCGTTCAGCATCGGAAAGGCGTAGGCGAACTCCTGGGCATACTTTTTGACGGCGGCATCCGATACGGTGTCATCTACCTGCACCGCATAGAACGCAACACCTTTCGGACCGTAGGAGGCGCTTAGCCGGTTCATTTCCGGGACGTATCCGTTCGCCAGAGGACAGTCCGTCATGGTGAAGAACAGGACCACGGCTTTCTTGGCACGCCATTCCTCGGCCGTGTGCCTGGTGCCGTTGGTATCCGGCAGGTCGAACTTCACCGCCGCAGCGGCGGAAAGAACCCCGCAGATCAGCACCGGGATTGCGAAAAGCTTAGCCATCGGCCTCCACCTCATTATACGGCCGTCGATGGTAACTCATTCTCAGCCAAGTTCTTAACTTTTCCCGTCGCCTAGACTTGACAATAACACACTAAGATTGCATAATGGGTGCAGGCTAAATGATAGCCCCAGACTTCTTGAGAGGAAGTGCCACATAATGAGCAAGATCATTGGAATTGACCTGGGTACAACCAACTCCGTTGTTGCGGTGATGGAGGCGGGCACGCCGGTCGTGATACCGAACCAGGAAGGGGGCCGGACAACGCCCTCGGTTGTTGGATTTGCCAAGAGCGGCGAGCGCCTGGTGGGCCAGGTCGCCAAACGGCAGTCGGTTACAAATCCGGAGAACACGGTTTACTCCATCAAGCGCTTCATGGGACGGCGTTTCGACGAAGTCTCGGAAGAAATGAAGCTGGTCCCCTATAAGGTAGTCGCCGGTGACAATGGCGATGCTCGCGTCGAGGCCGGGGGCAAGAAGCAATCGCCGCCCGAGGTTTCCGCCATGATCCTCGCCAAGCTGAAGGAAGCGGCCGAGGCCTACCTGGGGGAGAAAGTTACGAAGGCCGTGATCACGGTCCCTGCGTACTTTAACGACGCACAGCGCCAGGCCACCAAGGACGCCGGCAAGATCGCGGGCCTGGAAGTCATGCGCATCATCAATGAGCCGACGGCAGCGGCGCTGGCCTACGGGCTCGATCGCAAGAAGAACGAGACCATCGCGGTCTACGACTTCGGCGGCGGCACTTTCGATATTTCGATCCTCGAAGTTGGCGACGGCGTGGTCGAAGTGAAGTCGACCAACGGCGATACCCATCTGGGCGGCGACAACATCGACCACCTCATCATTGACTGGCTGGTTCAGGAGTTCAAGCGCGACCAAGGCATCGACGTTTCGAAGGACCAGATGGCTCTGCAGCGCCTCAAGGAAGCGGGCGAGAAGGCCAAGATCGAGCTGTCGACGCTGCTCGAGACCGAGATCAATCTGCCGTTCCTGACCGCGGACGCCAGCGGGCCCAAGCACTTGGCCGTGAAGCTGACCCGTGCGCGTCTGGAACAGATGATGTCCGGGATTCTGGAACGGACCGTCGATCCTTGCAAGAAGGCTCTCGCCGATGCCGGATTGCAGCCGTCGAATATCGACGAAGTGGTGCTGGTGGGCGGCTCGACTCGTATCCCGAAGGTTCTCGAGATCGTGAAGAACCTGTTCGGCAAGGAGCCCAATCGCAGCGTGAACCCCGACGAAGTGGTCGCGGTAGGCGCGGCGGTGCAGGGCGGCGTGCTGGGCGGCGAGGTCAAGGATGTCCTGCTGTTGGACGTTACGCCTCTTTCGCTGGGCATCGAGACGTTGGGCGGCGTGTTCACCAAGCTCATTGAGCGGAACACGACCATTCCGACTCGCAAGAGCGAGGTGTTCTCTACCGCGGCTGACAGTCAGACCTCGGTCGAGATCAAGTGCTTCCAGGGCGAGCGCGCCATGGCCAAGGACAACCGTCTGCTGGGCGTGTTCCAGCTGGTGGGCATTCCGCCGGCTCCGCGCGGCATCCCGCAGGTGGAAGTGACGTTCGATATCGACGCGAACGGCATCATTAACGTCACCGCCAAAGACAAGGCCACCAATAACGAGCAGAAGGTGACCATCACAACTGGTTCGGGCCTGAGCAAGGAAGAAATCGACAAGATGGCCCGCGACGCCGAATCCCACGCTGCCGAAGATGGCAAGCGCAAGGACGAGATCGACGCTCGCAACAAGGCCGATTCGACCCTCTATCAGGTGGAGAAGCTGCTCAAGGAGCATCGCGACAAGATCAGCGACGCCGACGCGAAGACGGTGGAGGAAGCGCTGGAAAATACGCGCAAGAAAATCGCCGAAGGCAGCGTCGACGAGATCAATAAGGCGGTCGACGCGCTGACCCAGGCCAGCCACAAGCTGGCGGAGGCGATGTACAAGGCATCCAGCGGTACTCCGCCTCCTTCGGGAGATGGAGCCAAACCTGCGGATTCTACCGAGAAGCCGAAGGAGA